>ERZ791927.30-NODE-30-length-176617-cov-16.728248_pt1 | contig 176617 bp, 167 predicted proteins | sample MGYA00510130_ERZ791927 | MGnify/ENA primary metagenome ERZ791927 (study PRJEB30046, sample SAMN00792055) | human gut metagenome | study: EMG produced TPA metagenomics assembly of the A metagenome-wide association study of gut microbiota in type 2...
TTCGAGAAATGTGATCTCTTCCGGTTTTATAAATGCATATTCACAGACTGGGTATTCTGCGATCTGGGTCTCCAGTTTTTGCTGATCTATCATTTTTATCTTCCTCCTATCTTCTCTTAAATTATAACAAATATAATCATATTTTTCAATACTATTTTATATAATTTTTACCATCTATATCAATAAATATATCTTCATTAATACCAGGTAAATTCAAATTAGATATAATTGTATCTTCTTTAATATTTGGAATTTTTTTAATTTCTTTTACTTCTTCCTTATCATATATATCATTTTTATAATTAACCAAAGTTTTATTATCTTCAAATAATTTATTTCTATTAACCTTACTAGGATCATAACTATCTATTATCCAAAATTCATATAATATTTTTAATATTGGTATAGTCATAGCAGAATCTTCTATTTTTCTTTGCTTTTCCCTCTCTATTTTAATATTATTTTCTAATAAAAATATATTATCTAATAATTCATCTTGTTTTTCAATTAATATGTCCTGATTAAGTAAAGTATCATAAGTATTAGGATATTTATCCTTATCAATAATATTTTTTAACTTATTTCTCTTACTAAGTAACTTAGAATATTCACTCTCTTTTTCAAATAATATATACAATATATCTCTTATTTCTTTATCATCAATTAACTTAATATCTTCATATAATATATTTCTATATTTACCATTAGTATCAGTATTAAATTTAGAAATTAAAGTTTCTTCAAGTAATAAATTATCAACTTCATATTCATCTTTCTTTTTATATAGTTCATCTAATTTAATTTTAATATCATCAATATCTTTCTCTATATTAAGATATTTATCTTTAGCAACTAAATATTTACAAATATTATTATATCTCTCTTTATACTCAAGTAAATTATCTTCAATATTATTATCTTCCATATACTTAATTAACTTTTCTAATCTTACCTTCTCTTCAAGAGTGGTCGCAGTAATATAATCATACTTATTCATCTTCTTCCTCCCTTGTAGATATTTTCTTAAAGTTTTCTACTGTCTTCTTAACCAATTTTTCTTTCTTATTTTTTCTAAGTTGATTAGCTTGTTCAATCTCTAGCTCATCTATTTTATCTAACGCTTCCCTAGTAATTTGATTTCTTATTACATTTTCAGCAGCCCTACTAATACATTCACACATTTTAAGTTCATACATGATATAAAAAGTAAGTAAACTATATAACATACTAGTAATATCAGTTTCTATAACAAAATCATTCTTAGTATCATATTCTCCATCAAAATTAATAGGAAATAAAGTAAGTTTTTTAAATTCAAACGAAGTACTAGAGTTATAATGATTATAATATAAATTAATTTCACTATAAGAAGAATTTCTAATAGCTTCATCTATAGTTTTTTCTATTTTTTTAAGTTCTTTACTAAAATCATCTTTATTTATTTTAAGTATTACTTTATCATCATTATATACTATTTTTTTACCTATTATAATTTTATAATCATCTTTATCTTGTCTTATTTGTCTTGCTATTTGCGAATTAAAATTACCACAAAAACCATAATCATTAGCTATATATATATTTAATTTATTATTATTAGGATTAGGCATTATTACTTTTTTATCTAACACTAAATTCTTATTATATACAATAGTCTTAATAATCTTAGTAATTTCATCACCTACATTACGATAACTTTCTGCCTCCCTTTTAGAAGCATCTACTCTAAGTAAAGAGTGGAAGTTCATGACCTTAACTACGTTCTTTATCCTCATGATTACCACCCTTTCTTATATATTTATTAGCTATTACTACATTTTTAATATTCTTAAGTAAAGTATAAGATAAATATAAAAATAAGAATAACATTACAAATACTAATAATAGTAACATCCACATATCCATATATTCATTAATAATATAATCATGAATTAAATATACTACTTTTATTCCTACTAAAGATATAGCACTAAGTACTAAATCAATAATAACTTTTTTATTCTTAATAAGAATACCACTAACAAGCGTCAAAAACAATACAATAATAGCAATATAAATATCTAAATCAATAAAAGAAGCCATCAAATATATCATAAATACATAACTAATTATTGAACACGATATACTAATTATTTCTCTATTACTCATACCCTGAAGTATACCATATAATTTTACTTTAGATTCTTCAGGATTAAATTTTTTAATTAATATTTTAAGAATAATATATAAAGAAACAACAACAATTATACCAACAAATGCAAAATAAAATATATTATTCATACTATCCCTCTTTTATCATTAAATTAAATTCATTATTACTATTCATATAGAAAGCCTTAATATCTTTAAATGATAAATTTACTTCATCATTCTTTATATCTACACTACCTTCTATTTCTCCTATTATTGGTAAATAATCTTTCATAATAAGTAAGTTATAATCTTTGCTAATAATTCTAATTATCTTAATATCTTTATATTCTCTTAAACCATTTTCAATATTAAAGATTCTAACCTTTATTCCACTCTTGTCCATCACATTTACCTATATATCTAAACTTACTCTCATCAATATTATCATATTTACCATTTAATATATTTTCAACATCATTAAGAACATCTTCTATATCAACAAATACACCTTTAATATTAGTAAAAGCTTCAGCAACAAACATTGGTTGTGAAAAATAATTTCTAAGTTTTCTTGATCTATAGAAAACTAGTTTATCTTCTTCTGATAACTCTTCAATACCAAGTACTGCTATTATCTCCTCTAACTCTTCATATCTAGTTAAATTAGCAAGTACTCTTTCTACTAAACTAAAATGTCTTTCCCCAATCTTATCTTTGTCTATTAACTTAGAAGTAGATTTAAATACATTAATAGCAGGATATAAACCTAATTCAGCAATTTTTCTATCAAGAACAATTTGACCATCCATATAACTCATAACAGTTTGAACAGCATCATCAGTTAAATCATCAGCAGGTATATAAATAGCTTGAAATGAAGTAATAGAACCCTTATCAGTAGAATTAATTCTCTCTTCAATATCACTTACTTCAGCAGCCATATTAGCAGGATATCCATTTTCAATTAATAACTCTTTTAAGTCAGTAGAAATCTCTGCCTTAGCCTGAATAAATCTATATATATTATCAATGAATATAAGTACATCTTGTCCCTTTTCATCTCTTAAATATTCAGCCATTCTAAGTCCAGTAGCAACAGACTTACTTCTTGATACTGGATTATCTCCCATTTGACCATATACCATAGTCATTTTATCAAGTAAGTTAGAACTCTTCATATCATCATATAATTCTCTACCTTCACGGCTTCTTTCACCTGCTCCTACAAAAACAGCATTAGAATTAGAACTAGCATAAATATTATGAATTAACTCTTTAATAAGTACTGTCTTACCAACGCCAGCACCGCCAAGTAATCCCATTTTAAATCCTTTTTGTAAAGGAGCAAAAAAGTCAATTACTTTTATGCCAGTCCATAATGGATCATTTTCAACTTTAACTTCTTTTAATGATACCGTATTATGACTTACTTTAACTTTCTTTTCACTTTCAAAAGGAAGACCATCAATAACATCACCATAAGAATCAAATACTCTACCTAAAATCTTATCAGAATATTCAACTTCTAATCCATCATTCTTCTTAATAACAATACTACCCTTTTGTAAACCTCTAGTACTATATAAACTTATACAAGTAGCGGATATATTATTAATTTCAACTACTTCAAATACATACTTATTATTATCTTCTACTTCCAAAATATCCCCTATTTTAATATCATTACTTGATAATATAATTTCTACAGAAATATCATTAATAGTAATAATTTTACCTATTTTCATTATTATCACCTTCCTCTAAGAACTTATATAAATCAAGCATTTCTTCCTTACTTTTAGGAGAAAATTTATTTTGTTTAAGTTTATCAAGAATAACTTTTCCTTCTTTCATCCTATGTTGTAATTCCTCACTCATCTCATCAATATTAGCAAGCTCATATATATCTCTAACTTCCAAATATTCAAGTAATTTACCTCTAACTAAACTACCAAGCCTCTTAACCTCTGGAGACTGTACTGCTCCACCTAATCTAGACACTGATAATCCATAATCTAATGCCGGTTTCTCTCCTTTAGCAAAGTTCTTACTAGATAAAACTATCTGTCCATCACAAATAGAAATAATATTAGTAGATATATAATCAGTAATATCTGAACTCTTAGTCTCTACTATTGGAAGTATTGTAATAGAACCACCATTTTTATGTTGGCAACCCTTTTCTAGCAATTTACTGTGTGCATAAAAGATATCAGATGGATAAGCATCTCTACCAGGAGTTTTCTTACTAGCAAGAGATATTTGTCTATATACATCAGCATGTTTCTTTAAATCATCTATAACAACAAGAACATCATAAGAATCCATCATCATAGACTCTGCTATTGATAAAGCAACATAAGGAGTTAAATATGTTCTATTAGGAAGTTCATCATGAAATGATGCAATAATAATAGTATATGATGCAGCCCCTCTCTTAGTAAGATCATAATAAATATCTTTAACTTCTTTCTTAGTCTTACCTAAAGCAACATATATACATACCATATTCTTATCTTTTTGATTAACAATAGCATCAAGAGCAATCTGCGTTTTACCAGTTTTTTTATCACCAATAATTAATTGCCTCTGTCCTCTACCAATCGGATATAACATATCAATACTAGTAAGCCCAGTTAAAAATTCTCTCGTAACAAGGCCTCTATCCATAATAGGAATAGGATCATTTTCAATAGGAACTTCAACCAAATTATCAAATTTTTTACCCGCTATTAAATCATTCCCAAAGATATCAATAACTTTACCCATAGAATCCATACTAAATAAACATTTAAATTGTTTCTTCAACGAATATACTTCATCGCCAGGATTAATCTTATCATTAACATCAACTAAAGATACCGTAATATTATTCTTTCCTACAGCAAAAACAAACCCTTTAGCCTTACCAGCAATATCAACTTCTTCATAATAAGTAATATCATTAAGACCAGATACAATAACAGTATAAGGATTAACTTTTATAACTTTACCAACAGAATAAATATTGTTATTACTTTTAATATCTTCAACTTTTTTATCTACCTTTTTAAGTTCCATATCACACATTCCCTTCATTTAAGCTAAAGTCATATACCTTATTCCTATATAGTATCTTAATTCCCTTATAAATACCATCACTTACTTTAGTCTTAATATTTTTATCAATATAATCATAATTAACCTTATCATTAGGTACAAGAACCACTACTGTAGGATCATTAAGTTCAATAAGTCTATTTAAATAATCAATAAAATCTTCCATATTAAATTTATTACTAGCTAAATATATTTCATAAACCTTATATTCTTCCTCACTAAGTGTCTTCTTTAAATATGCATTTCTTTCTTCCGGTAACATTAATTCAATATTATATATTTCATCCGGAGTAAATTTATTTCTTAATTTAACACAGAAATCATATCTATTATCTCCCTTAATATTAGACAAGAAATCTTTAATTAAATCTTCATAATTAATAATAAATTTTTGTTCTATTTTCTTATTAAGTTCAAATATATTCTTATCAAGATAATTAGTCTCAGTAAGCAAATCAATAATACTAGTATCAAAATCATACTTAGGTTCTGATTCACTTAAACTATTATCATTTAACCCATTCTTTCTTTTCAAAAGTTCACTTTCTAATTCAGAAAGTTTCTTTTCTTTTTCATCTATTAAATAATCATACTCTTTTAATTTATCAACAAAATATGACTTAGATTTTTCATCAACCTGTTTAACAGCATTCTTAAGTATTAAACTCATTACCACTACTAAAAGAATGATAATGACAAAAGAGATAATAAAGTATGTCATATTATCCCACTAATGGATTAAAGAATAATAATAAGAAACAAAATGCAAATAAGAATAATAAAAATATTGCAAATATTATTAATATAGTCATTATTGAATGAACAACATCATTCTTAGTTTCAGGATTTCTACCAACTGCCTCAGCAACTCTCCCTCCAAGTAATCCTATTCCTAATCCTAGTCCTAAAAAAGCTAGTCCAACCATAACTCCTATAGCAATCGCTGTTGCCGATAAAATACTTTCCATAAAAATTCCTCCTTCTATAACTCACCTATTTTTTTATTTATATATCCCATATTTATATCAGTATTAGTATAATAACATACTTTATTAATTTCATATTTTCTAACCAAATAATATACTTCATTATTTTCTATATATATATTCATAACATCAGGTAATTTCTCTCTAATTCTAATAATATACTTTTCACTATTATTATTAAATTCACTACTACTTAACTTCTCTTCAGTAATAGCATCTACTACTTCTCTATTATTATTTATTTTAATATACTCATTAAATATATCTGTAGCAATATCCTTATAACTACCCTTAACCATATCTATCATATCATCATTACTAAGTACCTTATTATTCTTTAAGTCAATATTAATAGTAATAACATCTTCATAATTACTAAGTTCTCCATATAATACATAACTAATCTTAATAGATAATATATCTTTATATATTCCCTTAGTAACACTCATATCAATAACATTATTTTTTAAAACTTCTTTTTGTTCATTAATAAAAGTATTAATTATTTCCTTATCAATATTTTTTAAATATACATAATTACCATCAGTATCAACATAATCACTTACTTTATAACTAATAATCTTATTATCAAAGTAATTCTTTCCATACTTATGCTTATATGCATACATCCAATAAGTACTCATAGATATAACTAAACAAAACATCATTGTAAACACTAAAATAAATCTTTTATTATCATACTTATAAGTATTCTTCTTTTTATTCTTTTTCTTCATAGATAGTAACCTACTTTCCTACTATATCAAGTATATCATTTTACCATTTCTAAGTCAATTATTTTTAAAAAAAAAGAAGAATATTCCCTATTCTTCATGTGCATCAATATATTCTTTATTAGCATTGTTGTAGCAGTCAGTCCAATTAACATCTTTAGTAAGATCACCCAGTAAATGCATAACTACATTAACAATCCATGGTACGCAAAAGACTAATGCTCCATATATTAATCTCTTAATAAATAGATTCAAATTCTTCTTACCATCTTTTTCATCACCAGAAGCAACTGACTTAGAAAAATCGATAAGACCAAATACAATTAAACCAATAGGAACTGCTATAAAAGCAATATTAAGAAGTAACTTAATAAAATATATAACTTTAAGTATACCCACATTAGTACAAGCATCCATAGTATCAGCTAAAACAATATTAATATTAAACAACATAAAACTAATAATACTAAATAGTAAATATTTATATCTTCTCATATTCTACCTCACACTATAATTTTATCATATCAATAAATAGAAATCAATAAATACAGAAAAATTGGACAAAAAAAGATTATAATTAATAAAACAACCAATACAGGTTGTCTTATTAAGCGGCGCTTGGCGCCAACACGGGTTTGATCCAACTAATTCTCAATTAGCAGACCAATAAATAGTAATAATACTATCAATATTATGCCAAAACTATTTTATTATCTTTTACATTCATTTTTATAGTTTATATTCTTTACCCCCATTAAAATTATCTATCATATCTATAAGTTGAGGATACTTTGATGATAAATTTTTAATATTCTTTTTATTATCTTTTGATAATTCTCTTCTCTTTTTTATCAAATCAATGAATTTAATATCCTTATTATTTTTCATAGTCTCTTCTCAAAAACATTATACCATATAAAATATTTAAGCACAACATAAAAACCAAAAATTATTCATAACATAGACCTAGGCTATGTTATGCCTATGAAAGCCCTAGATTTCATAGGATAAAGAAAAAAACTAATATTAACTATTAGTCTTTTCAAATTGAGAATTATATAAATTAGCATAAAACCCATTCTTCTTCATTAATTCATTATGATTACCCTGTTCAATAATATTACCATCTTTCATAACAAGTATCAAATCAGCATTCTTAATCGTAGATAACCTATGAGCAATAATAAACGAAGTCTTATTCTCCATAAGTTTATCCATAGCCTTTTGAACTAACTCTTCAGTTCTCGTATCAACATTACTAGTAGCCTCATCAAGTATCAAGAAAGGACTATCACTAATCATACCTCTAGCAATAGTAAGAAGTTGTCTCTGACCAGAAGATACCGAATCATTATCAGATATAATACTATCATAACCATTAGGTAAAGTCTTAATAAAATGATCTACTCCTACTACTTTACATACATCTTCTACTTTTTTATTACTAACATTTTTCTGATTATAAATAATATTTTCCTTAACAGTACCATTAAATAACCAAGTATCTTGAAGAACCATCGTAAATAAACTATGAATATTATCTCTCTTAAGTTCCCTAATAGAAGTACCATCTATCAAAATATCACCATCATTAATATCATAAAACTTCATAAGTAAATTAACCATCGTCGTTTTACCAGCCCCAGTAGGACCAACAATAGCAATCTTTTCTCCCGCCTTAACCTTAGCAGTAAAATCATTAATAATAATCTTATCCTTATCATAACCAAACTTAACATTCTTAAATTCAATATTACCCTTAACCTTATGTTTATCTAATTTCTTAGTAATATCATTTTCACTATCCATTTCCACTTCTTCAAGTAAACCAAACACCCTCTCACTAGCAGCAGCAGTACTTTGCATTGAAGTCATAGCTTGAGCAATTTGTGATAAAGGATTAGTAAATAATCTAACATACATAATAAAAGCCACTATCACACCAAAAGATATCACACTCTTACTAACAAGTAAAGCTCCTACTATACATACAGCAACATAACTAAAGTTACCAATAAATCCCATTATCGGTTGCATAAGTCCAGATAAAAATTGACTCTTTCTATTACAATCATATAACTTATCATTTAACTTATCAAATTCATTAATAGTCTCATCTTTAGCATTACAACTTCTAACAACATTAAGACCACTATAAATCTCTTCAATATAACCATTTAATTTACCAAGCTCCCTCTGTCTAGCAGTAAAATACCTCTGTGACTTATTAAGAATAATAAACATAAGTATAAATCCAATCAAACTAGACACAATAGCAGTAATAGCCATAATATAATTAGTAGCAAACATCATAATAATAGAACCAATAAATAAAGTAATCGAAGATACTAAAGTAGATAAACTATTATTTAAAGATTGAGCTATCGTATCAACATCATTAGTAACCCTAGATAAAATATCACCAGATAAATTATGATCAAAGAATTTAAGAGGTAATTTATTTATCTTCTCAGATATACTACTTCTAAGCTTTTTAGCATATCCATTAGCTACTTTAATCATAGATAAACCTTCAATATAACTAAATATAGCACTAATAATATATAAACAAGCAAGTAATATAGCAATACTATTAATCTTATCCATATCCATCTTAGGTCCAATAACCTTCTGCACACTAATAGGAAGATTCTCCATAACCTTATACATCTCATTAACTGAAGAACTATCACTACCAGCCATCAAAGTAATAAACTCTACTTTATCATCAGTACTAATCTCTATTCCATCAATCACAGTATCAGGAAATAAAGCCTTCTTCATACTATCAGGAAAACTACTAATACCATTAAATTTCTTATTATCAACATCGATATCACTAAAAACCCTAATCGTCGTGATCTTATCCTCTTTACTAATATAAATATCATTATAAGTACTATCACCAATAATAATATCAAGAACACTATCAGGTAACTCACTAAAATACTTAAGTATCAATTTCTGGTTACTACTAATACTTTTTAAAGTATCATTAAATTTAATCTTATCTTCACTACTAATACCAGAAGAATTAACCCTATATATCATCTTTTCATCTAAATTAATACCTAAAATATTCCCAATATCACTAATATTCTTAGTAAGATCCTCTTCTAACTCTTTCATATTAGAAGTATTAATCGTAATACCCTTAGTAATCTCATCAGTCAAATCAGATAACTTATTCGGAGCAATAAGTGAAAGAATAGAAGATAAAGCCGCTAATACAAGAGCAATAAATATAAGTACCCTAAAACTACTAAGACTCTTCATAAGTTTCTTAATAGAACCCATAAAATCCTTTGGCTTTTCACTTACTCTCATCGGTCCATGACCTCTAGAATGATTATTTCTCTCTTTTTCATTACTAGACATTTTCAAGTTCCTCCTTTGATACCTGTGATAAAGCAATCTCTTTATATACTTTACACTTCTTCATTAATTCCTTATGCGTACCAACACCAACACATTTACCATTATCTAAAACAACAATCTTATCAGCATTAAGTATCGTACCAATTCTTTGAGCTACTATCATAACCGTAGCATCTTTAGTATATTTCTTAAGTTCACTTCTTAAAGTACTATCAGTCTTATAATCAAGTGCACTAAAAGAATCATCAAAAATATATATTTCTGGATCCCTAGCAATCGTTCTCGCTATTGATAATCTCTGCTTTTGACCACCACTAACATTAGTACCACCTTGAGCAATATGTGCTTTCTCTTTATCATCTAATTTAGATACAAATTCTTCAGCTTGTGATACCCTAATAGCAGCCTTTACTCTTTCTTTAGAAGGTTTACCATGTCTATTCTTACCAAAAGTAATATTTGATAAAACACTTCCTGAAAACATAACAGCCTTCTGTGGTACATAACCTACTATATTATTCAAATACTCAAAATTATAATCTTTAACATTAATACCATCTACTAGTATCTCTCCACTAGTAGCATCATAAAATCTAGGTATCAAATTAATTAAAGTAGATTTACCACTACCAGTAGAACCAATAAAAGCAATAACTTCTCCCTTATTAACCTTAAACGATATATCTTCAAGAACATACTCATCAGCATCAGGATACTTAAAAGAAACATTCTTAAATTCAACAGTCCCCTTAATATCACTATTATTCTCAGTAACAGTTCCTTCTTTAACACTAATAGGAGTATCAAGTACCTCATTAATCCTCTTAGCGGATACACTAGCTCTAGGTAACATCATAAATATCATAGCAAGCATTAAAAAAGACATAATAACCTGCATAGCATAAGAAGAAAAAACAATCATATTACCAAACAAAACAATCTTATCCCCCATACCAGCATCATTAATAAGAATAGCCCCTATAAAATAAATACCAAGCGTTAAAAAATACATAACCAAATACATAATAGGACTCAAATAATTAAATGCAGTCTGATTAAAAATCTGCTGCTTAGTAAGCTTATTATTAATACCTTCAAACTTATCTTCTTGATATTCTTCAGCATTAAATGCCCTAACAACTCTAATACCAGTTAAATTCTCTCTCGTAACCATATTAACCTTATCAAGAAGTTCCTGTACTATCTTAAACTTAGGCATAACAATAATCATAATAATACCAATAGTAATAAGAAGTACAAGCACTGCTACTCCCGTTAAAATGCTCCATTCAATACTCTTATTAACAATCTTAGTAACAGCCCATACCGCTGTAACAGGAGCCTTAATCATTAAAGTAAGTCCCATCGCAATAAGAAATTCAATCTGTGTAATATCATTAGTAGTTCTAGTAATCAAACTACTAGGAGAAAATTTCTTTATCTCATAAGTACTAATATCTTCAACCTTTCTAAATAACTTACCTCTAGTACGATAAGAAAAAGAAGCAGATATACTAGAAGTAAAATACCCCACTATAAAAGCCGATACCAAACTACCAAAAGCACACAGTAGCATATATCCACCTTCTCTTAAAATATCACTCATCGCAGCCCCCTTAGTTTGAACAAGCTGAGTAATATTGGACATATAATCCGGCATTTTAAGTTCTAACCATACCTGAAATACAATCAAAATAGCAGATATAAATACATATAACCAATCCTTTTTATTTAAATTCTTTAATAACTTTAACATACATACCTCCATCTAATATTTTATGTTATTTCTTACAAATATTACGCTATAAATTATAACATTTCCCTATTTTAATGTCAATTACATAACATAATTTCCCATAATCAAAAGAAGAATAGTTATACTACTCTTCCATAAACATTAAGTCCCTCTACTTTTTCAATCATAACATTAACTATACTATTATTCTCTACATTATCATTAATAATAACTGGTATAAAATTAGAAGTATGTACTACTACCAAACCATTATCATGTATTTCAACTACCCCATCATATACCTTACCAATCTTACTATTATAAAACTTATTCTCACATTCATTAGATAATGCAAGTACTTCATGAACTCTTCTTTTCTTAGTAGTACCATCAATATGACCATCCATTTTATCCGCTACTGTACCTTTTCTTCTAGAATATGGAAAAGTATGTATCTTAGTAAAACCAATCTTTCTTAGAGTATTCATAGTATCATTAAAATCATCATCACTCTCTTTAGGAAAGCCCACTATTAAATCAGTAGTAAGAGAAATATCATCAATATCTCTAAGACTATCTACCATACTTAAAAATTCACTAGTATTATATCTTCTATTCATTAATTTTAATATCTTATCACTACCAGATTGAAGAGGTATATGTAAATGCTTAGCCATAACTTTATTATTTTTTAGTAAATTTCTAATACCAGGAGTAATCTCATTAATCTCAATTGAAGATAATCTAATTCTATAAATATTAGGAATCATCACTAATTCATTAAGTAATTCTTCCAAACTACTATTAATATCCATACCATATCTACCAGTATGAATACCAGTAAGAACAATCTCTTTATATCCTTCATTAACTAATTTAGTAACCTCTCTAATAACATCATCTTTATTCTTACTTCTAACTCTACCCCTAGTATAAGGAATAATACAGTAAGAACAAAAAGCATTACAACCATCTTGAATCTTAACAAAAGCCCTAGTATGACTATCAAAACTACTAATCTCCATCTTCTCAAAATCCACTTTACTAAGATCATAAATAATCTTCTTCTTCTCTTTAGTCTCAATATAATCCTCAATTATTTCTACTATTCTTGACTTATCTTTATTACCAAGAACAATATCAACATCAATATCATCAGCATTAACCTGACTGTAGCAGCCCATAACTACTATAATTGCAGAAGGATTATTCTTCTTAGCCCTATTTATCATTTTTCTAGATTTCTTATCACTCTCATTAGTAACACTACAAGTATTAATAATATAAATATCAGCCTTATCTTCAAAATCAACTATCTCATAATTATTATTCTTTAATATATTAGTAACAAGTTCACTTTCATATATATTAACTTTACATCCTAATGAACATATACCTACATTCATACTTCTTCCTTCTTTCTTCCATAGTATTTTATCATAAAATAAATTTATTTTCTATAGTTTTTATATTTAAATTATTATTTAACAACAAACTATTACACGAAAAAAAGGAACAGCGTTCCCTTTTCTCCCTCTAATACAAGAGGCACTTCATTACATATACATAATATTACAAAATAGAATAAATGTAAATATGTAACTATTATATTTTATGTGTTTTTTCTATTTTTTTACTTATTTTACATTTTATATGTGACTATCATATTATTTATGCGCTAAAAAGATACTAACCAACTGGTATAGTATCTTTACTCATAGTAATTGGTGATGTACTTTTTAATGGTGGAATTAATTTTATTGAAACTATTTCTTCACTTTTTAATGCACCAATTAATGTTAAATCATTATCAACAAAAAAGGTCTCAATAATTGTTCTACCACCATCTATATCTTTTAAAGATAATATAGGATAATTATTTTGATATAAACTTCTATACAAAAAATAATTACCCTTCAAAAAAACTTTTCTACAAAACAAATCATCTTTTCTTATCAATAATTTAGCCTTAGAAAGCCTATTCAAAAACATAGGTAAATATTTAATCCTATTTTTAATATTTACCCAAGAAATATTTGAGTGACCATTTTTTATACCTTTCATTATATCATTATAAGTTATTTCACCATTTTTAATTTTTTCAAATCCCACTGCACCCTTATATTCATTTCTATTTTTCTTACCTTTAAAAGCGTGATGTAATCCTATCAAATGAGGAAACGAATTAATATCAAACATAAACTTCAAAATTCTATTATCTGTTTTTATTTCACAAATATAACCATCAAATTTTTCAAAGTATAATGCTAAATCCTTTAAGGAATATTTAGTCATATCCATTTCTTTATCTATCTTTAATAAATCATAATACATAAAAGCCCTCTTACATATAAATTAAAAAGTCTCACTAAGAGACTTCTACTTACAAAAATTGGTCTGGACTGTATATGACGACAGCCTGCGTCACAATACTGGATATTAACGTCCACCAGCGTGGATTACCACCGACCACTAGTGGTAACAGCTCTCCTGTCACTAATATTATACACATATTTAACTTTTTTTGCAAGTGTTTTTTTAATTTTTCTCAAATATTTACTATTTTTCTATCTCTTAACAAAATACTCATCATACCACTTAAGAAAACTATATACTGCCCATATCTTTCTATAATTATCTTTCTCTCTATTCTTATGTTCATCTAATATTTTAATTAAATAATCATTATTAAATAATTCTTTAGAAATATCAGTATTAAAAGTATTTTTAATCTCTTTATAGAAGTCTTCTTCTCTTATCCATTCCCTAATAGGAACAGGAAAACCAAGTTTCTTCTTTTTCCATGCATCATTAGGTATTACCTTTCTAGCGGCATTTCTAAGAGCCACTTTCGTAGTACCATCACTTACCTTATAATTCTTAGGCAACATTCTAGCAACATCAAATACTTTCATATCAGTAAATGGTACTCTAGATTCAATAGAATGAGCCATAGTCATCTTATCTACTATTGTAAGAATATTATTACTAAGCCAATATCTAATATCAACTGCTAGCATCTTATCTAGTTTATTATAATCTTTATATTCATCATAAACATCTTTAACAATATCCTTATTCTTAATATAATTATCTATCTTTAATACATCTTTAAGTTCATCATCATAATAAGTTCTATTAATACTAACATAAGATTCCTCTAATGGTAATCCTCTTCTTATAATATATCTAGTAATCTTATTCTTAGGAAGAATTTTACAAATACTAGCCATACTCTTTCTAATAAAGAAAGGAAGTTTAGTATAAAAGTTATCATCATAACTATTATATCCCCCAAAGAATTCGTCAGCACCTTCACCCGATAAAACAACCTTTACATCCTTGCTTGCAAGTCTAGATAAAAAGTATACAGCAATAGCACATCCATCCGCAGTAGGTTCATCCATATGGTAATATACTTCACTTAAAGCATTCATATATTCTTCTTTACTAATCTTTTCACTAATATTCTTAATATTAAGTTTATCAGTTAAATCTTTAGCATAATCAATTTCACTATACTTAGCCAAATCAAAACCAATAGTATAAGTCTTATCCGGTTTAGCAAGACTAACTAAATAAGAAGAATCAACACCACTAGATAAAAAAGAACCAACTTCAACATCACTAATTAAGTGATGCTCGGTAGAATCTTTCATAGCAGTACTAATATCTTTTACTACTTCATCAAAACTCTTATCAGTATTACCAAATTCTACTTTAAAATATCTATCAATTTTAATCTTTCTCTTCTTTACATCTATTGTCATAGAGTGTCCACTAGGAAGTCTATATACCCCTTTAAAGAAAGTCTCATCAGTAGGAGTAAAACTAAATGTCAAATAAGCTCCTAATAATTCTTTATTAAGTACTTTCTTAAATTTAGGATAAGCAAGAAAACTCTTAATCTCTGAACCAAATAATATCGTATCACCATCATGATAATAATATAAAGGTTTAATACCAAACTGATCTCTTGATATAAATATCTCTCCCTTATTCTTATCATAAATAGCATAAGCAAACATACCTCTTAATTTCTTAGGTAAATCATGCCCCCATTTCTCATAACCATGTAATACTACTTCAGTATCAGATTCAGTTTCAAACTTATACTCAGTAAGTTCTTCTTTTAATTCTTTATAATTATATACTTCACCATTATACATAATAAGAATACTTTTATCTTCATTATATATAGGTTGATTACCTCCTGCTAAATCTATAATAGATAATCTTCTTTGCCCTAAGGCAACATCACCCTCTACAAATATACCTTCAGCATCAGGTCCCCTATGAAGTATCTTTTCATTCATACTTTTAATTAATTTATCTTTATTCTTATCTTTACTTATAATTCCATTAATTCCACACATATAAATACCTCACTTATACTTAGTATACCACAAAAGAAAAAAAGTAAAAATATTTTTACTTATTATTTACTCTTTCTTTACAAAATCTTTTAACTATTTAGTTTCTATTTCATTTATATATTGATAATTTAAGTTATTTTGGGATGTGATTTCTGTTTTACCTAAATTTTTTTCCAAATCATCTCTTGCCACTTTAGCAGTATGTCCACCCATTTTAGCTATTTTTTTATTTTGTTCTAATCCATATGGTTTATACTCTTTTGTTAATTCTCGAGTTGTTATTTTTATATCTGTCATTTTTAATGTTTCATCTTTAGCTTTAAATTTGAAAGTGTCACAATTTGTGATAGTTTCATTTTCAGTTGGTTAGTATTACTAACCAACTCTATCATTATGCAATTTGTCTTTTAACATTTTCCAATAATTTCTTGATTTTTTTATAATCACTATTTGTTAATGGATGCGATTATATCTACAACTTCATTCTAACTTTTCAAGAGGCTTAATGTTATTTTTTTATATATTCTTCTTATTAAATCTTTCTTTATAAGAACAATGTTTACATATATCTAAATATACTTTATTATCATTAAATCCATTAATAGTATTTTTAAATTTATCACTACTTATAATATCTTCCATACTATCAGTAAAGATATTACCTAAATTGCTTTCTCCTTCACTATCTAAGCAGCAGATACTAACTACCCCATTTGATAATATAGCTAGTTGACTTTTACCACCTAAACAAGTTCCTTCTTCTTTATAATAACTACTACTAGTACTAGGCCAATCAAACTTACTATCTAAACTTAAATAAACTTTATTATCTAACTTCATTTTATCATATAATTCATTTACTTTATATTTAAGTCTAATCATATCTAAATATTTATTATTTAAAGTATCTAAACTCTTATCTAATGTCCAAAATCTATAACTAATATAAGGATATTCTAAATTATCTACTACTTCAAATATATCTTCTAAATAATTATCTTTATTATTCTCACTATGTAGTGATATATTTATTTGATATATATTATCATACTTACTTAGTATATCTAATCTATCTTTAAGAAATACCCCATTAGTAGTAATACATACTTTTTTATTATATTTCTTACATATACTTAGTATATCATCTAAATAATGATGACTAAGAGCTTCTCCCATAACATGTAAATAAATATAATCAGTATACATAGTAATCTTACTCATAACTAATTCAAATTCATCTATACTCATTTCTTTTTTATTTCTTTTACTATTACTACAAAAAGAACACTTTAAATTACAAATATTAGTTATTTCTATATATATTCTTTTAAACTTCATACTATTACCTCTTTAACTACTTAGTATTATATAATATTTATTATCTTAAATCAATACTAACTATTTATTTACCTTTCATGAAAATCCAAGGTATTTTCATGTCCAATATAGCCTAATTCTTAGTCTATATTGGAGTCTCATTAGACCTATCATATTTACAGTTAAAACCAAAAGAAAAAAGCCATATCAATTAAGTATTCACCACGAATATAATAGATATGGTTGATATTTCTTTTTAGATTATAAGCTAAAAATAACACTCTAAGACTATTTAGACTTAGAGTGCATAGAATAATATTTACATATATCTTTTAATTTACAATCATCACATAGAGGATTAATACTCTTACACTTATATCTACCAAAAAATACAAGTTGATGATGAATCTTACTAAGACTATCTTTAGGAAATAAATAATTAAGTTTATTCTCTACTTCAAGTACATTATCATCTTCATCAGCTAAATCAAGTCTCTTACTAACCCTATTAACATGAGTATCCACCGCTACTAAAGGTTCATTATATATAACAGATAAAAAAACATTAATAGTCTTTCTCCCTACACCAGGTAAACTACTTAAATATTCCCTATCGTTAGGAATAATCTTAATATTATCACTAATCAATCTATTAACAATCTCTTTAATAAATATAGCCTTCTTCTTATAAGTACCAATAGGTCTAATAATACTTTCAATATCTTTAATATCAGCCTTACTAAGTTTCTCTAAAGAATCATACTTCCCAAATAAAACCCTATTAACCATATTAACTCTCTTATCAGTAGTCTGTGCACTCATAACAATAGCCAGTAATAACTCATAATCTTTACTATACTCCAACTCACACTTAGGATTAGGGAATAAATAATCTAAGTAATCAATTATCTTATTAATCATCATTTAACCAATCATAGTAGAAGACTTCTCTATCTTCTTTCTTACTCTCTCTCATCTTTTCTTTAGCAGCCATAACATCTCTCTTAGTCTTATAACCTTTCTTTCTCCAAGTATAAAGAACAGTCTCAATATATCTAAGACTATTAGCCCCATTATATATAGCCTCTTTTAAAGCCTCCATAATAAGTTCATGAGAAAAATTATCCTCTATCCAACCATTAATAACCTGACATTCCATAGGAGATATAGTCCTACCAAACTCACTTTCAAATACAGAATAAATATCACTATTATCCAAAGTCTTCTCTTCATCTTTCTTATCAATAACTAAAGACATAATCTTACTATATAACAAATCTAAAGATATATATTCAGCACTCTTACCATCACTATTCTTCTCAACAATAATAGATATAATCTTCTTCTCACTAAGATTATTAAGTAACTCCATAACCTTATACTTATCCATACCAAGAGACTCTCCTATCGAACTAGGATCATATATAACCTTGTCTCCCTTATCAATAACAAATATAAGTATAATAAGTTCTTCAGCAGTAATACCAAGTCTTAAATAATAATTAAATAAATATCTCGGTAATACAATAGGTTTCATCCTAAGTATCTTCTCTAACCCTTCCATCATATACCTCCTACATCTATATCAAATACCTCTTCTAAAGTACTAACATCATAATATTTATAAGTAAGTTTATCCTTATCTCTTACCTTATCTTCGTAGTAGATATTACTTCTTCTATAAACAATATCTAACTTACTAGCAGATAATTCACTAATATCTTTACTATATACCTTATCATAATTCAAATCAAATACATAAACATATTTATCATCTTTAACTATATAATAATTATTACTCTTATTATAATAACTAATATTTTTAATATCAGTATTACTATATATATCATTTAATATACCCTTCTTATATTTATTATTTCTACTTACCGGAACAATAAATATACTAAGTATTAAAATAATTATAACTATAATAACAATAATATAACAAATAATATTCTTCTTCTTTCTTTTCATTAATTCCCTCACTATAACTGTTCTTATTATACTATGAAATTAACTTTTTGTGAATAGTTTTTCCTCTTCTTTTATATGATGTTACAGTATAATCATCCCCTTCAAAAGTAATTGTAGTATAACAATCATTATCTATAGTATAAGAATCAATCCATACTTTAGCTAACATATACATAAACCTATAATTAAACTTAGTATAACTATCATATAAAAGTACCATATTATCATTTAATTCTATATAAAAATCTTTATTTATATCATATAAATATATAAAATTACAATCCCTATAATCACTATCCTTATACCTATCCATATAAATACATAACTTCTTATTATTCATCATAATCTCTATCTTATCATCCCTTCTATAAATAATATCATTATTACAAAAATACCTAGTCTTATTAATATCAATAACATAATCATAATAAATATCACCTATATCATTTAATATTACCTTATAAAAAATATCATTCTTATTAATAAGTAATATAATCCCAGTATCATTTTTAATAAATCTAATAGAATTATCTTCAAGAAAATTATAATCTTCTCTATTATCTTTATAACTACAAGAACATATAAATAAACACATTATTATAAGTATATATTTCATACTAAGTAATATGCAAATAAAAAGAAAAAAGACATAAGTCTTATTCCATATAATTATCTATAACATATCTCTTAATATCATCATAAGTATTAGCAAGTTTATTATATAATATCTTCTTCTCAATATCATCCATAATATCCTTAATATATTTACCAGGTTCTTTTCCTAATATTTTACTAATATCATTACCATGAATAACAATATCTCTTCTAGTAAATATTGGTAATTCACTCTGCATCTTATTTAAATTTCTCTTTGATAACCCCTTAATATCAGCATATACAGTACATAAATATAAACCATATTTATATAATAAATAATTATCAATTTCATCATACTTAAGTAACTCTCTAAGACAAAGAATCTGCTCTTTCTCAACTTTAGTAAAAGGATAAATATCCTCTACTTCTAGCTGACACCATATACCAATTAAATCAGTACATAGTATAATATTACTAAGATTATTAATACCAAGTACATTAGTAAGATTAAGATCAAGTATTAACCTTCTACCCCTCTCTTTATTCTTAGAAGAAAATATCTTATCCAATTCCTCTTTCTTTCTCTCCATAGATAATTTCTTTAATAAATATCCATACTTTCCTAAGTAGTAGTAGGTTTTCTTCTCAATATCAAACTCCAGAATAGTAGCAAATCTAATACATCTAAGTATTCTAAGAGAATCCTCTTTAATCTTGTATCTAGGATTACCCACTGTTCTAAGTATTCTATTATCTAAATCACTTCTTACTCCTAGTACATCAAGAACTTCACCCTTATCATTAATACATAAAGTATTAATCGTAAAATCTCTTCTAAGTAAGTCCTTCTTTATATCCCTAATATACTTAATCTTAATAGGTCTTCGATTAGACTCATACTTAATCTCTTTTCTAAAAGTAGTAACATCAAACTTATATCCCTTATAAGTAATAACAACACTACCATATTGCATATCAGATACCTTAACATCCTCAAATATATCTAGTATCTCTTTAGGAGTAGCACTAGTACATATATCAATATCATTACTCTTTCTTCCAAGTAATACATCCCTAGTATAACCTCCTACTATATAAGCAGCATATCCATTATCATTTAATATTCTAAGTAATTCTCTTGCTTTATCTTCCATAATACCTCTCTATAAATATTATACCAAATCAAAGAAAAAATGCAAAGTAACATATAGTTACTTTACACTTTTATTATTTATATTCCTCTACTTGCTTAATAATCATATCAATAAATTCATCTCTTTCTATAGTAGTACTATTCTCTTTACCAAACATACGATAAGTAATAGTATTATTATCTCTCTCATTATTACCAAGAACTAAAGTATATGGAATCTTCTTAGTTTGAGATTCTCTAATCTTATATCCCATCTTTTCATCTCTAGCATCTAATTCTACTCTAAAACCTTTACTTCTAAGTTCATCAACAACTTTGTTAGCATACTCTAAATGATATTCATTATTTACTGGAATAACATTAATTTGTACTGGACTAAGCCATAAAGGAAGTGCTCCCTTAGTTTCTTCAAGAATAAAGGCTGTAAATCTATCAAATGTACCAAATATAGCTCTATGAAGTACTACAGGTACCTTTTTCTCACCATTAGAATCAATATAAGATAAATTAAATCTTCTAGGAAGTAAGAAGTCAAGTTGACAAGTAGACAAAGTAATCTCTGGTCCAACAGCAGGTTTAACCTCAACATCTAACTTAGGTCCATAGAAGGCAGCTTCTCCAATAGCTTCAGTATATTCTGCTCCTATCTCATTTAATACTTCTCTAAGTTCATTCTCAGCCTTATTCCACATCTCATCATCATCAAAGTATTTATGTTTATCTTCAGGATCTCTAAGAGATAATCTAAACTTATAATTATCAAGTCCAAAGTCCTTATATACATCTAGTATAAGACTAACTACTTCTTTAAATTGATCTTTAATTTGATCAGGTCTAACAAATAGATGAGCATCATTTTGACACATACATCTTACTCTCTCTAGTCCTTTTACAGCACCACTTGCTTCATATCTGAAGTCAGTAGCAAACTCTCCTATCTTAATAGGAAGTTCACGATATGAATGAATCTCATTACCATAAATTAACATGTGATGTGGACAATTCATAGGTCTTAATACAAACTCTTCATCATCAACTTTCATAGAAGGGAACATATTTTCTTTATAATGATCCCAGTGTCCTGAAGTCTTATATAAATCTACTGTTCCTACACATGGAGTATATACATGTGAGTACCCTAGTTTTTGTTCCTTAGCATAAATATAATTCTCCAAGTTCTTTCTAACAATTGCTCCATTAGGAAGCCATAAAGGCATACCCTTACCAACTAAATCATGAGACATAAAGATATCTAAGTCTTTACCAATCTTACGATGATCTCTTTCTTTTCTCTCTTGTAATTCAGTTAAGTAACTATTTAAATCTTCTTCATTTCTAAAACATACTCCATATATTCTCTGAAGCATCTTATTATTAGAATCAGCCTTCCAATAAGCACCACTTACTTTTATTAACTTAAAGTATTTTAATTCTTTAGTAGTGTCAACATGTGGTCCACGACAAAGATCAGTAAAATCTCCTTGTGTATAGCAAGATATAACTTGTTCATTCTCATCCATTCTACTAATTAAATCAATTTTATATGGATCATCATGAAACATTTCTAAAGCTTCATCTTTACTAATTTCATGTCTAACTATTCTCTTACCATCTTTAGATAACTTCTTCATTTCCTTTTCTATTTTAGGTAAATCTTCTTCTTTGATTACTTCATTACCTAAGTCAATATCATAATAGAACCCCTCTTCAATTACTGGTCCTACCCAAAATTTAGCATTTGGATATAAATGCTTAACAGCTTGTGCAAGTAAATGTGCACAAGAGTGATTTAACTTACTTAAATCTTCATTTTCTTTAATATTTATCATTTTCTATTCCTCCAATTCTTCTTACTATTTTTAATTTGTTTTCTTTTTATTTTTCTTTTTTCTTCTTTGCTTTCTTTCTTACATCTCTGTACGTAGGTATCATTATTTTTATATTCTTGATATAAAATGCCATCAAGAACTCTAACACTAATATCATGACAGCCTAATAAATCATTTCTAAGTTCAATTAACTCACTTAAATTAAGATTTGATACATCTAGGTGCCATAAATCACAATCTTGTTCTTTCCATACCTTTATTGGTACAAATTGTTCCTTCATAACTTAACCCTCCTATTTATGAAAAAAAGACCTCTAAAAGGAGAGAATACATATCTCGGTACCATCCTTCTTTGGTCTTAATTTAGATAACGGCTCTTAACCGGTAATCTCTTTCGAGTACACTATGAAGGTAGTAATTATATATCTTTATTATTAGTTTCCACCAATCACTAACTCTCTATAAATAAAATATATATAATCTTGTCCTTCTCATTGCTTTCAAATATAAATATATTATATTCTTATTTTTTATCTTTGTCAATTACTTTTTATCTATTTTTCCACTTCAGCCTGTAGTCTTCCGTGGTATGATAAAGCCTTAAGTCTTCATCATAAATATTTATTTGTTAAAAGTTTCATTTAATATAGATATATATTTACTTCTCATATCAGTAAGTATTGTATCAAGTATTTCAAAAGAAATATCTCTTTCACTCTTATTTGTAGTATCAAATAAATAAAAATTAATATTTTCTTTATTAGATAATTCTTTAATATTCATAAGTGAATCATTATATTCATTAATATTACCTTCATTTAGAAAAGTTCTCTTCTCTAATGATGCATTAGCAGTATAATCTCTTCTTAAAGAAGTTAAACTATCAGTATATAAACCTATTATAATATCAATCTTATTTTTAATTATTGGAATATATTCATCCATATAATTATCATATTCTTCTTTAGTCACTCCATTTTTATTATATAGTCTATCCATCCATATCATTCTATCAAAAAGAGATCTATCTATTAATATAATATCATTATTTTTATTAATCTCATTATCTAAATCTTCTAAAACATATTTAGGAATTTCAGTATTAATAATATTTTTATATTCATCTTTTAATTTAGGATATATTTCTTTCTTATATCTCTTTGAAGTAGTAAATTCTTCTAATGTACTAGTAGTAAAACCACCCTTCCTAAAAAAGTCATATAAATTATTCATAAGAGTAGTTTTACCAGTTCTTGGAGTACCAGTAAACTCTATTACATATGAATTATTCTTATCAAGTACACTAATCATTTTGTATATTTCTTGTTTTCTATAATGTAATCTAATTAATTTATTATATTCATCTTCTCGTCCTTCAAATATCTTTCTTTCAAGTTCATCATGTTTATTATCATTAAAGATATCATCAATAAGTAACTTTAATCTATTAAACATAATATAGTCTTTATCTTCATTATATATCAAACTATTATATACTTCAGTATAATACCACTTTTGTTTATCAAAGCCTCTTTTAAATGCTGAAAAATCTTTCTTACCATTAACTTCAAAAATAATTCTCATATCCTCTAAATTACTTATCTTATCTGCACATACTACAGCTTTATGTCTTAAATCTAAATCTTTAACCTTATCTATAGTAATAGTCTTTCTCTCTTCCCAACTTAAACTTTTATCTTCTTCTGTTGCACCAAGTACTAATGATACAATATCATCATTAAATTCATTTAATAAATCTTCTTTAGTATATTTAGTATCCTCAATTACATCATGAAGATAAGCAGCCGCTACCACATTATCATCATATCCATATTCACTCAAAATATTAGCAACATTTATAGGATGAATAATCATAGGTTTCTCTTTATCAGATTTTCTTATTTGTCCTTTATGTGCCTTAATAGCAAATAATTTTGCTTTTTCTTTTATATTCATTTTATCACTCCTCAAAATTATTATAATAGTATTAAAGGAAATATATCGTCATTATTATATAAATATAGGAAATATTATGTATCTATTATATTTCTTTTATATTAAGTATCTTACTTAAAGTAAAATGTCTAATAGACCCCCTAAGTTTACAAAAAGCAAGAACATAAGTATTGTCTTCAAATTCAAACATATTTACAGGGATAATTTCTCTTTTAACTATCTTACCTGATGTACCTAAATAATCAATTAATAAACTTTTCTTATCTTTAATACATTTATCAATAATATTAATTTTCTCATCATTTTTATTTACTGTTACATCAACATTTTTATATTCTGATAATATTTTATTAGTATTATAAATAGAATGTAATTTTTTATTTAACTTATTAAAATCACTAATTACTTTATTATCACTAATATTCTTAATATTTTCTTCTGCTCTATCTAATACTTCCAAATCATATTTATTAAAATAATCTATATTCATAATATCATTTTTATTTATATAATATCCACCACCTGGACCTTTAAAAGATTCTATAATATAACCAGCCATCTCTAATTGCTCTTTATAATACCTTACCATTCTCTCTGTTACCCCAAGTTCCATACTAAGTTCTTTAACAGAATATACTCTACCATTTGATAATAACTTTATCATTAAAAATGCATTAGATATTTTACTCATACTTCACCTACTTTGTCCTAATCAAAAATATTATATCATAAATATTAAAAATAAGTACTATTATTTCAAGTACTTATTTATCTTATTCATTAAATCATCTTTATTTATAGGTTTTATAATATAATCACTAAAACCACTATCTTTATAAATATCATCGTATATAATATTACTATTCTTAGTAAGAAGGATAACTTTAGTATCAAAGCCTTTTATCTTACCAAACTTATTCATAACACTAATACCATTCATATAAGGCATATCTTCATCTAGTAATATTAAATCATACTTATCACCTTTTCTAATTCTATCTAGTGCTTCTTTACCTAAATTAGAACTATCATATAGTATATTATGTTTATCTAATATCTTACTAATTATTTTAGTACTAGAATTATTATCATCTATAATTAATATCTTTTTATTATTAACATAATTATCATAATTATCTTTATTATTAGTATATATCTTTTGATCTAATATAATAGTAACAATAGTTCCTTTATTATATTCACTACTTATAAGTAAATTACCACCCATTATATTAATAGTCTTTCTAGCACCATATAAACTATTTTGATCTTTAGTATTTTTATTTAAACACTTATCTAAGTCCTCAGCTTTTATACCAATACCAGAGTCTTCTATCTTTATAATTAATCTAACTATGTTTTTTTTAAAGATAGCATTAACAGATAATTCTACATAGCCTTTATCAGTATATTTATAAGAATTACCTATAATAGTATTTAATACATTCTTTAAATTAATACTATCTCCATATAAAGTATTAGGTAGATTACTATCTATATTAAATCTAAAACTAATATCTTTATCTTCAAATAATTCTTTATTTTTACTTATTACTTCTTTAAGTAATAATTTAATATTATATTTATTTTTAACAGTCTTAACATTAATATCATCAATTACATCAATATTATATATATTATTAGCCATACTATATAACTTGTTATTAGAAGATATTATCTCTCTAGCAAAGAATCTATTTTCTTCTAAATTATTACTATTTAGTATTACTTCAGAAGATTTATTAATATCACTAGCAATACTCTTAACTTCATTCATCATATTATATATAAGCATACTTTTATCTTCATTAGCAGCATCCGCTATTTTCTTAGACATATGTATCTCTTCAAGTAATTTCTTATCTGGATTTTCTATTGTAAAATACATAATTACTGTAATGAATGTATCCATAGTAGTAGCAAGTAATAATTCAGGTATCATTTTTTGAATAAAAGAAACTATAGTTCCTACAAACAAATATACATATATAGGTAAATACTTCTTACTTTTAATATTCTTAAAATTTTTAATTAAGCAAATTATGGTTAAGAATATAGATATAAATATTCCAAAATATACCGCATTAGCGGCATCTCCATAAGAATACATAACATAACCATCTCGAAATTTAAATTGTAATGGTAACATAATTACTAATATTGATATTAACAATATTAAGATAATATATAATTTTAGAACTTTTTTCATATATCTTTTTAATCCTTCTTTAGAATCCTTTTTTGATGATATTAGAAATACATAAGTACCAAAAGTTGCACCCCATGCAATTAATTCAATTAAAAATAGTTTATTAAGTATTGTATAAAAGAGCATATGTTCTTCAGCATATCCAGCAAATATTGTACAAAATATTTCTAATACTATACCAACAAAATTAATAATAATAAGTTTTGAATAAACTTTATTTTCAGGAGTCTTTATTTTGTCTTTTGAAAAATATGCTATCATTAATAAAACACTATACATCAAACTAGCAATAGTAAAAAATATTGTACTATTAATTTTCATTTAAAACACCTCTTTATTCTATAAAAATTATACCATAATTCAAAATTAAAAGAAAGCATTATTTAGTGCTTTCCTCTAACTTTTTTATTCTCATTTTTTCTACTTTTTTATAATCTACTTTACCAACAGATGTAAGTGGTAAATCTTCTTCAAAAATAAAATCTTCTGGTTGCGAATAAGAAGGAAGTTTATCTTGACATAATTTTATCAATTCTTCTTTTAATTTTTTAAGTTCGCTCACGTTATCCTTCTTTATAACAACATGCGCTTCAGGCGAAGCTCCATACACTTTATCTGGGATAGAAATTACACAACAATTATCAATATCAGGATGTTTCATTATTACCCCTTCAATATATGAAGGATATAATTTAAATCCACCATGAGGTATTAATCTTTTATATCTTCCTTTGAAGAATAGAAAACCATCTTCATCAATTATACCTACATCTTCAGAATGTATCCACTTTTTACCATCGCTATGTATTTTTATAACTTTACCTTCTTCTTCTTCATTATCTAAATAACCAAGCATTTCAGTTGGACCAGTTATACATATTTCTCCTTCTTCACCATATTTTAATTCTTTATCAGTACCTCTTTCAAATATACCATAAGTATTAAGTGGAAGCGGAATACCTAAACTATTTATTTTATTTACTCCTACTAAACAAACACCAGCAGTAGAAGAATTTTCTGTCATGCCATAACCCTTCTCTGCAATTGAAGAACTGCCATGATTTTTTAAAAATTCATTAACATAAATTTCTGATTGTTCAGGGAAGTAATCACCACCTATTCCAAGATTTTTTAAGCATTTCCAATTCATTGAATCTGCTTTTCTATCATGTACAAAATGCTCAACATAAGTTGGAACTGTAATAGTATGATTAGGTTTATACTTAATCATAAACTCTGTAAACTCTTTAGGAGATAATATAGGAGCAATAATATTAGTCATACCTAAACACATAGGCATATGAATAGTAACAACAATACCATATGCTACAAATGGAACTATACCATTTAAGAAAGTATCACCTTTATTATAATTAGCATTAAGTGATTTATATTGAATAGCCATAGCATTAAAGTTTTCATTAGATAATTTAACTGTCTTAGGTACACCAGTAGTACCACCAGTATGAACTAAAGCCGCTACCATATTCTTCTTATATCTAGGATATCTAGGATAACGATATTTAGAAACATTCATTAAATCATTCCATGTCATATATTTATTTTTCTTCTTTATTTCATCTATCTTACTATATAAAGTACTATCTTCTTTTCTAGATTTCTTCTCTGCTAATACATTAAATGGAAACAATACTGAATTATATGGACTTAATGTAATAACATTTTCTACTATATTATCAATATCTTCATCTTCCATACATTTATCAAACTCAGGTAAAAAATTATCCATAACTACTACTTCACTAGATTTTACTTCCATAAGATATTTTTTTATTTGTTTATAATCACTTCTTACATCAATTAAATTAATAACTGCTCCTAACTTATTTAATGCATAAAATAACACTTCTAATTCAGGATTAGCAACAGACATAACTGTTACTACTTCTCCTTCAGTAATGCCAAGATTATATAGTCTTCTAGCAGTCTCATCTATCATATCTATATAATTTTTATAACTAATCTTTTTACCATAATACATAATAGCCTTAGTACTTAAATTATCTTCATTTTGACTTACCATATATTGATAAGCAGTTAATTCAGGTATACTAGCAGTAATAGCTTCTTTACTATAATATTTCTGCCAAGGTTTATCAATTGAAGCATACCCAGTAATTTTCTTATCTTTATCTACTACATAACTACCATTCATTTCACTATAAACCTCAATATTCTTTATAGTCATATATCTCATCCCCTCAAATAAATTACTTATATAATACTCTATTTTTATTAATAAGTCAAATATTTAAAAAAGAATTATCATTACACTAATAATTCTTTATCTATTATTTATCTTCTATTACTTTTTCTAAGAATATTCTATCATTAAAAGCACCACGCTTAATACTTTTTTCATCAGCAGTCTTAATAACATCTTCGAGTTTTTTACCCTCTAACTTAGCTAAATATTTAATTACCTCTATCATATCTGCCAATTCTTCTACTCTGTCTTCTCCACTTGCTTCAAGTACTTCATTATATTCTTCATATAGTTTCTTCTCTAACTCTTTTTTATATTCCCCTTCATTTAATATTCTAGTAATAGGAGTTTCTCCCTTACCCTCAATTATACTTGGAATATTATCTCTTACTAATTTATTGTATATTCTTTCCATTTTATTTCCTCCTCATAAATTAATTATTATTAAAAATAGAATATATAAGCAAATCGTTCATTTTACCAGTTAATTTATTTTTATATCTATCTTTTAAAGTAGCCTCTAATTTCATACCACATTTTTCTGCCACTTTAATACTACCAATATTATTACTTGGTATAGCAGCCTCAATTATATTATAATTACATTCATTAAATAAATAATCAATTATTGTTTTTACTGCTTCTGTAGTATAACCTTTATTCCAATATTTAGAAGATATACTATAACCTATTTCTAAAGTATTATATTTATATGAAGTATTTGCACTAATAATACCAATTACTTCTTTAGTATCTTTTACTTCTATACACCACTCAAATCCTTTTTCTTCATATTTCTTTAACCAATAACTAATTACTTTTTTAGTAGTTTCTTCATTATCATGACATTTAAAAGTTAAGTATTCATTTGTTTTAATATCACTAGCCCAATTAATAAATAAATCATGAGCATCATTCATAGTTACTTTTCTCAAGATTAATCTATCTGTTTCAATTAATTTAGTACCACTCATTTTACCTCACCATCCTATTCAAAACTAAATAATATCATCTAAATAATAATATTTTATTTTATGATTTTTACCATCATCACTAGTATGTAAGAATTCCTTACATACTGATTTTTTTAAAAGCATTTTCTAAAATATTAGTAAGATATGTATACTTATTTCTGTTATTTTTTCCTTATTTCATCAATTAATCTAATAACTTCCTCATAACTTTCATCTAGTAATTCTAATCTATATGATCTAATACCAAGATTTTTATAATAACTAATATTATCAATATAATTAATCTTTTTATAATGCATAATATGTGTTAAACAATTGTTATGAAGTACTCTATATCTATTCTTATTAATATCTTCTAGATAATATATATCTTCTTTTTTACAAGGACATATTTTTAATTCTTTAATAGGACATGACTTAGTAATCATATTTTCTATAGTACCATATATTATTAATTCTACTTTATCTAATATATAATCATCTAAATAATTATAATTAACTTCAGGAGATAAAGTAACTCTCTTAACACCATTATCTAGTAAAAACTTAATACTATAGTTATTAACTACATTTAAATAATAATCACTAATAAGATTACTATCTCTATATTTATAGACAGCCCCTATCTCAGTAGCAAGTATATTATTACTATCATAATTATAATTATTATTAACTCTCTCTAATCTCAAATATACTTTATCATTATCTTTATATATATCATATAACTCACTATCAACATATATTCTATCTATATTCATATCTATACCTGCTTGTACTTGTTCTTTATTTCTAGCAAGTATTGATATTTCAGTATTATAATTATCTTCTTTATTATAATCTAATAAATATTTATTAATAATAATATCTCTTTTAATACTACTTCTAGTAGTAATTAATTTATCACATAATATTCTTCTTATATTATTAATATCTTTCATATTTACAAAGATATCTCTATCTATATCAATATTTATATTATTACATACAAAAGGAGTATTACCAAGTTTAGTTATCTTTTCTTTAATCTCTTCATTAGTAGTTCCCCTCTTAACAGGAGGTTCTACCTTTACTTTATCACTAACTATATTATTCATATTATCACTAAAAATAATATCTAAAAACTCATCTATTAATTTAATATCTATATTTATAAGTATCTTTTTAATACTACTAGTGATTATCTCTTTGTCTAAATAACTACTTGATGTCTTAACTAAAATATCTTTATCTTTTAGATTAATCTTATTATCTAAATAAATAATATCTCCAACATTACCTTTATTAATAAGTAATCCTTTTTCATTATAAATAAAGTTAGCTATCATACCCTTATTACTATTCTTAAATCTAATACCATCTTCTTGATATAATTCTTTATCTAATTTAATTTTAATTTTCTTTTTATTAACATCTATTACTTTACCAATATCTAATCCTCTATGATTAGAAGATTCTATATTCATAACTTTATCTTTAAATAAATAACCATTAGTAAATTCTCTATTAAATAATATCTTTAAATTATCTTCTTCTTTACTAGATATTCTATTACTATAACTATCTATTAATTTTCTATATATTCTAGTTACATATCCAACATAACTAGGAGATTTCATTCTTCCTTCTATTTTAAAACTTATAATATCACTATCTAATAGTTTATTAAAATTATTTATAGTATTAAGTTCTTTAGTACTAAGTAAATATTTATCTTCTGTATTTACATATTCACCATTTTTTATTAATTTAAAAGGAAGTCTACATACCTGTGTACATTCTCCTCTGTTACCACTTCTACCACCATTCATATAACTAAATAGACAGCAGCCCGAGTAGCAGTTACATAAAGCTCCATGTATAAATACTTCTTTTTCTATATCTACATCTATATTTTCTATTTCTTCTAAACTCATTTCTCTATCTAGTACTATTCTAGTTACTCCTAGTTCTTTTAATAACTTTATACCTTCATTATTATGATTATGACACTGAGTAGAAGCATGTACTTCCATATTAGGAAATACTTTTCTAACTAATGATATCATACCTATATCCTGCATAATAAGAGCATCTACTCCTATTTTATATAAATATTCTATATATTTAATAAATTCATCTACTTCATTATTATAAATAATAGTATTTACTGTTACATATATTTTTACCTCATATAAATGAGCATAATTAACTGCTTCTTTTAATTCCTCATTACTAAAATTACCAGCATATGCTCTAGCTCCAAATGTTTTTCCACCAAGATAAATAGCATCTGCTCCATTATTAACCGCAGCCTTTAAACATTCCATATTACCCGCAGGACTAAGTAATTCTTTCATAATACCACTTCCTCATTGCATTAATAGTATAACATAATTTTAGGTAAAATAAAAGAATGCATTGTCTGACACACAATTGCATTCTCTAGTTTGATGAATAACCATTTTAAATTAATGTCAGTTAATATAAAACAGCTTCCTATCTAATGAGTTTTCTTTCTCATACATATATGCATATCTAATAGATAGATAAGAATTATAGCCTCTACCATAATACCCAACATTTACTATTTAACATAAAGATTTCCAAATAAAACTTCTACTCGGGTAAATATTAAAACATATAGTCGTTATTAATATTTACATTATATTATCATAGTATTTTCTATTAGACAATTAAATTGTACACCATTTTACATTATCTGTCAAGTACTTTTCTACATTTTTTTACATTTTTCCCACCTTCCATGAAAATCCAAAGTATTTTCATGTCTGATATAGCCTAATTCTTAGTCTCTATCAGAGTCTCATTAGACCTATCATATTTTAGAGTTAGTACTATATAATTATTTATTTTCTATATTATCTATGATCTCTCTAATTTTTCTAAATCTATGATTTAATCCAGACTTAGTAATTTCAGTACCTGTTTCAAAAGACATAATTTCTGCTAATTCTTTTAAAGAACTTTCTTTATACTTCATTCTATATTCTATAACTGTCTTTAACTTTTCATCAAGTAAATCAACCATATCTAATTCATATAATTTTTCTATATCATTAATTTGTTTATTCGCAGTCATAAACACTTTATCCATATTAGCTTGTTCACAGTTATTAAGCCTATTAGTCATATTTTTATGATCTCTATATATTCTAATATCTTCAAAATACATAACCGCAGAAAATGCCTTTATAACTCTTAAAAAATCACTTATCTTTTCTGCTTCTTTTATATATACAGTATAATTCTTTTCTCTTTTAATTATTTTGCTATTTAAGTCATAAGTATTAAGTAATTTATTAATAAAATTAGCATATTCTTTTGTATCTAATATAAATTCCATATGATATCTACTAGTCTTTGGATCATTAACAGAACCAGATACTAAAAATACTCCTCTTAAATATGCTCTTAATTGTTCTTCATCTGATATTAAATATTCTTTAGGAATACTAAGATATTTATTATTATCGATAATAGATAAATCTTCAAGTATTTCTTTTACTTTATTATTTATATTTAATATATAAGTTAATCCTCTACCTAGTTTCTTATTTCTAACTGTAATAGAAGGACTAATACCATATATTTCTTTAAATAATTTAAATACTCTTCTTGCTACAGCATTATTTTCAATAGTAATATTTATATTATTATTTATATTACCCGCTATTCTTATAATAGCGGATAATTCAGATATATCTTCTAATCTAGTAGTTTCTATCTTTGAAGCTTCATCTTTAACAACCATTGTAAAACTCATTATTTTAACTCCTTAACTATATAATTAAATATTGCAAGTGCTGTTCTATATGGATCATGTCTAACTTTTTTCTTCTCACTAATATAAAGAAGTTCATCTTCAATTATTTCAACATTCATATCATTTAATACATCATAATCAATATCAATTTGACCAGCTGTTTCTCCTAAATATCTTTCTTTTATATCATCTGGTACTTTTTTATTATTAACAACTACTACATCCATTAAATCTTCCTTAACATAAGAATTAATTTTTTTAATACAATCTGATACTTTATAATTATCTGTCTCTCCATGTTCACTCATTATATTACAAACATACATCTTCTTAGCCTTAGAATTCTTTAAAGATTCTACTACTTCTTTAGATAATAAATTAGGAATTATACTAGTATATAAACTACCAATACCAAATATAATTAAATCAGCTTCATCTATAGCCTTAATTACTTCTTTAGTAGGTTTAACTTCATTTTTATATTCAATATAATCAATCTCTTTGCCAGCCTTAGTAATATTAGATTCTCCTTCAATTATTTTACCATCAGTAGTATGAGCTATTAATACAGGATTTTCTTCAGTAAAAGGAAGTATAGTTCCTTTTATATTAAATATTTTAGATAAAGATCTAAGTGATTCAGTTAAATTACCTGTAATATTATATAAAGCAGTTAACAGTAAATTACCCATCGGATGATTATTTAAAGAACTATCAGTAACAAATCTATATTGTAATAAATCCTCAATAAGTGGTTCTACTTCAGATAAAGAAACTAAAACATTTCTAAGATCACCTACTGCAAATATATCAAATTCTTCTCTAAGTCTTCCACTAGAAGAACCATCATCAGCAACTGTCACAATAGCGGTAATATCAAGAGGAAACTGTTTTAATCCTCTAAGAAGCACTGAAAGCCCTGTTCCTCCACCTAAGACAACTATTTTTTTCATTATGCACACCTCTTAATACATTATACTATAATTAAATAGAAAAAGAAAGAAAATTCATTCTTCTTTTCTTTCTTGTATTAAAGAATTTACAAATAAAATACTCTTAGTAGGAACAATCTTAGTAAGCAAATGATTAAATTTCATATTATTAGGAATAATAAGTAATTTATTCATAAACATACCATCTATAGCTACTTTACTAGCATATTCACTATTAAGAGAAGAAATATTAAATTTAACATCTGCTACATTATTAAAATTAGTATTAACTGGTCCAGGACAAAATATAGATATCTTAACATTAGATTTATCTCTTTTTAATTCTTCATATATAGCTAAAGATAAACTAACAATATAGTTTTTAGTAGCATAATAAGTAGCCATATAAGGTCCTGGCATAAAACCAGCCATTGAAGCAACATTTAGTATCCTACCATAATCTCTCTTAACAAAATCCTTTAAAAATAATTTAGTAAGTATATGATATGCTTTAATATTTAAATCAATCATATCCATTTCTTTATCTAAACTAGTTTCTGTAAAATTACCAGCATCTCCAAATCCAGCATTATTAATTAATATATCAATATTTTCATCTTTTAATTCTTTATATAATTTAACACATTCTTCTTCAATTATTAAATTATAACCATAAGTATGTATATTTTTATATCCTTTAAATTCTCTATTTAAATCTTTTTTATTTCTTGCAACTAAATATAACTCATATCCTAATGAATATAAATATTTAGCCATATCTCTTCCCATACCAGAAGAAGCTCCTGTTACTAGTGCTTTCATATTATCATCCTTTCAAAAAAAATAATCAATTACTGATTATTTTTCTTCTAATTTATCAATTACTTCTTGTGCTACCGAAATAGTTTTTTCCTTTAAATCATCTGCTATTCCCTCAAGTACAGGAGTACCCTTTTCTTTAGCAAGTTCTACTAATTCATTAGCTTTATCTTTAAGTTCATTACCTTTCTTTTTAGCGGCTTTTAAAACAGTTTCTTTATCTAATTCATCAAGGCCTTTTTTAATTTCATTAACTTTAGTAGTAAACTCATCTTTAATTTCTGAAACAGTCATATCATCTACACTTTTCATAAATTCATTAATTTTCTTCTTAATATCATTTCTTAAGTCACTACCTTTTTTAGGAGCAAATAATAAAGCTAAAGAAGCACCAATACCAGCACCTAATACTAATTTACCTAATCCTTTTTTACTCATTTTTATCATCCTTTCTTTTATTAAATATTTTATCAATAATCATACTGATTATATCAACAACTTTATCAGTAACAAATGTAACTTTATTACTAACTAATGAAGCAACCTCAAACACCCCATCTAAGGATTTAACCTTAACAGTAATATTATCTACAACTTTTTCTATTTTATCCATAGTAATAATTAATTTTATAGTTAATACTATTAAAGCTACCAATAAAATAGCACCTAAAATATATAAAACAATTGGTAATACTTCATTAACAGTCATTATTTTTCCTCCTCATCATACATAGAATCAATTAAATTAAATATATCATTATCACTATCTATTGCATTATCACTAGTATAATTATTTAATATCTCATCAGCACCTTCTTCATCATGTACTAATTTCTTTTCAAATTCAATAGTATCTTCTAATTTTTTACTAGGAGTTTTTCTCTTAGGAACCTCTTCTTTAACTTCTATCTTTTCAGCAGAAGCTTCTTCCATATTATGATTTACTATCTTAATATCACTATCTCCTGCATCTAATTCTACTTTATTAGTATTAATTACAACCTCAGTTTTCTCTCTCTTAGGTTGTTCATAACTAACACCAAAATCAAAATAATTATCTTCAGCATCACCTAAAGTAACATCCTTATTACTAGGAGTATCTTCAGTCATATCAACAAGTAAATTACTATCATCAATTACTTTCTTTTTATCAGCATTCTTAGTAATTTTAACTTCTTGATATAATTCACAATTTTCACATAAATTATTTCTAATATCATCAGTTAAACTTCCATAAGCTTTATTTCTAACTGTTTCAAAATCTATTTTTTTACTTGCTCTAGGTATTTCATAAGAACTTTCATCCTGTAATTTAACTTCATCTTTAGTATAATTCTTATCAAGTACACCATATACTGGTGATATCACTGGTGTAGGCTTAAATCTTTTAGGCTTAGGTTCTTCTTTTTTAGAATATAAAGTAGAAACTTTCTTTTCTTCCTCTTTCTTCTTTGCTAAAATATTTTGATTACTATATTTAGGCACCTCAAAAGTATCAGGCTCATCCATTTCTATAGGAAATGCAAAATTATTATTAGTTCTAGTTTTTACTATTTCTCTATCACTAATTATTTCATCAGAAACACCAGTTCTAGTTTTTTTTACTTCTTCTCTTTTCTCTTCTTCCTCTATTTTATTTCTCATAAAAGTAGGAAGCTTATGTTCTTCTTTTTCTTCTACTTCTATTTCTTTAGTTTCAACAACCTCTTCTTCATCAGAAAATAAATCCTTTATCTTATCTAAAAATCCCATATAGTCGCTCCTTTTCTAATATTCAGGTAAATCCGGAATAATACTATCCTCTTCACCAACATACTCACTTAAATATTCTGAAAATTTACTTTCAGCATCTTCTGGCTTTTTAATTTTATATTCTTTAAATGAACTAGAATAATAATCATCTTGAAGAATCTTTTCAATTAAATTATCATTATAATTAATACTATTAAGTATAATCATAGAATAAGATAAAATATCTGCTAACTCATACTCCTCTACATAAGTCTCTATTTTAGCATAATTATAAACTACTTTCATAAAATACTTATCTTTATCTTTAGTTATCTTAACATATCCGTTCTTATTCTTATTATTATTAATTTTATAATAATAATAAGAATCACTACTATCTTTATCATCTAAATTTAAATTATTCTTATAATAATAACTAATAACATCAACATATAAATACATATAAGTATCATTAACTTTAAATATTTGATTATAATCTTTATCATAAACTTTATTAATACTAAATGGTAAATAATATTTATATCCTAAAGAATTAGTATTATAAATATTATTACTATTTTCAATTACATCATTTACAATAACATCATAATTATTATTATTTATCCTAGTACATCCAATACATAAAAGTAATACCATTAATAGTAAAAACTTTTTCTTCATATCATATTATACCTCTTCTACATTATAACAAAAAAAAAACTAAAATGAAATAGTTTTTTTATTATTTAGTAAAAATTTGCTTATATTTCTTGAATTACAGTAATAATCATTGGCTTATTACCAGTCTGATTAATTAAATATTTACTAAGCTCATCTCTAATAGTATTTTTAATTTTATTATATTCAACATACTTCATTCCCTTAGTATTATCCACTACTATTTTTTCAGAAATCTTTTTAATCTCATTAATTAATTCATAAGAATCTTTAACATAAACAAATCCTCTTGTTAAAATCTCAGGGCCAGCCATAATTTCTTTAGTTTGTTTATTCAAAGTAACAGAAATAATCATAATACCATTATCACTAAGCATCTCACGATCTTTTAAAACAACTTCCCCAATATCATCACCGGCAGTACCATCTATTAAAACAGAACCATTATGAACCCTCTCAAAAGTATCTAACATTACACCATTTTTAAAAGTAACAACATCACCATTTTCTTTAAGAATAATATTACTTTTAGGTATACCAACCATTTCTGCTAATTCAGCATTCATAACCTGATTTTTATATTCACCTCTTATTGGAAAATAATATTTAGGATTCATCAAATTAATCATAGTCATTAAGTCTTCATTAGAAGCATGATGTGATAAATATTTTTTAGAAGATAAACTAACAACATTAGCTCCAGACTTAGCAATATCATCAAGTAAACTATAAAAAGTCTTCTCCCTATTATCATAAATAGGAGTAGCTAAAAACACAGTATCATCTTCATTTAACTTAATAAATTTATCATAGCCATTAACGATTCTCATAATATTGTAATATGGTTTATCTTTCTCATTAGCATTTAATATTACAACATTCTTATCATTTATATTAGATAAATCACCAATAATATCTTTAGATATATATAGATAATGATTTTCAATAGCAAAATCAATTATCTTTTTAAGTCTTTTACCCATAATTACAATTTTTCTATTGGTCTTCTCTACTTCAGTAAATAATTCCTGAATACGATATAAATGAGAATCTAATACATTAAAAATAATTCTACCATCACTATTATTTAAAGTCTCTCTAATTAAAGGTGCTATTCTATGTCTAGGAGAAGTAAATCCTTCTACACCGGCATAGAAAGATTCAGTAAGAAGACATAATACATTCTGCTTACCAATATAAGCCAACTTACCAATATCTGTCTTATAAGCCCCTTTCATAAGTGAATCAATAACATAATCAGAAGCATAAAAAATAACTCCATCTTTAGTATATATAGCATAACCAAAATTATCAGGTGTAGAATGAGATAAATTTACAGGAAAAATCTTAACATTACCAATCTCTATTGGTACATAAGCCTTTATCTCTTTCATATTTTTATACTTAATATTAGAATTATCAAATTCATCTTTAACAATCTCTAAAGTATATTTAGACCCATATATACAAGGATTACCTAAATCATCAACAATATCAGTTAAAGCCCCTATATTTTCATCATGACCATGTGTTAAAAATATTCCCTTAATTCTTTTTTTATTTTCTTTTAAATAAGTAACATTAGGTATAATATAATCAATACCAAGTGTTAATTCATCAGCATATTTAAGCCCTGCTTCAAAAACAAATATATTCTTATCAACTTCAATAACAAACATATTTTTACCATTTTCATCTAGTCCACCTAGTGAAAACATTCTAATTTTACTCAAAATAATTCTCCTTTCTTTAAAGTAAAAGACTTAAATAATTATAGCAGAAAATTATCATTTTGTAAAGTAACCTCCACTTCATCGAAAAAAGAGACCAAAGTCTCTATAAATTTCTAATAATTTCTTTAACATTTTCAAGTAATTTAGAAGTAATACTACCATCAGTACCTCCACCTTGAGCAAAAGACTTATTACCTCCACCATTACCAGAAGATCTAACAGCCAAATCCTTAACAATATCACCACAATTAACCCTATTAGAATTAGATTTAGCAATATAATTAACCGAATTATCATCATTAATATTAGCAAGTAATATAAAATTATTATCAAGCTGATTACTAAGAGCACTAACAATTTGTCTCAAAGTATTAATATCATAACCATTAGTAATACTAATAATAGTAGTAATACCATTAATATCTTCTTTAATATCTAAGAAACTATATAAATCACTAACAGACTTCTCACTCTTCTTAGTATTAAATTCTTTCTCTAACTTCTTAAGTTCTTCTCTTAACATAGCAAGTTCATTCTTATTATAAACAATATCCTTATAACTTTCAGGATCACTATTATCAATATTAAAATTAAATTCAAGATCAATATCATTTTCCTTAGCCTCATTAATAATTCTCTTAGCCTTATCAAGTAATCTAATCATCTCTTCATTATATTTAGATATCTCTTCCTTAAGAATAGGAACAATATTATTATCAGTAGCCGCTGTTACTCTATAAGTATCAGTACCCTTATTCTCTACTGAAGCAATAGCAAACCTGCCAATATTCTTAGTATTATCAATATGCGTACCAGCACATAACTCAATAGAATCACCCATAGTAACTACCCTAACAATATCACCATATTTATCAGAGAATAAAGCCATAGCTCCCTTCTTAATAGCCTCTTTAATAGGTAAATACTCAATAGTAACATCATACCCAGCATTAATTCTCTTATTAACAAGTTCCTCTACTTTAACAATAAGTTCATCAGATAACTTACCTTGATAATTAAAATCAAACCTAAGCATATTTTCATCAACTTTACTACCAGCCTGATGAACACTATTACCAAGTAATTCTTGTAAAGATCTTTGAAGCAAATGCACAGAAGAATGATTCTTCATAATAGCAAGTCTCTTTTCTTTAAGAACATGAGTAAGAATCTTATCCCCCTTATTTACAGTACCATCAAGTACCTTAACATATAATAAATGTTGTCCATTAGGAGCCTTAATAACATCCATAACCTCTAATTTACAATTATCATTTTTTAAATATCCCGAATCAGATACCTGACCACCACTCTCAGCATAGAAAGGATTTTCCTTAAGAAATATATAGCAGTCCTCACTAGAAGAATCCACAAATACATTATCCTTCATAATATCCATAACTTCAGTTTCTAATCCCAATTTTTCATAACCAACAAATTTACTTTCTTTCTTATAATTAATAAGTAAATCATTCTGTAAATTCATACTAGCTTCAACTTTTCTACTATTTCTAGCAAGTTCCTTTTGTGCACTCATATAAGCATTAAAACTATCAGTATCAACCTTAAAGCCTCTTTCCTCAGCAGCTTCAATAGTAAGTTCAATAGGATAACCATAAGTATCATATAATTTAAAAGCATCTTCTCCGCTAATAACCTTAGTACCACTATCAAATAATTCCTCTAATCTCTTTTCACCAGCTAATAAAGTCTTTTGAAATAATCTTTCTTCTTTAGCAATAAGTTCTTTAACTTTACTCTTAGTACCAACTAAATCAGGATAAGTATCTTTATAATTTTCTACTACTACATCAACCATATCACTTAAAAATTCTCTATTAATATTAAGTTTCTTTCCCATTCTAGAAGCTCTTCTAAGAAGTCTTCTAAGAACATATCCTCTACCTACATTTTCAAATACAGCTCCATCAGATAAAGCAAAAGTAAGTGTTCTAATATGATCTGCTATTACCTTAAATTCCATTTGACCCATATATGGAATAGAACAAATTTCCTCTATTTTCTTCATAATAGGCATAAATAAATCAGTCTCATAATTAGTCTCAGTACCTTGCATAATACAAGCCATTCTCTCAACACCCATACCAGTATCAATATTCTTACTAGGAAGTTCAGGATATTCTTCTCTCTTCAAACCTTCAGTAGCATTAAACTGACTAAGAACATTATTCCATATCTCAATATAACGATCATTCTCTATTTCTTCTTGTAATAACTTAATACCCTTGCCTTCTTTATCATACTTTTCACCACGATCATAAAAAATCTCCGTATCAGGTCCCGAAGGCCCTGGTCCTATCTCCCAAAAATTACCATCTAATTTAACTAAATGAGAAGGTTTAACGCCTAAACTAATCCACTTATTATAAGAATCAACATCGTCAGTATAAACCGTAATATATAGTTTATCTTTATCCATATCAAAATATTTAGGACTAGTAAGTAATTCCCACGCCCAAGTAAGAGCCTCATCTCTAAAATAATCACCAATACTAAAATTACCTAACATCTGAAAAAAAGTATGATGTCTAGCAGTCTTACCTACTTCTTCTATATCCCCAGTTCTAATACATTTTTGACAACTAGTAAGTCTCCTATTACTAGGTACTACAGTTCCATCAAAATATTTCTTAAGCGGTGTAACACCAGCATTAATCCAAAGCACTGTTGGATCATTCATTGGTATTAAAGGAGCAGAATCAACTTCTGTATGTCCCCTCTCACAAAAGAAATCCAAATACATTCTAATAATTTCTCTTCCTGTTAACTTCTTCATATTATCTCGTCTCCTTATATATATCGTATATATCTTTTTCTAATTTATCTAAAGTATCATTAGTAACAATGTAATCAACATCATCATAATTATCCATAGCTATCTCTGTAACATGTGCCTGTTCTTTACTATCTAAACTAGTTTCAAAATTAATTCTCTCTACCTTAATAACAACCACATTATCAAACTTCTCTCTAACACTATCTATCTCTCTAGGAAGTCTAATATCCGGTACAATAATAGCATCATAAAAATAAGAATAAATCTCAATATCATCAAGTTGTCTTTCAATAAACATCTCAGCCTTATTAAGTTTATTTCTAATAACATCAGTTCCAAGCTCTTGAAGTAACTTTCTAGGTTTAGATTCCTCACTACCATCCCAGTCAGTCATCTCCATTGCATAAAACTTAATATACTTACCCGCTCGTGAATAAATAACCTTTTTACCATCTTCTTCATAGAACTTCTTAAGAAATCCCGCTATCGTATCTTTACCATGTCTAGCCCTACCACAAATTAAATAAATTTTAGGTTTTTTATTTTCAATATTCATACTATTCCTCCTCAAGATATTTCCCTTTAATTATACCAAATAATAAGGTATAAGTAAATTATTTTTTTCATATTATTTTACTAAAAGTTTACATCTAGTAAATTTATTAAAAAAACTTAATATTTTTCTTGATAAAATTCCCTATAAAATGATATAATCTAATTAGAGGTGGAAGATATGAATAAAAAGAATAAAAACGGAAGATTAATTGTAATTATGGGAGCTATTGCTATTATCATAGTAACAGTATGTGCTTTTAACAAAAATACCCTTAGATATAAATATTATGAATATTCAATTGAAAAAAAATACTCTTCTTCCACTACTAACGAGTATTATATTGATGATAACTTTAACTATGTAGATAATTATACCGGTATGGGCATAAATAATCATAAAGAATTAATTAATTTTATATACTACACCTTAAATAGCGGTATTCATCATACCGAAAGATATATCACTAAAAATTATACAAACTATTTAAATGATATCAATATGTTAACAATAAATAAAGGTGAAGGTTTTAAAGAAACAATATCATTACTAAATAACTTCGTTCATCCATACAACAGTTCAAATAATATCAAATTAAATTATGGTGGTGAATATAAAATAGGAATAACCATAAACAAAGCCTATAGCAATGAAGAAATAACTAAAATAAACGAAGTAGTAGATAAAGTAATAAAAGAAAAAATAACCAATAATATGCCTACTAGAGAAAAAATAAAAGTAATTCATGACTATATTATAGATAACGCCGAATATGATAAATTAAAATATGAAAACAAAAATGATACCACCTACAAATCTAACACTGCATATGGAGTCCTAATTGAAGGATACGGTACATGTAATGGCTATGCCGATGCCATGGCTATCTTCTTAGATAAATTAAATGTCATAAATTATAAAATAAGTAATGAAGAACACATTTGGAACCTAGTATACCTAGATGGTAAATGGTATCACTTAGATTTAACTTGGGACGACCCAATAAGTGATATCAATGTAAATAGAGATACTTACTTCTTAATAACTACTAATACTTTAGAAAAAATAAACGATGGTACTCATAAATTTGATAAAAGTATTTATATAGAAGCAAAAGACTAACAATTTAGTCTTTTCAGAGTGTAGACAAACCCCTAGATTTTTTCTAGAGGTTTTCTTATGAATAAATTTTGTTATTAAAATTTATGATATTTCTTAATATTTTTATAAGATAATATAGACTTGACGATAATGTTAGAGGACTTCTGTAAATGTCAATCTTTTTTGTAGTCATTTTCTTCAAAAAAACTATTCATATCTTTTTCTAATACTACTGAAATACGATATAAAGTTTCAATAGAGAAACCTCTCCCACCATAATCAGTTTCAATTCTTCTGATGAATTCATATGATCTATCAGTATAAACTGCTAATTGATCCTGAGTATATCCTTTTTCAATTCTATATTTACGAATGTTTTTGACTATGATTTCTTTTATATTTTTTTGAATTTGAATTCTTTATCATTATAGGTCATAATAACACCACCTATAATTAATTTTCCCATTTTTATAAAAATATGTATGTAGTCAGAAATGACAGGTAAAAGTAGCGAAAAAACCATTGTAATTAAACAATGGCTCTAATATTTTTAAAATAATATATCTTTTGTTTTTTCTATTAAACTAAAATATTCATTAATTGTATTTATTAACAATTCATTTAGAGATTTCAATTCCTTTAGATATTCATCCATATCATTTGTAGATGACGTTTTTGACATTTTTGTTAATAAGTATATTTTCTTCCATTCTTGGATCAACTATTTGTTGTATTCCATAAATTGAAAGTTTATATATTTCTTGCAATAAATCTTTAAGTGAAGAATAATTACTAAAATTTTCCTCGATATTATTTAAAGCAAGTAAATATTTTTCTTTAAATACCTGATTTGTTGTATTTAACATTTCTATATTTTCTTTACATTTTTTAAACATTATACTTTCCATTTTTTCCTCCTATTGTTTTTTTCTAGTCAATGTAAGAACTTTATCTCCATGATTTTTTATTGAAGTATCTATTACTTGTTCTAATGAAGTAAGTTTTTTTATTATTTGAGATTCTAACGAATTACTTTCATATGTTTTACTATCTATTGTTTTTTCAGTAGGTTGTTGACTACTTTTAGTGTAATCACCATTTAAACTATTATTATTCATCATTTTTTCCTTCCTTGACTAATTGATTCAGATTGTTCTATCGACATAGTTTGGGCATTTTGAGATTGTAAAAGTGATTGTTGATACATATATTGACAACTTTTGATGAATTGTTTTCTATCTAGTGCTTCATAACTTCTATTTAAGCCTTCGGCAATTGGTATTAAATCTTTAGAAGATCCAAATCTTAACATATTTGCATCAAGTTTAGCATTTGGATTTGAAAATCTAGTTCTATCTAATGCATCTGCATCTTTTAAACAATGGGCTATTTTTTTGGCATAATCTTGTCTTTCGGAATTAATACCATACTTTTCACAAATTTTTTCAAATCTAAAATCATCATCTACTTCTTCGTGATAGTCAACTGCAACTTGCATTATTTTAATATCTTCTTCACTAAAACCAGCTTGTTGTAAAAATTCAAACATTTTGTTAGCACTTTTTTGTCCATGTTTTTTATCGACTGCATCGCTTTCTCTACCACAATCGTGATATTTTGCACATTCAGATACTAAACTAATGGCGTGTTCATCAACTTGTCCATTTTCTAATTTTAATTCTTGTCTTCCAACTAATTGTGATAGAAAAATGACTCTTTCTATATGTCCTATATTATGATTTTTTCCATTGTTAGGGTATAGTTTTTTTTCTATAGCATCATTTATCTGTGATTGTATTGTTGATATTTGAGTTGATGCAAATGCTTGACTCAATGCTAAATCTGGAGTTTCAGTTAAACTTGTTTGAATAATTGTTTCAAGTTTAGGCATATCAGTTCTACATAAATTCGGGTTAATAAATTGTATTAATCTAGCATTATATTCATCAATAGGAATATCGATATAATTTTGTCTTTCTGTACTTTCCATAGTTACTTTAAATTTTTTGTTTTCTCTCTCTAATATATCCATAAGTTGAGAACTATGTTTAAAGTAATCAGCAATATTTCCTGTTTCTTGATATTTTGTTTGTATTTCTGCAATTACTTGTTCGAATAACATTTCTATCTTTGATGTTGGAAAATATTGTTCCATCCAATCATTATTTGTAGCTTTTAAGCCACTTCGATTATTTTCATGTGATAATAATATTTGTTCTAATATATTTAATTTTTCTTCTAGAGTACCACATTTGCTTAGTTCATCTATTTTTTTATTAATTTTACTCACTTCATGTTGCACTATTTTTTCTTTATCTAAATAAACAATTGGAATGTTCATTTCACTAGAACATTTAATTGCCTTTTGTTTAATTTCATCAGCCATGTCACTATAAATTATTACATAACTAGGTTGAATATTTTGACATTCGGCAGTTCTTCTTTCTGGACGAAGCTCGTATCTTTCTAAAACGTGTTCGTTATGAGTGTGTCTCGTATTGTCAATAATATCCTGTGCACTCATAAATGTCATTGGTCGTCCTTCTTGAATATCATAATTATCATTTACAGAATAAATATCATAAGGTGATGATTTAGTGATAGCTTTAGGATCCCAACTATCAAATCCAAATAAGACATCATTTACTGTCGCCATACCCATGTTATCGTTTGAAATCATTGAACAACAAATTCCGTGATTGGATTTTCTACCATTTTTATTCCAAGAATCAAAATAGTTATCATTTATCAGTTGCATTTGTCCATATGCTGCCGTACTATGAATCAGCATTTTAAAATCAAATCCAGGTTCGTAAACAGGAACTTTCTTCAAAGTTTTTACTCCGTCAATTTCGACAACAAATTCCATCTCTCTAGGTGCATTAGGAATATATTCACCGTTTTCATTTAAAATATTATCCGTTATTTTAAACATATTATCAGACATTTGCTTACTAAACATTTGTCTAATAGATTGATCTATAAATATAGTTTCATCAAAAGATAGTGGCTCAATTTGAGAACTAGTATATATATCTGAAATAGTATCAATTTTCTCTAAATTAATTATTTTTTGTAGTTGCTCAATATATTTAGTTTGCATTATACATTCAGGTTTTTCACTAAATTCTTGTATGGAATGGCTAAACATTCTTACTATTTCTTGAGCTTCTTGAATATTTACATTAAAATATTTATTTAAATATGCATTCTTTGCTCCATCTAAATTTCTTTGTTCTATTGCTGCTTTAAAATATTCATCACATAAAGCTAATCTTCTAGTTTCATAGTTATTTAAATCTTCCATAGTTTCGATATCTGGTAAAATATTCAATGTGATATCTATTTCATCTTTCATAACCATTCCCCAACCTGGTTGTATACCATTATAATAAAGACTCATATCTCTTAAACCAATTTCAGTTATAGTTTTCCAATTTTCTTCAGTAAATTTACTTGGATCAAGATGAGCAGTATGTCTTATTTTAGAAAGTTTTCTTCTTTTCTTTGGATCTTGACTATAATATGAATTATCACCGTTTATTTCAATGAGCTTCGTTACAAATGAAGCAGTATCCAAACTTGAAGAATATTGAGAATTTTCGATAGTTTTAATCATGTTAATTAAATATACAGGAGAACGCCTATTTGAAAATGCCCCAGCCAATTGTTGTGATACCCATGTATATTTGCTTATTTTTTCGATAAAATCAAAACCTAAATCTAGAATATCATCTTTTAATAATTCATATGATAAGGTTCTCGCTATATATGGATTTCTAGCATAAAGTTTTTGAACATAATCATATTTATCATATCTATAAGGTCCTTTATCCCCAAAAAAATGTTCTGGGTGATTATATTCATCATTCCATTCTCCAATTAATTTATAAAACATTTTTTTATCAAATAAAATTTCAGTTGCAGTTTCTATTGGAATATCTTGATTCCCCATAACAAGTTGTAAAGTACGATTATCAATATGATCTTGAAATCTCTCATCTCTTGCTATTCTAACTTTATCAATAATTGGGATATCAGGTGATTGTAAAATATCATTAATGCTTGAGCCATGAATTCCACCACGACCACCGATAATTGCTGTGAAAATTCTTTCGTCGTTTATTAATTCAAATCTTTGTTGACTTGTAAGTTCTTTACAAGTAATGGCATTAACTATTGCAAGTTCATTTAATTTTGAAAACAACCTTTCTTCAAATAATATGCTTTTTCTTGCTTCAAAGTCCATCTTTCCACGTTGTAATAAACCACCTAATACTAGCCAATCAACTTGATCATAAACTTTATCATCAAGAAGCAATTTTTTTAATTCATCTGCTTTTAAAGTAGTGTTTTCTAAAATTGTGGCAATTTTAATTCTACTTGAAATTGTTTCATCAGATAGAGCCATATGATAATCATTATAAGATTCGCATAAAGTTCCTAATGCTACCGAAAAATCATAATCTGATATCTTTTGAAATATATCAGGTCTGTAAAGTAATTCTAATCGTTTACTTTTAGGTAAGTTAGATTTACTAATGATATTTTTAAAAGTAAAACTACTGATGTACGGAATCAATTGTTGATTAGATAATATATAATCTTTAAATTCTGAAGAATAATTTTGAGAATTTATTATATCTTCTATAACAGCACCAAATTCAGTATTGGAATTAGTCATCGAATGCTCACTTTTTTTTATATCAGCTTTCCCAAAATTTTGACTGAAATTAAATAGAAATTGTAGCACTTGCTTTTCATCATTTGTATTTTCAATTAGACATTTCAAGCAGTATCCTGAAGATTCTATTGCAGTTATAAATTGCTCATTTGCTAATAAGGAATTATGAATTTCATGATTAGGATCATTTATTCTCTCTAAAAAGAGACCAACAATTTTATCAAATGAACCAGGAAACCAACCAGGTTTTGGAAAATGATTTTCTTCAATAAATTCAGGGGTTATTTTATTTAATATCTCAATCATTTGTGATTGATTAACACCCTCTAATACTTTTATTGGAATTTGCTCATAAAGATTTTCAGCAGTCTTTTCTATTTCTTCAGCTTCTTTTTTTAATTCGTCAGAAGGATCAGTTTTGCTTTTTTCTTCTATCTCTTCCATTCTAGCCTGTAAAGTAGCAAAAATATCAGATTCTTCTAGTTCCTTTTCTGCAGTTGTTAAATCCGTTAATAATTTTTTTAGTAATTCACTTGCTTCAATATCTGACATAGTTTACCTCCTAAATAATGTATAAAAAACTATAAAACTTGTAATAGATGTTATAAATAAAGCAAATATAAATGCTGTTATTGTTACAAAACCATAGGAGTCACTAACAACATTTCTGCTTCTTAAATAGTTATTCTTTGTAGTTTTTAATAAATTTATCAATTCTTGTTTTTTTTGTTTCAATGATTTGAATGAAAGATAGTCATTTTTTTTATCTTCAATACTATTAACTTTTAAATTGTATTTTTTTTCAAATTCTTTTTCTTCAAATTGTAATATTCTTTTATATTTAAGTGTTGATAAATTCTTAAATAGTTCATCAATACTTTCGTTAAATATTATTTTAGATTTATCAATACATATAAAATACATTTTTCTTAATATATCATCGTTACCGATTGGAATGGGGATATATAATAAATTAAATTTTTTGGCAAATATTCTTGTTTCTAACTCAACAATTATTTCATTTATTGCAAATCCCGATGTTTCAGAGCAATCAACATATTCGTCGGAATAATGAATGATATTATTTCCATGCAAATTTATAATTTTTTTAATATATTCATGCAAAAATTCACTTTTAATGTATTTTATAAAATCAATATTATAAAAATCCATAATTTGAAATAATTCATCAGTTGTAAAACTAGAGTAATATTTATTTTGCATTTTATCTTCTACATTTATTAAATTTAATGGCTTTGTATTTTTTACTGAATTATATTTAGATACTCCATTAGGAATTGATAATAAAAATTTGTTGTTTTCGTTATCATATTTAATAAAACCAGTTTCTAAATTTTCAGATATTGCAAAATCTTTGTAAAAATCAATTTCTAATGATAGTTTTTCATTTTTTTCTTCAAAATACAATAAAACATAATTTTTAATTTGATTGTAAAATATATACAATTCATTTAATAAACTATTATAATTCTTTATATTATTTTCCATAGCATCTCCTACATAAAATCACAGTATTGTTTATCATATAAAACATTGTACCAAATTTCTAACGAAAAGTCCATAATATAGAAATATAATTAAAAAAAAGATTAACTTTTTATAATCACCACTTTAATATATAAAAAGAGCAATTTTTAGATTCTTGAAACCTAAAATTACTCTAAATTTGATAAACTACTCCCAATATTGCAAAACTAAATTTTCTAATTTTTTAAAATAAGCAGTTTGTCAACAGTCTGAAAAGACTAACAATTTAGTCTTTTTTTCATTATAACAATAAACATAAAACTACCCACTACTGTACATATCATATCACCAATAGTATCATATAAACCAATATCCAAATATCCACCATATCTATCCATAAAATCAATATCATTAACCATAACCTTATCAACATATATATCATGAGATAAATACGTAGAACTAATACTCCTAATAACAGTATCCTTCTGCATATCAGTACCAATAACCCTATCCATCGAAAACTCAAATATCTCCCAAATACTTTCAGTCATCATAGCAAAAGAAAAAATAAATAATATCACAAAATAAATACTTTTCTTAATATTAAAATATCTTATCAAATATAATCCAACATAAGAAATAACAAAAGAAAAATAAGTATGCATAACAATATCAAACCACCATACATCAACATAAAAATGATATATTTCTCCCAATACCTCAGTACTAAGAATAAAAACATATATAAGTATCTTAATACCATTACCAAACCCTAACTTCTTACCAATAACATTAGTAATAACCATAAATATCAAAGATAATACACAAGCAAAAATAGTAGTCATATTCCACCTAATTAACCCACTAATCAAATAAAACATAACTACTATCAAATATAATAAATCAATTTTTTTCATATACTCACCTATCAAAGTATATGATTATTTTTCTTCCATATCAGTAATTTTTTTATAATTACTTAACTTTCCTCCTATTAAATTAAAACTATCCTTATAAATAACCTTATCTAATGAAACATCAATATTCATATAATCATTCTTAACATAAACATTTTCATTACCAAGTTCTATAGTTACATATTTATCATTACTATAATCATAGTACTCAACCATATTAAGATAAGAACAACTAACATAAGACATAGGACTAAGAGTAATTTCTTTATTACCAACAATCAAAGTAACCTCATCAAGGAAGAAGTATAAATCCTTACCATCATATAAAAACATATGATCAAAAGACTTATCTAATCTCTTAATTCTTAAATAATTCAAATCATAATTAGTATATACTTCAGACAAAGCATCAACAACATATGCTTTATCATTTAAAGGAAAGAATGCCATCATCTCCTTAGGAAATATAACATCTGCTCCCTCCTTCTTTTTAACATATACTGGAGTACTATCTAAATTAACAGAAAAATCTTTAGCCTCAAAATTAAGAATAACTTTCTTTCTATTCCTACCAACTTTAGCAGTATATTCCATCTTATTACCAGAAAAATATTGATAAACCTTAGTATTAGTAACAATAGCATACCTATTATTTTTATATTCCATAGCATAAAGAATAACCGCTATCAAAATAACAATCACTAAAAATGCTGGAATCAAAATACTATAATATTTTTTAATAAATTCTTTCATAACAATACCTCCTAGTATATAAATTTATCACTAGATCTAACACCACTAATAATTCTTCCACCAGCTTTAATATCAGATAAAATAAGCTCAACCATATCACCACTACTAGCAGAAATAGAAACACTATCAGTAGTATTACCATTAATACTAACACTATTACTACTAACAACCTCATTATTAACCTTAACAGTAAGAGTACCAGATTCAATATTATAGCTATTATCAGTAGTAATCAAATAACTAATCTTACCAAAACTAACATTAGTAGTCTTAATATTAACCTTAGGTCTCTTAGTAGCAATCGTAATATCATCAAAAGTATCTATAACCTCATTACCATCCTCAATATAAGAATATTTAAACCTAATTCTATAAGTAGTATTAGGAAAAATATTAGTAAACTCATACCTAGTATCATTTTTATTTAAATAAATAGTATTAATCTTATTACTACCAGCTTCTTCTACTTCCATATAAACATTAGTATATTCATTATAAGGATCATATACAACATAATCAACTACAATCTTACTAACACTACTAGTAACAGAAATAACTGAAGTTCTCTTAGTAGCCTTCTTAATTTCTTCAATAACATTACCAGAATTATTATTCTTACCATCATCAGTACCCTTATTATCTCCTGTAGTACCATTACCACCATTAGTACCATTACCACCAATAGTATTATCAGTAATATTAGTAACCCCATCATTAGAAGAACTATTATCATTTTCTTCAGGAATCAAATCTTCTTTAGTATAAGTATTAGAAGAACCAATAATTTTCTTTAAATCAATCTTATTACTACCATAAGTAAGAATCTCATTAGCAATATCAAAAGTATAATTAGAAGTAACAATAGAAGTAGCTGCAAATGCCTTTAAATTAACCTTATGATTAACTAAAGTAGCATTACCAACTTTATCCAAGTCAATCATTAAAAACTCATTAGTAGATAAAAGACCATCAGAAGTTTTAATATCTTTATCAACAACCAAATACTTTCTATCCGCTAACTTATAAAACTTCGTAATAACCGAACTCTTAATAACAGTTTCACCATCAGTAACATCAATCAAATCACCAGAACCAATTTCATAATATTTTCCATATAAAATAATTTCTCCAGTCTTTTCATTATAACTAATAGCAGTATTACCAAGTTCATAATTATTATCTTTAAATTTAAGATAATACTTATTATTCCATTTTTTCTTAATAGTACTATCTTCAGTAACTTTAATAATAGACTTATCCTTATCAAAGACTAAAGCCCCATCATGAACAGTATATTCCTTTTTATCACTTGATAAAAACAATTTAATAACTAGAGAAAACATGATTATAATTATAATCGAAATTCCTATAATTATTCCAATGTTTCTCTTATTCTTAATATCATATTTTCTCATATTATTTTACGACCTTTCCTATTTATTTTCATTTTTAAACGAATAATCAAATGTAGTCTTATCTCCTAATTTAAGAACACTAATATTACCATCATCATCCAAATAATAATAAGTAATATTAATAGTATTATTAACACCAAGTTCCTTACCATCAGGAATAGCAATATCAAGATAAGGATATCTATCACTATCTAATTTAAAAGTAATCTCATCACCACTAGTATTAGTAGTCTTACCAATAACACCAGAGGCAATTCTTTCACCACCCTGAACAGTAATACTATATTCAATACCTTTTATCTTTTCATTTAAGTTAGCAGCTCCTACAAATGTAAGATGTACCTCTTTTTTAGAAACTGCAGTTGGAGTAACAGCTCCAAGAGAAAATCCTAAATCACTCTTAGTATATTGACTCTTTCTAACATATACTTTTGATAACTTTTCACTATCATTAAGTGATACATTATTGCGATAAACATCAGCATAAGCATATATAACATAATTAGTATCAGCCTTCAAATTATCAAAAGTAACTTCTACCACTAAGCCATCATTAACAGGATTAACAGTACATGATTTACCATTACCAAAAGTACAAGTATTATTTTTCATATCAACAGTAACTTGACAATCTTTTGGATTAGAACAAACATTTTTATAAGATGTATCTTGAAGTTCAATATAATATTTACCATCAGTAATAACTCTATTACTATCAATAACCGTAATCTTATACTTAATACTGTGTTTATAATCTTCAGAAATAATAGCCTCTTGTTTATTAACCGTAATAGATGGATTTCTAAGTTCAGCAACATCCATATATATTTTATCAGTAGAAACCTGTTTAATAACATCATTATATAATTCTAATTTTCTATGTAAATCAGTAGTAACAGCATAAACTTTTAAAGTATAATAATTAGCTCCAAATACAAAATCATTACCAGAAATATCTTTGTCATAATAAGCAGATATAGCTCCACTTTTAGATACAGAGAAATCACCATTAACAATAGTACCATCATACTTTTTATTACCATCTATATCATATATTTCATATAAAATATCAAAATTAACATCAGTATAAAGATTATATTTCATATTTAATACTCTCTTACTATAAGTATCATCCCCAATACTAGAAGTATATTTAAGATTTAAACCTTTAAGAATCTTATCCTTATTTAAAGTACTAAAACTACTCTTAAATTCAACATATCCACTTCTACCATTATCAAATAAAGGTGTTTTAACCTTAGTACCATTTTTATTCATATCAGCAGATATCTTATAAACATAACTAGTATCAGGATCAAGTCCAGTAACAACTACCTTACCTAAATCATCATAATAAGTCTCTTCTGTTTTAACAAAAGTTTCATCTTCACATTCAGTTCCCTCTTCACAAGCATTTTTCTTATAAATATCAATATAAAATTTATACTTACCATCAGTTTTAACAAAATCGCTCTTTAAAGTTTCCTCATCAACTGATAAATCAATATTAAATATACCACCATTAATTAATGAACTAACACTAGCACTAACTTTAGGAGTAAAACTAGTAAATTTAAAATTATTATTATCAGTATTAATATCAACCATATCAACAACTTTAAGATTAATACTACCTACATCCGTTCTAAATATACCATTTCTAATAAATGCAAATCCTGTTTCTAAAGTATTAATATCTCCAAAAGAAACAAACTTATTATTATCAATATCAATCATATTATTTACATTAAATTTCCAAGTAGCAGTACCAACATCACCTTTAATTAATTCACTTCCTAATATTCCCATAGGCTTAATAGAAGTATTAAATACAACATTACTACCATTACTCTGAACATAGATATATTTACCATTACTATCAGTACCATTATTTTGATATAAATAACCAACCTTATTAGCATCTTTATCAGATACCAAACCTAAGTTTTTAAAGTAATCACCTACTAAAGATTTTTGACTAAAACCAACATAACCAGTATCATAAAAAGCCTTTAAACTAACCTTAACATCCTTACCTTTTAAATCAACACCAGTCTTATTTTTATCGCTCTTAGTGAGTTCAGCATAATCCACAATAAAGCATTTCTTATCACCACAATCTTTAATATCACTAGCTTTAAAATCAGAAATAACTTTTTCATATTTATCTTTACCAGAACTCAAAGTAAGTAAATAAGCTGATACCCTATCCAAGAAATCATTATCCTCTAAAACAATCTTTAATCTATTATCAAAATTACCATATTCTAAACTATAACTTAAATTAGCAGTCTTTCCATCATGATATCCATCAAAATAATACTTATCTAAAACAACTTTACTAGCATCACTACCCTTTAAATTTCTTCTACTATAACTAATAGAATATATATCAGAAGAATTCAAATTAGATAGAGTAACATCTTTAAAAGTATCTGCTACTTCTATTACACTAGAATAACTATTATCTTCAATATCATAATATAATAAGTATTTACCAGATTCCTCATCTTTTTCTAAAGCATTATCAATATCAGTAATTAAATATTTATAAGTAATAGAATTACTAGTACTATTATCAATATATAACTTAAATACTGGATCTTTCTTTATGGCATTAAATAGTCCACTAGTAGGCATACTAGAAGGAAAAGTACTATCAGCTTTACCATCATTATCAGTATCAAGATTAATAATAAAAGCAAACTTATAAGTATTACCTCTTCTAAGATCATTATCTTCTACTGAAGAATCAGTACCATAATCCAAGAAAAAATAAGCATCAACAGTATTATCATTATTAAAAGCAATATCTTTAGTAGTAATAACATTACCATCTTTATTATAAACATAGAATTTAACATTCTTAATAGGATTATCAACTAGTTTAAGTACACTACTAATCTTGTCACTATCAAAATTAGCAGTTACTTTATATCCTCTTATAGTATCTTTATCAAGTCTACTATCATATGAAATACCAGCATAATCACCAGAATTAGTCATATTATTAGTAATTTCTTTAACAATAATTTCCGGATTACTAACCTCATCTTCAAGCAAAAGAATAGAAGGTGTATTAAATACATACATATTATTTAATATTGTAAACTCATTAGTCCCAGTTTCATCTAAAGCATCAGTAACCTCTATAGTATAATTCTTATATAATTTACCACCAGATATTTCTCTTAAAGCATCTAAGTTTTCAATACCAAACATATTAGAAGTTAAAGTAAATTCCTTATTATAATATAAATCTCTAATATTTTCCGTAGTAGTAAAACTACCAATAGGTTCAGGTAAAGAAACATTTTTAACATTACCTGCATATAAATTAAATGTAATAGAAGATACTTTATCAATAGAATTATCACTAGGCTCAGTACTTACCATTTCAGTATTAACAGAAATTGGCGTATCAAAACTATAATTATTATCTTTCCAATTTTGCATCATTAAAGCCTTAGTGCCATCAGTCTTAGCAGTAAAACTACCAATATATTCACTACTTCTAAGTCCTTCACCATTTTGCATATCAATATCAGCATAAACTTCAAAAGTATATAAAGTATTCTCAGTAAGACCTTTAAGTAATAAATCATAAGTTAATGTATTATCATCATGATTAGTAAATGATACACCATTAATAGTCTTCTTAACATTATCAGGTCCATAATACTTAATAATAAAGTCATTTTCTTTATTAGCACATTTTCTCTCATTATTAGGTATTGTACATCCCTCATCTTTTATAGTAACAACACCACCAATTTGATTAAATGAAATAAGTTCATCATCTGGAGTAAACTCTAATGTAGGTTTACCAACAATTTGAAAATAATTACTATATCCTGTCTCAATTTGATTATTCTTATAATTATCATAATAGTCCACTACTACTTTGAAACGATAATCAACATTACTAACAAGCCCATTTTCACCAAGTTTTAATTTTTGTTCTTTTAATTCATTACTACTAAAACTATAAACTGGTTCAGCAGTAGAAATACTCTCCTCATTTATATCTTTAGCGTTATATATTTCATAAGTATACTTAGTAATACTCTTATCTTCATCAGTAGGTTTATCCATCAAAAGAGTAAACTCTTTACCATCATTACTAACCTTTACAGAAATATCACCAAGTACAGGTTTTTCTTTTAAAGTAGTATCACTAGTATTAATAGTATAAACATCAGAATAATTCAAATTATTAAATACTACAGAATCAACTTTAATATTATATGTAGTATTTTTTTTCAAATCATCAAAAGTAACAGTATTATCATCAGAATTAGATACTATAACAGGTTCACTACAAGATTTACCATCACTACCACAAATACTTACATTAGCAGACTTAACATTACTACTACCAAAATCAATTGAATAAGATAATGTATCAGTAGTAACATACTCTCTAACTAAACTTAAATCTAAAGTATCAGTTCTAAATATTTTTTGAAAATATTGAATACCAGTATTATTATTTTCTTCACTAACAGTCATAACATAATTAGTATCAGGACTCAAAGAACTAATAACAACATTTTGAATACCACTACTATTAGCAAGTATCTTAGTATAAACAGTTTTACCAGTAGTAGTATTAACAACATTAAATATTAAATTACCTTTAATAAAATCTCCTGTATCAATTACTTGAAAATTAGCTTCAAAAGAATTAATACCTGCTTTCGCACTAACTAAATCAACAGAAACCTCTTTCTTAATAACCGTTTTATTATCATCTGGATTTTCATTATCATCTACTTTGTTATCACCATTATTACCAGGAGTTGTATTTTCCTTACCATCAGTACCATTGCCATTTGGATTATTACTAGTATTATCTTTACCTTCAGTATCTCCTTTATTATCTTTTTTGTCATCTTTAACTTTACCATCACTAGGAGTAATATTAATATTTTCACTACCATCAATTGTCATCTCATTAAGTGATAATTTACTATTATCATCTAAATAAACATTTTTATCTCCAAGATCAATTTTAATATTATTTCCCACATAAATAGTAGTACCATCACTAACAGTCTGATAACTGCCCTCTTGATTTTCTATTTTAACAACTCCATCTTCTACAAATAATATTTCAAAATAATCACCACTTACTGTTTCATTACTACCAGCAAGTTTAATTTTAATATCCTTTCCAACAACAATATATTTATTATCAGTAATTTTACCAAGAAAATTACCAAATACTAAAGTTTTATCAGCAGTTTCAATATAATAACCACCATTATTATACTTAATAATAGAAGCATCAGTAATATTATAATATGGTACTAAAGAAGTACTAATATTATCTAAGTCCAATAAAACACCATTTTTCATAAAAGATAAAGAATTATCTAAATAATGAATAAAATTATTCTTATCAACATTAACTTCTTTATTATCTACATTCTTAAAAACATATTCTTCAAAAACATTTTCTTTATATACAGTATTGTCTTTAAAATAAAGTTTGTCACTCTTACTAGCAGTACTATTAATAATATATCCAGCACTATAAAATTCTTTACTAGATTTTCTAGTAAGAAATATAACTCCAATCGTCAAAATAATTAAAGCAACAATACTAATAACTAAAATGATCCAAAAACTTTTTCCACCAATTTTTTTCATTTTTATCACCGATACCTATTCTTATTAAATTATAACAAAATACACTATAAAAGTCAATTAGTACAAAATAGAAAAAAATAAACTTTTTTTAATTTAGAGGTTTACAAATAAAAAAAAATATAATATAATATTAAATGTATTTGACAGATGTCTCCTTAGCTCAGTTGGTAGAGCAACTGACTCTTAATCAGTGGGTCTAGGGTTCGAATCCCTAAGGGGACACCATTTTTATATTTTTTAGAAAAAAAGGCTTGTCAATTCATTATATATATGATATAATGAATGAGCAAACAAAAAATGGGCTTGTAGCTCAGGTGGTTAGAGCGCACGCCTGATAAGCGTGAGGTCGATGGTTCAAGTCCATTCAGGCCCACCATTTTTTGGCCAGTTGGTGAAGTGGCTTAACACACTGCCCTTTCACGGCAGCATTCATGGATTCGAATTCCATACTGGTCACCATTGTAAATATTAAAACTCTTGAATAATCAAGAGTTTTTATTTTTCATCAAAGACATTAGAAATAACTATTCCACATATCATAAATATAATTCCAATAATCAAATCACTAATATATACCTTAGTTTTAAATATCTGTATAATAAGAAGAACTACACTAGAAATAAACATTCCAAGTATAAAAGCATACATCTTATTATTATGTTTTCTAAATAAATAATCAACAACTTTAACAAGTAAAATAACTGTAACTATAACACCAATAACAAAAGGTATAATAATTCTAATATTAGTAATATTACCAATAGAATAAACAATAATATCATAAGTACCAAACAACATAAGTAAAGCAGTTCCACTTATTCCCGGTATAATACTACCAATAGCTTCAAATATACCAGAAACAAAAAACATAATAAAATCAAAAAAATTATTTTTAATAACATAACTATTATTAATATTTAAAATAACAATAAGAGAAAAAATAATAAAACTAATAATACTAATATAATAATCACTCTTGTTAACCTTATTAACAATAAAAGAAAAGCCTCCAATTATAAGACCAATAAAGAAAAGCATCGTTATAACATAATACTTATCTAGACATAAACTAATAATCTTACTAAATAAAATAATTGATACTATAACTCCAATACCTATCGGAAATAAATACTTAATAGCAGCTTTAATATTATTCTTAAAATTACAAATATAAAAAATAGACTTATCATAAACACCCATAATAGTAGCAAGCATAGCTCCACTTACTCCTGGTATAATCTTACCAATACCGATAATAAAACCTTTTATAAAATTTATCATTAATGTATCTCTTTACATACTCCAGGATTTGGTTTATAAAAACAATGATTTTTATATTTACCGGCAAAATTCTGCCCCCACCAAGTACTAGTACAACTAGTTCCACTTTTAGGAGCATAAAACCATAAGGCATTAGTAGCAGGATAATAATATTCTCCTCTTATAACTCTCTCGGCAAGTTCACTTTCTTTAGCAGTAGGATTACCATAAAATAAAGAACTACTAGTTCCTGAAAAACCACCTGGACTTTGATAAACCATCTCTGAGATAGTTCTAATATCTTTAAAAGTAAGACAATCCGCTAGTACTCTATTAATACCAACATTACCAACCATAAGCATACCAAGGTCTCCTTCACCAACCGCTTCCGCTCTCATAAGTCTAGCAAGTAATTCTTTTTCTTTAGTAGTATATTTAACAATCATAACATCACCACTAAATTATATGAAAATCAAAAAAAAATAGAAGATTTCTCTTCTACTTTATAATTATATTTATTGCCTCTTGAAGTTGATTGTCATTCTCAGTAGTAGGATTATTAAAATATTCCTCATTTAACTCAACAACCTTAGTAGGAGTAACACCAACCTCATTAATAGAATTACCATCAGGAGTTAACCATTTCTGAGTAGTATACTTAATCATACTACCATCTAAAAGTTTCTTAGTTTGTTGTACAGTACCTTTACCATAACTATTAGTACCAACAATATCTCCCCCATAACTTTCTTTAATAGCGGAAGCAAGTATTTCACTCGCCGAAGCACTACCTCCATTAATAAGAACAACAATATCGTATTTTCTTTTTTCTTTAGTAGTATCCTTCTTTTTTACTTTACCTTTTGAATCTTCTAACTGATAAATAACCTTTCCCTTATCTAAAAATAAATTACATATATCAGTAACTGAAGATAAATAACCACCACTATTATCTCTAACATCTATAATAAGATCATCAATATTACTCTTTTCTAATTCATCTAATTTATTCTTAAATTGTTTATAAGAATTACTAGCAAATAAAGAAATCTTAATATATCCAATTTTCTTATTATCTTGTTCAATAACTTTACCACTAACATGAGGGATTTCAACCTTACTCAAATTAATAGAAATATCCTTTTCTTCATTATTTCTTTTAACAGTAAGAACAATTTTAGACTTACCACTATTCTTAATATAATTAGAAATATCATTACTATTTTTACCTTCATAACTTTCACCATCAACCTTAAGAATAACATCTCCAACCTTAAGTCCAGCTTTATAAGAAGGTGAATCATCAAACATATCAATAACACTAATAGTACCATCCTCTAAAGTAGCGACTGTACATCCAATACCTTCATAACTACCATTAATAGTTTCATCAAAAGAACTAGTACTCTCAGTATCACTATAACTAGTAAAAGTATCTCCTACTGAAGAAATCATTCCTTCTACAGCACCATCTATTAGTTTATCTTTATCAAGTTCTCCATAATAATTGTCAACAATAGCATAATACGTATCAACAACCTTCTTTAAATCTTTAGTAACTGCTAAATAATTCTTCCCAGTAATTATACTAATACCCCCAAAACACATAAGAATACCAATACCAATAGAAAATATCATTACAATAATAACTTCTTTTGAAGTATATAATTCTTTTTCTTTAGTTTTATTATCATTAACTATCTCTACTTTTTTATCTTTTACTTTTTTATTACTACCTTTTTTCTTCTTTATATCTTTTTTATTATCAATTCTAGTCACACTATCATCTCCATACTAATTTTACCACATAAAAAATAAAAAAGATATAATTAAATAAATAATTATACACTTTTTATAATAAGATAATAACCCAAATAACTAATAATACCACATATATAAAATACCATACTTATAACTAAAAACTGATTAAATATAACATTAATAACATTACTAATATTAATAAAATAAATATTACTCTTAATAATAAACTTAAATATTAATCCAATAACAATAATAAAACTACCAGAAATAATAAAAGTATCTCCTAATCTTCTTAATATATTAATCTTATTCTTTTCCAAAACAAATAATAAAGCAATAATAACAAAAATAATTATAAATAAAATAATCATAAATCACTAATAAGATTAACATCTAAATCATAAATATAATCACTAATATCACTTCTATATACATTACTCTTATCAATTACCTTATTCTTAAGTATATTATTAATACTATCATCATTATTAACATCATTAACAATCATATTATAAATATCATCATTACTAAGTTTAGTACCTCCTCTTAACTTATAACTAACAACATTATCAAGTACTATCTTCAAACTATCATTAAGATAACTAGAATTCATTAAAACATCCATCTCACTATCACTAATATTAAGTTCATCTCTAACATCATAATAAGTACTATTATAATTACCATTATCATCACTAAGTAAATCCTTAATATTAATAACATTAACTATCTTATCTACTCCATTATCACTAACAACATTAATAATAACAGCATAAGTCCCCATAATAGTACTAACCCCCACAAGTAATACTAATAAAACACTAACAATAATCTTCTTCATATATATTTCACCATTATTATTATCTACAAAATTTTTATTAATATTCAAAAAAACTTAATTATATTAAATTAAGTTTCCATAATTTCCTTTTTATTATATTTTAAGAAACATCACCTTTTGAATATAAAATTGTACATACTGTACTAGAAGTGACACTATTTATTTTTGCTGTTACATTCTGCATATTTTTTAAACCGGATACTTCACCATTAAATTCTAAAGTTGCTACTTGATTATTTGTACATGAAATTGATGATGGTTTATAAGAATTAGATAAAGTAGAAGCTGTGAATGAATATGCAAATGCTAGTGTTGGAGCAATAGATTTAGATGTCATTTGAGTAATTGTTCCCGAAACATTTTTTTGTAATACAACACTATATGCTTCGACAACAGTTCCTGCTTTTTGCCATATGGCATATAATGTAGTATTAGCATCAATAGTAAAAAGTTCTCCAGCACTATAAGTTGCAGTAGTGGCATTTTTAGTAGTACTCCAACCTAAAAAAGTATAATTACTTCTAGTAGGTGTAACATTACTCAAAGTTATTGCTTCACCTTTAAGCTTCTTTTGAGGCTCTGGAGTACTAGAAGTTCCTCCATTAAGATCATAACTTATAGTATATTCCTTTGTTTCAGTATAAACAGCCTGTCCATCAATAACAATCTTAGAATTAAAAGTCTTACCTATCTGACTATTAGGAGTACTTATACTAAGCCATACTCTAACACTAATATCTATACTCTCACCAGCAGCTAGTGTAACATCTTTTTTTATAATACCATTAGATAAACTAGATAAAGTAGTAACACTACCATCATCTACTTTTAATTTAATATATTGTGAACCAATAGTAGTACTACTACTACCAGTAGACAATAATTTAATATTAAACTTATAATTCAAATTACCAGTATTAGTAATAGTAAAAGTATAAGGTGTACTAGTAGAACCAACACTATCTTCTACCGGTAAAGCATCAGATAAACTAATAGTACTACCTTTACTACTAGCAGTTATAGATAAAGTACCAGTAGAATATCCTTCAGTATTCTTAGAAGTTTCTTCATGATAAAATAATGAATAAGTAGAATTAAGTAACGAAAATCCTATCAAAGAAACTGCAATAGCAGCAACTACAATAATAATCTTCTTTTTATTTTTTATAAAAAACTCTTTATCCATAATTATCCTTTCCTTTCATTATTTAGATTCAATATACACTTTCATAGTCCCAACAAAACCACTATTCATATACTCATTAGTTATATCTTCATAACTAACCCACATACCAACTTTAACAGTTAATTCACTTAATTTATCAATCTTACCCTCATAAATTAAATAATTATTTTTACCATTTTTAATACCACTAGTATTATCTAATTTCTTATCAAGAACATTATTAATAATCTTATTACCATTAACATATATATTATAATTAATATATTTACTAGGTAATTTTTTACTAATTTTATACTTATCATAATTATTACTCTCTTCAAGTACTATCATATAATTAGATACAGTATTATTCTTATTTTCTAATTTAATATCTTTAATATCCATAATATCTTTAATTTCAATAACATCTTTCTTATCATTATCAATAATCTCAAAAATATTATCATTATATCTAATATGTTCACTATTTTTTACCATAACATTAAGATTATTATAAATAATTTCGGCATATCCATTATCAAAATATATAATTTTAATATTATCTTTAGTTTTCTTTTCATCAACTTTAGCATACTTAATATCATCAACAATTATATAATCTTTTTCTTTTATAGTACCATCTGAATATGTATATTTATTTCCCTTTTTTGATATAGGAGTACTAACACCACTTAAAGTAGTAAAGAATTCATCATCATTACTTGTAATATCACTATTTCTAACAAATAATTCAACTTTATCTTTTATAACTATAACACTACCATCAGATAAATAAATAAGATTAATATTATATTTATCATTTTTCTTATATTCACCACTTAAATCATTAGTAATAGCCTTAGAATCAATTACTCCACTTTCAGTTATACCATAATTACCATTAACTGAATATATTCTTTTATAACTACCATCATCATATTTTACAATAGCAGTTCTATCAGAATAAAAAGTAATAACACCCTTAACCTTACCTTTATTTTTATCTTTAATAGAAACCTCTTTTAATTTAATAACAACACCTCTTAAATTATTATCTTGTATTAAATTACTATCAAAAACTTTTTCAGCATATTCTTTAGTAATAGGAGTACCATTTACAATACTATTGTCATCTCCGTCAAAAGAAACAACTACACCATTTTGTTCATACATAACAATAGAAGACTCTTTCATATTACCAAATATCAAAGTAATAGCAATAATAAATACTGATACCGATAAAAGAAGAGAAATAGCAAGTAAAAGTCTTCCATTCTTAATAAGAAAAAGAACAAAAGGACTATGATATTTTCTTTCTTCTTCTAAAGTTATTTTATTTTCATCTTCGTCATATTTTTTAACAAAGAATTTATTATCCCTAATCATAATTTCACCTTCTTACAATTGATACTTCACTCTTCTTCTTAACAACTTTATTTTTAACATTTTTACCTAATTTAACAATGTCATAAGATAGTATTGCTAAACATGGAATTAAAACAACGATAATAAGTCCACCTTTAGTAGCAAGTATACTCTGAATATATCCAATTTTAGGTATCTTAAAAATAACTTCACCAATAATATTAGTATCCTCAGCTAAAGTAAAATCAGCAGTATTATTAGCATCTCCCTTAGTCTGAAAAGTATATTTATTAGTAGTAGCATCATAATATTTTGCTTTAATTCTATGAGTTACAATTATATTAGAAAGTCTAGGATCTGAAGATAAGAAAGTAATAATATCACCAACTTCTAAATCTTTAGCTTCTCTCTTTTTTGTAACTACTACATCTTTAGGCATTATCTCAGGAACCATTGACCCAGTAAGTACAACATAAGCATTATAAACAGGCGGTGATGTATCCCCTTTAGCAGCTCTAATCTTAATGTCCGCAACATAAGCAAGAAGCATAAGACCAACTAGTAATAACCAAATAAATATAGCATATGATATAACACTAGTAATAAACCTAAGTGGCTTTATTTTTTCTTTAGTTACATGTACTTTATAATGTCTTACTCCAAAATAATTATTATTAATATCTAAATATGAATCCATACTCTCACTCCTATTTATTCTAAAATAATTATACAGTAATTTTTTAAATATTACAATGATTTTAACAAAAAAAATTGACAAAGAAACATCTGTTTGATATAATTAACTATGTAATGGGGCTGCTTATGGCTTCGACGAAAATATAAGTATTTAATTAGCAAGACGTGCTCTTCGCGTAAAGAAGAAAATTAAACATAACTGGAAACAGCTATAAAAACGCTGTTGCTTATGCCTAACCAATAGGCAGCAACAGGTTCTACTAATTCTTTGTCTGTGAGAATTAGCTAGGACTTATAAAGCAGACTATATTATGATTTAAGTTTAGACTTCATAACGAACAACTATAAACTAGCAAGTAATTACGATTGTAGGTTGTCTATTTACTTTGCGAATCTGATAACCTAATAATCTTGTAGAAGGTTAAATAACTTTATTTGCGGACAGGGGTTCGAATCCCCTCAGCTCCACCATTAGAAAATATGTTCAAACCACTTGAACTTTAATATACATTTTTCAGTCAAAATAAGACTGCTTTTTATTATCAGTAAAATTCTGATAGATAATTTTGACAATAAATTTCTTTAGACAATAAAGGTGATATAATGAAAGAAATGTTTAAAAGTGCAATCCATATAATAATAATGGATAATAATAAAATATTATTGCAAAAAAGAAAAGGCTCTAAATTATGGCCCGGATATTATGCCCTACCAGCAGGACATATCGATAAAGGAGAAAATCAATATGAAGCTCTAATTAGAGAAGCAAAAGAAGAATTAAATATTGAAATCGATCTAGATGGCATCACTAATAGTTATATGGTACTAAGAAGAAATTTTTTTGAAATAGATGGTAAAAAGTTAGAACCATATATTGATTATTATTTTGAAATATCTAAATATAAAGGTACTCCCATAATAGCGGAACCAAATAAATGTGAAGAATTAATATGGGCTGATATCAATAATTTACCAGAACCATTCATTAATTATGAAGGAGATTTTTTAGCAGATAAAAGTATCACAACATATGATTGTAAAACTGATGGAGCCTATATAAAAAAATTAGTCAAATAATTTTATGTAATAATTACAATACACATTTAAGTATTAAAACCATAAAAAATACACAACTACTTTATATAATATTTCACTATAATTATTAATATAAAATTAAATTTATACAAAAAGAAACTATACTGATTTTATTCACTATAGTTTCTTTTTCTTTTCTACAAATAAACTATTAATATTTTTCTTAGGCATAAGTACATATACATTATGATCTATCTTAATATTATAACTACCACTCATATCATCAAAAGATTCACCATCAATACATAAAGGTTTCTTTAAAGGACTATTAAATTTTATTTTAATATTATCAGTTTGATAAAAATAAAATCCTGGTATTTTACTAGCATCATATAAAGCAAAGAAATATAAAGTCTTAACAATATCTTTAAGTTTAGTAATATTACAAAGTAATACTTCAAATTTATTATCATCAAGTTTAATATCTTTATAAAAATTATTAATACCCGCTACTCTATTAGCATTAGTAATAAGAGCAAAAGAGAATAATCCTCTATATTTTTCATTATCTACTTCATAAGTAATATCATATAGTTTAACTTTTCTAAAAAAATCTCTAGCCCCTTCTCTAATATATGCAAGATGTCCTATTCTTTTTTTTAACTCTCTAGGAGTCTCATAAGGAATATTCATAAATTTACCAAAACCAGCAGAATAAACAAAAGGTTTATCATTAATAGTACAAATATCTATTCTTTTAACTTTTCCATTTAAGGCTAGTTTTAAATTATTAAGCATATTTTTACCATATCCCCACATAGCACCAACATCATTCGTAGTCCCCGAAGGCAAATGACATAAAACAATTCTATTTTTTCTCATAAAATTACCCGTCATAATCTCATTAAAAGTACCATCTCCACCAATAGAAACAACAAGATCACACTTATCAATATTAGCTACAATACTAGTGGCATCTCCCTTATATTTAGTCTTTTCTATTATAACAGAATAATCATATTCATTAAGTATTTTTTCAATCTTTGGTAAAGTAACTTCTTTATTATACTTACCAGAATTAGGATTATAAACAACTAAGCATTTCTTCATAAAAAAATCACCCTCATCTATATCTTATCATATGTTAAAGAAAAAAGGAATATCAATCTTATTCCTTTACTTCTTTTTCTGTCTTTTTGTCTACTTTCTTTTTCTTTTTATCTACCATTATATCATAATGTTCTCTAACCTGTTCTTCTATTTCATTAGCAATATTTTTATTTTCCTTTAAATATAACTTAGCATTTTCTTTACCTTGACCTATCTTATTACCTTTATAAGCATACCAAGCACCACTTTTTTCAACAACGCCAATTTCTGAAGCCAAATCAAGTAATTCTCCTTCTTTAGATACTCCTTCACCATACATAATATCCACAACAGCAGTCTTAAATGGTGGAGCTACTTTATTTTTAACAACTTTAACAGTAGTTTTATTTCCAATAACATCAGAACCAGTTTTTAATTGTTCTCCCCTTCTAATATCAAGTCTAACAGATGCATAATACTTAAGTGCTTTACCACCAGGAGTAGTCTCAGGATTACCAAACATGATACCCACTTTTTCTCTTAGCTGATTAATAAAGATAACAATAGTATTAGTCTTATTAATAGAACCAGATAATTTTCTAAGAGCCTGACTCATTAATCTTGCTTGAAGTCCAACATGTGAGTCTCCCATTTCACCATCAATTTCTGCTTGAGGTACTAAAGCCGCTACTGAGTCAATAACTATAATAGAAACAGCTTCACTCTTAACAAGAGCATCACAAATTTCAAGAGCTTGCTCACCAGTATCAGGTTGTGATAACAATAATTCATCAGTATTAACTCCTAAGTTATGAGCATAAACAGGATCTAAAGAATGCTCTGCATCAATAAAAGCAGCTCTGCCACCATTTTTTTGTACTTCTGCAATAGCATGAAGTGCAAAAGTAGTTTTACCTGAAGACTCAGGTCCATAAATTTCAATTATTCTTCCTTTAGGATATCCTCCTGCTCCAAGAGCAATGTCTAAGCTAAGAGATCCACTAGGAGAAACTTCTATCTCTTTATGTTCTTGCTCTCCAAGTTTCATAATAGCCCCTTTTCCGAATTGTTTTTCGATATCAGCAAGTACTTGTTCTAATGCTGTATCTTTTTCTACATTTTTTGCCATAATTTCCTCTCTTTCAACATACTTTCCTTAATTACAATATAATTGTACAATACTTTTTTTAACTTGTCAATACTTTTTAATACATTTGTTCGTATTTTTTTACAAAATAAAAAAAGATAAATATTATCTATCTTTTAAATATGGCTTAGCCATCATATAATACTTAACACCAGATATAACTGATAGAATAGCAGCAAGTGCTAATAAGAAATCAGATATTCTAAGTGAAATAAGTTCAAATGGTAAATTATAAAATAATGTTAATATTATACCAATCATCAAAGTAGCAGTTTTAACTTTAGCTATTCCTATCGCAGCAACAGCATGTCCTTTATTACCAATAACCATTTTAATAGAATCAACTACTATATCTCTAGCAATAATAACTACTACAATAGCGGCACTAATCTTACCACTACAGCCTAATATAATTAATACTGAATTAGTAAGTAATTTATCACTAATAGCATCAACCATCTTACCAAAGTCAGTAACCATATTATATTTTCTTGCTATATAACCATCTAAAAAGTCAGTAAATGAAGCAATTATAAATAATACTCCCACTATAATATATTTTAAATCAATTAATATTTTACCACCTATTAAATAAGTAGGAAAATCAATACCCATTTGATCAAATGGAAACAAGAGTAAAACTATAATAATAATAGACATTATTACCCTTGACATAGTTATTTTATTTGCTTTATTCATCACACTATCTCCTTATACTATATGTAATATCATTATCACTAAAATCATTTCCTTTATAATTACTAACTATAAAATATCCAACTACTATTAAAATAACAATCACAGCAAGACCAATAATTATTTTAGGAACTTTAATTTTACTACTCTCCTTGGTATATGGAGAAATAGTATCATTATTCTCATTTTTATCCTTTTTAGCTTCCTTTATTAATTCAATTGGAATCTTTGAAGTCATATCAAATAAATATTCATTAAATTCATCTAATATTCTTTCACTATCTAATCCTAAATATTTAGCATAATCTCTAATAAAATATTTTAAATAAAATACATCTTTAAAATCTTCTGTTTTACCTTCCTCTATACTAGATATTTGACTAGGTCGCATCTTCAAATCTTCAGCAACTTCCTCAATAGAAAGACCATTTTCTTCTCTTTTGTCTTTTAATTTAAGACCTATATTTTTCATAATACTCCTTAATAATAATAATATCTTATAAGCCATGTTCTGTACCTATTAATAGGCGGTAAATATTTATCTATGACTATTGTCATTCCCTCTAGATTCAAATTCTCTAGTTTAGGATTCCCCTACCATAATTTGGGTTTCTCGCTTGTGGGGTTTACCTCGTTTCATTCTACTTATTTCTAAATAGACTCGTCTCTGTGGCACTTTTACACATCCTTTATCATAGTTACCCTTAGATAAAAGATAAGCCGTCAGTTACCTGCCTTAGGTTATTTTTTCCCTAAGCACAAACACTACTATCGTCGCAGATAGTGCGAGCATGGACTTTCCTCTACATATCAAGTATGCAGCATTTACCCAGATATATTATTGTTGTTCTTTACCTAATATGATTTTCTCAAGTTGTGATATTCTTCTTAATAAATCAACATTAGTAATTTCTTTTTCACCTATTCTAGCAGCTTCTATACTAGATTTTAAATTTCTTACTTCATTTTTCAAAACAGTATTTTCTTGAGCCAATTCTCTTTTTTCTTTTTCTAGACTCTTAATAATATTATTATATTCATTATAATCTTTAATAATAACATCTAGAAATTTATCAACTTCTTGAAGTCTATATCCTCTAGCATCAATTTTGAACTCTTTCTCCAAAATATCTTGCATTGTCAAAGTAATTCTATCATTATACATATCTAATCACCTCTACAATAAAATTATCTCAAAAAATACATCTTTTGTCAATTAAAAAGAAATCTTTTCAAAAATCAAATATATTTTATCACAATTTAAATATAATGTCAAAAAAAGAGTAAAAATTTTATTAGTACTTTTTACCACTTTTCTTCTCCTCTTCTTTTCTCATTCTTTCTATGTAATATTCATATATATATTTAGATAATTCTATAATATCTTTTGTTAAATCATCTATTTCTCCTATTACATTACTTAAACCCTCTTTTTGAATTCTATTAATATTCTTCATAACAATATTTTTATTTTCTAATGAAATATTATCAATAATATCAACCATTCTCTTACTATTTTCATCTAATCCACTAATAACCACAGAACCAAGCCATTCTTTAGGTACAATAAGTCCAAGTTTATTTCTAACACCATTATCTCTAGTAAAACCATCTAATTCTTTATTAAGTAATAACTTAGATATAGCAAAAACACATTGATCATTATCATATTTTTCTTTAGTTAAAGAAATACATTCTTCTAGTGTCTTATCTCCAATATCAATAATAGTTAGTTTAAGTTCATAAGGACTAAACTCTCTTACAATAATATCTCTTATTAAATCTCTTCTAGTAAATATATCAGTATTTCCATTCTTACAATAATCCATTAATAATCTATGTACATAATCAATATCATAATAATTAGAAAGTCTATAAATTACATATAATAATTTTTCTTTATTTTCGTAGAAGACAGAATTACCACCAATATTTTCTCCTCTTTTAACTTGAATACCCTCTAAATTTGCTTTATTTAAAGTACCTTCAAGATTACCAATTATTACATCAGCAATCTTTATAAAATCCCCTTCTTTTTTATAATCAATATTATAGTTATCATGTAAATATTCTGAATCATTAATACAAAGTAATACTTCTCTTTTAATAAAATTAACAAAATCTTCCATCGTACTCTTATCTAAAGAATTACTGTTTTTCTTAGTATTAAAATAACTATTCATAAGTAATGATAAAGTTTTATTATAAGATAGAGTACCATCATATGTCATTCCGACTTTACCATTACTAAGTATATATGGATTATAACTAACTAAAGAATTATAGTCTAATGAATTAACAAACTTACTTACCTTTTCTGCTTCTTCCATAGTACTTACTCTAACTACTAAAACATCATTACGCATCTCTTTAGCTATTTTACTCTGAGTAATAATATTTTCATCTATCATATAATTAAATACTAAACTAGTAACATTATATAAATTCTTTATATCACAAGTAATATATAATTTAATAGAAGTATTCATTTTATCATAAAAAGTTTTATCATCATAACTACCCCTATTCTCAATAGCAAAGAAATAGCCATTACTAAAACATTTAATCTTATCTTTCTTTCTAAAATCATTGCTTAATCGGGCTTGAATATTTATTAAATTATCATTACTAATTCTCATTTGCTTACCATCTTGAACATTAAATAAACTAAGTTCATAATAAATAGTATCAGGAGTTACTTTAAAATTAGGATTTTGCATATAAATTTTCTTTATATGTTCAAAAAATAATTCTCTCTCTTCAATCTTACTCATCTTTTTTAATTTCCTTTACTAAGTCATCTAATTCTACAGTATCATCTAAAAATAATCTCATACTATTATCATCAATTTCTTCTTTAGATAGTTTACTAATCGTCTTTACTTTTTTACCATCTATCATAATTTCTACTTCTTCCATAACTACTCCTCACTTATTCTTTTATAATAATTAAATCTATTCATCGCCCACTTTTTTTGCTCTTCAAGGATCATATTAGCGTTATCACTATTAACATTCTTTAAATTAGCAAATCTATTCTCTGTCATTAAGTAATCTTCATATTTATTAAAATCAGGATTTTTAGAATCAAGTATTAACTTACCTGTACTAGGATTATATCTAAAAGTAATAAAGTAACCACACTCTGTAGCCAAATAAGCATTAGATTGTGAGTGTTCCATACCACTCTTAATACCATGTTCAATACAAGGACTATAACATATTATAATTGATGGTCCATCATAACTACTAGCTTCTTTCAAAGCTTTAAGATATTGCTCGTTATTATAACCAATATTACAACTAGCAACATATACATGTGGATAACACATAGCAATTCTAGCCAAATCTTTTTTATAATTATTCTTGCCACTTGAAGCAAATGATGCTGTAGCTCCATAATTAGAACTCTTTGAAGCTTGACCACCAGTATTAGAATAAACTTCTGTATCTAGTACCATAATATTAATATTATCATTCTTTGATAAAACATGATCTATACCATCATATCCAATATCATAGGCAAATCCATCTCCTCCTACTATCCACATAGATTTAGGAACAATATAGTCTTTCATATCATTTAAATAAGGATGTTTCTTATAATCAATCTCTTTATATACTTCTTTACATATATCATAATTATTCATATTATTAAGCCATTTTTTAAATACCTTATTTCTAGGATACTCCTTCATGTATTTCTTAATCTTATCTCTCTTCATATTAATACCATTTAGAATACCATATCCATATTCAGCATTATCTTCAAATAAAGAACTAGCCCAAGGTATACTATATGGAAAGCTAGGAGTACTACCACCATATATAGATGAGCAGCCAGTAGCATTAGCAATGACCAAGTTATCATTAAATACTCTAGTTAAATTAGTTAAATAAGGAGTTTCTCCACATCCTGCACATGCTCCAGAATATTCAAATTTAGGAGTTCTAAAACTAATATTTCTACTAGTTAAAATATTACTATCATACTTATCATTAATATTATTCTTAAGTAAATAATCAAATTCTTTATCATGTCTCTTATTAGATACCATTTCTAGTGCCTTCTTACCCATCTTACCAGGACAAGTAACCGCGCATAATCCACACCCTGTACATTCTTCATAATTAATACCAATAGCAAAATTAACATCTTTAGGCATAATTGAAGGAATAGACTCTATCTTTTTATCATCCTTATCAAGTAAGAAAGGTCTAATAACACCATGTGGACAAGCAAAAGCACATTTATTACATTCAGAACAATTTTCAGGTATCCAGTTAGGAATCGACTCAGCAATATTTCTCTTTTCATTCTTAGTAGTACCACCTTCAAAGACACCATTAGATACATCTAAGAAACTACTAACAGGAAGTGTATCTCCCTTAAGTAAATTAATTGTTTCATTAAAGTTTAATTTCTTATTATCACTATATTCTAATTTTGCCCAAGAACTATCAATACTAATCTTTTTCAAATACTTAAGAGAATTATCAACTACTTTATTATTAATATCAATAATCTTTTTACCTTTACTACTAAATCTACTCTTAATATTATCCTTTATAATACTAATAACCTTATTAATATTATAAATATCCATAATCTTAAAAATACAAACTTCCATTGAAGTATTAATCTTATTCTTAAGACCCATTTCACCTGCTACTTTATAAGCATCTATTGTATAAACATTAACATTTTTAAGAGCAAGTAAATATTTAACTTTATTAGGTAAACTTCTAATTAAATCATCACTACTTAAATTAGTGTTCAAAAGAAGTGTACCACCCTCTCTAATATTATCAAGAATATCATACTTATACATATAAGAATCTTTAGATACTACAATAAAATTAGGATTATCAACATAATAACTACTCCTAATAGGAGTATCTCCTATTCTAATATGACTTCTAGTAACACCACCACTCTTCTTAGAATCATATTGAAAATAACCTTGAACATATTTCTTAGTATTATCCCCAATAATTCTAAGAATATCTTTTGAAGTAGATACCATACCATCAGAACCATATCCATATATAAGCATTTCATAATTATTATTATCAAGTCTATAACTATTATCAATATCTAAACTTAAATTAGTAACATCATCATTAATACCAATAGTAAAATTACTCTTCATATCACCACTTAAATTATCATATACACTCTTAATCATAGCGGGTGTTGTATTCTTAGAAGATAATCCGTATCTACCACCAATAATTTTAATATCTCTATCTTTTAAAGCATTAACAACATCTAAATATAAAGGTTCTCCACTACTACCAGCTTCTTTAGTTCTATCTAGTACTGCAATTTTCTTAACACTAGAAGGAATAATTGAAGATAAATAACTATTACTAAATGGTCTATATAAATGAACAGTAACTAAGCCTACTTTCTTACCCTTCTTATTAAGGTCATCTACTACTTCCTTGATACATTCACATACTGAACCCATAGCAATAATAACTGCATCACTAGACTTATCTCCATAATAATTAAATGGTTTATAATCAGTTTTACATATCTTATTAATCTTATCCATATAATAAATAACATTATCTATAGCTTTAATATAATAACCATTTCTTGATTCAGTATGTTGAAAATAAACATCCTCATTCTCAGCAGTTCCTCTAGTAGTAGCTCCACTTATCATACCATTATCTCTAAACTTTCTAAGAGCCTTCTTATCAATAAAAGTTTCTAATTTACTAAGATCAATTTCTTTTACTTTATCAATTTCATGACTAGTTCTAAAGCCATCAAAAAAGTTAATAAAAGGAAGTGAAGACTTAATACTAGCTAAATGACTAACCATAGCCATATGATAAGCTTCTTCCACTGAAGAAGATGAAAGCATACAAGCACCAGTTTGTCTAACTGCATATATATCTTGATGATCACCAAAAATACTAAGACTATGCGTAGATAAACTTCTAGCAGCTACATGAATAACTCCCGGAAGCATTTCTCCAGCCATTTTATATATACTAGGAATCATTAAAAGTAATCCTTGACTAGCAGTATAAGTAGTAGCAAGTACTCCTGCTTGTAGTGCACCATGAACAGTTGCAATAGCTCCTTTCTCAGATTCCATTTCAATTACCTTAACTTTATTACCCCAGAAATTAATTTCTCCCTTACTTGCTAAAACATCAACTTTCTCCGCCATAGGAGACGCTGGCGTAATCGGATAAATACCCGCTATTTCAGTAAATTTATAACTAACTCTACTAACAGCTTCATTAGCATCCATTGTTTTATAACCCATAATATTCCTTCTTTCTCTTCTATCATATTTACTAGTTATAATTTTATCACAATTTAGCTCAAATAACAACCTCCTAGCGAAGAAAAACTCTCTAGAAAGAGAGTAATATTTTTTCGTATGCCTCTATAGCCTATAGTCTATAGAGGTTAAGTTAAGCCTAACTAGTCTTAACTTAAGTATCAACCATACATATTATATATAAGCATTAACTATTTACAAGTTAAACCACGATTAGTAAGAGTAGTCTTAAAAGTATTTAAGTCTCTATTAATACCAAGATTATTAATATCATTATCTGATAAAGTATTTAAATCATAAGTATAAATAACTTTATAATTAGTATCATCATTAACATTAACATCACTAGTAAAACCTTTAATATTAGTATAAGTACCAAACTTACTATCGTGTCTTGTCTTAATACCAGAAATATCAATGATACCATCAGTAATACCATCAACAACATCATCTAAAACACTACCAACAGTACCACCTAGTATACCGTCATTATCTTTATTATCATCTTTATCATTAGTAGTTCCATCAGTACCAGTACCTACTCCATCAACATGATTACTTTTATAATCATAAGTAGCCTTTATTTTTTTAATATTATTATTTCTATATTCAATAACATATTCAGTCTTAGAAGTAACATCACCTACTGTATTATCATAAGTACAAGTAAGTTTATCATTAGTTCCACATCCCGATAAAACTGCTACTACTGCAATAAGTAATAAAACTTTCTTCATAAATACACACTCCTTTCTAGTAATAGTATTAACCAAAAAGAAATATATATAAGAAAAAAGTATAACCATTTAAGTTATACTTCAAAGTATCTAAGAAAAGTCTTAAGATTAGCCATATCTTTACGATAATTATACATATCGCCATAATCTTCACAATATACAAGGCAACTCTTTAAAGCTTCAACATACTTAGGATAATCAATATCTGTAACTCCATTAATTATTGTTTCTTTTAACTTTTTAAAATACTTTTCCCACTCACTAAACATAACTTTTTTAGTATTAAAAATAATACACATATTATCAAAGTACTTAGTAAGTTCAACTTCCTTTTTATTCATTTTATGCCTCTAATTAATATTCACAATTACCAGGAGTTCTAGGATAAGGAATAACATCCCTAATATTATCAACTCCAGTTAGATAAATAAGAAGTCTCTCAAATCCCATACCAAATCCACTGTGGTAGCAGCCACCAAATTTACGAAGATTTAAGTACCATTCCATACCTTCTTTTTCCATGCCAAGTTCTTCCATTCTCTTAAGTAGAACATCAAGTTTCTCTTCTCTTTGACTTCCACCTATAAGTTCACCAGCACCAGGTACTTCAAGGTCAACAGCGGCTACTGTTTCATTATCATCATTAAGTTTCATATAGAAGGCTTTGATATCTTTAGGCCAATTTTTAATAAATACTGGTCCATCAAAATATTCAGTAATATATTTTTCATGTTCTTTAGCAATATCTTCACCATATTCAGGTTCAAATTCCCATTTAACATCAGCTTCTTTAAGAATTTTAATAACATCTTTATGATCAATTCTAACAAAATGACTATTAATTAATTTAGTAAGTTTTTCAATTAAACCTTTTTCTACAAATTTATCAAAAAATTCCATTTCATTAGAACAATTATCTAAAACATATTTAACAACATACTTAAGCATATCTTCCATAATATCCATATCCATATTTAAGTCGCAGAAGGCAATCTCCGGTTCAATCATCCAAAATTCCGAAGCATGAGTTTTAGTATTAGAATTTTCTGCTCTAAAAGTAGGACCAAAAGTATAAATCTTTTTATAAGCCATAGCAAAAGTTTCACCTTCTAATTGACCAGATACTGTAAGAGAAGCCATCTTACCAAAGAAGTCTTTATCATAATCAACCTTCCCAGTTTCCGCTACTTTGTTTAAATCCAAAGTAGTAACTTGGAACATCTCTCCTGCTCCTTCACAGTCAGAAGAAGTAATTAAAGGTGCATGAAAATATACATAACCATTATCTTGGAAATACTTATGAATAGCATAAGCTGCCACACTTCTAACTCTAAATACAGCATTAAATAAATTAGTTCTAGGTCTTAAATAAGCAATATCCCTTAAAAATTCTCTTGTTGGTCTACCTTTTGCTTGAAGAGGATAATCATCAGGACAATCACCTTCTAATACAAATGATGAAAGTACAAGTTCAAAATCTTGACCTTCTTTAGGAGATTCAACTAACTTACCAGTAACAGTAATAGCACTACCTAATTTAAGTTTGGTAATATCATCAAATTTTTTTAATTTATCATCATATACAACTTGTAAATTTTTAAAACAAGTACCATCAGATAAGTCTATAAATCCAAAATGAGCTTGCTTTCTATGACTTTTAATCCAACCACTAACAGTAATTTCTTTACCAATATAACTCTCTTTATATAAATCTTTAACATCTAACATAATATATAATCCTTCTTTCATTAATTAAACTTTTTATTAATAATACTAGCAGACCTTCTAACATCTTTCATAATCTTATTATAAAGTCCAGGATAATGTCTAAGTTCTGTAATAAAACTAACATCGTCGTAGGAGACTGATCCAACATAAGATCTGTTTGCATCGTCCCATACCGGAACTTCCCTCCCAAGTAAGTAATCAGTTGTAGTTTCAAGTACTTCTGCTAATTTAATAAGTTTTTCTAAATTAGGAATTCTAGTCCCATTCTCATAACCACATACTGATACTTTAGTAACACCAATAGCTAATCCTAAATCTTGTTGCGATAAACCTCTTTTTATTCTCAGTTCTCTTACTCTTTTACCAACCATTTTGTTTACCTTCCTTATAATTAGTTATCTCCTTGTTAATAATATTTTATAACAATTTATAACAAAAGTCTACAAAATTAATTATAAAAGTACTTATTTTTCTTAATATACCAAATAAATTACCAATATATATTATAATTTATTCATGGATATAATCTTTCATAATACAAAATAAATAAAAATAAGACTTATTCCAAAGCACTTGGAGTAAGTCTTATTTTTCTATCATTACCTAAATAATTTAAAGTAAATTTACTATTCTTATCTTCACTATTAATATTATATACAAAAATATATTCATTATATTTATTCGTAGCAAGTTCTTCTCTTTTATATCCTGTACCAATATCATCAAAGTAATAATAATATTTAAGACTAGGAATATAATCATTATCTTTACTTTTTAAAACAAAATTATCTAATTTAAAATTATATTTACTAATCTTACCTTTAGTACTAAACTTAACAATAACATAAGCATTATCTCTACTTATTCTATTTCTATCAGATACATAAGAATCAATAACTTTAAAATTAAAATATCTTGTAGATAACATTTGTTTTTCACTTAACGTACCATGAATAACAAATTTATTAAACGGAAATATAAGTATAAGAATAACTGCTACTACACCTAATATAATATTTATAAAAAACTTATTCTCTGCATAATAATATTTAAGTTCTCTAATACCTCTTCTACCAGTAGTGAGTATTTTATCCGAAGATAAATTAGTACTAATTTCAATCTCTTCACTATCTTCTTTACTAAGATTAAGATCTTGTAAATCTTTATTAAAATTAAATTTCTTAATATCAAAACCTAATCCTCTAATTAAAGTAGGAATACACATAATAAATAACATCCAATAATTAAATCTACTAATATCTCTAAGTAATCTAATCTCTCTAGCGGCCATACTAGTACTTTCCAAAGCTTTAATATTACCATATAAATATAAGAATAATATCATTGATATAACACTAACTATTGAAGTAATAACATAAAATAATTTAGGTTTCTTTTTATATCTCATTAAAAAGAATATAATTATTGATATACCAATTATTAAAATTGAAAATATAAATATCCATACATTAATATAATCACTAGATATAATCTCCATACTACCTTTATAATTAATATAATCTTTAAAAAAAGTTAATATACTATTAGCTTTAAAAGTAATATAAGCAAATAATATAAAAAGAATAATATGTATTAATCTAAAATATTTAATTAAAAAAGCATAAGGTCTTCTAAATACCATAATAACAACTCTCCTATCATAATTAAATTATACACTAAATAACTAAATATATCAATACTTTCCTTTCACTAAAAGCCAAGGTCTTTTAGTGTCATTTCCAGCCTCTTAGTCTAGAAATGAAACATCATTATGTCTATCATATATAGGTCAAAAAAACTATAAGTAATTCCTTATAGTTAAAAAGTTAATCCTTATATACAATTAATTGTCCTTCTCTTAAATAAATATTTTTATTTTGCCTTAAAAGATTATTAATATTACTACCAAGTAGTTTATTAACTGAAGATAGTGTATCATTATCTTTGGTAAAATAATACTTAACATCTTTTTTAGGAACTAATATTGTTGTATCAGGATAAATATAATCATTAGTACTAATACCATTAAGCATAGCAAGTAAATTATAATCTGTATTATATTTTCTTGCTATTTCATATAAAGAATCTCCTTTTTTAATTGTATAAATATCAAAGTATTGATTAGTTACTGGCACTACTATCATACTACCAACCCCAAATCCACTATTAGGATTTAATTGTCTAATAACACTACTATTAGTTCCAAACTTATTAGCAATAGCATCTATTGTATCTCCAGCCATAATTTGATAAACATCATACATAATTATTCCTCCCATATTATCGTATGATAAATATCATTATTTGTGAACAAGTTCTCCTCTAGGACATCTATTTCCCCAAGAATCAATAATTTTATTATCTCTCATAACTTTAATAATCTCACAGTTGTTAGAGCAACCCTTACATTCTGTTCCTTTAGTTTCAAAAATAATATCTTCTATATCAAAAGAAAAATCAATTTCTTCTTCTGCTCTTGATAAAATAGCTACTCCTAAAGCACCAGTCAAATGAGAATTATTATCAACATATATTTTATATCCAGTAATTTTTTCAAAAGCCTTAACTACACCAATATTTTTCGATACTCCACCTTGAAATACAATTGGTGGTTTAATTTTTTTACCTTTACCAACATTATTTAAATAATTATTAACAACTGCTTCACAAAGACCTGCTATTATATCTTCCTTTTTATGTCCTATTTGTGATTTATGTACTAAGTCAGATTCTGCAAATACTGTACATCTAGCAGCTATCTTAGTAGGATTATCACTAGTAAGTGCTATCTTACCAAAATTCTCAATAGGAATACCAAGTCTTTTAGCCTGACTAGATAAAAAAGACCCCGTACCAGCAGCACATAAAGTATTCATTGCATAATCAGTAACAATACCATTATCAATAATAATAATCTTCGAATCTTGTCCTCCTATCTCAAATATCGTCTTAACATTAGGATATATACTCATAGCTCCGATAGCATGCGCAGTAATTTCATTCTTAATAGTATTAGCTCCTAGTATTGTTCCAATTAATTTTCTAGCAGAACCAGTTGTACCTACTCCTACAACCTTATATTTATTTAAGTCTATATTATTCTTAAGTTCCCTAATAACTCTCTTACTAGCTAAGATAGGATTACCTTCAGTATATAAATATGAACTTGCTATAATATTATTATTCTCATCAATAACAACCCCTTTAGTAGATATACTACCAATATCAATTCCCAAATATGCCTTTTTCATTTTCCACCTCAAAATAATTATATGAGATAAAAATTAAAAAAGATGTCGAATTTAGACATCAATTTTATCTTTTAAACAAGTATACTTAACTCCACAAGCATCAAGCATCTTTTTAGAAGCAATAACTTCTTTAGTATCTTTATATTTATCCTCTAAATAATATAATTCTTTAATACCAACTTGAATAATTTCTTTTGCACACTCATTACAAGGAAATAAATCAACATATATTTTTGCTCCTTCTAAATCTTTATTACTACCTCTATAATTTAGTATAGCATTTCTTTCAGCATGAACAACATAAAGATATTTAGTCTCAAGTGCATCTCCTTCTCTATCCCAAGGAAAATAATGATCATCATATCCATTTGGAGTTCCATTATATCCTACTGATAAAATTCTATTATTTTTACTTACAATACAAGCACCAACTTGTGTATTAGGATCCTTACTTCTTCTTGCAGCAAGTTTAGCAACTCCCATAAAAAATTCATCCCAAGATAAATAATCTTTTCTTTGTTTATTAATCTTTTTCATTATAATACCTCCAACTACATAATTAATTATATCATAAAATTACATAATAGATATAGATAAATTTAAAATTTATTGTTATAATATAAGAGGTGGTAACATGAAAAATAAAATTAAAAATATTTTTAAAAGCATTGGTATAATATTATTACTATTATGCTTTAATTCAGTTATGTTTAGTATATTTAATATTAACTTAAAATCATTATCAGAAAAAGAATATCTAATATATACTGTTTTATTTGAATTAGTATTATTAATAATATTTATCATAATATATCGTAAAACTTTATCAAAAAATGGAAAAGAATACTTTAAAAACTTTTCCGAAAGCTTTAAACAATCATTAAAATATTGGCTAGTAGGCTTTGCCATTATGGCTATTAGTAATATTATAATAACCTTTGTATTAAAACAAACTATCGCCGGTAATGAAGAATTAGTAAGAAGCTATATTGATACATCTCCTCTATTAATGATATTTAGTACTGTAATATATGCCCCTATATGTGAAGAATTAACTTTTAGAAAAAGTATTAAAGATGCTATAAATAATAAATATATTTATATTTTAACAAGTGGCTTATTATTTGGTTTCTTACATATAGTAAGTTATATAAATACCCCTTTAGATTTAGTATATCTAATACCTTATGCTTCATTAGGAATAGTATTTGCTACTCTTTATTATAAAACAAATAATATCTTTTCTACTATTACCATTCATGCTATGCATAATGCTCTATCAGTTCTAGTATATCTTTCACTAGGAGGCCTATCATGAAAAAATTTATAAGATTTCTATTAATATTATTCTTACTTATAGCACTAGTAGTAATTTATGCTAGATATGGTGGTACCGAAGGATTAAAAACTAAAGAATATACTATTGAAACTAAAGATATTGCTACTACATTTGATGGAATAAAAATAGTTCATTTTAGTGACTTACATTATTTACGAGTAACCAATAAAAATAAATTAAAACAAATAGTAAAAGAAATAAATCTAATCAATCCAGATATTGTATTTTTTACTGGAGATTTAATAGATAAAGACTTTACTACTACTGATAAAGATAAAGACGATTTAATTGAAGAATTAAATAATATAAAATCAAAATATGGAAAATATGCTATCATTGGTAACCATGATCATGTTAAAGATATAGATTTATTAAAAGATATCTATACCAATAGTGGCTTTACTCTTTTACAAAATAGTTATGATATTATCTATGGTAAAGATAATGACAAACTCTTTATTGGAGGTGTAGACACTTATAGTTATAATGAATCAGATATTGATAAAGTAATGAATTACTTTACCGATAACGAAGACATAAGTTATAAAATAATCCTTACTCATGAACCAGATTACACTGATATAATCTTAAGTAAATATAAAGTAAACCTAGTATTAGCGGGTCATTCCCACAATGGCCAAATAAATATACCATATGTAAAAAAATTATTTTTACCATATGGTAGTAAAAAATATTATGAAAACTATTATAAAGTAAACGATACTGACTTATATGTATCAAGCGGTATTGGAGAATCAAGAATAAACTTTAGATTATTCAATAAACCATCAATTAACTTTTATAGAATAAATAAATTAGGAGCATAACCCCTAATTTATTTTTTCTTTATGTTCATTATATTCTTTACTCCCATAAGAAATAATACCTTCATAAGCAAGTCTATAATAAGCAAAACATAAAGGTATATTATTTTCTCTGCATATATGTTCTAGATCATTAATATTAACTTTAATCTTATTCCAAGTATTACTATCAATCATTTCATTTAAAGCATAATTATCTATATCCTTTTCATTATCATCATCATTAATAATAATCTTATTTTTAAGTCTATTATAATCTTTTTTTACATGACCAAGTTCATGATATAAAGTAAAGTAAAAGCTAGCCTTTTCTTCAAAATATCTAGTAATATATATACAAGGATTATTTCCTTTTACCATAGAACATCCTCTAATCTTAGTACTAGGTAAAGCATCCTCGATAACTAAATAAATACCATATTTATTAAATAACTGAATAAGTTCTTTTTCATTAAATTTATTATTTCTAATTATTTTAAGTTCATTAAGTAATAAATTTAAATTACTACTTTTATAATCACTAATCTCCTTACCCATTATTATTCTATCACATCTTTTAATCCATAAATATATCTTATTAAGATCAGCATCATCTTTCTTTTTATATAATATTTTCTTATTATAATATTTATTAATATTATCAAAATTAGATATACCAAGATAATCAAGTAAGTCCATTGCATTTTGTGTATAAGAAGAACTATCTTTTAAAGTAATCCATTTTCTTTTACTCATTTCATTTATACAAAAAGTATTTAAATATTTATTAATTTCTTTTTCATTATCAAAATTACTATTCAAATAATCATATATTCTCTTTTTAGATTCAACATAAAATATCAAATTAATATCAATATCTGTAATTAAACTGATACCAAGCATTAATTCTTCTGACATATTAGTTTTACCACATAATATTTCATTCATATGCTTAGTAGAAATACCAAGTCTTTCTGCAAAATCAGTTTGTGATATTTTATAAAATTCTAAATAATCTCTTAACATACTTCCAAATCCTTGCATTATTCATCACCTTCTACATATATTATAACCTACAAAGTAATAATATACAATCAAAATTACAAAAAAAGAATAACAAGCAAAGTTATTCTCAAATTATTTAAACAAAGACTTATAAACATCTTCATAATCTTCAACTAATATAATATTAAGATTATCTCTTACCTCACTAGGAAGTAAAGAAAATTCCTTGGAAGATTCAAGAGGTAAATAAACAGTATCAATACCATTCGTAGTAGCGGCAATCAATTTTTCCTTAAGACCTCCTACTGGAAGTATCTTTCCTCTTAGCGTAATCTCTCCTGTCATAGAAACATTATTAGGAATAATCTTATTCTTAAGTAAACTAAGTATAGCAGTAACAATAGTAACCCCCGCAGAAGGACCGTCTTTAGGAATACTTCCCTCCTCAATATGAAAGTGAAAATCTACTTCTTCAAATATTTTATAATCTATTTTAAACATCGTATTATTAGCCTTAATATAACTAAGAGCAATATAAATACTTTCTTTAATAACATCTCCTAAAGCACCAGTCAAAGTAACATTACCCTTACCAGGATATAAAGTACAAGTAACTTTAAGAATATTACCACCATACATTGTATAAGCAAGACCATTAACAATACCAGTCTTAGTATTAGTATCATTAATAGTAATATTATATTTAGTAGCCCCTAAATAAGCTTCAACATCACCATTATCAATAACAATTTTACTGCTCTTATCATTATTAATAATAGCCTTTCTAATAATAGAATCAATCTGTCTATATAAATCTCTAGCCCCCGCCTCTTTAGTATAATAAGTAATAATCTTCTGAATAGCAGAGTCAGTAAACTTAATATTCTTAACCTTATATTCATTAAGTAAATCAGGAATTAAATGATATTTAGCAATATTAAGTTTTTCATATATTGTATAACTAGATAACTCAATAATCTCTAGTCTATCAAGTAAAGGGGCAGGTATACCACCAATATTATTTGCCGTAAGTATAAACATAACATTAGATAAATCAAATTCTTCTTCAATATAGTTATCACAAAACTTATCATTCTGTTCCTTATCAAGAATCTCAAGAAGTGCACTAGCAGGATCACCCTTATAATCCTTAGTAAGCTTATCAACCTCATCAATTAAAAATACCGGATTAGAAGTATTAGCCTTCTTCATTTGTTGAATAATTTTACCAGGAGAAGCTCCCACATAAGTTCTTCTATGACCTAATATTTCTGCTTCGTCATTAATACCGCCAAGAGATATCTTAACAAAATCCTTATTCAAAGCCTTAGCAATACTACTAGCCAGTGAAGTCTTACCAACACCAGGAGGGCCCACTAAACATATAATAGGACTATTTGAAGTATTAGTCTTTTTCTTTACTGCTATATATTCAATAATTCTCTTCTTAACGCTCTCTAAACCAAAATGCGAATTATTAAGAACCTCAGTAATCTTTTTAACATCAGTATTATCTTTAGATAACTTATTCCAAGGTAAGCAAAGAAGCCAATCAATATAAGTTCTAATAGTGGTAACCTCAGGAGAAGCACTACTAGTAAGAGAATATCTATCAATCTCTTCATTAAGTCTCTTAATAATGCTTTCAGGTAAATCAAGACTATTCATCTTATTTCTAATCTTATCAATGTCAGCATCTTTTAAATCAACTTCCCCTAGTTCTTCTTTAATAAGTTTAATCTTCTCTCTAAGCATATATTCTTTTTGTTCTTCTTCAAGTTTAACCTTTAAATTATCTTCAATTTCATTCTCTAATCTAACTGTCTCAATCTCTTTAGACAAATCTAAAGTAATTTCTCTAATTCTATTCATAGGATTAGTAATACTAACATACTTTAACACTTCATTATATTCAAGAGGTAACTCAGACACAATAATATCAGATAACTTACTAATGTTCTTAACCTCAGTAATTCTACCAATAACAGTATTAGACATATAAGGAGATATATCAATATACTCATCTAATTTACGATACAAAACTCTTCTTAAAGCAGAAGCTTCTACTTCATTATAATCATATTCCTTAGTAGAAATAACAAATGCTGACAAAAAATCATTATTATTATTAATACTAACAATTTCTACTCTATCAATACCAGTCATAACTACTCTAGTAATACCATTAGGTAAATCAATCTTTGATTTAATCTTACCTAATATTCCAATATCCGGTAAAGTATTATAGTCAGGTTCTTCTTCTAACGGATCATTTAAATTAATCAAAAGAACATAACCATCATAATTACTTTCTGCTATATTAAGTATTTTTTTATCAATATCATTGCTAAATTCAAGTCTAATATCATTAAATGGAAGTAGTACCACATCTCTAAGATATAATATAGGTAGATTAGTCTGAGTCATTTTATCTCCTCCTGATAGAAAAAATATCCCTCATAAATAATATTTTTATAAGAGATACATCACTTCCTTTTCTTGATTATATATAATAACAACAAAATAAAAATATATCAACCCCTTTTTACATTTTTTTTACACTTTTTAATTCCTTCCTTTCATGAAAACCCAAGGTGTTTTCATGTCTTATCTAGCCTAATTCTTAGTCTATCTAAGATGTCTCATTAGACCTATCATATCTAAGTCAAAAACACAAAGAAAAGAACTAGTCAAAATAACTAGTTCCCATATTAATTATTACTTTTATATGTTAAATATCCATTAGTATAATTAGCCATACTTATATCTGTTTTACTTTTATCATACTGAACAGTTCCAACTAACGATTTACAATCCAAAAACATATTCGAAGAAAGATTAACTTTAGAAGTATCCCATTTATCAGACACATATATAGTCTTCAAGTCGTAGCAGTACATAAACATCTTTTTCATATTATCTACTTTACTAGTATTAAAATTAGATAAATCAAGACTCTTCAAAATATTACATGCATAAAACATTCCTTCCATACTTGTAACATTACTTGTATCAAAATTTGATAAATCAATATTAGTAAGTTTATAACACGATTGAAACATTAGCGTCATATCATTAACCTTACTAGTGTCAAAACTAGATATATTTAAATTTACTAGTGAAGTACAACTTCCAAACATATAAGTCATTTTCGTTGTGCTACTAGTATCAAAGTTTGATAAATCTAACTCTGTTAATGATTCACATCCTCCAAAAGTAGCAATAAAATTTATAACTTTAGAAGTATTAAAACTACTCAGATCAAGACTCTCTACACTAGAACAACCTTCAAACATTCTATTCATATTTACTACTTTTGATGTATCAAAACCTGATACATCTATGTTAGTTAAACTTTTACTATTATAAAACATTTTACTCATACTAGTCATGTTACTAGTATCTAGTCCACTTAAATCTAAAGTAGATACATTATCTAAATAAGCAAACATGCCTGAGCCATTTGTGTTAGCTTCAACTGAACCATTCTCACTACCTATTGATATTTCATATAAACTATTATTATCTTTATCTGTATACCATAACATTACACTGCCATCTTGTTTTGAAGATATATCTTTACTATATTTTGCATCACTTGGTACGACATTAGTCTTTTCTATGGTTATAGATTCTATTTGATTTCTAAGTACTTCAGTATTTAGAAATGTTGATGTAGAACTAGATGGTGTTGTTGTTTCGTTTTGCATTACATTTTCTTTATATATAGCTCCAGTTCCTTCTCCATAGATATTAAATCTAAAGTTTTGATTAGTCATAGTAATAGGATTATCTCTATTACCATCTATATAAATATATAAAGTATATATAGATACATTACTAGTTACTATTTCATTACTAGCTAGTGTTATAGTATCTCCCTCTCTTTTATCACTAAAGTTACCACTAGATATTCTTTCATTATTACCATTATATAATTCATATACAAAAGTATTTTCTTGTAATGCTGTAGGTAATAAGTCCAAACTTAAATATAGATTCATTACTGCTGTATCATTATTACAAGTCTTATGTAAGTTTACTTCTATTTCTTTAATCAATCCTTCTTCTTTACTAGATACTGGTTTTAATTTACTATTAATCGTAGCTCCTCCGGTAAAATATATTTCAGGCAGGCATAGATTACCTGATATACTAGTAGTACTACTACTCCATATATAATATGCTAAACTACCAGTAATAGATAAACCTAATAATACTATACCAAATATCATATATAACTTATACTTATTCATAATTATTCCTCCATAGTAAAAAGACTATGAAAAATCACTAATATTTCTATTAGTTATTTCATAGTCTTTGTTTATATTATTTATACTTAGATTATATTCTAGATATAGAAATGGTAATAAATAACCCCCCCATTTTCTACAAACAAGTGTATGTTACTAGTTAAGTTCATATTTATTACCTCCTCTCTAGTCTTTTTTGTTGATTTGCAAATTATTTAGAATCTCATTACAAATCAAATCTCTTACTTATAAATAAATAATATCATAAATTAAATAGATATTCAAGTACCTTATTTAAAAAGAGACCAAATTTCTTGGCCCCAAACAACTATTCTTCTTCTAAAGAAGAATCTTCTATAGTATCCTTTTTACGATTAGGATTAGAAGTAAGAAAAGTAACTTTCTCAGCTACTATCTCAGTCTTTTTTCTCTTAACACCATCAGGAGATTCAATAATTCTTGTTTGAACTCTACCTTTAACACCAATCATGTCACCAGTGTCACAATACTCACTAGTAGATTCCGCAACTGCAGACCATAAAGTACAATCTAAAAAGTCAGTATCATATTCACCATTAACATTCTTATAGTTTCTTGGTACTGCAAGAGTTAAAGTAGCATATTTCTTACCATTTTCCGTAACCTTTGTTTCAGGTGCTCTAGCAATTCTTCCTACTAAAATTATTTGATTAACCATAATTCCCTCCTTTCGCCATCACTATACCAAAAAAGAGAGATTATTTGCAAATTTTTAAAACATAATTTTCCCCTATAAAAAAATAGGGAAAATCATCGTTTCTCGGCCAGAAAAGAATTTTTTCCCTAAAAAAATATATCTCAAAAACATCTTTTAAAAATTTACTAACTTTACATAAATTTTACATTTTTTCATTAATTTCTTTAATAATTGAATCAGAAATAGCCTTTGCTAAAGCATCTTGCTCTTCTTTTAAAGTATTAACATCAGTACTATTAGATATATAACCAAGTTCTAATAAGTAAGATTCATTACCAATATTACTATCATAGTAGGGATTAACTCCTACCTTATCAGGATTACTACTATCAATATAAGCACCAGTCATAAAACCTCCCGTTTCTCTAATCATATATAAATAATTAGAATTAGTAGTAACATTATAATGTTTATAATTTTTTTCATCATATCCATCAATCGCAGACTTAACTTCACTCTCAGTAAAATTATGAGTATAAATTCCATCAAACTTCTTATATAATCTATTTGAAGAGTATCCTAAGCTAGTATTACTAGTAATATTATTTACTATATCTTTAGTTAAATCATAATTAATATCACTAGGAGTATATAATTCAATTCCCTTTACTTTAGAAGAACCACTCTTATTAATATGAATAGAGAAAGTATATTTACTTTTAACCTCATTAGGAATAACTGCTCTACCACCTTTATTATACTCATCCATGACATGATTTTTATCAATATCACCTTCATCATGAGTTAATTTAACAGTAATACCAGCCTTCTCTAAATTACTTTTAACTTTCTTACTAATATCCATAGTAAAATCAGTTTCTTTATAATTACCAGAAGCGCCTCCACCATCCATACCACCATGGCCTGGATCAATAGTAACATCATAATTTTTATTCTTACTATTATTCTTTTTAACAACAAATTCTAAAGTATTATATTCATTATTAGAATCAATAGTAATTATATTATTATATTTAGATAAAGTATAATAAACAGTTTCCTTATACTTAGTATCATTCTTAATACCATAATATTTAATAATAGGCTTTTCACTATCCTCACTATTAGGATAAGTAGCCTTAAGTACTAAATAATAAGTACCAATATCTAAATTATCTAAATATAAACCATCATTAATAAGATTAGAAATATAATAATTAATCTTACCACCATCAGTATCAGAAGTAATTTCTATATCTTTATCCTCACCATTATATAAAGTAAGACACAAACTATCATAATTCTTATCTTTAATATCAATATTACCTTCTATATTAAAATGATTACCATAAACATAATATTTAGAAGCAACACTAACCTCTTCTTCTAAATTAAGTTTAGGTACTTTACTTTTAATATAATTAACATATACAAAATAACCACCACACCCTAAAATAATAATTACAAATAAAAATCCAATTATCTTTTTCATCTATTTATCTCCTATATTAATAGCAAGTAGTCTGTTAAGTTCTACTGCATACTCTGTTGGTAATTCCTCTCTAAATGCTGATATAAATCCCATAATAATAAGCTCTTTAGCCTTATCCTCATCAAGTCCCCTACTCATCAAATAAAATAACTTATCTTCACTAATCTTTGATACTGTTGCCTCATGTTCCATAAAGGAACTATTATTATTAACAATATTAGTAGGAATAGTATCACTCTTAGATTTATCATCAAGAATCAAAGTATCACATTTAACTGAAGCCTTTGAGCCAATTGCATTCTTCGTAATTTTAACAGTACCTCTATAAGTAGCATTACCACCACCTGATGCAATAGATTTAGATATAATATTACTCTTTGTATATTTACCCAAATGAATCATTTTAGCACCAGAATCTTGTATCTGACCTTCTCCAGCAGCAGCAACACTAATACAAGTACCTCTCGCATAATCACCTTTTAAAATACAAGCAGGATATTTCATATTAGTCTTAGAGCCAACATTACCATCAATCCATTCCATTAAACCATTCTCTTCAACGCTAGCCCTCTTAGTAACTAAGTTATATACATCCGTAGACCAATTTTGTACAGTACTATATCTACACTTACTATTCTTACCAACAAATATTTCAACTACTGCTGCATGAAGAGAATCCTCTGTATAAGTAGGAGCAGTACATCCCTCCATATAATGAACACTACTATTATCATCAACAATAATAAGCGTTCTCTCAAACTGTCCCATATTCTTACTATTAATTCTAAAATAACTCTGAAGAGGTCTATCAAGTTCCGTATTAGGAGGAATATAAATAAAAGTTCCTCCACTCCATACAGCACCATTTAAAGCTGTAAATTTATTCTCATTATATTTAACTAAAGTATTAAAATATTTTTTAAATAATTCAGGATACTCTCTTAAAGCACTATCAGTATCCATAAAGATAACATTCTTTTTCTTTAACTCCTCATTCATATTATGATAAATAACTTCACTATCATATTGAGCCCCCATACCATCTAAGTATTTTGCTTCAGCAGAGATAACACCCAAATCATCAAAAATATTTCTAACATCACAAGAAATATTATTCCAATTATCTGTTAAATTATTCTCTCTCTCTTTATAATAAGTAATGTTATCATAATCAATATCAAGTTTAGGTCCAAAATTAGGATTATTACTCTTTAAAAAAGCATCAAGAGATCTAAGTCTAAAATCAAGCATCCATTTAGGTTCTCCCTTAATACTAGATATTTTTTCTACTACTTCTTTAGTTAATTTCATTTATATCACCTTGCACCCTTATTATATAAAATAAAATCCAATAAGTAAAGAAAAAAACTATCTATTTACAATAAATAGACAGTTTAATTACTTATATTAGACCTACTACTAAAACCATTCATATAATAATCAGGAATTTTACCCTGCACAACTTTCATAGCGATAGGAATACTAGCATCAATATTAATTTCTTCACTAATAATAGGTAAAATAATCCTCGTATCAACTTTAACATCAATCATTAATTTAATTAAAGCATTATTAATACCATATTCTGTAACATCCGTAGAAAATCCAGTAACAACATCTCCCACTAAAGATAACTTAACTGGAATCTTAGGACCAAGATTATATAAAAGACTAGAACCAGTAACCATACCAAAAGGAATATAAGTAATAATACCCTTATCAAGCAAATCCATATCATAAGCATCTAAACTATTAAGAGGAAGTTCTAACATATCAATCTTTCCTTCTTCAATAGCCCTAAGATTAAGTTCAATTAAACTAGTCATAGTACTAAGTATTTTAGAAGAATTCTTACTATTAAAATCAATTAAAACAATTTCTCCTTTATCATTATAAACAATATCAAAAATATCATCAGCCCATGAATCACTCATCTGTTTAGTAATAGCCTTATTAATAACTAAAACAGTAAGTTTCCTAGTTTCAGCCTCAGCATAAGCCATAAGTACATCTCTGGATTTATTAGAATAATAATTAATAAATATAATAATAAATAATACCAGAAATATAAAAATAACAATAATAGTATTAATAACTTTACTTTTTTTCCTTTTCTTATTCTTTAGTAACATTCTCATACTAAATTATATGAAATAACCCTATTTAAAAGAAATAAAACCTCCAGTAATACTCAAAGTATCATATCCAAAAGCATTAAGTCTCTTACTAATCTCTAAACTTTGTTTGCCCTCTTCACAATAAAGATAATATCTCTTCTTCTTATTTAAATAATGAGAATAATTATTAAGTAAATTATAATAAGGTATATTAATAGCATTCTTAACATGAGAAATACTATATGAATAATTATCTCTAATATCAATAATAATAGGACTACTAATTTTCTTTAATTCATAAATAGAAATCGTATTCATACCACACCTCACTATAATATATACTAGATATAAATAAGTGAAAAGTAAAATAGTACAAATTTTCCATACCTTTCACTAAAAGCCAAAGTCTTTTAGTGTTACTTCTAGCCTGTAGTCTAGAAGTAAAAATTATAAAATATGTATTGGTGTGAAATCCTTTCTAACTAAAATATTTTCCAAAGAAAAAAACTTAAGAATAATCTTAAGTAATTATAAACTAAGTAATTTCTTAGCAGTTCTAACCATCTGAGCAGAATAACCCATTTCATTATCATACCAAGAAATAACTTTAACCATTTGTTTACCATCATGTTCTACTACTTTAGTTAAAGATAAGTCTGCTAATGCGCCACAAGTAGTACCAATAACATCAGAAGAAACAATTGGATCAGTAGTAGTAACTAAAGTCTCACTAGCATTATTTATAAATGCACTATTAATTTCTTCTAATGTAACTTTCTCAGTAAGTTCTAAAGATAAATCAACTAAACTACCATCAGATACTGGTACCCTAATAGCACCACCACTAAGTTTACCATCTAAACTTGGAATTACTTTACCAATTGCAATAGCAGCCCCAGTAGAAGTAGGCACAATATTCATTGCACATGCTCTACCTCTTCTTTCTTTAATCCCTTTTTTATGAGAAACATCTAAAGTAACTTGATCATTAGTATAAGCATGAATTGTAGTCATAAATCCTCTTTCAATACCAAAATTATCATCAAGTACTTTAACAATTGGTGCTAAACAATTAGTAGTACAAGAAGCCGCTGATACAATAATATCATCACTAGTTAATATATCATCATTAACATTATAAACAATAGTCTTCATATCACCCTTACCAGGAGCACTAATAAGTACTTTCTTAGCACCTGCCAAAATATGTTTATTAGCATCTTCCTTCTTAGTAAACTTACCAGTACATTCAAATACTAAATCAATACCAAGTTCTCCCCACGGAAGATTACTAGGATCCATCTCACTATATACTCTAGTTTTCTTACCATCAACAATAATACCTTCACTATCAAAAGTAATATCTTTATCATAAGTTCTATGATTAGTATCATATCTAAGTAAGTAAGCCATCTCTTCACTACTAGATAAATCATTAATAGCTACTACATCAAAGAAATCATCTTCTTTCATTAATCTATATACTAATCTACCAATTCTACCAAAACCATTTATTGCTATTTTCATTTCTATCATCTCCTAAGTATATTATATATTATTTTATCCAAAATATAAAATATTTTCTTCACTACTTTACACTTTTTTGATACTTTAGTAATTGACATCAACAACAATATATATTATCATATACAATTAGACAATGATAAAGGAGGCAATAAATGGTTACAGAAAAAGAAGTAGAAAATGTTAATTACATAGATATAACAAAAAATTTTGCAAAAAACAATAAATCTAACAGTCACAAAATACTAGATAAAAATTATTTTAAAGATAGTAAAGGATTTAAATATAAAGTAGATGGTAAAAATGTAGTTTTAGATTATTCAAAAAAAGAAAAAGATATTGCTATATGGTTAGAAAAAACATTTGGAGGAAAAATATATATGCTTCCAAGAATAAATAAACCAGATGGCATTATGACAGCAGATTATTTATTTAGAAATGAATACTGGGACCTAAAATCAATAACAGGATGTGGTAAAAGAATTATAGAAGATACTAGCAAAAGAAAAAAGAGACAATCCAAAAACTTTATTTTTGATATTACAAATAGTAACATACAAGAAAATGATTTATTAAGACAATTAGAAAAAGTATATAATTCGGAAACGACAAAATGGGTCGATAAAATAATTGTCAAGAAAAATGAAAATGTAATTATTATCCTAAAAAGAAAAGACTAGCCGCAACCCTACGGGTCACGACCAGTCATAAAATTTTAATCGTCCCTTCAAACAGAATAGGAACGAAGTTGAATATAAAACGCAAACTACTGTAGAGTAAGCAATCTCACATTCACTACACATAATATACAATATTTTAATATTTATGTCAAGAGATTCTTCTAAATATCATGCAAACACTTATTAATACCCTCACCAATAATCATAGAAAGTTTATCAATAACAAAATCAACTTCTTTAGGAGTAACAATGAAATTATAATTAACAGATGTAAGAACCTCCTCAATTAAACTTTTCTTATCAGTATCCGACAATTCTCCTATCATACCAAGAATATCTCTTTTCTCTTCTAAATTTAAATCCTTATCTTTTATTTTATCTACATAATTACTTCTACTAAAAATAAGTTTGTTTTTACTTTGATTATCTTTAATATAAGAAATATGTTTGAATAAATAATTAATAGTATCATATACAATAACAGAAGCCTCTACTACTGTAGGAACCCCAATAGCAATAACAGGAATACCCATAGTATCATAACTAATTTCTTTTCTCATATTACCAACACCACTACCAGGATGAATACCAGTATCAGTAATTTGAATACTCTTATTAACTCTATCCATACTGCCAGCAGCAAGAGCATCAACTACTACTACCATATTCGGCTTAACTTCATTAATAACAGCCTTAATATAATCACCAGTCTCTATCCCAGTACATGCCATAACACCTGGACAAAAACCAGCTACTTCTTTAATACCTTTACTAATATCTTCACCAAGTACAAATAAATGTCTAGTAATAATTAAATTATCAATAACTTTAGGTCCCAAACTATCAGGAGTACTCTTATCATTACCAAGACCAATAACAAGAATATTATTATTATCACCAACAAAATCATTAAGAACTTTAATAAAAATTTCCTCTATCCTATCACAATTTTCTTTATCTGTAGCATCATTAAATAAAATAGTAACATACTTACCCTTCTTTCTATTAATAAGTTTACTACTTTCATCATCAATATTAACACTAGTAACAGAAATATTTCCGTAATTCTCTGTTTTAGTATCAATATAATTACCATTATCAGTAATACTTTCAAGTATCAAATCAGTCCTAATATTATACTTGTTTAAGTCAATTTCATGTCCCATATCTATCACCAGTAATATTTTTTACAAAAAACACTAAAAATATTTGCTTTTTCTATAATTTTTTGGTAAAATTATAATTAGTTTTGGAAGGAGATGAATTTTTATGGCAAATGTTAAAAATGCAAAGAAAAAAATAATTCAAATAAGAAAAACAACTTTAGCACATCAACAATTAAAGTCTACTGTTAAAAATGCTATTAAAGAAACAGACAAAGCTGTATTAGCAGGAAATAAAGAACTAGCAGACAAATCATTAAAGAAAGCAATTAAAGCTTTAGATAATGCTAAAGTTAAAGGTTTAGTTCATAAAAATAAAGTTGATAGAGAAAAATCAAGATTAACTAAAAAAGTAAATACTATGGAAGTAAAATAATTACTTCTTTTTTTACATAAAAAAATGAGATATTACTCTCATTTAATTATTCTATTTAAACATTATCACTATATTTAGTAACGACATATTTACCATCTATCTTCTCTATCTTAGAAGAAATAGTAAGTAAGTTACTAGGAGTATTATCTCCTACTGAATAATAAGAAATAACAACTTCCACATCAAAACTATCATTACCTAAATTTAAAACATCATATTTAGTATTATCATTATTAATCATATTTTCATTTCTAAGGTAAGCTAAATCAACACCTTTATGTGCTACCATACAATATAATTTACCATCTTTTTCTTGATACTTATTATTATCAAAATACTCATTAATAAGTTCACTACTAATATTTTCTTCCAAATATTTTTTAACTTCACTAACACTCTTAAATTCAGAAGATAAATCATAAGTATCATTACCTATAGTCAAAAAGTCCGCATCTTCATCAAATTCACCACAGTAACCATATAGTCCTCTCTTTTGATTAGCCAAACTAATCATAACAGGCATCTTCTCTTTACTAATAGTAATTGCTTCTTCCTTAGAAATAGTTTTATCATTCTTATCATTATTGTTTTTATTATTATCTATATTAGTATTATCTTCTACTAAATCATCATTCTTATTATTAAAATCAATTCTTTTAGTAGCCAGTAAATAAACAAATAAACTAAGTAACACTATAACTATAATCATAATTATAGTACCAACATTACTCTTTCTCTTCTTTCTTTTTCCCATACCTATCCTCCTACTAAATTATATCAAAAAAATATAAAAAAAGAAAGAGAAAAATCTTCTCTTCCTACATCATATTTTCTAGGTCACTAATAGCTTTAGTTTTAGCGGAATTCATCTTTCTAACTAACTTCTTCATATTACCATTTTTTATATTTGTGTATAGAGCGGCGCTCCCAACTCCAATACCTAATCCCATTAAAGCCATACCTGTCTTAGATTTCATAATCTCACCTCTCTAAAATATGATTGGTATTTAATATACCAATCATATTATTAACCATATATCAATAATTATACTATTCATTATAAAAATTAATAATAAAATCTTTTAAAGTAGTTTTTCTATTATCAACATAATCATTATTAATACCATAAATAAAAGCATTCGAGTCTCCCACTATAACAAGACTTTTTTTAGCTCTAGTAACACCAGTATAAACAAGTTTGTTATAAAGCATTCTCTTAAAAGAATTAACAACAGGCATAATAACCATATCAAATTCACTACCTTGTGCTTTATGAATACTAATTGCATATCCATGTCTAAAATTAATAAATTTATCTGGTGTATACTCAACAATATTACCATCATAATTAATATTAATCTGATTAATTATCTTTTTATCTTTAGAAATAATAATATCTTCAATATATCCAATATCACCATTATAAACATTATTATCTGGATCATTAACAAGTTGTAATACCTTATCACATTCTCTAAAAGTAACATTTCTAATATTTATTTCTTTTTTATTTTTACTACTAGGATTAAACAATTCTTGTAGCATAATATTAAGATTATCAATACCATTTAAAGACTTATACATAGGAGCTAATATTTGTACTTCCCTATCAGTATATCCTTTTTTAATAGCTTTTTTAACAACTTCTTTAATATAACTACCAGCATTATCATTATCGCTACTAATAAATAAATAATCATCTTTTTTAATAAATAAATCTTCACTAATATTTTTATTTTTAATATCATAAGCTAAGTTAAGAATATATGAGTCTTCACTTTGTCTATATATTTGATTAAGTCTAATTACAGGCAAACAATCACTATCAATAATATCTTTAAGTATCTGTCCTTCACTAACACTAGGTAATTGATAGTAATCTCCTACTAAAATAAGTTTAGCATCTCTTCTAATACCTTTAAATAAAGCTTCCATAAGTAAAGTATCAATCATACTAACTTCATCGACAATAATATATTTTTGGCCATTTGGAGAATATTCATCGGTAGCAAAAGTATTAGTATCCTTATCCCATCCTAAATATTTATGAATAGTACTAGCACTAATACCAGTAGTTTCCATAAGTTTCTTACTAGCTCTCCCTGTTGGAGCAAGAAGTGCAATATCATCTTTTTTTAATTTTTTTTCATGAATGAGAATATTAACAATTGCCTTAACAATTGTAGTCTTACCAGTTCCAGGTCCACCAGTAATAATAGTAATATTATTATTAACGCCAGAATATATAGCCTTCTTTTGTATTTCATCATACTTAATTTTATTATCTTTTTCTTTATTATCAATATATTTATCAATACTAATATTACTATTAATACTCATATCATTAAGAAAACAAAGTCTTTCACAAATATATTTTTCTGCCTCATAAAATTTTCTTAAATAATATCTCTTATCTTCAATAATAATTTTTTTATTCTTAACAAGTTTCACCATCAAATAATCAAATTTTTCATTACTAATACTAACATAATTAGATAACATATTAGATATTTCTTCCAAAAATAAATAAGTATCTCCATTATTAAAACACAATTCTTTCATAATATAGATAATTAATGCCTTAATTCTTCTTTCATCATCTTCATTAATTCCCATGCCAAGAGCAATTTCATCAATCTTAATAAAAGACATTTCATCACTATCAATAAGCTCATATATATTATTATTAACAGTATCTAATATTTTATTATTATACTTATTTAAAAAAGATAAAGAATCTTTCATATCAAAACCAAGTTTAGTAAGTTCCATAACAATATTAGAAGTACTTTGATAATCCACTAAAACATTGTATATTCTATTAATTTTATTTTCCCCAAGTCTAGGTATCAATTGAAGGCAATCTTTGTTTTCAAGTATTTTATTAATAGTATCCTCATGAAAAGTATCAACGATCTTTTTAGCAGTCTTTTCTCCAATTGGAAATAAATCACTTGATAAAAAGACAATCAATTCTTCTTCTTTAGTAGGAATATTAACTTCAAAAGAATTAACATTAAATTGTTTTCCATACTTATTATGATAAACAATTTCACCATATAAAATATATTCTTTTTTTTCACTAAGTCTAGGTAATATTCCAGTTATATGTATCATATCATCATCATAGTCAATATTATTATCCTTTATTTTAAAAAGACCAACCATATAACCATTAATCTCATTACGATATATTTCTTTATATAAAAAGCCTTTAATAAAATTATCTTTCATATAATTCCTCTTTTCTTAATAATTATAACAATTATAAGAATCAAAGTAAAGAAAAAACTCACCAAAGTAAGTTTTATTTCTATTCACAAATATATCCTTCATTTTTATAATGAGTTTTTATTTGTTCCTTATCATTAGCAGTTATTCTTTTACCAGAACCATAATAATTATAAAAGATAACAGTAAGTGTATTATTTGGCTTATCAGTAATATAACTCCAGCCAAAACCAGACGAATCGAAATTAAGACGATTGCTTACACAAAAATCATTATTACCATCTACTATACAATCTAAAGAATTCAATTTGTTAATCATTTCAGTAACATTATCATCTGTTAAACCATTTTGATACTTAATAACCATTCTATTATAAATAGCAAGTTTATAACTCTTTTGATAATTGTAAATAAAATCAGAATAAATAGATATATCAGTATCACCTGTATTATGACTATAAGCACAATTTAAATCCACATTAGCAGCCTTATAATCAGACAAACCAGTAGTATTTTTATGTACCCCAAATACCAAAAACCTAAGTATTAAAATCACCACAATAGAACCAACAATCGAAACAATAATTCCTATCAATATGGCTTTCTTTAATTCATTATTATTTTCATTCTGAACATTAACACTATTATTCATACTCTCCTCCTATCATAATTTATGATACCATATATTAGTCATTCTTACAAGTATATTTTAAAATGTTAATTTAAAAGAACTATCTACTTTTGATAGTTCATAATTAAATTACTAGTTTTATACAAATATTCCATATTTTTATTTATTTTTATACACATATCATACTCACTACCATCAATAACAATTTTAGGAGGAATAGCCATATAAATAAATAAAAGTAATCTTTCATTATCTTTTAACGGATAATTACTTTCATAATAATGAAATAAATCATCAAAATCAAATTCTAAATAATGATTCTTATAAAAAGATAATAAATCATATATAGGACTATCAACCCTACTTTTATTCCAACTAATTAAATATGGCTTATCACTTTTAAGGTAGTGATCTAAATTAATATTATTATGAATATATGAAACTCTTTCATTCTTATTATCTTCAATTAATTTATACCATTTATCAATATTATCTTTAACATAATAAATACTACTAAATATAATATTAATATTTCTAGCAATCAAATAAGAAGAAGGAGACATATAAACATCTTTTTCAATCAAAGAAATAAGTTCATTGTAATAATTATTCAAATAATCAATATCATTAACAATATCTTCATATATTTTTTTATTTTTATCAATATCTACTTCCCTATAAAAAGTAGTTTTACTATGAAGTAAACTAAGTAAATGCACCATATCCATAGCCTTTTGTTCTCTTGGCTCATATACATCTTCAATATATGGATATATTTCATATTTATTAGATTCTTCTATTGGATAAGGAAAATAATCAAAAGCCCTTGATCTTAAATAATTATAAGTCTTATCAATATCATTATTATTTTTATTTTTAATAACTATTCTATCATCGACTATTTTAACCCCTGATTTAATAGTAAGCTTATTATAAGGCAAATTATATTTACTTACTTCACTTCTAATATCATTATTCACTAGTCTTAGGTATAATAACCTTATCTCCAGGTTTAATATTTGTTATATCATTATAATCTTCAAATGCTTCTTTTGTAATACCATATTTAATAAGTATTTTATCAATAGTATCTTCTTCTTTAACAATATAAACATAATAAGTAGTATAAGTCTCACTATCATCTAAATTAGAAAACAAATCACTAGCAGTAATATTATCATTTTCTCTAGTTTCCTCTTTAATTTCTTCAGTATTTATTTTTTCCATAGTTTCCTCTTTCTTTTCATCAACTACTGGTATATCATCTTTCACATCATCAACTTTTATTTTTTCTACTCTAACTTCTTCTATCTCCTCAGTTTCTACTTTTTCATCCAAAGCATCTTCTTCCTTTGTTACATCTTCCGGTAAATATTCAGCTTCAATAAATAAATCAATATTAACACTCAAAGTATCACTATTAATAACATCGTAATAAAAATCATCAATATCAGCCTTAACAGTACTAATATCATATCTAGGATCTAATGTAATATCAAAAGGTAAATCAAAAGAAAACTCATCTCTATTAATAGAGCCCTCATTCATCTTATAATTCCCAGTAATATGAAATACACCAGTAATAATACCTTCTTCTTCAACATTAATTTCTCTTTCCAAAGATATAGAAGTAATCTCACTAACTTTAGTTTTAAATGATAATTCTTTCTTAAATGGTACAATCTGTTTCATAATCACTCTCCCTTTCAATAAAGAATATGAAAGTAAAAGAAAAAAAGTACTTTTTTAGTACTTTTTATTAATTTTCTTTTCTCGTCTTAAAATAGTAAACACTATATGCTAAAGTTCCTATACCAACAGTCCAAACAATAAACATCATAACATCACCAGTTTTACTATTATTACTAATCTCTTCATCAGTCTTATCACTGGAATAACCATCTTCAGTCCACTTAGCATATAAAGTAATATCGCCTTTAACTTTAGTAGTAAAATCATACTTTTTGGTTAAATCAACATCAGTATACCAACCAGCAAATTCATAACCATCTCTATCAGGTATAATAAAAGGAATAGTATCATTATCATCTACTGCTAAAACTGTAATTCTATTAGTACCATCATTATGAATAAAAGTAATTACATGTTCCTCAACATCAACATCATTTGCTTTCCATTTAGCATACAACGTAACTATGGAACCATCAACAGATGAAAGATCCTTTACAACTGCTCCATCACGATAACTAACTCCATTACCATCACTCTTAGTATTCCAACCAGTAAATTCATAACCATCTCTAGTAAAGGCATTACCAGTTAAAGTACATTTACTACCGTAATCACATACAACCTCTTTCGTTGTTCCAGTGCCACCATTAGCATCAAACTTAATAGTGTATTTTTTAGTAACAGGTCCACCACTAGCATTTGTTTTCCATATTGCATATAAAGTAAGATTTGCATCAGTACTATATGTAGCTCCTGGAGCATAACTCTTACCAGTACCATCACCCTTAGTATTCCAATTTACAAAAGTGTATCCACTTCTAGTAGGTTTAGTACTGCTTAATACCAAATTAGTACCTTGTGGCTTTGTTTGATTACTTGGAGTTCCACTTCCTCCATTTGCATTATATGATACTGTATATTTAGTAGTAGTATCACCACCACTTGAATTTGTTTTCCATATTGCATATAAAGTAATATTGGCGTTTGTATTATATGTAGCACCTGAAGCATAATTTGTACCACTACCATCACTCTTAGTATTCCAATTTACAAAAGTATATCCACTTCTAGTAGGCTTAGTACTACTTAATTTCAAATCAGTACCATGCGTCTTAGTTTGACTACCTGGAGCTCCACTACCACCATTTGCATTATAACTAATAGTATAAGTAGATGGTTTATCAACATCCCAACATGCACCATCAGTACCAGTAGATTTACATGTATATCCAGGATTAGCTTTTTGACAAGCATCAGCAGTAGTCCATTTACATGCAGAAACCCATTGTGCATATAACGTAATACTTGCATTTGCATTATATGTAGCTCTTGGAGCATAACTCGTACCACTACCATCTTTACCAGTTGTCCATTTTGAAAAATTATATCCATTTCTAGTAGGCTTAGTACTACTTAATGTTAAATCAGTACCATGTGTCTTAGTCTGACTACCTGGGGCTCCACTACCACCATTAGCATTATAACTAATAGTATAAGAAATAGGGTCCCCTTTCATCCAACATGTACCATCCGTAGACCTACATTTATAACCAGGATTTGCATTTTCACATGCTGTAGCAGTAGTCCATTTACATGGCTTTTTATGAAAAATTGCAAAAGCACTATAATTACCAGCAGTATCACAACTAAAATTAGCGCCACTAGAATAAGTAGAATTTCCTATTTTCCATCCATCAAAAATATAACCGGACTTAGTTGGAACAGATGTAGTTATTGTTCCAAAATCAGTTATTATTGTATCATCAATTCCAATAGCCAAACCATTTTCTCCTTTATAATAAATATTACAAGTAAATGACTTACATTTAGAACTAGTATCCCTACTTTCTTTGATACGCCAATTACCTCCACTACAAGCGGTTGTTGGTGTAGTACTAGACCAAACATATCTTTTAAGAGGTGCATTAGATGAACAATAATAACAGGAACCACCAGTCGCATCAGTATCACTAGTTCCTGAATCTATAGCATAAGTATTACTGGCAGAACTTATGCCAAAATAACCAATTGATATTACGAGAACCAATATCAAACTCCCTAACATAAAATTTCTTTTTTCTTTACCTCCCATAACTAACTCCTTTCACACGCAAAAAAAGACTACAAAGAAAAGCTAATATTTCTATTAGTTAATTTGTAATCTCTTTTTACTATTTCAATATAATAACAACATATACTATTGATTAGACTTTTTTGCCCCCCCCCTAATTAACTTGGAGTTAACAAAAAAATAATTTACTATCATTACATTTTCTTGTTTCATTTGAGAACACATCCTCTCTATAGTCTATAAACACATTTTAGCATATTTTGTCGTTTAAGGCAATAGTTTTTAAGTATTTTAATATTCCTTTTTAATTTTAATTTATATAAATAATGTCCACTCCCAATATTATTTAATATCATAGTAATTGTCTTAAGTTCTTTATCACATTTCTTTCTAAATAATTCACTATTCTTATCTAATAATATTGGACCTAAATATAATTCTTTATAAGAATATCTTTTCCTACCCTTCTTAAACACGATAACAGTATAAATAATATTCTTATCAAGAACCAATTCTTCATCATCAATATAATAACCCATACTAACCATATTTTTTCTTAAGAAATATAAATCAGTATTACTTTGGATAATAATCTTATTAATACCTTTAAGTTTATCTTGAGAATATTTAAGAAATCCAATAATAGTATTAGCACCCATACCAGCTACTACTAATGTATCAATTTTATCTTTCTTATTAATAACAGATACACCACTGCCAAGTCTAATATCTATTCTATCTTCTAATTTATATTTATGTACATTCTTTCTAGCAGACTCTAAAGCATTATTATTAACATCACTAGCAATAATTTTTAAATTATTAAATTTTTCAGCTAAATATATAGACAAAAGTCCGTGATCACAACCAATATCAATCACGGATTTATCATTTTCATCTATAAAACTAGCCACCATTTCTAATCTTTTAGATAATTTACTCATTTAAGAAATCCTTCAACTTTCTACTTCTAGATGGATGTCTTAATTTTCTTAAGGCCTTAGCCTCAATTTGTCTAATTCTTTCCCTTGTTACACCAAACATTTGCCCAACTTCTTCTAATGTTTTAGATGACCCATCATCAAGACCGAACCTAAGTCTAAGTACTTGTTCTTCTCTTTCAGTCAAAGTAAGTAAAACATCACTAATCTCTTCTTTTAACATTTCATGAATAGTAAAATCTTCCGGAGACATATTGTTTTCATCAGGAACAAAATCACCCAAATGTGAATCTTCTTCTTCTCCAATTGGAGTTTCTAAAGAAACAGGATCCTGAGCAATCTTAATAACTTCTCTAATTTTTTCAGGACTCATCCCCATTTTTGCAGCAAGTTCCTCATCGGTAGGTTCTCTATTAAGTTCAAGCGTAAGCTGCCTTTGAAATCTTGATAATTTATTAATAGTTTCTACCATATGTACAGGAACTCTGATAGTTCTAGCTTGATCCGCTATTGCTCTAGTGATAGCTTGTCTAATCCACCAAGTAGCATAAGTAGAAAACTTATATCCTTTATTAGCATCAAATTTTTCAACAGCTTTCATAAGACCAATATTCCCTTCTTGAATCAAATCAAGAAAAAGCATACCTCTTCCAACATATCGCTTAGCAATAGATACAACAAGCCTTAAATTTGACTCTGCAAGTCTATTTTTAGCCTCTTCATCACCATTAGCAATTCTCTCAGATAGTTCAGTCTCTTCTGCAAGTGATAACAAACTAATTTTACCTATCTCTTTTAAATACATTCTAACAGGATCATTAATAGTAAGTTCTTTAGCAATATTATTATCTTTTAAAATATCCTCTAAATCTCCACCATCATCTTCATCACTACCATCATCTAAGTCAGATTCTGATACAACACTAATATCATTTTCCATAAGAGCATTATAAAGTTCATCAAGTAAATCACTACCAATTTCAAGACCTTTTAACTCTTCTGCTAACTCTTCATATGTAATAAATCCAAGTTCTTTACCTTTCTTAATCAAGTTTTCTTTTCTTTGTTCAAAATCTTTAATTTCTGATACCATTTCTACTACCTCCCCTTATCTTCATTATCTCCATAGATATTTCTGCTTGTTTTAATGGATCTTTCTCTTCTTTTAACTTTTTGTTTAAATTATTAACTCTCGCTTCTTTATGATACTCATTTATAACAAAAATATAATCTTCAATTTCTTCTATTTGAAAGTCCTCTTTTATTCCCATAGCAATAATATCACGGAGGGTTCTAAGTATTTCCTCTCGATCAGATATATAACTAATAAAATCAGCAACATTTATTATACCATATTTATGAAAATAGTAAATAATTTCATTAGATAATTCACGAATATTTTTATCAGGAAAATATCCAACTCTATTTTCAACCATATTAAGTACCTTTTCATTCTTTAACATGTAATAAATAAGATAATTCTCTGCCATACCATATTTATTATAAGTCTTCTTAGGTTTAATATCCCTAACAACCTCTTTTTTATTTTTAATCAACTTATTATATTTATCTTTTATAGTCTCATAATCTATATTAAAATTATCCGATAACTTCTTTAAATTAAGTTCTACTATAATATTATCTTTTTCATTAATAAGTTCCTTTAAAGCACTATTAACATAAGAAGAAATATCCTTAATATTACCAAAATCTTTATTCTTTTTAAGTATTTCCATCTTATAATCAATAAGATTACTAGCATTATTAATTTGTGCTAAAAAAGAATCTTTACCATTTTTAAGTATATATTCATCAGGATCCAAATTATCAGGAAGTCTAACTATTTTAATATTAACTCCAGTATCTTCAAGTAACTCAATAGCACTAATAGTAGCCTTTTCACCAGCAGCATCACCATCAAAACATAAAACAACATTATTAGCCATATTTCTAATAATACTTTTATGTTCCCTCGTAAGAGCAGTTCCCATAGTAGCAATACAATTATCAATACCAACTGTACTAGCCCTAATAACATCCATTTGACCTTCCATAATAATAACAGAATCATTTTTCTTCAAATGTTCTTTAGCAATATGATAATTATATAAAATTTTTCCCTTTTTAAATTTATCCGTCTCTTTAGTATTAACATATTTAGCAGTATCTTTAGTATTATATATTCTACCAGAAAAAGCAACAGGATTACCACTTAAATCATAGATAGGAAACATAATTCTATTAATAAAAATATCATGTCCATTCTCATTAGTAAGACCAACATCTACTAGTTTATCAATAGAATATTTTTTATTAATCAAGTATTCAGTAAGTGATACCTTCTGTATAGAAAGACCAATACCGAATTTTTTAATAGTATCTTTATCAATATGTCTCTTATCTAAATATTCAATAGCATTCTTACCTAAATTAGTAAATAAACTATTTTGATAAAACTTATTAGCAGTACTATAAATATCAAAGTATTCATCTTTCTTATTACTAACACTAATATTAGTACCAATATTAATACCAACCTTTTCCCCAAGCAATCTAACAGCCTCAGTAAAAGATATCTTCTCAAAATCCGCTACAAAAGTAAATACATTACCACTAGCACCGCAAGAAAAACAAGTATAAATTTGTTTCTCAGGACTAACACTCATACTAGGAGAATGATCATCATGAAAAGGACAAACACCAAAATAATTTTTCCCCTTCTTTGTAAGATTAACATACTTAGAAATAACATCAACAATATCAGTTTTATTTCTTATCTCATTCATAACTTCATTACTGATATAAGCCATAAGTATCACTTCCTTACAAAAAGCCAATATAATTATATAACAAAAGCATTTTTTTGTAAAGAAAAAAGATAAGAAACTTCCATATTTCCTACCTTTTTTAGTATATAACCATAACTAATATATAATATATATGGTTGATATCTTAGTTAAAGACTCTATTAGAGGCTTTAACTAACACTCTAAGATTACAAGCTTAGAGTGCCATAAAAAAATAGTTATCTAGCAAATCCATATACCTTTCCCTTTTCTAAAGGAATATTCTTATAATAAAACAAATCACTAACCGTAACAAAAGTATAACCCTTACTCTTTAAAGATGGAATAATAATTTCTAATGCATTAGCAGTAGCACTATAAATATCATGCATTAAAACAATATCTCCATCTTTTACTTTATTAATAACCCTACTACTAATTCTCCTAGAATTATGATATTTCCAGTCCAAAGTATCAATATCCCATATAATAATAGGAGTATCCACTACACCCCTAATCATCTTATTACAAGATCCATAACTAGGTCTAAATAAAGTAGGATATTTCCCCGTAACTTCAAAAATAAGATTACTAGTATCATTAATCTCACTCTTAACCTTATCTTCTTTATATTTAGTAAGAAGTAAATGATTAAAAGTATGATTTCCAATCTCCATCTTACTACTAACCATTCTCTTTAAAATATTCTCATTTCCCTTAATTCTATTACCAAGTACAAAAAAAGTAGCAGGAACATTATTTTCCTCTAATATATCAAGAACCTTATTAGTATTATAATTAGGTCCATCATCAAAAGTAAGAGCAATATATTTATTACTAATAACATCATTATCATAAATAATATAATCATTCATATAAGTACTAGCTATCCCCTTCTCCACTTTATCATTATCCATATCAATAATAAAACTATCAATATCATTAGATATCTTTCCTGATCCTACTATATATTTATAAAAACTCAAATAATATTTATTCTCTTTCAAATAACCATCATAATCAATAAAAATATCATCACTATAATTATTAGAAGTCCTATTCAAATAATTCTCAATAAATAAATCAATATTATCATTATCAAAAAAAGGATAATTAATAGTCCTATTACTATCAATAAGTACCTTGTTAACAATCTCACTATTATAATCAATAACCAGTATCATAAAAAAAATAATAATAAAAGGAAGCATAAAATATCTATATTTCATAAATTCACCTATCTAAATATATGAAAAAAAGACTAAATATATTAGTCTCTAATATCAATTCCATCAAATCTAACATCAATAAACCTCTTACTAGATAAATAATCACACATATGTACAAATCTCTGATACTTATCTTTAGGTATAGGTAAAACCTCATTACCATTATAATCCTTATTCCAAATACCCATATGTGAAGAAATAACCCTAATAAGTAAATTAAATTCTTCATCAGTAAGAGATAATTTACTCCTACTTTCTTTTATAAGTTCACATACCACTAACGGATGATCAAATCTCGTATACTTTTCTTTTACTCTACCACTTTTACACCCATCATGTAAAACAATAGCCATAATAATAATATCCTTTTCATTATCACTAAAATTATTAAGTCCCGGATTATCTAAAAGTTCTTTAGCAAATCTAACTGCCACTTTAGTATGTTTAACAAGTCCATGCTCACTCTTAGCAAAATCTGGATGGTATTTACCAGTACTAGAAGCAGGAATATCAAAAAAATAATCAGGTAATTCATTAACCAATAACTTAAGATCTTCTCTTTTCTTATCATCTTTTATATAACTATATTCCTTATTAAAATATTCAATTTTATTCATAACATCTACTTCCTTACATTAATATCTACAGTAGTATATGGTATTTCAATCTTTTCTTTATCAAAAGTATCTTTAACTAATCTAAGAAATGCTCTCTTAGCAGAATACCTATTAGGAGCCTTACAAGTAACACAAACCATATATACAATTGAAGAATCCGCAAAAGCATCAACACCATTTAATTCATATGTAATAACACCATCTATCTTTAATACATCTTCCCTAATATCCGAAAGAACTTTCTCTAGTTTTTCCAAATTAGTATCATATGCTACATTAAGTTTAATATATAATATAGCATCAGACAAACTATAATTAATAACCTCATTAAATGAAGAATTACCAATTGATTTAATCTCACCAGTAAAAGATTTAATCTTAGTAGTTCTAAGTCCTAATTGAATAACAGTGCCACTAAAACCATTAATTTCAACAGTATCTCCGACAGCAAACTTATTATCAAAAATAATAGAAATTCCCGCTAATAAATCTTTTAAAATATCTTGAAAAGCAAGACCAATAACCGCAGCAAATACTCCAATTGAAGCAATAATACTAGTAGTATCAACCCCATATAATTTTAATATTTGTAATATAATTAATATAACAATTATATATTTAAAAATATTCTTAGATAAATCAATTATCGTATCTTTCCTCTTATCCCTACCTCTAGTACTCTTATGTTTAGCAGTAAGTTTATTAATAACACTATTAACAACTAAATAAAGAAATAAACCTACTATAACATAAACAAAAGGTAAATAAAACTTTTCACTAGTAATAACTTTAATAAAACCTTCCATAATCTTCCTTCCTTCCATTTATATAAATAATTATACCATTATTTAAACATTCTAACAATAACTTCATTAGAAATATACATATATTTCTTATTAATTTTAAGATAATTATTTTCTTTTATCAAATAACCATCTCTAACTAAGTCATCTATATCATAAACATCATCTAATAAAACATTAAATTTTTCTTTAAACTCATCTAAATTTATACCATCAAACTTTCTAAGTCCAAGCATCACTTCATTTTCCATCTGAATATCTTTATCTTCTTCTTGAGTATAATCTAAATAACTACCACTTAAATACTTACTTAAATTCTTCGTATTACTAATTCTCTTATTACCAATATAACTAACACTAGATAAACCAAAACCATAATATTCATAATTATTCCAATAACCCAAATTATGTTTAGATTGATATCCACTTCTAGCATAATTACTAATTTCATAATGAATATACCCATTCTTCTCTAAAGTATCCTGAATATAATTATACATCTCATAATCCAGATCCTCATCAATATTCTTAGTACCATTAATCTTTAATACCGTATTATCCTCAATAATCAAACTATAAGTAGAAATATGTGGAATATCAAGTTCTAAAAAACAATCAATATCACTCTTCAAAATATTAATATCATCATAAGCAGCATATATTAAATCAATATTAATATTATCAAAATATTTCTTTACTAACCCAATCTTTTCAAATACCATTTTCTTATCATGATTTCTTCCAAGAAACTTAATTACACTATCGTTAAAAGATTCTACCCCTACACTAACTCTATTAATACCATATTTTTTCATAATAATAAGTTTTTCTTCACTAATAGAATCAATATTACATTCCATAGTAAATTCACAGTAAATATCTTTATCAAAAACACCAATAATATCAAATAAATACCTAAGTTCATCTATATCTAAACTAGATGGTGTACCTCCTCCTATAAAAATAGTATTTACTTTCTCACCTTTATATCTACTACTAATCTCTTTCTTAAGATTATCTAAATAATCATAAATATATTTCTTATTATAATATACCTTACAAAAATCACAATAACTACAAATACTATTACAAAAAGGAATATGAATATATATCGACATAAACATCACCATAAATAGAATATCATACTAAAGAGTATTTTACAACGTATAAATCAAAAATAAATAACCATATTAATAATGGTGATAACATGAATAATATAGATATAAGAGCTTATATAATTTCTAACTTCAAAGAAGATAATATAGAAGAAATAAGAAATTCAATTGAGGAATCAATAGCATCACATGATGAAGATCCTTTAATAGGATTAGGAGTATTATTTGAATTATTTTGGAATAATAGCACTGATGAAGAAAAAGAAAAAGCCCTATCAAATATAAAAAAAGGTATGTAACCAAAAATTACATATCTTTTTTTGCAATAAAAAGTTCTAAAAGAAACTTACCATCACCATTACCACTCTTAATATTTTTATCAATATCCGCTAATTTAGATAAATACTTAATCAAATCATCTTCACTATAGTAGTAGCAATCATTAAGTAAATACTTAACTCTATATGGACTTTTAAACTCTAATATTTTAGCAATTTCTTCATTAGATTTACCACTATTATATAATCTCTTAACTTGAAATAATAATCTAATCTGACTAGCAATAATAGCTATTATCTGACTAACATCCATACCATTATTAATAAAATTATAATATAACTTCATAGCCTTATTACAATCATTTTTAAGAATAGAGCTAACAAGTTCAAATACAGTATCATCTATATCTTCATCAACAAGTAAAATAATATCATCTTTATCAATAACTTTCTCTTCTAATTTATATAGCATAAGTTTATCAAGTTCATTCTTAATATTATCAATATCTTTATTACATCTACCCAAAAAGAACTTAATATCCATATTACTCATAGTAAATCCATTATCTTTAATATAATTTCTAACAAAAGTATCCAAATACTCTTCAGTAACACTAAGTTTATTAATAGTACCATTATCATTAATTAATTTATATAACTTCTTCTTACTATCAACACTACCACTATTTAAAATAAATATCAAATAACTATTAGTATTATAATTATTAAAATATTCCTCTAACAAAGAAATATCAAATTCACTCTTCTGTAAAAAATAACTACCACTATCAATAACAATAAACTTATATGGATCAAACATCCCAATAGTGGAAGCCTCTACAACAATATCCGAAACATTTTCAATATCATAATATATACTATCACTAGTAATATTTAAATTCTTCTTAAGCTTATTAACCTCATTACTTAAAAGAGATTTATCTCCACTATATAATAAATAAAAATTACTCTTTTTCATTAATTATCAACAACCTTACAAGTATAATTATCATCTTGATAATGTTTTATAAGTCCATCTTTATCTGTAGGTAAAAAGAAATCTTCCTTAGTATTAATTGAAGAAAATAATTTATAAATATAAGTATTATCATCAAACTTATAAGTATCACCATCACTAAAATATTGATAGAAGTAACTTTTATCTCTAAATTCTTTATAATAATTAACATCATTAAAAATATAATCAGACTTTACTTTAATATCAATAATAGTTCCATGACCATTAAATTCAAGTTCAACATTTTCAATAACTGAAGCCGGTAGTTTTTCATGATCATAAGACTTACTACAAGTATAGTAAACATTTTTACCATTAATAACTTCTGGATTAAAAAAGAAAAACATAGCTACTACTAAAATAAAAACAAGTAAAAATACTATAGTAAAATTAACTTTTTTCTTTTGAACAACCTCTTTTTCAACAACTTTGGGTTTTGGAATAGTAATATCATTAAGTTTTTTAATATCAACATCAACATCACATATTGCCTCATCTATAACCTGTATAGAATTAACTTTATCTAAAGAAATAATTTCATATTCTTCTTGATAATTATTATTAATTAACTCTTTAACAAATTTTTTAATATCATCATCATTTTCACCTTTCGATATCATAACAATAATCTCATTATTTTTAACAAAAGCCGAACCACAATATAATTTCTTATTATCATAACTATAAATTATATATTTATTACCATTCTTAATACTTTTAAATACTGCAAAAACATTTAAAAAAATAGTCTCTTGTCCAAAATTAAACTTATAGTCATTTAATTTAATAACTTTACCATTCATAACATTATCACCTAAATAAATTATATACTAAATTATCATTTTAGTAAAGAAAAAACTGCTAATGCAGTTATTGATATCTTAATTGCTGAGCATTTATATCAAATCCTCCAACAAAAGAATTACTCATTTCATAATTTTGATTAGTTCCATCATCATTAAGCCATATTATAACAGTATAGTAATTAGTAGTATTAGTCTTTAATACTTCACCAGAAGCTAGTAAAACTCTACCACTAGTTGGAATACTACCAGAAGAAATTTTACTACCATTAGAATTATATAATGCAAATTTCAAACCATTATTAAGAAATTCATTTTTAGTAACATTAATATAAATATCTAATGTTTGATCTAAAGTACCACTACTAGAAATAGCAAATCTCTTAGTATATACAGCATAGTTTTCTCCTAATGAAGGTTCCTTTCTAGGAATTAACCCATTACTATTAATAGAAGCCCCATCAATATAATTTATAGCAATACTTCCTGTTTTAACTTTAGTACTATCGTCTTTCTCTTTAGCCACTAAAGAAAAATAAGTAAAAGTAATACCAACCATCAAAGTAATAATTGTAAGAATTAAAACAATCAAATAAAATATATCATTTTTACTTTTACTCATATCATCACCTAGTATAATAATACCAAAAATATCAAAAAAAAGCAATATCAAATATTGCTTTTTAATAATTATTCTCCTACAGCTACACCAGTAATATCGCCATTTGCTCCTGGTAAATCAACATGAATTGTACCCTTAAAAATTGCACCTTGTTCAGCATTATTGTCTTCACCAGCTTCATTAAGCCAAACAAATAAACGATAATTCTTTGAAGCACCTTTTCCAGTAAGATCAGCAGTAGTATTAATATCACTACCAAGTAAACTAAATCCAGATACATCATATGTACCATCTTCAGCATTATAAGGAACTTTTCCTTCATATACTTGTGTTCCATTATTTGATTTATCATCAATACCAGTTCTGTCATATAATGTAAACATTAAATTAGAAAATCCAACCTTACCTTCAGTAAGAGCTGTTGGAACAACATAAGCCTTTACCTTAACAGCATTCTCACTGTTATTAGTTAAAGAAAATTCATAATAACCACAAGTAGTATAGTTATTATCATCTTTACATGTAGTATAAGGAACTTGTGCACCTTCAACTTCATGAGTAGTTCCAGCTAAACCTCTAGTTAAAGTTTTCATAGCAATTTCTCTAGTAGATGGAATCAAATTTTCAATTGCAATTTGATCACCCTCAGTATAAACAATTTTAACTGAAGCAGCACTAACATTTACAGCATCTTGTTTACTACTTGCATTAATTGAAAAATATGCAAATGATGCACCAATTATAGCTACAATTAAAGTAAGAACCCCAATAACTCCAAAAAATACTCCTCTCTTATCTTCTCTTTCCATAAATAATTCCTCCTCTCTTCTATCATAATAATCATACCAAAAAACAAAAAGAAAATCAATATTTTTTCTACAAAAAAAAGAAATAGTAACATTTATCTATTACTATTTCATAAAATCAATTAATTCTTCCTTTGACATATATCCAATATTTCTTTTAACTTCCTCACCATTTTTAAATAAAATAACGGTCGGAATAGTCATAACACCATACCTTCTAGCAATATCATTTTCCTTATCAACATCAACCTTAACAAAATTAATATTACTTTCCTTAGAAACCTCTTCAAATACTGGGCCAAACATTTTACAAGGACCACACCATGTAGCATAAAAATCCACAACAGCAATATCCTTAATCAAATCATCAAAACCATTTTCATAATGAATTAATCCCATAACAAACCTCCTATTCTACTATTGACTTATCATTAATATGTATTTTATTCTTATCAACTAACTTTTTAGCAGATTCCTTAGTAACAACTTTCTTATCAATTAATACCTTTAATATCTCTTCATTTAACTGCTCATTAGTCTTATTCTTTCTATTATCTATAATATTATAAACATCACCATAAATATCAATAATCTCTTCTGATACACCAGATAAAACTGGAGTATTATTAAGAATAAAATTATTCATTTTAGAATCCTTCAAAAATGAAGAATCAAATATTGGTAACGAAACAATTACAAGTATTAAAAATAAATATACATACATTTCAATAACTCCCACTACAATACCAAGTAATTTAGATGGAATACTAAGTATAACAGTAGCCTTAAGTATTTTTTCAACTAAACCAGTAAGCATAAGCACAACTTTCAATACAAATAATAAAGCAATAAATATAACTAAAAAAGCAATGACCTCATAAAGTAAAATATTTAAAGCATCAATACCATTAATAAGCCCAAAAAAATTAAAGAAAGGTAAATTTTCGTACATAATTACTGATATATAATTTTTAAGATAAAAAGCCAAAATAATAACTACAAACATTCCAATAAAATCAGTAAGTTTCTTTATAACACCAGCTTTAAATCCAGCTACACCGCCCAATATTAAAAGAGCAATAATTATAACATTTACTACATTCATAGTTTGTCCTCCTTCATAAATAATATGCCATCATTAAGCATTATTATTATTTTGATTATTCTCTTCATTAACAACTGTAAAAATCATACTATCATTATAATCAAAAGAATTTTCTTTATAATGAATATCAAATTGTTTCCAATTAGTATCTACTTCGTATGCAACATACCCTCTAGCCTTTTTACCAGGAGTCAAATCAGCACTCAAATATTGAACATTATCAACATTATTAATTAAAATCTTACTTGCAACCAAAGTATCATCTACATAGCCAGTAAAATTATGAATAGAAACAAAATTATTTTCATCATCAATATTCTCAACATTAAAGAAAAATACTAAATATTCTTTCCCTTCAGCAGGAGTATCAGTAAAAGCCTCTCCCTCAATACGAGGATAAATAAGAGCATCAGTTAAAGTGATTTTAACATCATCGCCACTTAAAGTATCACCTATAGTTCCCTTCATAGTAGCACTCTCTTCGATATATTCCTTAATATCAACATCATTATCTTTTACATATTTAAAAGTAACAATAGCAAGAACAGTAACTATAATAATAGGAATAATAATAACACAACCAATAACAATTAAAACAATTGCCCATGTTGGTAGTCCTTTCTTTTTCTTGTCATTTCCATTTGAAGTATTTTTATTTGTACTTATATTTTCATTAACCATTTTCCCACACTTAACACACATCGCAGCATTTTCTGGAAGTTCATTTCCACAATTAGTGCAAAACTTTGCCACATCAATCACTCTCCTCTATTTAATTATATATCAAACCCAAAGAAAAAGAAAGTATTTTCTTAAATATTTTCTTCTCTTATTTGTTCAATAATATTATGTTTTTTAATCTTACTAGTACTATACATCATTGTAAGAAGTACAATTACAAATACTGATACAATAGATATAATAATATATTTCCAAGGAATAATAATTGTGCTTATACTCACCATATCAGCAAGAGCATAATGAATAAGCACTGTAATACCTATACTAACAGGTATAGCAAATATAAGTGATTTCATACCAAAAAATAAACTTTCAAAGAATAAAATCTTATTAAATCCCCTATTAGTAAGACCAATACTTCTAAGAACCGCAAATTCTCTCTTCCTAAGTGCCATACTAGTAGATATAGTATTAAATACAGAAGTAACACCTATTAAAGTAACTAAACTAATAAAACCATACATAAGTATTTTAACAACCAATATTAAATTATTAGCTTGCTTCATAGCTTCTTTAATATTAGTATAATTAACATTACTATATTTATCCAATTCTTTAGTTAATTTATCAATATTATTAGTATTATCACTTATAATATTAAACTGTGTATAATGAGTACTACTATCAGATATACTATCATATAATTTCTTATTAACAATAAGTTTAAAATCATCCATATAAGAAAACTCTTCAATCAAATCAAAAGACTTATTAGTAACAAAAATATTATCTATATTCTTATTACAATACTTAGTAGTATCCACATCTTCATCATTATCAAAGTTACATATCTTAATATTAATATTACCATTATTAATTACTGGAATATTATAATTAACTCTCTTATTATTACCATAACTCACACCTTTGAATTTGTTAAGTAAAATAACACTATCATTGTCTATTCCAATTAACTTTTTATATTTATTATAAGAATTATCATCTAAAATATAGATAGAAATATATTGATATTTTAAATTATTTAAAGCCTTTATACCATTCTCGCCATAAGCACTCTTATAAAAATCAAGATATTCATCACTATAAGTATAATTACCAATTATAGATAAATTACTAACACTATAAGAAACATATTCTTTAACATCACTACTTTTAACTATCTCATTAATTTTATCTAGTGCTTCCTTATCATTATTGGGATCATCACCAAAATAACTAATCTGATAATCATAAGGCACTTCACCCATCACACTACTAGCAGTATTTAAAGTATAATTCATATATGAAGAAAAAGATATAAATAAAACAATACTAATAAATAAACTAACAATAGTAACTCTATATTTTTTCTTATTTCTCTTAATATTCTTAAGAGCAATCTCTCCTTCAATTCCAAATAATTTATTAACAAGCTTACTTGTTCTAATCTTCTTTTTATTAATTTTAATATCATCATTTTGTCTAATAGCCTCAATTGGAGAAACCTTACTTGCTCTTCTAGAAGGGATAAAAGCTGATACCCCAATAACAACAATCATAAATATTACTGGAATAATAATAAATAAAGGATTAGTAACAAGATGTAATTTATATTCTAACATATCACTAATTAAATTATTAATAATAAGTATAACACATCCAATACCAATATAAGCTCCAAGTATACCAAGTATAATACCTATTACCCCTACAACTAAAGCTTCAAAAAACACCGTATGAGATAGCTGTCTCTTCGTAGTGCCTATACTAGAAAGTAATCCAAATTCCTTCTTTCTTTCCATTACTGAAATAGCAAAAGAATTATAAATAACAATAATACAACCTATACTAACTAAAGATAGCATAATAATCATCATACCACCCATAGAGGACATAACATTACCATAAGTACTCTCCCCATATAAAGCAAGTAGTGTACTATTATAATTAATATCGCCATCATAGTTTAATTCTTTAGCTAGTTCTTCAGATTGTTTAATAATCTTTTTATTTTTATTAAACATGACATATAGGTTTGCATTTCCTTTGTCACTATTTACATCAAGTGTAAAGGCTGTATATCCAGAAGCTGAATAACTTTCAAAATTACTTCTATCAACTATACCAACAATTTTATAAGTATGAGTACCTTCATTAGTAAGAAACTCACCATCGACAAGTTCACTATTAGCTAAAGTATCATTTCCTTCAATATTTCTCTTACCATATTTAAAAGTAACAATATCTCCTACCTTATAATTAAGTCCTCCATTAGTTATAACATGATTAGATATAACAACCTCATTTTCATTTTTTGGAAAACTACCATCAACTAATTTAAGTTCATTAAAATATTCCTTATTAACACTAGTAATATACATATAAGGCTTATATTCATTACTAGATTCAATTTTACTAAAACCAATAGGTTTTTCATAGAAGTAAGTAAAATTCTTATCCTTAATATCATTAAGTTTTATTAAATCTACATCATTATACTTAGCCTCATACTTACCACTATAACCTATAGTATCCCTAATCATCAAGTCTTGAAAAGAAGAAAAAAGTAAACCAATACCAACCATCAATGCAGTCGATAAAATAATACCAATAATTGTAACAATTGTTCTTTTTTTATTAAGACGTAAATTTTTAATTGTCAATCTATTTAAAATACTCATTTTATCTTCTCATCCTTAACAATATGACCATCTTCTAAAGTAATAATCCTATCAGCAGTCTTAGCTAAATTCATATCATGAGTAATCATAATAATAGTTTGACCATATTTCTCATTAGAAAGTCTAAGTAAATCCATAATTTCTCTACTAGCCTTAGAATCTAAATTTCCCGTAGGTTCATCCGCAAGTATTATATCCGGCTTAGATATAAGCGCTCTACCTATTGATACTCTTTGTTGTTGTCCACCAGAAAGTTCATTAGGTAAATGATTAATTCTTCTTTCTAATCCTAATATATCTATTAATTCTTTCAAATAATTCTTATCAACACTTTTACCATCAAGTAATATTGGTAAAGTCATATTTTCTTCTACATTAAGAATAGGAATCAAATTATAAAATTGATAAATAAGTCCTACTTTTCTTCTTCTAAATACTGCCAAAGCATCATCTTTTTGTTTAAAAACATCAACATCCCCAACAATAACCTTTCCACTAGTAGGTTTATCAACAGCTCCTAGAATATGTAGTAGTGTTGACTTACCACTACCAGAAGAACCAACAATTGCAACAAATTCTCCTTCTTCTACTGAAAAAGATACCTCATCAAGTGCTTTAACCAAAGTACTACCTTTACCATAATTTTTACATAAATCTTTAACCTCTAATATTTTCATTTCTTTATCCTTTCTATAACTTCTTCATAACTAATACCCATCTTAGTAAGTTCGTCAATCTTTTCTCTAATAATACTAATTTCTTTATTAATCTTCTCATCAGTAGCTTTCTTAGTATCTTCCGATATAAAAGTTCCCTTGGTGCTAATAGTAGTAATAACCCCTCTACCCTCTAATATATCATAACTCTTTTTAACCGTATTAGGATTAATTCCTAAATTACTAGCCATCTCTCTAATCGAAGGAATTTGTGTTTTCTCTTTAAGAATTCCTAAAGCCACATACTTCTCAATACCATTAACAATCTGTTCATATATTGGAGTTCTACTTTGATAATCCAAATTAATCATAATCTGTCTCATCTCTCATCACCTACTCCCCATCTATTACTACATCAGTATCAAGAGAAGCATATTTACTCTTTAATAAATTAAGTTCATCTACTTTATTAGTAACAAAAACATTCCTTCCATTATGTGTATAAGTACTAATGTAACCATAATCTTTATTAATATCAAAATCATCATCTATATTATCAATTATAAACTTACTAATTTCATTATAATATTCAAAATTATATATACAATAAGTATCATCTATATAATAATTATATATATCATTATCACTATTTATCTTACTAAACATCTTCTTAGTATTAGCATTATAATATCTTAAAAGGCCAACTTCTAAATTCTTATCTCCACTTACATCAAAGTCAATTTCTTTTACATTAAAGCCATTATAAACATAAAGAGTAACATTAAATAAATCATTATCGCTATTATTATTCATAAATATATTCTTATCATTTTTATATTTATTAACAATCATATCAGAAAGATTACTATTATTTGTTCTATTATAACCATCTTTATATTTAATACCAAATATATCATTATTTTTATATTTATTAAAATCTTTACTAAATTCTTTATCATTAATAAGAATATTATTAATATGATTATAATTATCTTTAGTAGTATAAATATTAAAACGATATGTACTACCTTTTACTTTAGTCTTAATAGTATAGTTATAAGTATAATTTTCTAAAGCTTCAGTATCTAAAAGTAAAGATATACTATTATTAATAACTTCTGTATTCTTAGTACTTCCAATAACATTGCCATTATCATCTAAGAAAGAAATCTCTTTAATATCTTTAGCCTTAATACTATAACTATCAACATCCACTAATGCTCCCACTACTGTAGTAACACCACCAACTATTGCTAAACAAATAGCCATTTTAAAGAAATTAGTAACTTTCTTTCTTGTAATCAAATCATATATAATTAAATAAGTAAATATAAGTACAAACAGTAAAACAATAGAAAAGATATCATAACTAGATATACTACTATTTTTAAGTACAACATAAGCAAGACATACAATAGGAATAGTAGTTAAAGTTCTAACTAAAATATGTACTTTCTCACTTCTAAATGAAGTTCCAACAATTTCAAACCTCTTATTACTAAATAACACTGTACCCACTATTATATATATAATACTAAGTATAATCATCTTAATAATTGAAGTATTTACTCTATTATCACTTTCAATTCCAAATAAATTATCTTTAATAAATTCATAAGGTAAAGTATAAGTAACATTATCATACTTTCTTATATTAGCAGTATAAATATTATTTTTTTTATCTATTTCACACTTAACATTATCACAATAATAATTTTTTGGCTTACAACTATCATTTACACATTCAACTTTAACATCACTATTACCATAATAAGTAAAAGCATTAGAATTAATAAATGTACTAATAAATGGAATTAAAAACATAATAAGTAAAGTAACTACTATTGTTGTAATCTTATTTGAAGATACACTAGCGGCAATATTAGTACAAACAAATACAAATATATAAGATATAGAATACATAAGTAAAATATCAAATAACATCTTATAAGAAACAATAATATTACTATATATTAAACTAACTAATAACATAACAATAAAATTAATAATTTGCATAATAAGTATAATAGCCATTCCACCTATAGTATTAGTTAAAAATATTTGTCTTTTATTAATGGGCATTGATAAAGTAAAATCAACTGCTCCCTTTTTATATATAAAACTAAACAAAGTAATAGAAAGAACTAACGGTATAATATACATTCCAAATAATATAATACCAGATACATCATAAATACTAGCAACAAAATTATCACCAGTACTACCATGCATAAGAAGAATAATACCATTAAGAATAGGAAGTAATAACATACATAAAAGAATAATAGCTTTAGACTTCTTAATATTTTCTTTTAAATAATTAAAATTAAACAAACTTGTTAAATTCATATCCTAATGCCTCCATTTCATAAATAAATACTTCTTCCAAAGTAAGTGGAAGATAATCAAGTATTAAAGGTTTCATCTTCTCTAACTTCTTTTTACTCTTACCATCATTATCTTTAATAATAATCGTAGCAACACTACCTTGCTTTTTAAAACTTAAAATATCAAAATCTTCAAAATCCTCTTTATCAAAATTCTTCTCAAAAGATATCTGAACTTTAAACATATTTGTCTTAATAGTATCTATATCACTCTCAAATAAAATACCACCTTGATATAATAAACCAAGATTATCACAAATGTCTTCAAGTTCCCTAAGATTATGACTAGTCATAACAATAGTAGTTCTCTTCTTATTCATTTGTTTAATAAGAATTTTCTTCATAGTATTTCTAATAACTGGATCAAGTCCATCAAAAGTCTCATCAAAAAACATATAATCACAGTTAGTAGATATAGCACATATAAGTGCACATTGCCTTTTCATTCCTTTCGAAAATGTACTAATTTTCTTATCTAGTTTAAGGTTAAGTAAGCCTGCTAATTCCTTAAGATAATTCATATCAAAATCTTTATACATTGCTTCATACCATTTAGCAGTATCCATTAAAGTATAACCAGGATAAAAAAATAAATCATCTTGTACAAAAACCATTTTTTGTTTCATAATTTCATTATCATATACTTCTTCACCATCAACAGATATAACACCACCATCAGCTTCATATATACCCATAATAGTTCTAAGAAGCGTACTTTTACCAGAGCCATTAGCTCCTACTAAACCATAAATAGAATTATCTTTAATATTACAACTAAGATCTTTAAGTACATAATCTTTATCATATTTCTTTGATAATTTATCTATCTTTATCATATAAAATCTCCTTTCACTATCAATATATGATTGTACTATCTGCACTAGTACAATTAAATCATACTACATAATATTATTATTGTCAAGAAAAAAATGCAACTTCAAAGTCACATTTTATTTATCATAATATATTTTTTTATAACTATCTCACCAATAATATTTTTCTCTCTTACTATCCTTTCTACTATAATCTTACCAGTATTAATTAAATAATCAATTCTAGCAGAAAAAAACAAATCACCCCTAATACCAAATAACTCTTTTGAAACTAATGTCCCTATAAATGAATGATATTTTATAGAATTATCATATAAACTCAAATATTCTAATATTACATTATCTAAAAAATCAAAACTACATGATACTAACCTATTATTTTCAAGTAACCTCAAATCACCATTTTCTTCTAATAATTTTTGCCATATCAGACAAATATTATTTATTTCATCATTATTTAATTTTTTTGTATTTAAAAGTAATTTTTCAATTTTAGTAGAATCATAACTTCCTAAAGAAAAATACTCTTTATTATAAACATCACAGCAATATATAGTTTTATTCTTATTACCCAAATAATTAACAAGAAAATAATAAGTATTAATTCCCTCACTATCACAAGAAGAATACCATATTCTAATTCCATCATAATCATTAATTTTTTCAATTAATTCATTAAATATACATTTAGGATTCAATTCTACATCTAAGACTCTCTTATATTCACTTTGCTCAATATTCTTAATTTTACCATATGTAAGTAATAGCGAAAAACTAACAATATCATTCTTCTTAAACAAATTTGAATAAGTAAGAACATTCTTCTCTGATTCACTAATAACAATTTCTAACATTATAGTATCACCTCTTAAACATAATTATATTTTAATAATATATCATTGTCAATACAAGTATTTTTCAACTCACTCCTAATCTAGAGACTTAACCTAAGGCTCTAGATTATTTTTGAAGACAAACAAAAAATTGGCTTCAAAGAAAGAGTGTGAAACACAATGGTTCACACTCCAATAACAAACAACTATTTCTTCTTCCTATAAAAAACACTATAATAAGAAAAATCAATACTATTAGTAACTTTCTTATAATCATCATAACTAAAATTTTTAATAACATCAATATCATCTACTTCAGCATAATCAAATGTAATATAATTATCTTCAATAGGACGAACATAATTACTAATACTATCTTTCCTAACAGACAAACTAGTAAGACTATTCTTCTTAACAAGCTCAAACAATTCCCTATCATCATCACTAATACCATTAGCAGTACTAATAACAATATTCTCAAAATCATCACATAAAGAAGTCAAAGCATAAATCTCTATAACCAAATAACCATTATAATAATAGAAAGAATTACCAATACTGCCTATATAATCATCGCTATTATTAATATATTCATTAATCTTTGAATACCTAGAAAAATTAATATCCAAAAACCAACCAATGTACCAATCAAGTTTATATCCATCATAATTAGATAAATCCCTTATATCAATCTTAAAACTAACAGTTACCTCATCCATCAAATTACATTCATAAGTAGTATATTTAGAAACAATATCTCTTTTATCAATTATCTTAGGAAGTTTCTTATTACATTTAAAAGACATATTATTATAAAACATTCTAATTTTATCAAGAACTATATCATAATCAAAATTACCCGCTACTACTAAAAACTGATTACAAGGAACATATATACTATCATAAATATCTTTAAGATCATTAACAGTAATACTATTAATACTATCTTCACTACCCAAATTATCCATACAATTACTAAATAAAGTTCTATCTCTAATATCCGCTATTCTTCTTCCCTCATTATTTTGACTATCTCTAATTTCATTTAATACAGCATATTTAGTTTTATTTAACTTCTCATTAGTAAAAGAAACATTATATATACCATCTAAAAAAGTATCTAAACACTCATAAAAATTACATACCGTATTAAAAAAATAAGAAGTATTAAAAGCACTAGTACCAGCATTACAACTAAGTACATTATATTTTCTCAAGTTATCTAATAAATCACCAGAAACAGTATTCTCACAAACATAATGTTCAAGTAAATGAGCACTACCCTCTTTAATATTTCTCTTTTTACCATTATAATCTATATAAGAACTATAATTACCACCATAAAAAGTAAATAATTCCATATGATTAGTACTCTTACTCCTATCAGTATATATAAGAATAGTAAGACAATTATCTAAAGTAATAAACTTAGCTTCATCCATTATTTATCACCACCTACATACTTAGATACCATAACAAGTCTATTCTTAATAAAATCACTAACTTCTTCTTTAGTAATAGTCTTTAATATATCATAATACTTATCCTTAACATACTCTAAATGTTTATCTATATGTTCATATAAAATATCACCTAAATTCTCTTTACTAAGTTCATTATCAATTCTTGCATTTTCTATTATTAAAGGAAGTTTATCTTCAATATAATTAATATCTTCTATTACTTTCATAATATCATTATAAATATCAAATATCATTTTAAAATTACCCTTATCAGTAAAAGAAGCCAAAGTTAGTGTACCAAACTTCGTATATCTAGCATAACATCTATATACCAAATCATTATCCTTTCTCAAACTATCAAACAAAATATTAGATACATTAGAATATAAAAGGTTTTTAACAACACTAAGTAAAACAGTATCTCTAACAGAGTTAATATTTCTAACCTTATAATTACAATAAACACCTACTGTTGAAAAAGAACTATCTTCAGTAATAACATCTACTTTATCAGGTATACACTTAGCATAAACATAATAATCCATCTTAAATCTAACTTTACTTATCTTATTATTAAGAAGAATCTTCTTAATAAGTTCTTTAGATTTATCAACATCAACATTACCAATTAAATATACCAAAGGAGAACCACTAATAATTTTATTATAAGTATCGTATAATCCCTTAGGAGTAACATTATCTAATAACGAAGGATTTTTAAAAACTTTAGATATCAAATAATCATTTTCATCTATCAATAAATCATTTTTATAATCATAATAACTAAAAAAATCAGTACTAATTCTATCAACATTATTCTTATAAAAGGTTATAGCATCTTCTACCTTATTCTTAGGAAACACTCCATCTTCCAAATAAGGATTATATATAATTTCCTTAATAAAATTCAAATTATCTTCTAGTACATCCTCTCCCAAACATTCATAAGAAGGATAACTAAGAGAAAACTCCAAAAAAGGACTATTACCAATAAAGGCAATTTTACTATCATAAGATAAACAATAATTATTAATATTAACTACCGCTATTTTTTGATCAGTATTATACTTATTACTTCTATTAAATGCTATTCTCTCAAGTATTTTTAAAATTTCTTCTCTATAATCAATTATTGGATAACTAATAAAAATAATACATCTTTTAAAATCATTATTTTTAATTACTAATGGTTCATTCATTTTATCAAACATACAAACACTTCTTTCATATAAATTATATTTAAAAATTAAATCTTTGTCAATATAGGTATTACCCTATACACAATATACCTAAATACATAACCTATTTTAGGAGGAAAAAAATATGAATAATTTAAACGATTATTATAATTATTTAAATAACTACAACGATATGAACTTTATGACAAACCCAAATACCATGATAACTGATATGAACTATCAAAATATGTTCCCTAATAATTATACAATACCAAATACAAACACCAATAGTAGTATCACAGACTCACAAACAGGATTCAAAAGAGGAAATTTATTCAATAACTTATATGATGAATACAAAAATTATAAACCACAAGAGTTAAAAGCCTCAAATGAAAGAGAAGATTTAATACTACAAATAGATGAAAATAGATTTGCTATAATCGAATTAGGACTATACCTAGATCTATATCCAAATGATACCAATATCTTAAACAAATATAATAGTTATTTAAAGAAAGAAAAAGAATTAATAACCATCTATGAAAGTAAATATGGACCTATGACACTAAACAGTCCCGTCCAAACAAATATTTGGCTATGGAATAATTCACCATGGCCATGGGAGGTGCAAAAATAATGTGGAAATATGTAAAATCATTAGAATATCCCGTTAACATCAAAAAGAAAGATTTACGTATGGCAAAATATCTCGTAACGCAATATGGAGGTGCTAACGGCGAGTTAGCAGCAGCCTTCCGCTATCTAAATCAAAGATATACAATGCCAGATGATAAAGGAAAAGCTTTGCTTACTGATATTGGAACTGAAGAACTAGCTCATGTTGAAATGATATCCGCTATGATATATCAACTACTAAATGGCGCCACTCTAAAAGAATTAAAAGAAGCTGGATTAGAATCTCACTATGCCGAACATGGATATGGACTATATCCAACTGACTCTAATGGCGTACCATTTACCGTATCATATTTTGCAACAACCGGAGACCCACTCGCCGACTTATCAGAAGATATGGCAGCAGAACAAAAAGCTAGAGCTACTTATGAAAACTTAATCAATCTAACAGATGATCCCGATGTCATAGGACCATTACTATTCTTAAGACAAAGGGAAATAATTCATTTTGCTAGATTCAAAGAACTATTCGATGAATATAAAAGTAAAGGAATAAAATAACTAAATACCTACCTATCTAGGTATTTTTTTATATAAAAAAAAGAAGTTATTTCTTTGCATCAAACTTCTTTCTTGCTTCCGTATTTAAAATAAACTTTCTAAGTCTAATATTTTCCGGAGTAATCTCTACTAACTCATCAGTATTAATATAATCCAAACAATATTCTAGAGTAAGAGGTCTAGGTCTTTTAAGTACAACAGTATGGTCAGACCCTGATGCTCTTGTATTAGTAAGTTGTTTACCCTTAACAACGTTAACAGCAAGGTCATTCTCTCTATTACATTCACCAACAATCATACCTTCATAAACTTCAGTACCAGGTTCAATAAACATAACACCTCTGTCTTCTAATTGACCTAAAGCATAAGCGGTAGCCTTACCAGCCTCAGTAGCAACAAGCACACCAACTTTTCTCTCAGTAGAATTAATATCTTCAATAGGTAAATATTCTTTAAAAGTATGATTAAGAATACCATAACCCTTAGTCATAGTCATAAAGTTAGTATTAAAACCAATTAACCCTCTTGAAGGAATAGTATAATTAAGTCTAATTAAATTATTAACATTAGACATATTATCCATCTTTCCACCTCTTAAACCAAGAGCTTCAATAACATTACCTACACAGTCATCACTAACTTCAATCTGAACATCTTCATAAGGTTCGCACTTAACACCATCTATTTCTTTAATAATAACCTCAGGCTTAGATACTTGAAGTTCAAAACCTTCTCTTCTAAGATTTTCAATAAGAATAGATAAATGAAGTTCACCTCTACCAGATACAACCCAAGACTCATTACCAGACTCTTCTACTTTTAAACTAACATCTTTTTGTGTCTCTTTAAATAATCTCTCACCAATTTTTCTAGCAGTAACAATAGAACCTTCCTTGCCAACAAAAGGACTATTGTTAACCATAAATGTCATTTTTAAAGTAGGTTCATCAATTCTAAGTATAGGAAGAGCCTCTTCTTTACCAACATTACATATAGTTTCACCAACAGAAATATCCATAAGACCTGCAACTGCTGCAATATCCCCAGCCTTAGCCTCATTAATTTCTACTCTCTTAAGACCATCAAAACCAAATAATTTTTGAATTCTAAATTGTTTAATACTACCATCTAATCTAACACAAGATACCATTTCATTAACTTTTAAAGTACCACTATGAACTTTACCAATACCAATTCTACCAACATATTCATTATAATCTAAAAGTGCAGGTTGAAATTGTAAATTACCATCTGGATTAGCATTAGGTTCAGGAATCTCATTAATAATTAAATTAAAAATATCATCATAACTTTCACTTTGTGTACTAATATCTGGATCTAAACTAGCAGTACCATTTAAAGCACTAACATAAGCAACTTTAAAATCAAGTTGTTCTTCACTAGCCCCTAGTTCAATAAATAAATCAATAACTTCGTCAAGCACCTTCTCCACTCTAGCAGTAGGTTTATCTACCTTATTAATAACAACAATAGGTTTAACTCCTGCTTCTAATGCTTTTTTAAGAACGAATCTAGTCTGTGGCATTGTACCCTCATAAGCATCTACAAGTAATAAAACACCATCAACCATATTCATAATTCTCTCTACTTCACCACCAAAATCAGCATGTCCTGGAGTATCAAGAATATTAATCTTATATCCATTATAATGAATTGAAGTAGTCTTAGCAAGAATAGTAATACCTCTTTCTCTTTCTATATCATTTGAGTCCATTGCTCTAACTTCAACTTGTTCATTATCTCTAAAAGTACCAGATTTTTTAAGTAATTGATCAACTAAAGTAGTTTTACCATGGTCTACATGTGCTATAATAGCAACATTTCTAATTTTCATAAAATACACCTTCTTTTTCTCACAGTTATTAATTATATCATAAAATCAAACATTTGAACATATTTTTTATCAATTTTATCAAAAATATTACCTTTCAGAAAAAGCCTAGGTCTTTTTCTGTCCTACATAGCCTACAAGTCTATATAGGAATAACCATAAGATATCATATTTGGGGTGTAAACTTTCTAACCACAACATAACAAAATACTTTATGACTGAAACAATAAGGTTCAGTCATACCTTACAAAACTACAGGTTTGTAAGGATTAAAAAAACTTAGAAATAAATCTAAGCCTTTACTCACTAATAATACTATTACTATCTTTAATCTTTTTATAATTAATAAAATCAAGAATAACCATAACAAATATATATACTCCAATTATCTTAAAGAATATATACATAACATTTTTAGATACAAAGATAAGAATAATACCAAGTATAATAGATATAATACTAACAATCATATTAGCAGTAACCCTTCTATCAAAATACTTAATAAGACTACTAATACCCATAAAGAATAATAATAAAGAAACAAGTACTGGAAGTAATTCTAAGAATAAGAATTGACCATACTTAAAAGTAAATAAAGCAAGCCATAAACACATAATACCCATAACTATACCAGAATAATCTTTCTTTAAATATTCCTTATCCATAACAAAGTTAATAACTCTAATAACCGCTATTATAGAAAAAATTACAACAAATAAATAATTAACAGTACTAAGAAGTTCATCAGTAGCAAAAATAAGTACTAAAGCAAGTACTAACCCTAATATGTAATAGAAGCCTTCTGATACATTATAGTTCTTCTTTTTATTATCTTCTAATTTAATAGTTTTATTTTCTGTACTCTCTATCTTTTTCTTTCTTCCCATATTTAACACCTACCTCATATAAAAATTATACAACAAAATAATAAGAAAAGAAAGAAGAAATTAACTTTTTCTTCCTTCTTTTAAGTAACAATTAAGTTTAATATAACTAATATTCTGACTCATTTCATCAAAAATATCTTCAACTAATATATAACCTAGCATCATTATCCTCTCCTCTATTAAAAGAATAACACATAACCAAAATAATTTCATTATATTCGACAAAACTAGTCAAAATGCACCATTAACTTTTAGTAATTCTAACTTTAATCTTTGTAGTCTTAGCAAAGTAATTAGCTTTAACCTCTTCACCACTTACTTTAACATTAACAGTATGTTCACCCTCACCAAGTCCAGATAAATCAACTGTTGCTTTAATAGTAGTACTATCAATAGCATCAAGAACTTCTTTTGTACCTTTAACCACTACCGTTGTCTTAGAAGAATTTTCTCCAATAGCACCAGCCTTCAAATTAGGTCCAAGATTAATAGCATCTATTTTAATATCATCTACTTCTTTAGATTCTTCTTTACCAATACTAATCTTAACCGTAATAGTCTTTTCAGATACTTCTCTAATACCTTCTGGTTTAGGAACTACAACAGTATAAGTCTTATTATCAGTAAGACCTGCTACATCTACTTCAATAGGAATATAACTTTCACTATATTTATTTACTGTTTCTTGGTCACCATAAATACTAATCTCATTTACCGAAGTAGTAATAGAACTAATAGCTTTACCAAATGATATCTTATCTATATTTTTAGGAATAACCTTAAGTTTAGCAGTGCCACTATAAGACTCAATATTAACAGTAGCGGTAACTGTTTCAGGAACAATTTCAACATCAACAACATTACCATACTTATCATATGCTACTAATTTAACTTTATCAACAGTATTAACACCAGCCTTAGGATCAACAATACTACCAACATCAACAAGTGCTTTAACCGTAGCCACTTTATTTATATTATGACTAGATTTCTCATCATCAGTACCCTTAATAATAACTTCTTCTTTATCTAAAGTAACAGATTGAACAGAAAGTTTACTATCTAATTTATCCTTATTAATAACATCAATAGTAACTGTCTTAGTTTGTGATACCTTAGGATAAACATTAACCGTAATTGAAGAAGGATCTAACTTATAAGTAACAGAATTAATAGAACTCTCATAACTCAAATCAACCTTATGTGTACCTTCCTTCAAATTAGATAAATCAACACTAACTTTACCAGTAGATAATTGTTTAGCAAGATATAAGTCAACAGTTCTACCAATCAAAGTAACATCAGCAGTCTCAGGAATACCCTCAACAACATAAGCTTCTTTATTATAAGTAGCCTCAACAGTCTGATTATGAAGTACTTCAGCAGCACTATCAATTACAGTACTTGCTTGATTATCAACATAAAAGAATAAAAGTAATGCCATAAAAAGTGAAATAAACACCAAAGTATTCTTCTTATTCAACCATTTTTCAAATTTACCAGCATTCTTATCTGTTTTTTCACCTAAGAATAATCCAAACTTAGTAACTGGAGTAACAATAACTCTATCAATAAAATTAAAGATACCTAGAAAAAATTTCTTGATAGCTTTAATAATTTTCTTAAGCCTTTTCATTATTATCTTCCTCCTCTTCTTCAAATTCATCATCGAGTAGAACTTCCCTTTTAGGTTTAAGTTCTTCAATTAAAATCATTCTAGCATCATCTAGAGAAAGATTATAATTTAAATTACCTCCTACGGCAATTGAAATTTTGCCAGTCTCTTCACTAACAACAATAGCAATAGCATCAGATTCTTCACTTATTCCAATCGCAGCCCTATGTCTAGTACCAAGTTTCTTACTAATTTTACTATTAATACTTATTGGAAATACTGCACCTGCTGAAGTAATTTTATTACCTTGAATAATTACTCCACCATCATGAAGAGGATTTCTTGGAAAGAATATTGATATTAAAAGTTCTGAAGAAATATCTGCATATATAGGTTTACTTCTTTCAATATATTCATTCAAGCTAATATCTCTCTCTAATACAATTAATGCACCAATTCTACTTTTTCTAAGATAATCAACCGCCGACATAACCTCATATACTAATTTTTCTCTCTCATCCAAAGTAAGTACTTTATGCCTTCCTAGTAATTGTTTTCTACCAATATGCTCAAGAATACTTCTAATTTCCGGTTGAAATATAATAATAAGAGCAAGTGGTCCCCACATAATTACATATTCTAAAAGTAATCCAATCGTAGTAAGATTAAGCGTATCACTAAGAATTTTAACAATCAAAACTACAAATACACCCTTAAACAAAAGTATCATCTTAACATTGTTCTTAATATTTTTAAGAATAAAATAAATAACCATCCAAACAAGCGAAATATCAATAATCGCTCTAAGTATCACTAATACACTATCTAATGTCATAAACATTCCTCCATTCTATTTAACCAAATAAATAGCCCCTTGTACACATAAATAACAAAGAAACATAATACTTCCAAACAAAAGGAATAAATTATATACATAACCAGAATTAGAATTAATCACTCTATCATGCTTTTTAGCATTATCCTCTTTGTTATTAATTTTATCAAAAAAATCTTTCTTAGTCATAATACCATAACATCTATAATCTTTCTTATTTTTCTTACCATCATATAAAACATTAAGTTTATTAACATCATAATAAGATAAAGAAAAACCAAGTTTCTGATACATTTCTTTTCTATCTTCAATCTTACTAGCGGATATATTTATATAAGAAATACCATTATCTTCAATAATTAAAGTAAGTTTCTTATATAATATCTCTATCTCTTCTTCAGATAAATTAATATTATTTTGAAATAAATAAATAGTACTATCTATAATACAATATGATATGTGTTCTGTAAGTTTGATATTTTTCTTCTTAGCCATTTCTTACCTCTCACCTATAATAATAATATCACGATATATATAAAAAAGCAAGGAAAAAATCCTCACCTTTTTAGTATTCTAAAATCTCATCTAAATAACCAATAAATACAGTTTGACCATCATTTCTTCCATCTTTACAAGTAACTAAAACAATACATTTATTACCTTTCTTTCTATATATATCAGCATAGCCATCTTTCTTAATATCATAACTATCAGTATAAATATATTTATAAATTTTACCATCATAATAATAATTAATAGTATCTCCTAATGAAATATTCTTAAGATTACCAAAATAAGAATTATAATTATTACCATTATGCGAAGCAAGTACTATAATATCATCTTTTTCTTTAATAAGTTCAATATTATATTTAGCCTTATTATACTTATTATCAATATCTAGTATTCCTCTCTTTAACTTAATTGAAGGAATCTCTAATACTGCCTTATATCTATATTTCAAATTATCTAAACTATCAATCTTTTTATTGAGTACTGCTTCTACTGCCTTATCATTATTTTTAGTATCATTATAATGGTTATAAATCTTTAATCCAAAATATAAAATAGAAGTAATAATAACAAATAAACCCACTATAACAATATATTTATTCTTATATTTTAATAATATACCTCCTAATGAAGAAATAAAACAAACTATAACAAATATATCTTTAATATCAAAAGAAATACCAGTATTAGGAACTTTAATTCTTTCATTATAAATATCAATATCAACGTCTTTATCTCCTACTTCAAAGTATATTTTATCTTGTACTAATCTATATCCAGTACTAGCCTCTACCTCAGAAACATAATACTTACCATATAACATATCATCTAAAATAATCTTACCATTTTTATCAGTATAACCTTTATATATAATTTCATTATTTATATTTCTAATTTCTATCAAAGTACCACTAATTCCATTCTTCGTACCAGTCTCATACTTATTAATAACTATCTTACCTTTAGGTAAATGATTCTTAACCTCTAAATTATATACAATATTCTCAGTATATTGATCTTTATAACTAAAACTAATATTGTACTCTGTATTATCTAAAACATTACCTTCACTAGAAGAAATCTCTTTCAAATAATAATTACCAAGAGGAATATTCTCTATCTTACATTTACCATCAGTAGTAGTACATTCATTAACTTTATCATCTTTACTATAAATAAGCTTACCATTCTCATAAATATCTTCTTTAGCATATAAGTAGAAGACCACATCATTAAGTAAAATATCATTATTATAATAATATTTATCATCATTATATTTAATATTCTCACCATACTTAGTAATATTCAAAGTACCTTTAACTCTCTTATTATAAAAATACAGTTCTAATACCATATCATCATTTTCTTTAATCATATCACTATCTTCACCAATAGTAAAAGAAATTCCTTCTTTATTATATAAATAACCATCCATATCAGTATCAACTTCATATAAAATATATTTACCAGGTTCTAATACATCAGGAGTCATAAAAGTACCATTACTATCTATGTCAAAAGTATCAATAACTTCCTCTCTAGGATAACTAACTTTAAATGAAACATATTTTTTATTATTAACATCAAATATTCTAAATTTAGCCTTTCCATTAATAATATTATCATTTGTATCATAGTCTTTCTTTATAACCCTAACTTTACCAGTAATCTTACTATCAGAGATAAGTTTAAATATTGGTCTATCATCCTCTCTATCAATAGTAACCTTAAAATCATCTATTTTATAATATCCAGGCGTAGAATTAACCTGCCTAACAGTGTAGGTACCATATACCAAATAAGTACTAGCATAGCCATCACTATCCGTAGTAATTGAAGTAACTAAATTATTATCTTTATCAAAAATATCAAACCGAATATTCTCTTCTCCTACCATAAAACCAGTTTCATTACTAGCATATACTTTAAATATTTCAATTTTTCTCTTAATAACTTCATCATATACCGTTCTTTTAATATCTAAATTATCCCTATCTAATTGAACAACATAAATCTTATCATCAAGTAAATATCCTTCTCCTGGAGTAATTTCCATTATATAATATCTACCAAGAGGTAAATTTTCAATCTTATTTTTACTGCCAATAACAAAAGTATCAAGCAAATTATTACCAAAATCATATAATCCATAAATAGCACCATTTAAACTAGCTTCACCCTGCGGATTAATACTTAATGTCTCCTTATCAAGTTTTTCAATTTCAATACTACCACTAATAAGATTAATATTTAAATTACTAGTACTATTAGTAATCCCACCAGAAGACATCATCTTTTGTGAATTACCTGAAGTATATAAAAAGAATTCTTTATTAGTATAATTATGTCTTTTCAAAACAATATTATCTTTATCAAAATCTTTCTTAATAATTAACTTATTACCATCTATAACAACATTATCATCATCAGAATAATATAAGTATAAAACTTCATTTTCATCTTCAAGAACTGTTTCATTACCCCTAATAACATCAATATTAGCATTATCAAAAGATGGCCTAATATTATGTCTATTAACTAAAACATTAATAGCAGTCTCTTCATCAGTTAAATTATAAAAAGTATCAGGATTAAATCCAATAGTAAACTTAATCGAAGTTCTAGCAAGTCTCTTCCAAATAAGACCTTGCGTAGCCATATAATATCTATCAGTATCATGACCAGGATAATTATAACCATAATAACTAAGCAGTTTTATATACTCAAGATCCTCTTTACTTATATTAATGCCATTAAAAGAATTAGTCATAGTATAATCAAAACTAGCAATATCTTTTCCAAGTTCTATACAGTAAGCAGGGATATTACCAAATAAATATTTGCTAGCATGTAAATATCTAGTCTTACCCATACTTCTATCATAATAATAAACATAAGTATTATCATATACATCTTTTACCAATGTAACATTTTCTGCTTTAACACTACCAACAAAAACAAATAGTGCTGCAATAAATATTAATATTTTTTTCAAATAAAACCTCCCTCAAAAAATTAATTTTTTTCTTTCCTTGCAATTGCGACAAAAGTATAAACTATATATAGTATAATGTCAATATAGTTTTATTAAAGTTTTTATATCAAAAAGTACTTTATCCTATTATATAGTATCTAATTAAATGAAATAGATACACTTGTATAAACAAACATAAGTATTAAATTTAGTATAATATATTAATTTCCTAAAAAGCTTGTAATCTTTTTAGGTCATTTTTAGCCTAAAAATAGTCTAAAAATGAAACATTTTAATTACAATTTACAATTATCGTATAATAATATATAATATATGTAGTTGGAGGTAATCTATATGAATATTAAATATAATTCAAAAAAAATACAAAAAGGAGATACATTTATAGCATTAAAAACAAATAATGATGGTCATAAGTATATTAATGATGCCATAAAAAATGGTGCAACTAAAGTAGTAGCAGAATATGGAAACTATCCAGTAGAAACATTATTAGTAGATAATACTAAAGAATACCTAGTAAAATATCTATATGATAACTATTACAAAGAAATAGAAGACCTTACCCTAATTGGAGTAACTGGCACCAATGGAAAAACAACAACTTGTATGCTAATTCATAATATGTTAAATAAACTAGGTAGAAAAACAGCATATATAGGGACAAATGGATTTTATATAAATACATTCATTAAAGACTTACCAAATACAACTCCAGAAATAATAGATATATATGAATTACTTTTAGAAGCAAAAGAAGAAGCTTGTGAATTTGTCTGCATAGAAGCAAGTTCCCATGGTCTAGATCAAAAAAGATTAGCAGGTCTAAAATTTGATTATGCAATTTTTACCAACTTAACTCATGAACATTTAGGTTATCATAAAACTATGGAAAAATATGCCCTTGCTAAACAAAATCTATTCAAAATGTTAAGAAATAACAAATATGCAATCATAAATAATGATGACAAATACAAAGAATACTTTCTATTAAAAGAAAATAATAACATAACATATAGTTTTACCAAAGGAGATTACTATATAAAAGATTATCAGATAACATCAAGTCATAGTACTTTCAAAGTAATAAACAAAAATAAAGAATATACATTTACAACCAAACTATTAGGAAAACATAATATCTATAATAGCCTAGCAAGTATAATAGTTTTAAATAAAATTGGTTATAGTTTTGAAGAAATAAATAATGTTTTAACCATTGTTAGTGGTCCTAAAGGAAGAATGGAAAATATTTCTTATAATAATAACAATATAATTATAGATTATGCTCATACACCAGATGGAATAGCAAATGTATTAAAGACTGCCAAAGAATTAAAACCTAATCAAATAATAACCATAATGGGTTGCGGTGGCGGAACAGGTAGTGACCGTGAAAAAAGAAGTACAATGGGAAAACTAGTATTAGAATTATCAAATAAAACAATATTCACAAATGATAATCCTCGTGATGAAGAACCTAATCAAATAATAAATGATCTATTAAAAGAAAAAACAAATAATAATTATATAATAGAATTAGATAGAAAAAAAGCCATCGAACAAGGCATAAAAATGTTAACTAATAATGATATATTATTAATACTAGGTAAAGGCCATGAAAATTATCAAACAATAGGAAATAAAAAAACACATTTTAGTGACAAAGAAACAGTAGAAGAAATAATAAAGGAGAATTAATATGATATTAGATTATGAAACATGTCAAAAGATTATGGATAGCTATAAAGGAATAATTACAGAAAGAGAACCTATAGGTTGGACTGCTAACGAAAAACTACCAATTAGACATTTCACACTAGGTAGTGGGCCAAAACAAGTAGTAGTAACCGGTGGCCAGCATGCCAATGAAATAATAACAGTAACCTTTATCATAGAACTAATGAATTACTTATCAAAAAACAATATTGTATTTGAAGATTTAACCATACACTTTATACCAATGCTAAATCCAGAAGGCTATGTTGTAATATCTTCAGCAATAAAAGAAAAATTAGGAAAAAATAGTACTGATAGTGAAAAAATAAAGTTTTGCTTTGACTACTATAAAGCCTTTCGTAATGACACAATAAATAAAGACAACCCTTTTAAGCAACATCAAAAACTATTTGAAGAGATAAACAGTAGTTCAATAAGAGGTCATAATATCTTAAAAGATGCTGTCGGTGAAATACTAATACCACATCCAAAAGGAAGTATTATAGATTGGGCAAGTAATGGTAATGGCATCGATCTAAATTCAAATACCGCTGTTAACATAAAAAAAGATAAAGAACTAAATAAATCAGCTGCTTATAACAATTTACGATTAGATATTCCATCTCCAATAGGATATCCAGGTAATAATCAAAGTAAAAATTTTACTCAAGAAGTTGAAGTTATTTCACTAGAAAATTTACTAAAATCACTCAAAAACAATTGTGTAGCATTTTTAAACTATCATAGTGTTGGAGGATTAATATATCAAAGGCCAGAAAATAATGACAGATTTATAACAAATTATAATTACTTATTAAGTAAATTTTATCAAGAACATACAATAAAAAATTCTGGAAATTACGATATCAAAAAAGGTCAAAGTGGAAAAGTAACTAGTGTTAATGATGAGTTAAGACTAAAATATCCAGGAGATATATTAATAGAATTATCCCCTATGGGTGGCAATCCAATTGGACCATTTGGAGATCCTAACAATATTAAAAGCACTATAGAAAGTAATATACAATCATTTATTTATACTATGTCTAACCTAAACAAAGTCATTACCCTAACAAATCAATCACTAGAAAATAATGCCACTAACATCGAAGAAACATATAAAAGTATTGATGAAGTATATGAACAAAGTAAAAAATCACGATAAGTGATTTTTTTTATAATTACTATATTCTTTACCTATCCATGTCATAATAACATCAACAACATATTTAACATCAGTATCAGACATAATTCTATTCCTACCAATATGATGCCATTTTCCCAAACATCCTCTGCAACATGTACCAGTAGCATGCTGTGCAATAAATACCGGATGCCCTTTCATTGGCGTTTGTTTACCATCAGTAACATTAAAAGTATCAGCAAGTCTTTTAGTAACAAAATCATAAGCATGTTCTCTTATTTTATCAATACCTTTATTTTCTATATACAATATATCCTTATCTTTTAAATGAAAACTACTTCTAAATTTAGATTTAGATAATCTATCTAATATATTTTTAATCTTTTCATCCATAACATATTACCTCTCTATAATTATAACACTACTAACACCAAATTAAAAAGAAAAGAGCATAAGCTCTTTAAAATAATAAATTATCTAAATTGACAGCAGCTACCACATTGTTCATTAGTAACTGTATTTTCTTCACAGCAGGTATATCTTGGTTGATAAGTATGTCTATAAATATGATTATTAACAATTCTAGTATTTATAGGACATACATGAGGTACAGTATGATAAATATTTCTATAAACAACTCTTTCTCTAGGTGTTTCTACAACAGGAGCCATAACTGAACCCATTACAGAATCCCCCATCATTTGACCACCACCATTATTATAATTCATATTAGTATTATCATTAACATTTTGATTAGTATTAGTTATATTAATATCGATATCACCATCATACATACCTTGATTAAAACCATCACTAAAATTCATAATTTATCCTCCTATCTACATTATAATATGAATTATTAACATAGATAGATAGTAAAGAAGTCTAGTTTTTATTAATTATCAATATCAAAATTCCAAAGTCCCAACTTTCCTTTACAAGATATTCTCTTATTATATTTAATAACATGCTCTAACTTCCAAGCATAAATTCTTGAATGTTCACTCTTTCCATACACTAAAGGATCAATATTATATAATTTATTCTCAAACTCATCATCAACTAATATACAATCAGTAATATAAGCTTCTCCTATTATTTCTCCATGACCATAATCAAGATTATAATTATTAAACTTTATAGCATTATTCTTCTCTAAAGTAAGCCCTGCATGAATAAGAATCTTTCCTCTATAATTAGTCTTAAAGCTTCTAAACTCATACTCTTTATATCCATTAATAATTAAACTAGCCCAAGGTTCCTTTATAGTAAGTACTTTCATATCAGCACCTAAAATGGCATTTTAAAATTACCATTTCCCATCATTTTCATCATTTTTTTCATCTCTTCAAACTGATTAAGTAGCTTATTAACATCAGTAACAGTAGTACCAGAACCATCTGCGATTCTCTTTTTTCTACTAGCCTTTAATATACTAGGATCTCTTCTCTCTTCTAAAGTCATTGATAAAACAATAGCTTCCGTTCTTTTCATAATTTTAGGATCAATGTTAACATTATTAAGTCCCATCTTTTTAGCACCAGGAAGTAATTTTAAAAGATTCTCAAGAGGACCTAATTTCTTTATTTGATTAAGCTGATTTAAAAAGTCCTCTAAATCAAAATTACCTTTCATCATCTTTTTAGCAGTCTTCTCTGCTTCCTTTTCATCAATTTCACTTTGTACCTGCTCTACTATAGATAAAATATCACCCATTCCAAGTATTCTAGAAGCCATTCTCTCTGGATAAAAAGGAGTAAGACCATCCATCTTTTCACTAACACCAATAAACTTAATAGGAAGATTAGTAAGATGTTTAACCGACAAAGCAACACCACCTCTAGTATCACCATCTAATTTAGTCAAAATAACACCACTAAGTTTAATTTTATCGTTAAAACCATTAATAACATTAATAGCATCTTGTCCCATCATTGAATCTATTACCAAAATAGTTTCATCAGGATTAACCTCTTTTTGAATATTATCAAGTTCATCCATTAAAGATTCATCTATTTGTAATCTACCCGCAGTATCAATAAGAACATAATCATATCCATTATCTTTAGCATATTTAATGCCATTTCTAGATATTTCTACAGGATTACCCTTACCTTCAGAATAAACTTCAATATTAAGTTCCTTACCAATTTGTTTTAACTGGTCAATAGCAGCAGGCCTATATACATCACAAGCTACCAATAGTGGCTTCTTCTTATTATTCTTCCTAAGATAATTAGCAAGCTTTCCAATTGTAGTAGTTTTACCACTTCCTTGAAGCCCCACTAACATAAGAGTAGCAGGATTACCACTAATATTAAGAGGCGTATTCTCTCCGCCTAATAACTCGGTAAGTTCATCTTTAACAATTTTAACAAACAATTCCCCAGGATTAAAACTTTTATTAACTTCTTCTCCTAGAGCCTTCTCTTTTACATTATTTGTAAACTCTTTTACTACTTTATAGTTAACATCAGCCTCCAATAAAGAAAGTCTAATTTCTCTCATCATTTCACTAATATTTTCTTCTGTTATTTTGCCGTAGCCCTTAATCTTATGAACCACATCTTGCAATCTATCACTTAAATTCTCAAACATAAAATTATCACCTAATACCTATTATACATTATTTTTTAATTTTTTTTAACAAAAACAGTTGATTTTTTAATATTTTTTTAATATAATAAATATATATTCATTGCAGATGTGGTTCAACGATTAGAATTCGGCCTTGCCAAGGCTGAGACGGGGGTTTGACTCCCCTCATCTGCTCCATTTAAAATCAACTTACGGACTGAAAAATTCGTGAGTTTTTATTTTATATAAATACTATAAAAAAAGAGAAAAAAATATCAAAATAATTTCATCCTCTTTTTATATATTTTTAAATTTGGGATTAAAATTTGTGTCTAGCCAGCACTGAATTTATACTCCCGCATAAATTCTACTATGGGAATTCCCATACCCTTTACTTTTTTCTAACACAAACTCTATATAATCTTTTTTCTAATTTATATCTTGTCATTATTTCTTCATTTAAATATTCGATATCAAAATCTTTAAAGAAAAACTTAATATCTTTTTCATCAAAAAATCTTTTTAATCTTTTATCCGATGTTTCATATAAATGATGTTCTATTTCATTATCTTGACCAGCACCGTGATTTACATCATTTACTGAATTAACTCGAAAAATTAAGCGTCCTCCAACAATAAGAATGCGTCTTATTTCATTTAATAATTCAAATGTATCTTTTTCTTTAAAATAATGCAAACATAAATCAGCAATTATTAGTTCAAACGAATTATTATCAAATGGCATTCCATCAAGCATATTAAAACACTTAGTATCATACACTTCTGGAAAGTTTTTTTTAATATTATTAATTGCATTGCTAGATTGATCACAAGATATAACTTGTTTATTTTTGTTAATTAAATACAAAGTATCATTACCACTTCCGCACCCTAAATCCAAAATAGGAGTTGAGCAACTATCTATTATAGTTTCAAACTTATCCAACCAGTCGTCTAATTTTATTTCATTTCGTTCATATTTACTATGTATATTATCCCAATATTCTAAGGAATTTTCCTTTTCATTAAATCCCATTTTGTACCTCCATAATAATTATTTCTTATTAAATCCTTCTTTAATTTTTTTACTCATTTCTTCTTTAAATTCAGGTGAGTTAAATATTCCTGCAAATAAATCCTTAGTTGCATCTCCCATCATTGAATACATTGCAGAATTAGATAATTCTTTCTCTCTTTTTAATATTTCTTGTTCATTTTGAACTTTTATCTCTTCAATTTTTAATTGATGTTCTTTTTCTTTAGTTTCTATATCAAGTCTATGTTTTTCATTTAATGCTTCAATATCTATTTTATGTTGTTTCATTAATTTTTCTATTTCGTGTTTATTATTAGTTTCAAGTGTATTAATTTCATTCTTACATTTCTTAATAGCAATTATTAAACTTCCAACACCAGTAATAAGTGCAGGAACTATTGCTATAAGTAATTGTGTCCACAAATTTGCATTCATTTTATGCCTCCTTTATTTCCATATTAGTAATATTATGATTATCATCGCAAGTAAATAAAATATTGATTTTCTCTGATTCAAAATAATTAATTAAATCATCATCTAACAAATGAGTTATTGCAAATCTTTTTTCATTCTTAGTTAATTCATTTATAGGTAACCAATAAGCATAGTTATCATCTAAATCCAATGGGTTACCATTCACTTTATTTGCGATATATGTTTTCATAACAAATTTTTTATTTTTACCTGGATATATAATTTCAACATTTCCAATACATTTTAAATCATTAATATCCATTCCGGTTTCTTCTTTAAATTCTCTTATACAAGTCTGTATTTCAGTTTCACCATCTTCAATCTTTCCACCAGGTATATCAAAATAATCTTTGTTAATATTCTTATATTTAATACAGGCAACCTTGTTATCTTTAAAAGCAAATACTCTTACCGCATATCTTATATCCATTATACTTCCTCCTTATATAGAATCAAGTTTAATTTTGAATATATTATACTATAAAATAACAAAATTTTCCATACTTCCATTGAAATTTAATAAGAATTCATATATAATATTTTTAGAAAGAGAGCGTTATGGTTCGTAAGCTATTGCTTAACCGCTCCATTGACGAATCTGTTCGGAAAATCCGAACTTGATATATAGAAATCAATCGAAAGATTGATTTTTTTGTTGTTATACTCCCACGTTCAGCTTGGAAGTCATACAAAGAAATCATCCTAAAAGAAAGGATGGTGAACATTATGATAAAGATTATAGAGCAAGAAATAAGTTTTGATGATGATTTAAAGAAGAAATTAGAATTTATATGTGATTTTTGCAATACTACTCCAACATTTATTAATGGTAGTATTCGTAAAATTGATAAAACTAATTTATCTTATATTGAGCCACATAGAATAATCATCAATGACATAACATTTCTTGCTTTTAATTATTCTACTGAGATTTATATTAAAAATTTAAGCAAGAAGATACAAATAACAGAGTTAGAATCATATTTAAAGTCGCTAAACTAGTAATTTTGACAAATTTCGTTTATAATTAAATTAAGAAAACTTTATATTTAATTTATTTATGGGCGAAGTAGTATAAAGACCATAGTTAAGACTACTTTGCCCTTTTTTAGTAAAAGGAGTTGATTTTAATGGATGAGAATAAAAAGATATGCGGATTATATATGAGAGTTTCAACTGAAGACCAAGCACGTGAAGGATTTAGTTTATCAGAACAAAAAGAAAGATTAAAAGCATTTTGTAAGTTCAAAGGATATGAGATTAAGGATTATTATGAAGATGCTGGTATAAGTGCTAAAACAGGCAACGAAAGACCTGAATTCATTAGATTAGTGGAAGATATTAAAAGTGGTAAAATCAACACAATAGTAGCCTTAAAATTAGATAGAATATCAAGAAGTATCTTTGATTGGGAAAACATTATGAAAACACTAGAAAAATATAATGCTGATATTGTGTGTGTTAATGATGATATAAATACTACTTCTGCTAATGGTAAAATGATATCTCGTATTATGATGAGTGTATCTCAAAATGAAATTGAAAGAACATCAGAAAGAACTAAAGTTGGACTAGCAGGTGCAATTAAACAAGGACATATTCCACATCAAGCACCACTTGGATATAAACACGAAAATAAGAAATTAGTTATAGACCATACTACAAAAGATGTTGTTAAAAGAATATTTGAACTTTGCCATAGTGGTACATCTTATCAAAAGATAAGTACACTATTTAATAAAGAAAAAGTCTTAGGTAAAGATAACTGGAGAGATTCAACAATATTTAATATCTTACAAAATGAAGTTTATAAAGGTGATTTTGTTCATGGTAAAAGAACTGAACATCCCACTTATTATGCTAATGTAGTTGAACCTATTATATCTCGTGAGTTATGGGATGAATGCCAAGTTCAAAAGAAAAAGAATGCTAAAAGTTATCAAAGAACTTTAACTTACCTTTACTTGCAAAAACTAATTTGTCCTAAATGTGGAAGAATCTTAGGTGGTAAAGCTACTAAAAAGAAAAGCAATGTTTACTACTTCTATTATTGTAATGATTGTAAGGTTAATATTAAAGAAAATGTTATTGATAGTTATGTAAGCCAGTTTATGAAAGATTTAGTTGAATATGATTCAGTTGTTAATCAGTTCTTCTTGCCTATGATTAAACAAAAGATAGAAAATCCCAAAGTTAGCATTATTAAAGAAATAAGTGTTCAAAAAGAAAAATTAGATAGAATTAAACGTGCTTATATTAATGGAACATTTAGTTTAGAAGAATATGGTACTGAGAAAAATTTTGTTAATAAAAAGATTACTGAATTAGAAAGTAAACTTGATGAAACTGAAATATGTGATGAATTAAAATTTACTCCTGAAGATATATTAGTAAAACGTGATATAGACTTCATTAATAATATAATATACCCAGACAAATATAAGGAGTTTAATCTTACTCCAGATGATTATGAACGAGAAGATAAGGCAAAATTATTTATGACTTATATTGATAATATTACTTTAAAACAAGATAAAGATAATTATATTGTTGACAAGATAAACTTTAGAGAAAGTATTACTAAACCATTTAATGAACTATTTGATAAAGGTTTTATAGATACCAAATATGATGCTAAATATGGAGATGTAAAAGGAACTATTAGATATAGTGAATACTTACCAGATAATAAAGTATGTGAAGTAATAATAAGATTAAGACAATTCTATAATGTTGTTTATTATGAAGCAGAATATTATAACAACAATAAAAAATTCTATTTTGATTTTAAAGATAATAGTACAATAGTTAGAATATTCCCACTAGAAGACTATAAAAATATAGATCCTAATGTAGAAATGGAAGTATATAACTTAGGTGTTTTATATATTGATGAAAACACTACCGCTAGATTAGAAGATACTGATGGTGTATTTAAAGCAATACCTGATGTTTATACTTCAGTTACTTATTCAAAAGAACCAATGACAATTAAAACTAAACCTATGCGTTATTGTGATGAGGAGGAATTAGAAAATGAAGAAAAATAATGAAGAATTAGTAATTCGTGTATTTGATGAAAATGGTCCTAATGTTCAAGAAGCAATACTTGAAGCATTTAGAAAATATTTAAATATAAAACTAAATAAACCAATTACTTATACACAAGTTGGTGATTATAAATTACCAAACTTAACTATAAAAAAAACTAAAGATAAGCCATTAAATAAATATGGATTATTAAAACTAGAATATCTAAAAAAGAATAAGAAAGCATTGTATCAACAACTTCTGATGACGAATGAACTAAATAATTTTCTTTTTTCAGTCGGTAATGAAGCACAAGAAATGGTAGATAGACTTATGGATGATTATATTAAAAATGATTCTAGACTATCTGAAAAAGAAAAACAACAAGACCAATTATCTTGGGTAGGTATTATGAATAACTATAAGTCTTGTGCTGAAGAAATAGTTTTACAGGAACTGATTTATAATTAGTTCTTGTAAAACAAATAAATTAACGTGGCACGTTTTGTTTCGTAGAAATGAAAGTAGCGATAGTTAATTTGGGGTTCTAGGGAAATCCCTAGCCCACAGGTAATTTTGATAGTATGTCAAAATACCTAGGGGGTTAAATATTTTGTCATAACAAAATTATATCTAAAAAGGAGTGTGATTTTTATAAGTGAACTAGCATATTCACTACACTTAGGTAGTGATAAAAATAGAAAGAATGTTTCTAGAGAAAAAGCAAAATCAAACAATAGTGGAACTACTTCACTTCCAAATAGCGCTATACAAAATTCATCCCATCTAACTAGAGTTGATAAACACAATTATAGAAAATATGATAACAAGACAGAAGATATTGTTATTGTCAGAGGTACTACTTCTCTAGTAGATGATGTTAAGAATTTATATAAACAGGAATTTCAAAAATCAGTTGATGAATACAATAGCATACAAGTTAGGGAAGATAGAAAAATTAAAGACTACTTTACCAATGCTAGTAATAATACTAAAAATGATTTAGCTTGTGAAATTATTATTGAACTTGGAAATAAAAAATATTGGGATACTAAAGACAAAGAGTTTAAAAGAAAAATGACTAATGTTTTTATAAAGCAAGTTAATGATTTAGAATTACTAGTTCCTAACTCTAAAATAGCAAGTGCAATTATTCATTATGATGAAACAAGTCCACATATGCACATAGTTGGAGTACCAATTAAATATAAAAATAAATATGGTCCATCTATACAAGTTGGGAAATCAGATGTCTTTACTAAAACATCTCTTCGTAAATTACAAGATAAAATGAGAATACTTTGTATTGAATCATTTAACCAAGAGTATAATCAAAACAGTATTTTAAAAGATAAAAAGAAAGGTAGAAACAAAGATTTTCTTGTTTCTGAAATGGATAACTATCAAGAAATGGTAGATGAATTAGACAAACACCAAGATAATCTAAACAAAGCAAATGAAAAATCTATTAAACTTGATAATAACTCCGTTGAGGTTAAAGATATAGTTGAAAATCTTAAAAACTCATTTGGCAGTAAAGATAAGTATGTATTAACAAAAGATGATAAAGATAAACTATTAAATTATATAGATAATGTTAATGATACAAATAATGATTACAAAAACATGAAAAGACTATCTAATACTCTTAACAATGTAGATAAAGAACTAAAAGAAAATCGTGAAATTATTAATACACTTACTGAAAATAATGAGGCATTAAATTTAAGAGTCAATACTTTAACTAACAAAATAACTGAAAAAGAAGAAGAATTTGATAATCTAACAAGTGATAATAATAATTTAAAAGCGGAACTAAATAAATGGAAAAAAAGATTCTTAAATATTATTAACTTTATTAAAAACAGATTATTAAGACCTAAGGATAAAGACAAATATAAGAAATTTACCATTGATTTGTATGAGCATAATGCAATAGACCAAGAAACATTTGATGATATTAGAAATAACTATTCTAAAGACAAAAGAAAAGATGATTTTGAGCGTTAATGCTTAAAATCATCTTTGTTTTAATGTTTTAACAATAGTTTGACTATTAAATTTATCTTGAATACATTGTACTCTATTGTTATTTAATTGTTGACAATAATTACTTAAATTTCTTAATTTCTCTATAAGATTTTGCCTTGCTTCTTTTAGTGTTGCTTCATCTTCTGTTACCATATGAGTATCACTTGTATTATTTGCTAAATCTGTTCCATTATAAAATACAATTGGTGCTTGTACTTTACCCACAAAATCACAATTAGCATTTACTATCATTACACCATTTTGGGCAATTACTGAACTATCTGCAAAGTCGATACTTTGTGAATCAACATAAACTTCATTTGCTTTAAGTTCTGATTTTTCTATTCTTGTTCTTTCTGCTTTTATATTTATTGTAGCTGGATATTCTGCATCTACTTTAGTATTAATAAATTCAATTTCTTTAGCATCAATTTGCATACCAAAACGAGCATCTCCGTATTTTTTTAAGTCATAACTATTTACAAAATTATCATTTATAAAAGTAAGTTTATTAACTCTATCAGCAGTAAGGAAACATTTACCATAAAAGTAAACATCACAGTGATCCGTATATTTATTATTTTCAAAAGTTATTTCATCGCCCCAAATTATTCCAATATTTTTATCAAAAGTACAATTTTTAAATATAACATTAGACCAAAGTGAAGTTATTTCTAAACCTGTACTAAATTCAATACCATCAAAAATATAATATACTGGCTTATTTAATCTAAAATTTTCTACAGTCTCTTTTATTCCTTCGGTTACTTGATTCATACCATTAAGTCTTAATTTATAAAGTGGATTATTCCCTTTATATCTATCAATAGACTTTTGATCAACATAACATATAATTTTATCTTCTTCTTCAACAATCTTTCCAATATTACAAATAGATTTCTTTAAATATAATTGTCTTGCTTCATTATATACTTTTAACTTAGCTTTTTTCTTAATATTATCAATAATTATCCTCATAATATATAATCCCCCTTTGAGTTGTCAATTATTATAACACAAAAATTAATTTTTTGCAAATTTCTTGATACAAATAGACAATTTTGTGTTAAAATATTATCAGAGATTGATATTTTATATATCAAATCGTTAAAAAGTGAAAAGTTGTAGATATCTTCGACAACCGCTCCATTTGAAGACAACTTACGGACTAATTAAAGTTCGTAAGTTTTTATTTTGTCCGTAGTCAGACTTGAAGGCTTGTTCCACCAAATATAAAGATAATGTTCTCTTTCTAGGAAGGAGGACATTTTTTATGCTTGAATTTAAAACTATTGAAGAACTTAAACTTAATCCTAAACTTTTAGAACTTATTAAAAACTACACTTATAAAACAAAGAAAGGAAAAGTTAAAGTTCTTCTAAATACTAATTTACAGTTTATTGAACCTACTGAATATCTAATTAAATATCCCATTACTATTACTATACTTGAATATAAAGTAAATGAAATTAGTAATAAACCATTCTACATTAAAGAGCATAAAGAAAAGTATAATTTGAAAGAAATTGAAACTTTTTTAAGAAATTTTCAAATTTAGGGTATACTTTTTGCGTTTAAGTGAGGAAACATATAGAGAAATATTAAAATTAGACTTCGTAAAACTCTTTTTATTTGAGGAAACTAATGAGAAATATTAAAAATTTTTAAATTGATGTCTGTAATTTTTAATTTAAGTTATGAAACAATTGAAAAAAATTTTAAAATTTAGGTATGCTTTTTGGCGTTTGAGTGAGGAAACATATGAGAGGTATATTAATATTTCTCAAAATTTAAGGAAAGGAGGAAAACTATGAGATGTGGAGTTTATGTAAGAGTTTCTACTGATGACCAAAGAGATAATGGTTATTCTATTGATTCGCAACTTAGAATGATAAAAGAATATTGTGAGAAAAATGATTATGATATCGTTGATGTCTATAATGATGCAGGTCATTCTGGAAAAGATTTAATGAGACCAGAAATGCAAAGACTACTTAAAGATATTAAATCTAAAAAGATTGATAAGTTAATTGCTATTAAAGTAGATAGATTAACTAGAAACAATTATGATGGCTTTTGGCTACTTAATTACTGTGAAGAGCACAATGTTAAGATTGAACTAATACTTGAGCCTTATGATGTATCTACTGCTAATGGTGAAATGATATTTGGTATGAATTTAGTATTTGGTCAACGTGAAAGAAAAGAAATTGGTGCAAGAACTAAACGTGCTATGGAAGAAATGGCATTAGAAAAAATACACCCTAGTAAAGCTCCTTATGGCTATATTAGAAACAAAGAAACAGGTCATTTGGAAGTAGAACCTATTGAAGCACAAGTTGTAAAAGAGATATTTGAACTATGTAAAAAAGGACATTCTACTAGAAATATTGCTACTATTATGAAAGATAATAATGCGTATCTTAAACAAGGTAAATGGCGAAGTGATAGAGTTTATAAAATACTCACTAATTCAATTTATATTGGTATATTTGAGTATGGAAAGTATAAAAGAAAGCCACAAGATGTATTAAGAGTTGAAGATTATTGTGAACCAATTATTGATATAACAACTTGGAATACTACAAGAGCAAATTTAGAAAAAAATAAACATCCAAACTATGGAGAGCATATTCATTTATTTGCAGGATTAGTTAAATGTCCTATATGTAATGAGATACTTGCCGCTAGTGAATCATTTAAAAAGTATAAAAATGATACTAAAATTTATTATCATTTAAGATGTAAAAACTCTAATTGTAAAGGTTATGGCTATCACTATAATGCAGATAAAATCGAGCATAAATTAAAAAGGATTTTAGATGAATTAACTAGATTTATGTATGATAATTCTAATGAAATAATTACTTGTAGTTCTACTAAAAGTAATGAAGTTAAGGAAATAGAAAAAGCCATTGAAAAGTTAAAAGTTCAAGAAAAGAGATTAGTAGATTTATATTTAAGTTCAACTCTTGATGTAGAAACTATCAATCATAAAAATGATGTTATTAAAAAAGAAATTGATAAACTAATTAAAAAGAAAACTACTCTTGATCCAGATAATGACTTTAAAGAATATACAGTAGAACTTCTTAAAAAACTGAATTATGAAGAGGATAATGGAGATATTATTTTCAAAAACAATTTAAGTTTTGCCTATTTATTTGATAGTTTAAATAGAAAGGCACAAAAAGAATTAATAAATAGATTAATATCTTCTATTGAAATAACTAGAGATGATAACTACAATATTGAGATAAAAAATATCAAATTTACAGAAGAATTTATCTCAAAAAGTACAAAAGATTATATTGATTATTTAAATGAATTACTCACCTATAATAATATTGGTATAACTTATAAAGAGCAAATTAATAAAGAAAAATTATTAGAATTAGAAAAGGATTATACCATTATGTCATTAGTAAAAATGGAAAATAATCTATATTCTGAAGAAGAATTAAACAACTATATTGAATTAATGAAGGAACATTTCTATGTAGACGGAATTATAAATTGTCCTTATATTGAAGGTAATAATATAGTTGATACTTTAATTCTAATACCAAAAACTGAAATAATTTATGAATGAAAGGAATGATAATTTATGGAGATAAAATATACAAGACAAGGAGATTATTTAATACCAAATTTAATAATTAAAACTAATAGTTTTGATAATAAAATTAATAAATTCGGATTATTAAGATTACAATTTATAAAGACAAATAAAAAAGCATTTTATACTTCACTTTTAGCAAAAGATGAATTGAATAGTCATCTTATTTCAGTAAGTAAAATATGCGAGAAAAGATATGAAATTATGATTAACAATTTTATAAAAAATGATGAAAAACTATCTGAAAAAAGCAAAAATTCAAATCAACTTGAATGGGTAAAACTTATGAATAATTATAAAAAAACAGCTGAAGAAATTATAAAAAAGGAAATAATATATGTTTAAAATGTGTACCCACGTACTCACAAATTTTGTCTAGCAAGCACTGAATTTGTACTCCCATACAAATTCTATTATGGGAACTCCCATACCCTTAAAATTTTAGAAAGGAGCCTTTAAATTTATGAGAATAAGAAATAATAAAGTTAATGTATTTTTAAGTGATGATGAAAAAATTGTTTTAAAAAGTAATTCTTCAAAATTAAACCTATCACAATCTGAATATATCAGAAATTTAATTGTAGGATATGAGATTAAAGCGCCACAAGTTAAAGAAGAAACAAAGCCAAAAAAAGATGAGTATATTATAGAAAATATTCTTAAAGCACTAGACAAAAATATTGAATACTTAATTAAGGTAAAGAATCGTTTTCGTTATCTTGGATATTTTAAAGATGAAGAAGCAATTGGAATCAAAATTGACTATTTAAAGATACAAAATAATACGCTAAAAAAATATGTGCCTATTGAAAGTAATAAAGACAATGCCAACTAAACATTGTCTTTATTACTTTTACAAATATGTTCTCATAATTTTTATTGAAGTTTCTAAATCCGAATATGAAGCTTGTCCGTTATCTGCTCTATGATGAATTTGATTTCTAATAAATGTATGCAAAGAAACTTCATTAGGATATTTTAGCCAAGGATAACTTTTACTTTCACCTTTAGTGTTTATAAAAAACTGATTATCAAAATCCTTTATTTTAGAACTCGTTGCATGTTGGTAAAACAATTCCTCATATAATTCGTTATGATATTCTTCGGTTGCTAAATTAAATGCCAAATAATTTGTTTCATTTGATGATATATAAGAAAGTTTTCTATCTTCGATTTTTGAAAAAGATGTATCATTTTTTAAAATAATTGTTTTAACAAAATCATTATATGATAATTGTTTAATTAATAATGCTGAATGTGTTGTTATAATTACTTGAGCCGTTTTAGATATTTGTAATAAAAACTCTACAAATTTTTGCTGAATTTTTGGGTGTAAATGTAATTCGGGTTCATCAATTAATATTATCATATTTTTTTGATTTTGTTCTGACATATAATATGAGTAAACTAAAGAAAACATCATTTCATATCCCGAGCCTAAACTAGATAATGATACTTGTTGATTACTATCTTTTTTTATTACAAAACTTGCGTTTTTGAACGGAGCATAATTATTTAAAAAATCTAATTGAACTCTATAACCACTTATTGATTCAAATTTATCTATCGCAGTTTCTAGGTATTTGTTTTGTATTTTCCCTTTTTTTACTGTCTCGTTTAAGCCTTGATTTAAATCTACAATACTTTCACTGTTTTTATTATACTGAAAATTAAAATCATCCATAATCCTATCAAAACGTGTATTATTATATGTGCCAGAACGTGTTTGAAATAATCTATTCTTATCTAAATATAGAATATCTGTATCATTAAAACGTTTACCACTAAAAGGATTATTAACACTTAGTCTCAAATCAGGGCTTCCATCTTTTGGTTTATCGGGATTTGATTTAATAAACTGTTGATCATGCACTACTGGTGTCACTAGATAAGATTTACTTCCTTTGCCTCTAAGTCCTGCTGTAAATAAAAATCCTTTTGCATCAAAATTTGTATTTGGGAACGTACCTAACACATTAAAATCTTTATCTGAAAAAATCTTTATTTCTGTTTTTTCATTAGGATTATTTATATCAGAAATATTAAATGAATCAGCTTTATAATCTAAAATAGTGGATGAAATAGCATCAAGAATAGTTGTTTTTCCACAACCATTTTCACCAACAAAAACAGTTAAACCAGTTCCTTCATTGATTTTGTCTGGAATATTAAAATCATCTATTTCATAATCATTACTATCAAATAATCTATAATTTTTTATGCATAGCTTTTTAATAAACATTATATTCCCTCCAATTTATATTTTTTATATATGCCATTTTTCTGGATAAACATAATTTATCTTATCTTGCTTTGCCACATACTTTTTCTTTATCTTAGTTCTATTAGATTTTAACTCAGGTAAGGCTTGTCTACAATATTTATCCAATTCGCAAAATATATTTTGGCAATCTATTAATTGTAATGGTCTATTACCAATTTTTTTAAAATCTAAACCTAATCTTTTAAATTCTTCATTTTGATGTTCATACATATATCTAATAATATCTTCATTAGTCATTTTGCCTTTATCAATAAAACATTTTTTTATTCCACGAAGCGAACCAGGACCAGCAATTGTAAATTCATCTTCTTTCCAATTTACAACTTCACTATAATTTATATCAGTTACTAATTGATAAGCCATAAAATTTCCGATTAAAGGATAACTTTTAATAATATTAAATGCTTCTTCCATAGTTTCGCATTTAACTATTTTATTTTGTATTTTATCTTCATTAAACATTTTATTAAGTAATGCTAAATGATTATCATGTTTTCTATCATATCCAAAGGCTTTATTAGCACAACTAATATAAGCATCATTATAAATTTTAATTCCATTTGAAATAGCTTTTTCTAATACATTACTATACTGGCTAATATTGAAATTATTTAGAGTAATATCTTTAAAGTTATTTAACAAAAGTTCCCAAGTAGATTCTTTATTAAATAATTTAAATAAAAATATTCTAAACAACATATCTTCATCAGAATAGCTTTTACCATTATAAATTACATTTTTTAACAAATACTGGCTAACTCTATCATTAACTCTATAACTATTACAAAATTTATACTCTTGCAATATAGGGTCTGTAGTCCAAGGAGCAGATTCACCATTTAATTTTTTTATAAATATATTTTGCCTTTCGTAAGCAAAATACCAATATAAATCATAAACTTCTTGTCTTTTTTTCATATCTATCTCATACATTTTGGATCTCTTGAATTTATACATTTCCTTAATACTTTTACTTTATCTTCATCTTCGGTATAATTTGCTATTATTTTTTGACCAATGCAACCACTTTTGCATATTTTATAATCTTTACAAGTAGAACAAGCATTATCTGTGTTTAAACTTCTAATATTTAAAAAATAGGATGAATTATACATTTCTTCAAGAGTGTTTTCTTTAATATTTCCACTAATACCAAGTTTAGTAAAATATTTTATAGAATCACAAGGATATGCAATACCGTCAAATCCAATAATCATAATTTCATCAGCAATAATACAAGGGCTATTTTCAATACCCAAAATATTCCAAGGACTACCTAATCTTATTTTTTCCTTATTTCCAAGATTTAAATATAACTCTTTTATCCTTAATAATTCTTGTTTAGTTAAATCCATTTCTGTTATGCCTTTGCCATGAGGAACGAATCTAAGCAAACTAATTTTATCAAAATAAGGTTTATCATTAAATAAATTTAAAGTACTAGTTACAATTTCATTCATTTTATAAATAGAGTCTTTTGAAACTGTATAATGAAACCCTAATTTAGAATTATAATCTTTAAAAACTTTATCAAAGAAATCAATATGAGAATATGTAGATAAATCTTGTTCATCTGATAAAGTATCAGCTAAAGAATATATAATTTTATTTAAACCATTATGCATTAATTCTCTATATTTATTTAAGTTTTTTTCATTTCTATAAGCAAAAGTATATAGTGTTGAATTCATACCTAATTTAGAAGTTAATTCTATTAACTCCGGAAGTCTTTCATACATTAAAGGTTCTCCACCAGTAAACACTATTGTTCCTATATTCATGTCTTTTGCTTCATATATAATTTTTTTTACATCTTCAAAATCTAATTCTTTTATATTATTAGAACTATTAGTTGCACTGCTTGAGCAATGCTTACAATTTCTGGCACATCTATTAGTAAGTTCAATTTTTACTTCTTTTAACATTGTCATTACCCCCAAGGAATTTATATAATATATTATACAATAAAATACAAAAAATTTCCATACTTCCTTGAAAAAATATAGGAATTACTATATAATATTTTTAGAAAGAGGGCGTTATGGTTCGTAAGCTGTTGCTTACCCGCTCCATTGACGAATCTGTTCGAACTATTTAGTTTGAACTTGATATATAGAATCAATCGAAAGATTGATTTTTTGTATCTTACAAAGAAATCATCCCAAAGAAAAAGATGATTACAATATTGAAATTTAATATTTAAATAATATAAATGATACTAAAAAATAGAAAATCCAAACTATATATGGTATAATATTATATAGATGGAGGTTATTATGATTAAAGAAACTGTTAAATATCCCGAGTTTTCTGAAATTGATTTTATAAGATTATATTGTGCAATGAATTTTAAAAATGGTTGTTCTCCAATCATAAAACATTATGAATTAGAAAAAAAGTTATATAGATTTTATTCATTAACTGAATTTAGAGATTTATTTCAAGATATATGTCCTAAAAAAGATTACACAAATTCAGAAAACAGTTATTTGAATTTGGGAACTGCCTTGAATGCTGCTCAATTAGTTAGACTACTAATTCCTATACAAAGCACTGGAGAAACTAGTTCGATTATTTCTTGTAATAATAAAATAGCACAAGAAATAATATCAAGTACTGATACGGAAATGGTTAATAAAATGGCTAAATTATTTAATTTAATGCTTGATTTTGATAGCAGTTTAAAAGAAAATCGCTATTATCAAACATCTGATGCTGGGGTAGTATCAGATAAACAATTTATTGATGAACCAGTAGAAAATTATACTAAGGCGTTAAATTCTCCTATTATGTCAGAAATTCAAGAATCAGGACCGGTATTAATTAAAAAAATGAATAAAGACACAAAAAAATAATTGCCACTTTTTTCATTTTTTTGATAAACTATATTTAGTGATTGATATTTATGTATCAATTTCGTGTATTGGAAAAAGTTGTAGATATCTACGACCTTGGCTCCATTGAAAAATCAAACACCATTTGGTGTTTTTTTTATGGAGCATAGTGAGGAAGTCACCACCCGTCATTCAAAACCATTTACAAAATATAGAACCCAAACTATTTACTATTATTTTTAAAACTAACAATATCTTAATTATTCCATCTAGCACATACAATATACATATCACCTCTGTTATTAGAAGTACCATCTATATCCCTTTTCTTTGGGCATAATGTCATACATGCAATATGAAGAGAAGTAAAATCTAAACATCTTTTAAATAAGACAAGGTCATATATATTATATTTCATAATCCCATAATAATAACTAATATATAATAAGTATGGATGATACCTATTTAGAGACAATATACTAAATATTGGCTCTAAATAGCACTAACAAGACTAATAAAGTTAGGCTTGTAGTAATAAAAAAATACCAACCACAAAGATCAGTATTTCCCTATTTATAAATTATAACGTTTAAGAATAACATTAACCATAGAAAAAGAAATATTACCAGTATCATTACCAATAACTTCAGTTCTTATTTCAAGATTACCACCAGCATAAACATCAACAAAATTAACTTCTGAAAAATCCATGTCACTAGTAGTACCCTTATCAAGAACAAACTCCATATCACTAATTTTTTCATTAGTAGTAGCATTATATAAATAGAACTTACCACCAGTATCATTAGTAACACCCGATATTCGTCCACACAAAGTAACCTCAAATACACTAGTTTTCGATACCTTTATTTGATTACCAGAAATAGATATAATATCAGAGTTCCCTGGAATAATTCTAGTAGTAGTAACAGTCATTGTACCAGCATTAGTAGTATCTTTAAAACTAGAAAAACAAACAGCATTATAAGAAGTAGGCCCAAGTGTTCCTTGAGGTCCCTGCGGTCCCGTCGGACCAACTTTTCCCTCTATGCCAGGAGGACCTGCGATACCTTGCTTTCCTTGAGGACCAATATCACCTTTTTCTCCTTTATCGCCTTTTAAACCAGTGTCACCTTTATCACCTTTTTGACCCCTCGGAATAACAAAATCCAAAGTATGAACTTCGCCATCAAAATTATCTATAATAGTAGCCTCACTACCACTACTTACTTTTCCAACACTAATCTTCTCACTCTTCCCTGGAGGGCCCTCTATATTACCAACACTATCCCAAATAGATTTTTCACTATTCCAAACATATAAATTACCACCAACTAAGTAGCAGTCACCCCTATTACCAAAAGGATGATTATTAATTAACTCCTCATAACTATCATAATCACCTAGTATACTAATACCATCCCCCTTGTCCCCTTTTGGACCTCTAGGACCAACCATTGGATAAATACCAGCCCTCCTAAGTCTTTCCCTAATTCTTTGACCTTCAAGTATAACCTTAATATTATCATTCATTATTATCACCTCACATTTAAAACATTATATGTAAAAGTAACATAAACAAATAATTAATAATACCAAGATTATATATCCTTCGTAATCTCATCCCACTCTAATGTTTTCTTCTCAATATCACCATTTACAATATCAATCTCTAACTTAATCAAATTAGCCTTATTAATATCCATATAAACATCTTCCTTCAAAAGCTCATTATTAAGATTACTAAGTCTCTCCTCTAATTCAAAAATATCCCTTTCTATTTTCTTAATCATTTTATTCCTATCAAAAGTATCTACCTTTTTATCAGTACTCTTCTTCTTTTCTATCTTAACCCCATTATCATTACTTATATTATTAAACCTAGTCTTCTCCAAATACTCATTATACCCATAATTATATAAAGTACCTCTACCACCATCCATAACAAGAAGTCTATCACATACATTCTTAATAAGATATCTATCATGACTAACCATAATAATAGTACCCTTATAACTAGTAAGCATTTTCTCAATAGTATCTTTACCAATAATATCCAAGTGATTCGTCGGTTCATCTAAGATAAGAACATTAGGTTTTTTATTCAAAATCTTACACAAACTAACTCTAACCTTTTCACCACCAGATAAATCCTTAATTTTTTTAAAGACATCTTCCCCACTAAATTCAAAAGCCCCAAGAAGAGTTCTAATCTCATTAGGTGTAAGTCTAGGAAATTCTTTGTCAATCTCATCATAAATAGAATTATCATAATTAAGATTATCTAATGCTTGTGAAAAATAACCAATATTAACTCTATCTCCAAAAACAAACTTACCACCAAGTGCTGGAATATCACCCATAATAGTTTTAAGAAACGTACTTTTACCAATACCATTCTCACCAATAATACCAAGTCTGTCTCCTCTTTCCACATCAAAAGATAACTTACATAACTCTCTATCATAACCAATAGAAAGATTCTTAACCTTAAGAACATCTCTATAGCTATTCATTTCAGGACTAAAATTAATCTTAAAAGACTTCGTATTAGTCTTATCAGGTTTATCTATTAATACCATTCTTTCAATTTGCTTTAATTTTGACATAGCCATACCAGCTTTAGTAGGTTTATACCTAAATCTATCAGCAATATCTTGAAGTCTTTTAATCTCCCTTTGTTGCCTTTCATAATCATTAAGATTTCTTACATAATTTTCTTCCTTCTTCTTAACAAAATAAGAATAATTACCACTATATCTAGTTAAAGAACCATACTCAATATCATATATCACGTTACAAACATTATCCAAAAACATTCTATCATGACTAACCAAAATAATAGAACCCTTATATCCCTTTAAGTAATCCTCAAGCCATTCTATAGCCTTAATATCCAAGTGATTAGTAGGTTCATCCAAAATAAGTAAATCAGGTTTCGATAACAGAAGCCTAATCAAAGACAACTTCGTAATTTGACCACCAGAAAATTCATTCAAATACCTATCTTTATCCTTATCACTAAAATCAAATTTACTTAAAATAACTTCTATCTCCTTCTTATATTTATAACCACCCATATATTCATATCTAGATAAAAGATCATTATATTTACTTACTATCTTTTCATCATAATGAGTACTCATTTCATCCTCTAAAGTATTAAGTTTCCTTTCAATATCAAGAATATCCTTAAAAGAACTCCTAATATAATCTATCATCTTCATATCAAGACTATAACCATCATTCTGTTTAACATAACCAATATTAAAGTCTCCCGAAGAAATAATATCTACTTCTTCATAACCACTATTAATTTCATACTCTGAAGCAATAGCCTTAAGTAAAGTCGTTTTACCCGAGCCATTTCTACCTACAATACCAATTTTCTCATTATCCTTAACACAAAAATTAATATCTTCAAGTACTGTATTATTACCAAGAGTAACACTACCATGACTAATTTTATAATACATCATAATCACCTGCTCTACTAATATTCTACCACATAAATAAAAAGAACTAAATACTTTTTTAGTATCAGTTCACACTTCATTGTTCACTGCTAGTTAAAGCCACAAGTCTTTAACTAGAATTTTTAAAGCCTTATAAATAAGTCTTTAAAAATATTATTTTCTTTTTCTCTTTAAAGACTTACACTTAATATTATCCTTATCGTTATTAGCAGTATATATCTTTCTAACTCTTCTAATTTCTTCATATACAAAATTAGCAGGAATAACATCTAAACCATATTTAAAAGAAATAATATTGCAAAAATAACTATCATAAAGAATACCTTCTGATATATTAGTATATTCTTCTTCCCTATCTTTATCATCTAATATATATGCAGCCTTACAAACCACATCACCACATAAATTTACATTATTTTTAGATATCCTTATATTACTAAGACCAAAAAGAAAATCTTTTCCCATATCTTCCATATCAAAAGGTCTTCCCGTAACCCAATCAAGATATTCATTACCTTTTACCTTATCTATATAAATCATAAATGGCTCATTTAAAGAACTCTTAACAAACACTTCAGTATTATCTTCATTAATTATTTTTCTCCAAAAAGTAATACCCTGTACATTAACTTCATAACTAGTTCTCTTTTTAAACATAATAACAAACCTCCCTATAAACATAGCATAACATAAAAAAAAAGAAAGAGCAACCAAAATAGTTGTTCTTCAAATACATTATAATTATTCTAACTATACAATTAAAGTAAATAAACATAATACAAAGATATTTACAAGCATAATAGTAAGAACTACCTTAAATGCCCATCTAAACCAAGTAGAATATTCTACTTTAGCAAGAGCAAGTCCACCCATTATAGCACCACATGTTGGAGTTATCAAATTAACAAGTCCATTAGCAGCAACTAAAGTCATAATAGTAACTTCTACACTATAACCAAGTTGAGCAGCAATAGGAGCGATAATAGGAGTAGATAAAGTTGCTAAACCAGATGATGATGGAACTAAAATAGATAATACAATATGTAAAATATAGTTAAGTGGTACGAATGCAAGTTCAGGTAATTTAGAAAGCATATCAGCAGCATTATAAATAATATAATTATCTAGATATGTTTCACCCATAAGTACACTAGCACCTCTTGCAATAGCAATAACTAATATAACACCAATCATATCGTCAGCACCATCAACAAAAGTATCAACAAAATTTTTCTCACCAAATCTATTAATAATTGCAATAATAATAGACATAATTAAGAACCATAAAGCAGCCTCATAGAACCACCAGTTACCAAGTGAAGACCCAGTAAGCCAACCAGTAAAGCTATCAAAGAAAGTAATACCAAACTCACCCCATGGAACAAACCCAATAATCATAACTAGGAATGTAAGACCAAATAGAATAAGAGTAACTTTTTGTTTAGTACTTAATTTAACATCCTTTTTGTCCTTATCTTCAAATTGACCAAATCTCTTTTCAGCTTGTTTTTGTTCTCTAAGTGATAAGAATGTAGAACCTTTATCCTTTTGAACCTTCTTAGCATAGCTCATTACAAATAATATAGAAACAATTAAAGTAGTAAGCCAAATAAATACTGCTATTAAAATAACAAGTCCTTGATTACAAGCAACACCTTCTGGTAATGCACTAATAGCAACACCAGTAGCAAAAGGATTAATAGTAGAACCTAAACATCCACTACCTGCACCAAGAAGAACTACCGCAGAACCAACAAGTGGATCCATACCAGCAGCCATCATAGTAGCAGCTAATAAAACATAAAATCCTACTGTTTCTTCAAGCATACCATAAGTAGTTCCACATATAGAGAAAATAAGCATTAATATAGGAATTAATAAAATTTCCCTACCTTTTAGTTTATGAACTAAAACTTTGATACCAGTTTCTAATGCTCCAGTTTTATTAATAACGGCAAGCAATCCACCAAGCATCATAATGAAAATACCAACATCAATAGCATTTTCAAATCCCTGTATAGGTGCCATCAAAACCTGTGATAAAGTAGCACCAACAGTTCCACTTCCATTAACAATTTCTTCACCAACAAATTGTGCATTTGGAAGTACATGTGATAATATTCCAAGACCAAAAATTAGAATTAGAATAATCGAAAAAGACGATAACATTACCTTAGCCTTTTTCTTAGCCATTTCTTTCTACCTCCTCTTTATAATAGTACCAGTTTTTCCCTTAATGGCTAGATTAGCCTTTTCAAGAGAACTAATAATTGCTTTTCTGTCATCAGAATCTTCTACAAAAGACATAGAAGCTTCAACTTTAGGGAGCATACTACCTTTAGCAAATTGATTTTCACTAATGTATTTATTAGCATCTTTAATAGTAATAACATCTAAATCAACTTGATTTTCAGTATTATAATTTAAAGAAACCTTTTCAACAGCAGTCAAAATCATTAAAGTATCTGCCATAGTAAGTTTAGCAAGTAAAGCAGCAGTTCTATCTTTATCAATAACAGCCTCTACTCCTTTATATGCTCCATTTTCCATAATAACAGGAATTCCTCCACCACCAGAAGCAATTACAATATTATTATTGTCAAAAAGCATCTTTATCGTATTCTTTTCAACAATATCAATAGGCATCGGAGATGGTACAACTCTCCTATAACCACGCCCAGCATCTTCTATCATAGTATACCCTTTTTCTTTTTCAATATCCAAAGCCTCTTCTTTAGTATAAAACATACCAATAGGCTTACTAGGATTTTGAAAAGCACTATCCTTAGAATCAACTAGGACTTGTGTTATCAAAGTTACACAATTTTTACTAATATTCTGTTTTTTTAGTTCATTTTGAATACATTGTTGCAATTGGTAACCAATATAACCTTGACTCATACTTCCACACTCAGGAAAAGGCATCATCGGAGTACCAGCTTCCCCATTAGAAGCATACTCCATAGCAAGAGCAATCTGTCCCACCTGCGGACCATTTCCATGTGTCAAAATAATTTTATTTCCATCTTTAACCAAATCAACAATTATCTTAGCAACATCTTTAAGTAAAGATAACTGTTCACTAGGATTTTTACCTAAAGCATTTCCACCTAAAGCAATAACAATTTTACTCATTATTCATCCCTCATTGTAGCATATACAACTGCTTTAATAGTATGTAATCTATTCTCAGCCTCATCAAATACTTTAGACTTAGAACTATTAAATACCTCATCAGTAACTTCCATTTCCTTAAGGCCAAATTTCTCATAAATATCTTTACCAATAGAAGTATTTAAATCATGAAATGATGGAAGACAATGTAAGAATATAGCATTAGGATTAGCATTATTCATAACATTCATATCAACCTGATATGGACTAAGTAATTTGATTCTTTCAGCCCAAACCTCATCAGGTTCACCCATAGAAACCCAAACATCAGTATAAATAACATCTGCCCCTTTAGAAGCCTCCACAACATCCTCTGTCATTTCGATACTTCCACCAGTTTCTTTGGCAATTTCTTTACATTTTTCAATAAGTTTTTTATCAGGCCATAATTCTTTAGGACCACAAGATACAAAATGCATACCCATCTTAGCACATACAACCATTAAAGAATTAGCAACATTATTTCTAGCATCACCCATAAATACAAGTTTAATGCCATCTAAATGACCAAAATTTTCTTCAACAGTCATAACATCTGCTAACATCTGTGTAGGATGAAACTCAGTAGTAAGACCATTCCATACTGGAACACCTGCATTCTTAGCAAGTTCTTCAACTATTTTTTGATCGTATCCTCTATATTCAATACCATCATACATTCTACCAAGTACTTTAGCAGTATCAGCAATACTTTCTTTCTTACCCATTTGTGAACTACCTGGATCTAAGTAAGTAACTCCCATGCCTAAATCAAGACCAGCAACTTCAAAAGCACATCTTGTTCTAGTTGAAGTCTTTTCAAATAAAAGTACAATATTCTTACCATTTAAATATCTATGTTCAATACCCCTATGTTTTTTATCCTTCAAATCTTTAGATAAATCAAGTAAATATCTAATTTCTTCAGGCGTATAATCAAGTAAAGTTAAAAAGTTTCTACCTTTAAAATTAAATTTCTTATTATTTACTTTTTTAACTTCATCATGTTTAGCTGAAGAAATATTTTCTTTTTTAACAGTACCACTTTCAGTATAAATATCTTCTCTAACAAGAGGCATACTCATACATCTAGGACCTCCACGTCCTCTAGAAAGTTCAGCACTTGACATTTCAAACACTTTAATACCATGCTCTCTCAAAATATTATTAGTAATATTATTTCTGTCATATACAACAACAACGCCAGGAGCAATACATAAAGTATTAGTACCATCATTCCATTGTTCTCTTTCTGAAGAAATTTTCTCTCCTCCAGCACAAGGAATTAAAGTAATTTTTCTACCCAAATATTTTTCTAATATTTCTTCTAAAGAACCATTAACCTCTTTAACATTTAAATCTTCATCACTGTCAGGAATATCTCCCTCTGTAATTTCAAATACTTGTAAAGTATCCATAATACCAGGATGATAAGTAAACTTATCAAAATCAATTTGTGTAAATACCGTATCCAAGTGCATAAATGCTCTTGATACAGGAATATTAAACGCTAATATTGTATCAATTTCACAATCAGGATTTCTAAATAAATTCTTAGCAAGTTCATCAATAGCACCAGCCTCAGTTCTTTGTGAAATACCTACTGCTAATATATGATTATTAAGATTAAGAACATCTCCGCCTTCAATATGATATGGTAAATATCTATCATAATATTTATTAACTTGTCCCTTATAATCAGGATGATAGTTAAATATATATTCAGCATAAATAGTTTCCCTATTTCTAGTAACAGAATACATCTTATTCAAAATAATACCATTACCAGCACTAGCAAAAGGATCTCTAGTAAAGTATAAGTTAGGCATAGGATCAGCCAAAAAGTCAGACTCCTCACTTACTAAATCCACTAAAGATTGTTCATAATCTCTTTTTGCTCTATTAATTTCCTCTAATTTAATACCTTGCATAGTTTTGAGAACAAGTTCTTTCTTATTAACAAAACTCTTTAAATAGTCAAAAACTAAATTTCTATATTTAGGAGTTTTGATACCTGCCTCAAAAATAAACTGTCTAATAAATTTATTTTCAATATCATCGCTAAGTTCTAATACTTCAGCCATTAAATCCTCAAGATAAACAACCTCAATATTATTTTCTTTTAATATACGAGCAAATTCATCATGCTCTTTTTGAGCCTCGGGTAAAAAAGGAATATCATCAAATAGTAATCTACTTAAAGAATCTGGTGTTAAATTAAGAAGTTCACTACCAGGTCTATGTAATAATACCTTTTTTAATGGGCCAATTTCACTTTTAACATTAATTGCATTCATATTTTTTCTCCCTTCTATTCTAATTCATTGTAGTACTCTACTATTTAAGTATAGCAGATTTTCTCATTTTTTACAATTTATTTCTTTATTTTATCTAAAAATTCCTTTATTCTGATATTTTCACTTGAAAAGAAGTCTTTAGTTTTTCCATCAAATATAACTTTGCCACCATCAATAAATAAAACCCTATTAGAAACTTTTTTAACAAAGTTCATCTCATGAGATACAATAACCATTGTTTTACCAGTATCTGCAACTTTTTTAATAAGATCTAAAACTTCTCCAATCATTTCAGGATCTAATGCACTTGTTGGCTCATCAAACAATATAATATCCGGTTCCATAATAAGTGTTCTAATTATAGCAACTCTTTGTTTCTGACCTCCAGAAAGTTCATTAGGATAATGTTCCGCCTTATCTTTTAAATTAATAGTATTAAGTAATTCAAGTGCTTTTTTTCTAGCAGTTACTTCATTCATTAGTTTTAATTTAACCGGAGCTAACGTAATATTATCAATAACAGTAAGATGTGGAAATAAATTAAATTGTTGAAAAACCATTCCCATCTTTTGCCTAAGTAAAGATAAATCAGCTTTTTTACCAACTAAAGATGTACCTTCAAAAATAATATCTCCAGAACTAGGTTTCTCTATTAAATTAAGACATCTAAGTAATGTTGATTTACCACTACCTGAAGGGCCAACAATAGAAATAATATCTCCTTTTGAAACATTAAAACTAATATCATTAAGAACAACATTACTACCAAATTTCTTTTTTAATTTTTTAACTTCTAGCATTAGATAATCTCCTTTCCATAGTGTTAACCAACTTAGATAATCCTAACGTCATAATCAAATATATAATGGCAGTTATAACAAGAGGAAAGAAATAATCATAAGTTCTAGATGCAATAATATCTGAAGCCTTAGTAAGTTCTAATATTCCAATATAAGCACCTGCCGAAGTCTCTTTAAGTAATGTAATAAATTCATTTCCTAATGCCGGTAAAACATTTTTAATAGCCTGTGGTAAAATAATATATCTCATTGTTTTACCATAGCTAAGACCTAAAGATAAACCAGCTTCCATTTGTCCTTTGTCAATAGAAATAAGGCCCGATCTAATTATTTCCGAAACATAGGCAGCAGAATTTAAACCAAATGCCAATATACCAACTATAATTATATTAATATTGACAGATTTAAAAATAACATAATAAATAATCATTAATTGCAATAACACTGGTGTACCTCTAATAATATTGACATATAAAGTAGCAACCTTATTACCTAATCTCATTTTACCATTAATATCATGATTATGTCTAATAAGTGCTATAACTATTCCAAGTACAATACCAATAATAACAGCAAATAGAGCAATTAATATAGTATGAAATAATCCGTCTAATATATACTTATATCGATCATCATAAATAACACTATCATAAAAACTAATACCTATATTTTTAAAAAAGCCAAAAAAGTTATCAAAAAATCGCATATATCCATTCATATCAAATTTACTCCTCAGTATGTTTAATAATAAAATTATCAATAGATCCATCACTAGAAAGCCTATTAAGTACTTTATTAACAGTTTCTAATAATTCAGTATTTCCCTTTTTAACAATCATGCCATAACTATCACTAGTAAGTTCACCATCTAATATTTTAATATCACTATTTTTTTCAATAATTTCTTTAGCAGGTAATTCATCCATAACTACTAAATCAACTTTACCAACTTTTAAATCTTCAATAGCGGCCAAATATTTCTTTTGTCTAACAATCTCAGCATTTTTATAATTTTCCGTAACATAAGTATCTGCAACACTACCAAGTTGTACTGCTATCTTTTTATCATTTATATCTTTTATACTATTAATAAAACTATCGTTTTTAACAATAACAACTTGCTTACTAACAGAATAATTAATAGAAAAATCTACTTTTTTTGCCCTTTCATCACTATAGCTTATACCAGCAGCACCAATATCAGCTTTTCCTGTTCTTACTTCATTAATAATAGAATCAAAAGCTATATCCTTAATAACAAGTTCTTTTCCCAATTCTTTTGCTATTTCTCTGGCTATATCTACATCAACACCAACAATTTCACCATTTTCATAATACTCATAAGGTGCAAAACCTGCTTCAGTTACCATAACAAGTTTGTTGTCATCTTTCTTTCCACATCCTACCATAACAATTAAACATATAAAACACAAAGATAATCTCAAAATTTTTTTCATATACATCACTCTCCTATTAAATAAATTATAACATAATAATTAAAAAAAAGACAATAAAATTACTCAATTATCTTTTAAATATTTAATGTGTCAACATTTCTATCATGTTTAATATGATCCCAATTACAATCTTTGATAAATAAGCATATAAAATTAATAGGAAACCAACTCAAAACAAATAAATCAAAAAGTAAAATTCCCCATATATTTTCTTTAATGCTTTTATTACATTTTTTTATCACAATCATTCTAAAAACAACCCCTATAAAATAATTAATCAGAAACATAATAAAATAAATAACAACATCCATACTATTAAAGTCATTTAGATAAAATACATTATAAAAGATTCCAATTAAAGAAACTATTGTAAACAAAACATGAAATATAATACCAAAGTAAAATATAATTACATCAAAACATTCAAATCTTTTATTTTTAATTCCTTCTTTTATAAGAGAACCAGTATAATTTTTTAAGCACTGAATAGCACCAAAGGACCATCTCTTTCTTTGCTTAAGAGAACCTTTAAAGTCGGTAACTTGTTCATCATAAGTAATAGCATTTTCATTAAAGGCAATTTTAATACCATTAATAGCACATATAGCAGTATATTCAATATCCTCAGTAATAGTTTTAGGATCATATCCGTACCGATCAATAGTTTCTTTTTTTACCATAAATCCAGTACCATTTAAAAAAGAACTCATCCCAAAATTAAATCTTGATTTATTTATAAATAAACTTTGTAAATAATATAAAATAGCATAACTTGTACTAAGCCAATTATCGCATATATTTTTCGTATCTCTAAAACCTTGAACAACTTCATAACCACAATTAATAGAATCATTCATTTTATTCAAGAATTCCCTATGAACCACATTATCGGCATCAAAAATGACATAAGCATCTATTTCATCATTACTTTTTAATTTATTAAAAGTATATTTAAGCACTTCTCCCTTTGATTTGACCTTTTGTTTACATTCTATAATTTTTGCTCCTGCATTTTTTGCCACTTCCAAAGTATTATCAGTACAATTATTAACAATAACATATACATCATACTTATTACTAGGATAATTTTGTTTTTTCAAACTATTAATTAAATTTTTAATAACAGTTTCCTCATTACGAGCCGCGACTAAAATAGCAAAATGATTTTTTTTATTATTATCAATTTCACATTTCTTTTTTCTAAAAACTCCAGAAGCCATAATCAAAAAATAAAATCCATAAATAAGAGAAAGTATTAACAATATATAAATAATTATTTCAAACATATTACACCTCATATTAATTGTACTATATCAAATAGTACAATTAAATAATACACCTATATAATGCTTTTGTCAATATAAATTTGTTAAATTTACATGTATTATACTGTTAAAAAATTATATATAATTTAAAAATTTTCCTAATGATATTTTCATGATTAAAAAACTATAAAAAACGACATTTAAATTTACAAATTTTCTACAATTTATTTTACCATTTACAAGAACATCATTTTTTTCTTGTTTAAGCATTATATTAATAAATAATTGATTTTTGTAATATATAGAAAAACCACTGAATTAATCAATGGTTTAAAACTAATAGTTTTCCTTTTTAATTTCAAAATAACTTTGTGGATGAGCACAAACAGGACATACTTTAGGAGCTTCTTTTCCAATAACAATATGACCACAATTTCTACATTGCCATATTTTATCTCCATCTCTAGAAAATACTAAACCTTCATTAATATTAGAAATAAGTTTTCTATATCTTTCTTCATGTTCTTTTTCAATTTTAGCCACTTCTTCAAATAGAAAAGCAATTCTAGTAAAGCCTTCATTTCTAGCAGTTTCTGCAAAACCTTTATACATATCAGTCCATTCATAGTTTTCACCATTAGCAGCATCTATTAAATTATCAATAGTACTAGGAACAGCACCACCATGTAATTCTTTAAACCACATCTTGGCATGTTCTTTCTCATTATTTGCAGTTTCTTCAAAAATTGCAGCTATTTGCTCATAACCATCTTTTTTTGCCTTTGAAGCAAAATAAGTATACTTATTTCTAGCCTGTGACTCTCCTGCAAAAGCAGTCATCAAATTTTGTTCAGTCTTGCTTCCTTTTAATTCCATTTTTTTCCTTCCTCTCTAAACATTTTTTACAAATACCTACGTATTTAACATCGTAATCAATTACTAAATTACCATCGATATAATTATTAGAATTATCGTTCCTAGAAATATCAATAATATTTTTACATTCATTACATATGAAATGATCATGTACTACATTTCTGTCATATCTAACAATTCCATCAACAACAATAGTTCTAACTTTGTTATGCTCACTTAACCATGCCAAATTACGATAAACTGTTCCCAAACTAATATTATAAATTACTTTTTTGGCAATATCATATATTTGATAAGCATTTAAATGATTATAACTACTATTAACAATATCAAATATACAGTCTCTCTGTTTTGTATTCCGCATAGTACATCTCCTTAATAGTAATGATTACTAATAATAGTATATACTATTTATTTATAAATGTAAAGAAAATTATTTATAAATGTAAAGAAAAATGAATGAAAATAAATCATTCATTTTTACTTACTAACAAATCAGCCACTTTAGTAACATTTCCAGCCCCTAAAGTAAGAATTAAATCGCCATCATGTACGTACTGACTCAAATATAACTTAATATCATCATAATTACTAATATAAAAAGCCTCTTTACCATATTTTTTAATCGCTTTTACAATATCATCTTCCGTAATACCATAAACATTTTCTTCTCTAGCCGCATATATATCAGTAACAATAATATGATCAAAATTTTTAAGTGCTTTGGCAAAATCATCTTTATGTTTGTAAGCTCTAGAATATGTATGAGCTTCGAATATAACCCAAGACTCATTATATTGTTTTTTATGTATAGCATTTGAAGTGGCCATTATTTCAGTAGGATGATGCCCATAATCATCATAAACACATGCACCCTTAAATTTACCTTTATATTCAAGTCTTCTACTTGCACCTTTATATTTTTTTATACCCTTTTTAATATCTTCAAATGAAATATCATAACTAGAAGCAAGTGCAATAGCAGATAAAGCATTAAGTACATTATGTTCGCCTGGCACAGATAATTCTATTCTGCCTAAATTATTACCATCATTAATAACATTAAATCTAGCACAGCCTTCATCATCATAATCAATATCAGTAGCCATATAATCACTATCATTATTAATGCCATATGTAACTACTTTAGCACTAGTATTATCTTTTAATTCACTGCTATTTTTATCATCATTATTTATAACTAAATAGCCATCATTAGGTAAATGACTAACATATTTATTAAAAGATTTCTTTATATTTTCAAGATTTTTAAAATAGTCCAAATGATCATTATCAATATTAAGTATAATCGCAGATTTTTGTTTAAACGATAAGAAACTATCACAATACTCGCAGGCCTCAATAATCAAAGTATCACTTTTGCCAACTCTATAATTACCATTAATATTACTAAGAATACTACCAACTTGAATAGTAGGATCCCTACCAGCTTCAAGAAATATTAAACTAACCATTGAAGTAGTACTAGTTTTACCATGAGTTCCAGCAATTCCAATAGTATTAGAATACAGTTTCGTAATTTCGCCTAAAAATTCTCCTCTTTCCATCATAGGTATTTTTTTCTTTTTAGCTTCAATCATTTCAACATTATCTTCTTTAATAGCGGCAGTATAAACAAGAAAATCTATATCATCAGTTATATTATTTTTACTTTGAGGCACATAAACTCGTATACCATTTTCTTTAAGTTTGTCAGTGATAACAGAGTTAACTCTATCACTACCACTTACTTTATATCCCATATTAATAAGTATATCGGCAATACCACTCATGCTAACACCACCAATACCAATCATATAAATATGTTTGCCTTTTTCAATAAATAAACCATTTTTATATTTTAATATTGTATTCTTAAATAATTTACCTCTAGTTTCAAAATCAGGAAATTGATCCCAACTAGCACAAGCAGGACTAAGTAAAATAACATCCCCAATTTTAGAATTATTGTAAGCTAGTTCCGTGGCAGTAACCAAGTCATCGCAAACAATACATTTAACATTAATTTTATCACAAAATTCTTTAATTCTATTCTTAGTTTCACCATAAGTAATAACAAGTTTAGTATTCTTCATTGAGTCTTTTAATTCTTCAAAAGAATGGCCCCTATCTAATCCGCCCATTAAAAGAATAATATCTTTATCAAAAGAATTAAGAGCAATAATAGTAGATTCAGTATTAGTACTTTTAGAATCATTATACACTTCTCTTCCATTAATGTTTCCAACATACTCTAGTCTGTGTTCAACACCACTAAATGTAGTTAAAACATCAATAATAATATCATCACTAATATTATACCTTTTTGCACAAAGAATAGCACACATAATATTTTGATAATTATGCATTCCTTTTAAAACTATTTTTCTAGTATCAAGATATTTCACATTATCAAAATATATAAAACCATCCTTATAATAGCAATTTGTTTGATCAATACAAGAAAAATATAATTTACTACTTTTAATATCTTTGGTCATATCCATAACCTCTTTATTATCCATATTTATAATAGCAGTATCATCCTTAGTATGATGATTAAATATTTTCTTTTTAGTCATAACATATCTTTCATGACTATCATGAAAATCAGTATGACATTCATATATATTAGTTATAATAGAAGTATTAGTTTTAAAATCGTACATATCGCATAATTGATGATCACTAATTTCCATAACTAAATAATCACCACTTTTAATATTTTTAACATAATGACATAAAGGGGTACCTATGTTACCCGCTAATACAACCTTATTGCCAAAAGCACGTTTCATTATTTCATAAATGATACTAGTAGTAGTAGTTTTTCCATTAGAACCAGTAACACCTATAATATTAATATCCTTATTTAAATAATGATAAGCAACTTCAATTTCATTAACAACAGGTATACCCATATTTTTAGCCTTAACAACGCAATTATGATCATACTTAATACCAGGATTTTTGATCATAATATCATAAGAATCATCAAAAAAATCATCTGGTTTATCACTTAAAATGAATTCAACGCCTATTCCTTCTAGTTCTTTAACTTTATCATTATCTTGTGGTTTCACATCAGTAATTAATATTTTATTATCAGGAGCCAATAATTTAGCTACCTCATAACCACTTCTAGCCATACCTAATATAAATATTTTTTTATTTTTATACATAAAAATCACTCCTTGTTAATTATATCACTTCTAAAAAAATAAGTAAATAATAGTTACAATTAATATATTATATTAAAATAAGAGAAAAAAAGTTTCTCCTATTCATAATCTACAATATATCTCTTAGAATAACATTTATAACCTAATTCCTCCATAAATTTAAAACTATCAGGAATTATAATAAATTCAACTAAAGAATAATTATTGTTATCAAAAAAATCATCTAACTTTGTTATAATATTCTCGTCTTGAATGTTCTGAGCATATAAATTACAAACTATATCATTTTTAGAATAAAAATATTTTATACTTTTCATATCAATATCAGCAAATCTTTCTTTAGTGGGAATAGAATCACTATCAATTATTCCCTTAAATACTGATATCATTTTAACTTTATATAAATCATCCATAATATTAATAAGATTATCTTCATTAACTAATATAGACAAACGTCCATCAAAGGCTAAATTATTATTAAGAAAATTTACACATTCTTTTACGATTACATCATCTATTTTATTATCACCAAAAGTAATACTAATTAAATCTTCTTCAGATAAAGAAACAAAGCCAAATAAAAACTTATTATCTTTTTTAACACCAAAAGTATTATTAATAAGTTGCCTTTCATCTACATAGGTGATATCAATACCCATATCCCTAATATATTCTTTTATATTATCTTTATTTATCTTTTCAATCTTCATAAAAATCTCCTCAATAAACATTATATCATATAATCAAAAAAAGAAAAAGCCCAAATATCTCTAATTAGAGATATTTGGACATAAAAAAATATT
>ERZ791927.31-NODE-31-length-176481-cov-21.708342_pt1 | contig 176481 bp, 187 predicted proteins | sample MGYA00510130_ERZ791927 | MGnify/ENA primary metagenome ERZ791927 (study PRJEB30046, sample SAMN00792055) | human gut metagenome | study: EMG produced TPA metagenomics assembly of the A metagenome-wide association study of gut microbiota in type 2...
CCATCAACTATAATTACTAAAGGCAAAGCAGCCGCTACTCTTACTGCTGGTAAGGTAGAAATGCTACAACCATGGGAAGATCCTAAAATTGAAAATGTAGGTACAATTAAAGATCCTATTTGGGATTTTTATATACCTAGAGGATTTACTGGAGAACATGCTGTGCATGTTGGTCCAGAAGATCCTGTCACTTTTAGAAATTCTCATTTAGATGATGCAGACATTCAAGAAGCCTACAAGAATGCTGAACAAATGATTTGGGTTGATACCAAAAATAAAGCTGATTTCGACCATTTAAATGCTGTATATCATGCATATAAAGAAGCTGGAGGAACTGCTTTAGATCAATCTAAATTTGCCGAAGCTTTTGCTAATTTAACCAATGCTTCAGGATTTTCAATTAAAATTGTTGATAATTTTGAAGCTCTTGGAGAGCCTACAAAAGAAAAACAAAACATAATTTGGTTAGTCCCTGCTTCCCAAACTGGAGTTAATGACTTATATGAGGAATATATAGTGGTTAAAGCCGAAACTATGTTAGATACATATCTGTGGGAGAAATGGGGAAGTGGCACTATAACTGTAGATCTATCTAACTATTACACAAAAGCCGAGGTAGATGGCATTAAACAGAATTTAGAAGAGCTTATTGAAGATACATCGTCTATGGTGTGAAATGATGTTATTAATTAAATTTTAAACAATGGCAAGTGTTGTAAAATTTTATAGAGGACTTAGTTCTGCTTATAATCCTGTAACCCATGCTAATGGCATTTTCTTTACAACAGATACTCATAAAATTATGCTGAATGGCTCCGAGTATGGAGGTGATTCTAGCAAGAAAGTAGCTAATGTAACCTTAAATGAGAATGCTAACGGCATTGTGATTACATACACAGATTCAACCACTTCGAATTTAGACTTTGTAAAAGCAAGTTCTTTAGTCGATGGTTTAATGTCTAAAGAAGATAAAGCTAAACTTGATAGCTTAGATCCTACAGCAAGTGGTTCTTATGAATCTTCGTTAGATCCTAGTGTAGCAACAGTAGAGAAACTTGGGGGCATTAACGCAGGTACAACTGTAGCACAACTTACAGGTAAGAGTTATGATGAAATTTTTGATACTCTTATCTTCCCAACAGTTAATCCCACATTTGTAGCTCCAACTGCAACTATTTCTTTAAAGGGCTATTCAAATACTCAGGAAGTAGGAGCAAATGCTCCAACCGCTGCAAATTTTAATACTGGATTTAATCAAGGCCAGATTTTAGTCGCAGGAAAAGAGCAGGCAAAACGCGCAGGAGCTTTAGATCCAGAGAATTCGTATATTTTATATGGCTCATCTCAAGAACTTCCCGCAAAGGTAGTTAAAGGCTCAATGTCATATAAGTATCACGCTGCTCATGCACAAGGTCCTCAACCTAAAGATTCTAAAGGTAACGACTATGGTACTCCTTTAGCTGCAGGATCAGTAGATTCAAGTGCAGTTACAGTAACAGGATATATTCCTGCTTATTCAGGTTTAGTTTCTACAGCTTCAATTACAGAAGATGTAATTAAAGGATTAACTAAAACTACTTCTGCAAAGAAAACAATTAAAGTAGCTGGACCAATTTCAGAACAATATATTTGTTTTGCTGCTCCTGCAGGTTGATCGGTTTCAAATATTAAAGACAGTAATAACTTTGATGTAACTAGTTCATATACTACTAGTACAGTTTCGGTTACTGGTTTAGATGGTCAAGCGGTTGATTATACAGTATATTTATCTGGTAAGATGTCGCAACCTAGTACTTACTATGTAAACTTTAACTAATTATGGCAGAATTTTTTGGTAAAGGTATTTCGGTAGGTTCTGGTTTTGACTTAGGTGCGAATCTACCATTAGATAATAGAACAGTTCAGGCTACAATTGCTGAACGGGATGCAATGCCTACTATTCAGTTAGTAGAAGGCCTTTTAGTATATGTAAAGGAAAATAAAACCACTTATGTATTAAAAGGCTTTGATGCTGATGGTTCTAACCGAGTTTGGGAACCTCTTGCAACTGGCACAGTTGTAGAGATTATTAACTCACTTGAAAGTGATAGAACTGATGCTGCTCTTTCTGCAGCACAAGGTAAAGCTTTAAAAACTCTTGTAGATGAACTAAAAGCTTCTGTAGCTGCAGCTCTTGACTACAAAGGTACTAAAGATACTTACGAAGAACTTCCTACTAAAGGAAATAAGAAAGGTGATGTTTGGAATGTAGTTGTTGCTCATGGTACTACTCCTGCAGGTACAAATTATGCCTGGGATGGTGCAGCTTGGGACCCTCTGGGAGGTACAATTGATCTTTCAGGCTACTATACTAAATCACAAGTAGATGGCGCTATTTCTGCAGCAAAAACAGAACTTGAAGCAGCTGATACAGCTTTAGAAGAACAGATTACTACTGTTACTAATCAACTTGCAAATAAAGTTGATAAGGTTGAAGGCTCAGGTCTAATTTCAGATACAGATTTAAATCAGATTAGAACGAATAAGGCTGATATTGCGAATTTACAAACATCTGTTGGAGGTAAGCAAGAAGCTCTTACAGCTGGTGATGCTGTTGAGATTTCAGAAGCGAATGTTATTGATGTTAAAATTGATCCTGTTTCTGATAATATATTAGCAAAATCTGAAAGTGGACTTAGAGTAAACAGGGCAAGGGTTGCTGGTAACAATATAAAAGTAGGAGTAGCAATTACTGGCGGTGCTGAAATTGGTGCAGATCAAACAGTTGCTGAAGGTATGAAAGCTCTTAGTGATAGTATTAAAACTGCTGTTGCAGGTGGCATTACATCTATTACTAGTCCAGATAATACTATTAAGGTAACTGGTGAAGGTACTTCTAGAGGTTTAGCTGTAGATATGTCTAAATTAGTATCAACAAGTTCATCTATCCAAGTTGGAACAGACGGTAAGCTTGATATATTTTGATCAGAAATTGAATAAATAATAATTTCTCCCTTCCTCACATTTAGTGAGGGGGGGGGATTAAAATTTAAAAAAAAATAAACATGGCAACAATTAAGTTTTTTAAAAAAGCGACAGAGCCTACTACAATCGAAACTGGAAATCTTTGGTTTGATACAACAACTCAATCTATTAAAGTTAAAACAGATACAGGATATGATGTATTTGGTATTGGGCTTAAAGATGCACAATTATTAAGTAATAAATTAACAATTACCAGATCAGATAATACTACTGTTGAAGTAGATTTTAATGATATAGCGTCAGCAAGTTCTGTAGCTGCAGCGTTAGATAAAAAAGTAGATAAAACAATTACGATAACAGGAACAGGTGGGTTATCTGGAGGTGGAAATCTGGCAGAAAGTCGTACTATCTCTCATGCTGTTCCAGCAGGAGCTGCTGCGAAAACATCAGGGTTGTATAAAATTGCAACTGATAAGTTTGGACATGTCACAAGTACAGCAGCAGTAACTAAAACAGATATAACAGCTCTTGGTATTCCTGCTACAGATACTAATACAACGTATACATTTCAGGGAGCATCAAATGGATTTAAAGTAACTCCAAGTAATGGCGAAACTCAAACAGTAATTGTCTCTCCAAGTATTAAAAATAACGTTACTAAAACAGATGCCACAACAACTGCTGGATATATTCCTAAGTTTAATAATACGACAGGAGTTATTGAAAATGGTTACTCTGTACAAACAACTTTAGCTAGTAGTTCAACTGCAATCCCAACTGCTGCTGCTGTCGTTGCAGCTATTGATAATAAGATCGCTGCAGCTGATGCAATGATTTATAAAGGAACATTAGGCACAGACGGTACTGTTACTAAAGTTCCAGCTAACGGATATAAAGTAGGTTGGACCTATAAAGTAATTACTGCTGGAACTTATGCGGGAATCAAGTGTGAGGTTGGAGATATGCTAATTGCTATTAATAACGGTCCTGTTAGTGGTACTACAGTAGTTAATGCAGATTGAACAGTTGTTCAGGCTAATATTGATGGCGCAGTAACTGGCCCAGCTTCTGCGACAGCAGGTCATATTGCAGTATTTGATGGAGCTACAGGTAAAGTTATTAAAGATGGTACATATACTATCGCCACTAGCGTACCTTCAAACGCTGTCTTTACTGACACAAAAGTAACTTCTGTAAATAATCACTATAAACCTGTTAATGGAACAACTCTTACAGGAACCGCTGGTTCTCCTGTTACTGCTGGTGGTAAAGTTGTTACAGGTATTACAGCTGATAGTTCTGGCCATATTACAGATATAATTACTGGTACTATACCAGCTGCACCAACCTTATCTGGTTTAGGTGGAGTTGGAACTATAAATGCATCTGGCACTGCTCCTTTAACACTATCTGCATCTAAAAGTAGTACAACTGTAACAATTTCTGGATCAGTAGCAGAAATGACAGCCGCAACATCAAATACAGCAGGTGCAGCAGGTATTGTTCCTGCTCCTGATGCAGGAAAACAAGCTGCGTTTTTAAGAGGTGATGGAACTTGGGCATTCCCAACTGATACAAATACTACTTATGTATTTGCAAATGGCACAGATGGATCATTTACTGTTACACCACGTAATGGTGAATCTCAAAAAGTATTAATTGGTAAACCTGCGACTGCAGGAACTGCGGATAATGCTACTCAAGTAAAGAATTCCTTAATTGTTACATTAAATAGTGGAAGTAACGAGGGAACTACAAAGTTTACATTCAACGGTAGCGCTCAAAAAACTGTTAATATCACTCCAGGTAGCATTGGAGCCGCTACATCTGCCCAAGGTACTAAAGCTGATAATGCAGTACCAGAAGTTACGTTTACTTCAAGTTCTTTAAACGTTTCTGCAGTAAAGGATAGCAAATCAAAAAAAGTTGCTCTAACTGCTGAGATGGAATGGGTTGAATTCGAATAAATTAAGATAATAAGGGAATAGGGATTTCCCTATTCCCTTTATTTTTAACCTATAATATTATAGGTGCTATATAAAATATAGACGCTATGGCATATAAAACAAAATTTTTACATTTTAAAACTAAAGCATCGTACGAAGCTGAGAGAGCAAAGACTACTGCAGGAACAGAGGAACGTAAAGTATTTGATGCTTATATATCCTTTATTGATGAAGGACCAACTATTTGTACTTGGGGCAAAGAATATCAATGTGATGCTAATTCGCTTTCTTTACTTCCTCAAGAAGTAACTACTGAAAAACAAGATCAAGTATTTAAAAATTTGGGGTGAAAAGTCCATGTTATTTCTCAATCAGACATTAATGCAACTACTTCTCCTGATGCTGCTGAAAAAACTAAACGTTTAGAAGCTACAGCTTTATTAGTTAAAGAAACTAGCCTTATATATGTAAGAGGTAATGGTGATTCCAGTAACCATTATTTCTTTAAAATAAATTCTAGTTCTCAATTAGAGTTGATTAGAATAAGTATTACTACAGGAATTATATATAGCACAAATTCACAATTTGTAGATACTGGCACAATAAGATATGATAGAACGCAAACACTCTCTGATTCTAATAAAACTCTAGCTCGTGAAAATATTGATGCTGCAAATAAAAACGATGTACTGCCTCTTACTATAGATCTTAATTCCCAAACAGTTGAGGATTATAATACTGCTTTAGAAGCATTTAATTCTAAAAAACCATTAACAATATTTGATTCTACGGATCCAACTTTCAGATTTACAGCTAATGTAATAGAAAAAGAAGCCACTACTAATGATATTAATGTATATTTTTCATTCGCAGGTTTAAATGATGTTAATACTTTAAATACGATTGGATATGTTGGAACAATTAAACCTACAGGAGAAAAAACATCAAGCTTTGCAGCTATTATGCCATCAAATACGGATCCAAAACCTTTAGGGCAAGCATCTCCTGGAACAGATAATGCTTATTCACGCTCTGATCACGTACATCCTGCTCAAGTTGATATAACTGGTAATGCAGCTACAGCTACTACAGCTACTACAGCTACAAATCTTGCAACAAAACCTATACTTAGTAGGAATGAGAATTATATACAGGTAACTGTTGGAAATAAAATCTCTGATGACTTTACTGTACCATATGCTTCTAAAACATCAGCTGCAGAAACATTAATGTATGGTAGAAAGATATTTTTAAACGGAGATGTCACTGGTTCTACTACAGAATCATTTAATGGATCTAAAAATGTGACTATAAACACAACAATAAGTACTATTAATGCTGAAAAACTTACTGGAACTATTGATGCTAATAGGTTGCCAGAAATTCCTATTGAAAAAATTCCTGCAGCTGCATTAGAAAGGCTGTTTGTAGTAGATTCTCAATCTGCCGCAATGAGTTTAACTATACAAGAAGGAGATGTTGTTCAGATTGGTTCAGGAGGTCCTATGTACTTCTGCGTATCCGAATCTGCATCTACTTTTGCTACTAAATTTAAAGAATTCACAGCAGGAAGTGCAACTAGTGTACCTTGGTCTGGAGTAACAGGTAAACCAACATTCGCTACTGTAGCTACAAGTGGATCTTATAATGACTTAACTAATAAACCAACTATCCCATCCTTATCAGGGTATGCTACTCAAAATTGAGTAACTAGTCAAGGATATTTAACAAGTATTCCTGCAGCAACCTCTAGTACTTATGGAGGAATTCAAATTGGATACACAACAAGTGGTAAAAACTATGCTGTACAATTAGATAATGGTAAAGCATATGTTAATGTTCCCTGGATAGATACAAATACTACATATACTGCTGGTACTAATATAAGTATTAGTGGAACTGCCATCAATTGTACATATTCATATAGTTTACCTACAGCTACTGCCTCTGTGCTTGGTGGAGTGAAGATTGGAAGTAATATTTCAGTATCTTCTGGAACTATTTCATTAACCTCAGCTAATGTAACTTCTGCTTTAGGATATACTCCCGCTAATACTATGGATATACCAGAAATTCCTATTGCATTACCTAATCCGTATGCATTAACAATTAATGGTACATCATACACAGGCTCATCTGCAGTTTCAATAACTACACCAAAGATTCTTAGCACAACTACATTAAGTAGTAGTACAGTTTCAGCAGGTTATAGCTATAATAATACTGATTCAAGAACTATTTCAAGTTTAAGGGGATTTAGTGCATCTAATCCTGATTCAGTTATTATAAGTACTGCTAAACTTACATTCACTGCATCAAATGCTATAAAGATGGATGGTCTTGCAGATTTATCTGGAACTTATTATATCTACTGCTTAAGTTATATGGCAAATGGAAAAATTGCTGTTAATGGTGCAGTATATGCTTAATGCTTAAAATATTATAGACATGACAACATATTCAAAAAAATATTTTAATGAGGAGACACAACAGTGGGAACCTCTATACTCTACAGAAGGGCGTTCTGCATATGAAACTGCAAAGTTAAATGGATATACAGGAACAGAAGAGGAGTTTAATAAAGTATTATCTAAAATACCAGTAATAATCTCATCAATTGAAAGTTATCCTACTGAAGGAAGTAAAAATTTGATTACTTCTGGAGGAGTATATCAGGCATTAAAGGATTCAGAAACCTCTGCTGAGAAAACTCATCAAGAGCTCCTAAATGAAATTTCTAATGTAAATAGTACCCTATCTACTGAAATTTCAACTGTAAGCACTAATCTTAGTAGTAAGATTAGTCAGATAGAAACAACTGCCATTCCTAATGCAATTAAGGCTGCAATTGTAGATAATTTAGACACAGAAGATTCAAATAAAGCCCTATCTGCTACTCAAGGAAAGGTTTTAAAAACAATGATCAGTAATTTAGCTAATCTTAGAATTGAAGTATTGAATGAACTTCCATCAACTGGAGAAACTAATGTAATTTATCTTGTTAAAAAGGCTGGAACTAATCCAGATGTACATGATGAATACGTTTATGTGGAAGGAAACTGGGAAAAGATTGGTAATACTGAAGTAGATCTTTCTAATTATTATACAAAAGATCAAGTATATACTAAATCTGAAACTTACAGTCAGGAAGAAGTAGGCACATTAATTACTGAAATTGAGGGCAAAATTCCAACTATTCCTAATGTAGAGATTAGTATGTCTGGGACTGGTAATGTTATTACTTCTATTGACGTTGATGCTTCTAATAAACATAAAATTGCTGCAGTAAAAGGAATTTCAGTTTATTCTGAATCTGAGATAGATGAAAAATTATCTAATTTAGGAGATGTTATCGCAGAGGCCCCTTTTACAACAGCTGACAGAGTAATTACATCAGGTGGGGCTGGAAAGACTGTTAAGGATTCTGGAATCTTATTAACTAATCTTGCTACGAAGGAATTTGTAAATCAATTTGAACCTGAGTGGAATAAGATAGCTAATAAGCCTTCAACTTTTACTCCTTCTGCTCATACACATACTGTAAATCAGATAACTGATTTTCCAACTCTTGGAGCTTTAGCTTCTAAGGATAAAGTAGATGAATCTGATTTAAACTTTAATATTCCAGAAGGAGTTGTTGTAGATTCTGCTTTAAGTGCAACATCAGAAAATCCTGTTCAAAATAAAGTTATTACCAATACTCTAAGTAGCTATGTTAAAACAGCTGACTTAAATGTAACTTTAGGAAACTATTATACTACTAATGAAGTTTACACTAAGGAGGAAGTAAATGACAAAATAGCTTCTGCAGGCGGTGGAGATGTAATGGCTAGTGGAGACCTTGCTACAGATTATATTATAGTTGGAGCAGGTGCCAAATCTGTTAAAAATTCAGGGCAAACTCTTTCTAATCTTGCATTAAAAAGTGAGATTCCTTCTTTAAGTGGATATGCAACTCAAAGTTGGGTTACAAGTCAGGGATATTCTACAGAAAATACTTGAAGGCCAGTTAAAGTTGGAAGCACAACTTTAAATGATAGTTCTACAACTCTAACTATTGCAAATGGCACTGGCATAGGATTAACATTTGTTGATGGAACTTTAACTATTACTAATAACGCTCCTGGTTCAGCTTATACTTTACCTATAGCAGATCCAGAGACTCTAGGAGGTATAAAAACTGGGTTTAATGAAAATTTAGCTAATATACCTGTACATGTAGATGGTGAAGGATGCGCTTATGTCGCTGTTAGTAAGAGTTCTGTTGTAGCTGCTCTTCAATATACTCCAGCAGATGTTAATGATATTCCAGAAATCCCTATAGCTCTTCCAAACCCATATGCATTAAACATTACAGCAGGAGGTTCAACTACAAACTATACTGGGTCATCGGCATCCACTATTAATTTAGATAGTATTTTTTCAAAGCCTTTAGCTAGCGTAGATACTCCAGGTAAGGCGGGTATATTCTATGGTTCTTCTTCATCATATTCAGTAAGTACTGTATATGTAACAAGTAGTAATCCTGATGCAGTTATTGTAGTTCCTACTGCAACAACAGTAACATTTGGAAGTAACTACGTAAAAATGAGTGGTTTAGACGATTTAACTGGAGGTAGTTATAAGTGTTATTGTATAACTTATATTAATACTGGGTTAGTGTTAGTTAATGGTGCTATTTATGGCTAATAAAATTTCAAAATTTTTAGTGCAAGAATTTTAATATTTTTGCACTAAAAATTTTGATTTTATAAATATAATCTCTAATTTTGTAGAGATAGAAAAAATGAATTTTTAATGGTTATGAAAATGAATGTTGCAACCAGATTAGCTATTTTAACTAATCTGCCAGAACAAGGAAGTGTTCTTGAGATGATTTCTGCTAGAAACATCCGCAAGAAAATAGACTTCTCAAGTGAGGAGATAACTTCTCTTAACTTAAAAGAAGCCGATGGAAAAATTTCGTGAACTCCAAATGTGGAGGACATTGAAGTTGAATTTAATGATTCTGAGACAGAGTTCTTACGAACTGTTATAAATATAATGGATCAGAAGCATGTCATTACAGATAATATTCTTGATTTTGTAGAGTTGATTCAAAATTAGGTTTATTCTACTACATATTTAGTTTTAAAGTTATATCATATAACGCAAAACAAGTTCTTTGAGGAATATATACATAAAAGGGATTCGAGAATGCGTTTTGTAGTGATATAGTATCATACTGAGGGAAAATTTTAACGAAAATTCGTAATTAGACAAGTGAGTTCCAAAAATGTCCATGCATGATGTTATAAAACGTGTTATTTGATAACCACACTGGAATCCAGTGTAGTATTTTTTCATTAACTTTAAAATTAAACAAATTATGGACGTAGTAGAAAAATAGATTGTACATGAGTACGACGAGGATCGCAAAGAGTATGCATCAAAAGGTGTCGCTGGTACTGGCTTAGGTCTTGGTATCGCAGGAACTGCTCTGGGCCTTTGGGCTCTTAGCAAATCAAACCTGTTTGGAAATGCAGGCTGTGCCGCTGCAGGTGCTTTAGCAGCTGAGGCTATTTCAGGCCCATCAACTTTCCAAGCTTGGCAGCATTCTTGCAACGCTGAATTAGCAAATCAAAAAGCTCTTTATGACTTTGCTTTGCTGTCAGCTAACGCTCGTTTCAACGATCGTCAAACAATCAATTCAGAGATGTTTGGTTTATACAAAAGCCAAATTGATGCAGACTTCGGACTGTACAAAAATCAGAGAGACCAATTCGACGTATTAGCCGATCGTATTGGAAAACTTGAAACTGCTGCTGCTGTACAAGCTGCTGTAGAACCTTGGAGAAGTAAAGTAACTAAGATGGAGATTGCTAGTGTAGCTGGCATGGTAGGACTTGAGGCTGAGCGTAGAATGTGTGCTGACAATAAGATAGTAAATTATGCAAATAATACATTCTATCCTATTCGTGTAGCTGCTGTTGAAGTAGGTACTGACACAGTACAGCGTTCACTGTATAATCCTTTATGCCCTTGCTCAGGATATTCAAATAGCATCCTATTTGAGCCTACAACAACTCCTGCAGCCTAGTTAAAATCTTAGTTTAAGATGTATCCTGTGAATCAAGTTTTCCTAGGTAATCCAGATCCATTATTAGCTTCTGACATTACCGATCAACTTCAAAGGGTAAAAGCTTATGAATCTCAATTAATGCAATTACAGAAAACAGCTTCAAAGGAGCTTATTTGGGATTCTATTGATAATGAGATGAATGCTCTAACTGAAAGTCAAAAGAATCGATTTTTTGAAGATAAAGAATATAGTGAAATCACTACATCACTTCAAAAGATGGTTCAAATAGAGCTTTTAAATTTAGTTAAAGCTAAAATTGAAGGCACGCAAGAAGGTAAAGAGTTATTACAAAGGCAATTATCAGTAGTTAAGAAGTTGAAGAATAAGATCGTCCAAGAGACTGACAATGAGATGGCTATCTTTAATAAGTTCCGCGAATTTTCTAAGGATAACCCAAGTCTAACCTATGAAGAATTCTGTAAACAATGGCGCAACACGTAGACGTTATAATGAATAATTTAAGGAACTTTGTGAGTGTTAAATTAACCTCACTATCACAAAGTAATCCTATGATGGCTTTAATGAAGCCTCTAGCATCTAGAATAATTGATAATAACATGTACAAAGTTGAAGCTTTGCTAAAACAGATTTCAGACAAAGATGGATTAGTTGATGTTGAAGGTATTCTAACAGAAATGTCAGATAACATAATTAACACTAAACCATTTAAAGTGGAAACTGGATTACTTGGGCAACTTGAAATAGGTGCAGGAAAAATAAAGATGGATATCCCAATGGTTAATAAATCCTTGGTTTTGAATCAACAAGATCTAAATGAATTAAAAGACATGCTCTCGCATTAGAAATCAGAAGATGGAAAGGAATGGTATTTTTTATATCATTCCTTTCTTTTTTTATAATACAGATTATAATTAAGTGGGAACACTATCAAATAACTCCAAAGTTGGAGATAAAGGTAAAGATTTAATTCTGCAAACATCAGGTAGAGTATATGTTCAGGTAAAGGATAGGTTCTATGAGATTAACTTTAGAGGAGATGATGAAGAGGATAAAGATGAGGAAAAAGAAGAAACTCCTCAGGTTATTTTTGTAGATAATGAGGACTCCTTAACTGATTTACAATATCCTGGAGATAATTATCTTATATTAACTAAAGATGGGGAGTTCTTCATTACTGAAAATGAAGGATATACTCCAGTATCTATTGCTTCTCAAATTAATACTACATTTACCACTCCATTAACTATAACAACATCAGAAGCTCCTTTTAATATAAATTCTACTAATTTAGTTAAGAACCTCAATTCAGAATATTTAAATGGAATCTCATCATCTAGTTTTGCCAGAAAGAATCTAAATGAAACTATTTCTAGATGAACTATAACAGACCTTATTAGCGATTCCATTAGAGATTCAGAAGGGAAGTCTAGTTTAAATTTAAAGAATGGCTCGTTAACTATTGATACTATTAGAGTAAAAAATCTAATTTTATCGGATGATTCTGGAGGGAATGAAGAAAATCCACCATTATCAGAATCTGATTTTGATATTATTAATAAAAAGACATATTTTAGTAATGGAATTCTTATAAAGGCAATTAATATAATTGATAAATTAGACTCTTCCATAAGTCTTCCAGATATTCAATATTTTTCTAATGAAAATTACTTAGTAGGGGGATATAGTATCATTGATCTTATCTATACTGCTTTTAATGATGGATTACTGTTAGAATTAGGGTCTATTGTTGATTACGCTAACACTTTAACTTCATGTCAAAAATTAAATTCAAATAATCAGTGAGGTCCTCACACACTAAATGATACTGACTTTGTCTTAAATGAAGAGGGCATCTATCCATACAAACAATATAAATTTTTACCTGTTTCAAGTTCTGTATATGAACAATATAAATATGGTTCAGATAGAACTTGTTTAGAAGGAGTTTATAATAGATGATATAATATAACTGATTATACAGGAGATATTGCCTCAAAATATCAGGGAGTAACTTTTGAATTAACATTAGAAAAGCACTCATTAAAGGCAGGGGATTTTCTTTCAGGGAAGAATAATGATGGCACAATTGATGTTATGGTTGTTGGATGTACTGAGTTTTCAGCTAGAGTAATTCTTTCAGGAAGTGATTGCTATTTTACTAATACTACAGAAATAGATATTTATAATGAATGGGCTGAATCCCCTCCAGTTACTGAGCCAAATAAAACCATCTATGAAAATATTACTTCTTGTTTAGAGGAGCAGGATGCTGAAAAAGGCTCTTCAATATCTGCAGATCCTAAAGTTGGAGATATTTTATTTACAGGTTCTTCAGGAAACATTATTGGAAATATCTCTGGGACTGAAAACTCCATTTTTGGTACTTTGGAAGGCTATGGATTAACATCTGAAGGTAATTGTTACTTTGTAAATCCTGGAATTGCATTAGTTAATACTGATAATTTAAATTATCTGAAGCTCTATAATAAAGAACAATCTTTCATTGGCATTAATAAGAAAAATGAAAAATGGATTACTATTGAAACTGATGGAGGTTGTGATATGAAAAGGGATAAGATGTATAATATTAACAATCATCTTTCATTTTGCAGTTTTGGACCTATAAGAGTTGAAGAGGATGGTTCAGCAACAATTGGTAGTGGAGAAACACAAATTACTATTACTGCAGATGGTAAAGTTCAAATTCCAGAAGTCTGTATTATAAAATAAAAAAATATTCTAATATTTTATTTGGACATTTAAATAAATGTAGTTATATTTGCAGCGAATAGATAATCTATAACTAATAAGGAAAAATAAGAAATATGCAATTTGAACATAATCAATTTGACAATTTGCTGGATGATGAGACTACTGAGGATCTAAATACTGAAACTCAGGAGGAAGTTATTGAGCCAGCAGGTAATTCTACTGAGGAAGAGGAAGAAGATTCTTCATCTTCTGAAGAAGGAACTGAAGAAACAGGGGAAGAAGATGATCTGGATGCATTTTCATCCTTCTTAAAGAGTCGTGGAATTCGGGATGGAAAAACTATCATTTATGAAAACGAGGAAACAGGAGAGACTGAAGAGGTTGATTTTGGAACTCTAAGTAAGGATGAGCAGCTTTCAATTCTTGAATCTTTAACAGATCCAGGTCTTTCAGAAGATGAAATTGAAACTATCAATTTACTTCGTAAGACGAATTCGTCATTTCAAGATATAATTACGTATTATCAGCAACAGGCTATTGATGAATATAAGGCTAAAAACAGCAGCCAAGAAACTTATACCATTGATAGTTATTCTGATGAGGAATTATATTTGGCAGATCAAAAAGCTAAATTCCCTGAAATGACAGAGGAAGAATTAAAAATTGAACTAGATGTAGCTAAATCTAATGAAGATCTCTTTAAAAAGAAAGTAGATTTAATTAGAAAACAATATAAGGAACAAGAAGAAAATCATATCAAGGAGCAGGAAGAGGCTGAAAAAGAGCAACAGAAGGCATATCAAAATATGTTTGTAGATACATTAAATGATTTTAACTACATTTCTTTGGATTATAAAGATCCTAAGAGTGATAGTTTAATTCTTGAAGAGAAAGATAAAAATCTAATTTATGATTATGTATTTAAGCAAACTCCAGAAGGTGTAACTAAATTTGTTGAAGATTTATCAAAACCTGAGGTAATTGTTGAGCTAGCTTGGTATAGATTATTTGGTAAAGATACAATTTCTGACATTAGTAATTATTGGAAAGAAGAGTTGAAGAAAAATCGCAAAGCAACTCCTCCAAAACCAAAATCTAATGTTACTATAAAAAAAGAAACTAAACCCCAATCACAGGGAACCTCTCTTAGTTCCAAATGGGACGAACTATTATAAATAAAATAAATAATTTAGTATATGAAAATTACAGGTTTTACTACCATACGCCCTGAAATGGCTTCTACAAGAACGTATGAAGACTTTTCTAAGTTCTTAGGCACTAATCCTGCTAGACTAGGTATCGTATCGTCATTATATGATCAGTATACGGCAACTTACCTTACAGAATCGCTGATGAACATTTATACGATGGAGAAAGATCGTAAGAATGCATTTCAATCAATTAACTCATTCATGGTTGAGTGGGATATTGATGTGAATTTCATCAAGCGTGTTCCTTTCTTATCAGTGCCAGAAGGCGATGGTGCACAGGGAACAGACATCGTAGTTCACTTCCCTGAGAACTACTATCAAAAAAATGACGTGTTTATTATCGAAGATTCACGTCAGCAATTAATCGTTCTTAGCCGTCCAGTTCGCAGAAGCGATGCTGACTTTGAGCTGATTTGTAAGATTCAGGATTCTGACTATTCTGCAACGCTAGATCTCTCAGCTTGCCAGCCTGGTATGAATACTCGTTTCTTAACAAACTATCAGCCTGAGCTGCATGAGGAAGGTTATACGAAATATCAGAGCAATACTGAGAAACATAGAACTTTCATCTCAATGCACCGTTGTGATGTTTCCTACTCAGCTAAATATGCTGCAATGGAAGATCAGTTTATCACAATTGGTAAGGGTGATGGAAAAGATGATGTAACATATAAGATGAATCCTGCTGCTAAGGATTGTTTGGATACTTTCATGTTAGCTCGTAACAACTCATTACTTTGGGGTAAAACTAACGTAGATAAGTATGGTAAAGCTAAGATCTTCGATCCTGAAACTGGCCAGCCTATTATCTCTGGTGATGGTATTATTCCTCAGATCGAGCGTTTTGCAGGTAAATATGTATTTACGAAATTAAATATCAGAATCTTTGAAACTGCTCTGCAGGCAATGGTTGCTAAATCAGAGAAGCCTACTGGAAATCAGTATATCTTCATTTGCAACACTGCAATGTGGAATGATGTACAAAGAGTAATGTCAAATTGGATTCGTGACTACAAGACTAATGGTGCATTCATTTATTCAAAGGCTACTAATGGTTATATTAATCTTGGTGCTACTTACAATGCTTATGAGTTTGCAGGTAATACCATCGCATTTAAGATTGACCGTTCCTTTGATATTGAGTTCCCATCACCTCGTAGATTTGGTATCTTCCTTGACTTAACTGCTGATGGAAAAACTGGACGTCCTGCACTTTCAATGTTTACATTTAAAGGTCTGCAGATTGTTCATAACTGGTTAACTGGTCCTGGTGGACGTGATGGTAAATCAGGTGGTGAGGTTTCGACTCCTGTAGCAGGAGCTAAACTGATCAACTGGGGATACGCTGGTGTAGGTGTATTCAATCCTTACAGATCGTTCATCCTGATGTCAGAGAACTAAAAAGAAATGTGTGAGAGATTCCCCTTGTAATAGGGGAATCTTATCACCATTAATAGATTATATGATGTATAGATAAATTTTGAATAAGACAAAATATGAATAGTATGAATAATGTAACGGAAACTAATAATGCCAGTAATATCATAACACTGCGTAGTGTATATGGAAAAGTAAAAACCTACTACTTTAACCCAATGAGAGGTAAGAATGGAATGTATCCTCCTTTTGTAAAAAGAGTTAGAGTTAGTGCTGATGGACGTGATACAGAGATGATTTTAAGTGAACAAGATTTAAATAGTGAGCAAAGAGACTATTTTATCCCTGAAGATCTTGAAATTATTGTAACTGATGGAACAACATTTAATTTAAATGATCAATACCAAGCAAATCTTTGGGAATGTATTAAAGATTCACATTTAATTGCCCCAGAAAGAGGTGCAAAAGATGAGCATGGAAATTTTCTTATTGATGGCGATATTAGACGTTACGGATTAGCAGAATTATATGTAGAGCGTCCTGGAGTTGAATCTAAGAAACGTGTGTCTCGTATTAAGCAAGTAACAAAAGCATATACTTTTATTGAACAGGATAGTTCAGAACATAGAAAGGTTATTTGCAAACTTCTAGGAAAGACAATGAGAAATGCTCCTGATACAGATATTCAGGATTATTTATATCAAAAAGCAGAAAAAAACCCAGAACTCATTATTGATATTTATACCAGTGCAGATCAAAGTCTGAAACTTCTGCTAATTGATGGCAAACAAAAAAATATTATTAGAGTACAAAGTGGTGTTTTAATGTATTCTGATACAGCTCTTGGAGTTACAGATGAGGCCGCTATTCTATTCTTAAAGGATCCTAAGAATAAGGCTATTTATGACTCAATTGTTTATGAGGTATTTGGGGATATGAAGACAGAGGATGTTGTAGTAAAACCCAAGGCACCCAAAAAATAATAAATTAGAATATTATGACCGCTAGAAATTTATATGAATATGGTTTAATAGAACTGAATAAGTTAGAAGCGCCAAGTCTCTTAACTGAAGACTATGTTTATTTTTTAAATAAAGCGGTTCAACAATGTATAAATTTAACCTATAATAGATACGATACTAATCAGCAATCTACTGATGATTTACGAGTTCTAAAAACCACAGCGTTATTGCAAAACCCAAAAAAGTTAGAGAATGCTGATGATTTGACATCTATTCAAGAAAAAATAAACTCTGGAATTCTATCATCAACTTATTATGTGGATCTTCCAAAAGACTATATGCATATGCTTAATTGTATTGTAGGTTTTACAAGAACAGAAAATCCTAATAAGAAAACTCATTGTGATAATGAGGCTGGAACCAAAGTTTATTTTACTGCTAAACGACTTACTGCAGATATGTATGGAGGAGTAATTAATAATTATTATCAAAAACCTTCATATAAAAGGCCCTATTACTATTTAAATAATATTAACATAAAGGATAGTATAATTACAAACCAAAATACTGATACTCCTTTATTAAAATATTCAGAAGGAGAATATGATAAAGATGGGGCTTTAATTAATACCCATTATCTTAATGATAAAAATTTATCTGGTATTGAAGGAGAACCTGGCAATCGTTTAGCAAATCCCTCTAATGTACGACTGGAATTAAGATTCGGAGACGATACTTTATATACGCCTACAGAAGTGTATATTGAGTATATCAAAGCTCCTATGTACATTAGATTGAGTCAAGAACAAATTGATGATATTGTTGACTCATCCCAAATTTTAGAATTCCCAGATTATATGTGTTACGAAATTTTGAATATTTTCGTTAGATTAATTATGGAAAATGCAAGTGATCCTAGATTACAAACAAACATTCCAATTAATCAGACTATTCCAGAAGCACAATCTAGGAATTAATAGTACTAATTTTAAATAAATACACAAGTATGTTTGATTTTTTTAAAGAGGTAATAATCAACTCAAATACTCTTCCTAGAGAGGAAGGTATTGATGCTGCTGGTAATGCATTTAAGCGTTTCTATGCATTAACTCCAGATACCGCAGCTGAAGATATCGGCTCAGATCCTGCACATTATCGTGCCCCTAAAGAAGGAGTATTCCGTGTTTTACGTTGTGCAGATTATACCAAATCAGGTGTTAAAGGACCAAAAGTATATAAAACTGCAGGACGCAGAGGAAAGGTAGCTGAAGTTGCATTTAACCTAAACCCTCTAGTTAATCAGATTGGGCAATATCGCATTCTAGTTGATATTAGTCTTGAAGGGCGTTACTATAGTGATTATAAATATCCTTGGTCAGAATTCCATAAACCAATTATGGCAGAATTTGAAATAGTTTCTAGAATGGATTTAGCAGCTATGGTAAATGCAGCTGTGAAGGCTTTAAAGTCGTATATTCCTTCTGATTATAAGTATGCTGTAGTTACAAGTAAAGATGGTGTAGTAAAACTAATAATGTCTGATCCTTATCAGATTATTAAAGCTGCTAAAATCCAGAAAGTAGAGGAAGATGGATGTCTTAATGGATGTTCTGGTGTAAAATATGAAGATGTGATTGTTGCATCAAAAGATGATATTACAAAAAATATTGCGCCTTTTGGAACTGGTGAGTGGCTAGTTGAGAACTTACGCTTCCCAACATATCCTAACCTACGTTATGCAGGAGTTAATGATGATGAGAAGCCTGTTGCAGGTGCTTTATATACACAGTTTGCATTTGAGTATGTATCACCTCGTAGAGGTTTACATGGTCAAGGCACTGTTGGCCAAGCTTTGGTTTCTGTAACTCACCATGTCTTTTATGTTCTTAATGAACTTGCATCGCAGTTTGAAGCTGAAATTAAAAAAGCATTTGGTGAGAATGTAGTATATCCAGTTACTCCTGAGTTAACCATTTTAAATGCAGGTAAAGGAGAACCAGGAACAATGGTTGTTTCTGCTGCAAAGGTAAATGCAGGAACCGTTTCCTTAAAGGCTACTTATAGTGATTCTGAAGTAGTTGGAATGGAAGTTGATGAGGGAGTTGAGTTTAAGCATGTATCAGGGCCATTTAAGGTAAACAAAAATTCTGATACAAACGCATGGACTCTTAGTAAAGATGTTGATGAGGTAGTTTCTGGAAATGAAGGAATTATATCAGCATCATATAAGGATGCATTTACAACAATTAAAGTAATTGTTGAATAAATATATAATTTACACAGTAATGGCAGGTGGGAGTCTTTTTCCTGCCTGCCATTAATTTTTAATATTACAACCTATGACAATAGAAGCCATAGCTAGTGCCGTATGGAACAATGTCTACGACGGCCTAAAAGGAACTGTAAGTAATCCAGCAATGTCATTAGAACAATTAACTGATGAGGTTGTTGCAGAAAGAAATAATATTGCAAAAGAATATCTTTTAAAAGGAGTTATGACTTTACAAGAACTTTATAATGCAGTAAACTGTGTTGAAGTTAATTGTAATTTTATGTCAAAATGTTGTGATCTTCCAGTTGGGAAGAAAGCCCTTCACTTTGAAATTCCTCCTGTTCTTCTTATGAATGGAATTTCCACAATTCAATTTGTAGGAAGTATAGATAGACAAGAACAATATAGTGTTTATACTGATGTAAGTTATAAATATCATTTCTTTAGAAAGAGAGGAGCTGATAAACCATTTGTTTATATAGACCCTACAATAAACTCTAATGGCAACATTGATGGCTATATCTTTAATGTTCCTTTTGTAAAATATATTTCAGTAATTGCAATTTTTTTAGATCCAAGAAAACTATTAGAATTTGATTGCTGTAATGATCCAGAAGCTATAACAGAATGTGGAATTATCTCTAATGATATTATCCATAGACTAACTGAGAAGAAGATTAGATATTATCGTCAACTTATGCTGCCTTCTCAGCCTAATACTCAAACTCCATTATAATGAAACTACATAATTTTAACTCAGTTTATTCCATGGCAAGTATTGTCTATGGAATCACAGTAGATCCGACTAACTTTGAAGATGTTGCAATGTTAGGATGGGAATTAATAGGAAATAGGCACACAAAGCTGCATAAGTATATTACAAATACAGTTAACAAACGTATTCAATTGCCTTGCAATTTAGTGGAGATAGAATCAGTCACAATTCCTTATATGGATGCTCAAATGACATCCAATCAAACCACTTATCCTCAAGTATATAATCAATATGTTGAAAAATATATTGAAGCTTGAAAGTGAGATGAGTCCACTTTATATGAAGCTGGAAAAATGATTAAATATAGAGAGGAAGGGGACGAGATTGTTTTTGATAGAGATTTTCCTAAAGTTATCATTCTTTATCATGGAATTATTGCTGATGAAGATGGGTTACCACTACTTAATGATAAAGAAGTTAGAGCTTTAGCTGCATATGTTGTGTATTCGGATACATATAAACAAGCATTAATGAGGAAGGATGGAAATCTTGTTCAACTTGCACAAGTAGCTAAGGCTGATTGGATGAAAGCCTGCACAGCAGCTAGAATTCCAGATATGTTTACACAAAATGATATGGATGCCATTTTAGATGTTAAAACTCGTTGAGATAGGAAGCAGTACGGAAAATCATTTAAACCAGTTCTATAAAATGCGTTATTATACTAGCCATTGCATAACTTCTACTGAATTATTTAGAAAATTTAAGAAGGATAAAATAAAACTTTCGAAAAAACAGTATTTAAAGGAATATAAAGCTGATACAAGGCAAGAGTTAGCTGCTAAAGTACTTAACTATTGTTTGTATTTAGTGGTTTTGGATATCATAAATAATAATGTTATTTTTGCATTACCTGATACATTTGGATTTAATTCTGAAATTGCTATGAAAACATTTCAGGGAGATGAATTCAAAGAAATGTGAAAAAAGGGTAAATTTAGAGACATTGACTTTGTATTATCTGGATTTAAAGGCCATCAGTTATTTTATACTTTTGAAACTAAATCTGGAGTGAAAGAAAAACCCATCTATGTCAATAAGAAGTTAAAAGATATTATTAGTGATAATACGAACGCAGGAAAAAGCTACTTCTAATGGATATTATTAAGTACTATACAGATTATATTGATGAAGTTAATGAGAAGTTTCCTTCTTTAAGCAAACATGAGATAAAACAGATATTAAATTATGGATTGAAGATGTTTAATACTTGTCATAGGAATGGTTTAGATACCATTAATATGACATCATATTATACTATGTACACAGGTAAATTATTCAACGATGATTTTACACATTATCATTATTGAAGACTAAAGTACAAAAGAAAGCTGAGATTTCTTTATAGACGACAAAAAACTATCTATGATGGTCATTATTATTTTGGAATGACTGAAAAGGAATTTGAGTACTACCAATCTCAGAAGAAAAATAGAGGTACTAGACGACAAGTCTTTCATTACCCCTATATGTTTGCTTACAAAATAAAAGAAGAAGCTTTTGCTGATCGAGGTCGTAAATATTTCTTTATAGTTGACTATCCAGAAGATGTAGGATGGATGTTTTACAAAGAAAATTGAACCACTCGAAGAGCAAGATATTTTGCTTATAGAGATGACAATGGAAATATACAAATGATTTAAGTATGGCAAATAATACTAAACAACAAGCAATAAATACTTTTACAGGTGGTTTGAATACTGATTTACATCCATTAACAACACCTAATGACATTTTAACAGACTGTATTAATGGTACAGTTATAACATATAATGGCAATGAGTATATTCTGCAGAATGATATGGGTAACTATAAGCTGGACAAAGCTAAATTATATGCAGATTATATTCCTATTGGAATTAAGGAGTATGGAAATATTATATACATAGTTTCATATAATCCAATTGATAAAAAATGCCAAATTGGCTCATATCCTTCTCCACAAACACTATTTGATAATTCTGAATATGGTTCTAAAACCGAAAATTATCAAGGGGTTCCAACTTATACATTAGACCCTGATTGGACGTGACCAACAAATCCTAATAGTTTAATAAATGATGGTATTGTAAACTTAAAAGGTACAAGTGAAAACCCTGCAACGGATGTACTATTTACTAATACTAAACCTAATCAGAATTTAAGAGTTTTCTTTCCTGCTGATAGCTTAGATTTGAAAGACACTTTTTTAAATCCTGGTGATAAGTATTATTTAAAAAAGGAGGAAGGGGAAGATTCTCGTTGGAAATTTCAACGTTGTGAATATTATACATTAACGGAATCTAAAGAAGCCTTACCAATTGAAGAAGGTTTAGTAATTTCGGATCCTGATGATTATGCTCCAGAAAAGTTAAGAAACGTAACCTGAGAGACTCCAGGATGGTTAGCATATAAACCTTCTCTTATAGAGCCAGCTTCTTTTGATTTATACTTAACTGATATAAAAATTCCAAGCTTCCTAACCAGTACTTCTACAAGACAAACAGGAGAGGGAACTGGAAAATTATCTTTTAATGTTCAAGGACAGTTAACAATTAATACTACAGGAGACTGAAAAGATTATTATGATAATCTTAAAGTTTATTTTGATTATAGCTATGCTGGGGGTAGCTGAAAGAATGATTGAGATAATGGATCACATGTTAATAGTGAGGAGAATGGAACTCCTACTAATTATGGAAATACTATTGATATTTTAACTTTTAATAATCAGAAAAGTTTAGATATTTCAAAAGAGGCTATTGAAAATAATAAAACAGTTGTTATTAGAGCCACTCCTTATATCATTGATGATACTTATGGAATTGTCTATGATAATTTAGCTGTAACATACACTATTAATTTAGGGGAATTGTATAGCATTAATGAAATAGAAACATTCTCTATTTATAAATACTTATCAGATGATGAAGGAGTTACAATCAATTTTAGTATAATTAGTCCAACATCTAATCTAAGTCAGATTACTTGTAAATATAGAATTCATGAAATTGGAAACGAATTTAAACAGCTCGGAAAAAATACAGATTATCAAGACATTGATAGCTTGAATTTATTGGGGCAAAATATATTAACGATTAATTATGGAACTGAAAATAAAAACGATTGATTTCAAAAAGAAGAAATTTATATATTTGAACTAGGTTTCTTTAATATTAAAGACTGAGAGGTTTATATAAAAGCTTTAGAAAATCACATAAATTATCCAGATAAATATCCTGATAAACCTACAATTAAACCAATTCATTGTGCGGCTGAATTTTTGATTACATCTGAATTGTTTAATACATTTTATTCAGAAGAATCAAGATATCAAGACATTAAGTTAACAGAATGGACATCTAGGATTAAGAGTAATATTACCATAAATAAAAATATTGAAAATTTTATTAATGATGATTCTAAATATATATACAATAAATATATAAGTTGTTTAAATCCAAATGAGTTATTAAATATTGCCTTTTATATGGATGAAGAAGGAAATATGTTAACAGAAGACAATTTTCCAAAGAATAATTTTATTTTGGATTTAAGTCAATCAGAAGTAACTGCAGCAACAAAGGTGATCAATAGGGCAGATTTATCAAAAAATGCTTATTATGGATGTATGTCCACTCATATTACTAACCTTAAATATCATATACCTGCACCTTTAATATTAAATACTAATAAGGGCATGTGGGCTGATGTAACCTGAGATAGCGTTGTATCATCATCTGTTATATTATCTGAGAATGGAAAACAAGTTACATATTATAATCCTGCAAATGAAATTCCATATTTGTTAAAAACTAAATTATTAAAGAATGAAGATAATCCAGTAGATACTTCTGTTTATACGATTTACACAAAAGCAGAGTTAGCAGGTTATATAAGCGATAAATACGAGGGAAAAGATGGCTCAAGATGATATTTATATAAAAATTTATTTATTAAATTTTCAGAAGAATGAAAAATCAAAGAATTAATTACTAATATTCCTGAAACTTTTTGAACTGAAGAAAATCTAAAAGAGCTTGAAAAAAAGACCTTAGTGGCAGGAGGATTACTACGTAGAGCTTATAGAATCACTACATGAACTGATTCTTCTAATAATCATACTTTAGCAGGACTTATTGAAACTGATCCTGAAGAAAATTTTGATTTTAATACTCTACAATTACAAAATAAGGATAAACGATATAACCAAGGTAGACAAGATGATGGTAATAAATTAATGCAATTAGTAGACGATTATGTTACTAATAATGATTTTGGTTGAACTTTTGTGCCTGTATCCCCTACTACTACTGTAGATACAACTAGGACTTCAAGAGGATGATATTTTGGAGATGTAAGTGCAGATTGTACTTCTGGAAAAGGAAATTTTTGTAGTGGAATTGGAATTATTTGTAAAGCTTCTGTAGGAGGTTCTAAAACTGTAGCTGTAATAAATTTTATGCCAGTTGAGTTAACTTCTTTTAAAGGAGCATTTACTGGAATAAACGATAGATTTGGAGTAAACAATAAAGTTAATAAGGAATCTAAATGGTTAGTAGCTTCAAATAAAATATCCGCAGCAGATATTTTTAAAGTTAATGATGAGTATACAGGAAATCAATATATGCATCAATGTGTTGGTGCATTATTATTTGGATTAGGAATACAATTATACGGTGTTTATGATTTACATATAGATTATAAGAATTTTCTAAAACACACAGATTCAAACATAAGGGTATATTCTGAAAATTTGTTTACCGTAAATTATAAAAGAACAGATACTTTGAATTCTATTTTTTATAAAGGGATAAATATTAAAAAGGATCTTTCTAATCTTAATTTAGATCAATTATTTTCTAGTATAAATATAAATCCTAAGTTTTATAGTACTACAAACTTGAGTAATGGAACTTTTGCACATGTTACTATTTCTTCAAAAACAAATAATTATCAATATATAGATGCAGTTAATGCACCAATGTACTCTACAACTTTTACATCATTTATTTCACAATTAAATGCTTTATTACAAAAAGAGATAAATAATTGATTAGCAACTCGAAACTATTCAGAAAATAAAGTTTATTGTGATTTAGAATCCACAACAGTAAATATTGATTTTGTAAAATTTATAGGAAACTCATTAAGGTTTGAATACAATAATGATAGAGGAAATTTCTATTATGCTAATTTTCCAGAAGCAGTTTGGTTTAGCAGAAAAAATAATGAAACTAGAAGTGGATTTGTTAGAGGAATTGATTGGGGAAATGCCATTATATGAAATAATGTTAGTAGTATATTAGTACCTTCGCCAGAATTTAAAAAACGTGAATTAAATATAACAAATAATGGGGAAAATAAAACTAACCGTTAAAAAATATAAATCAGAAGGGGATCTGGCACATGAATATAATCCACTACATAATAAATTAACTAAAGGAGGAGTTATAGAAGACTTCGAAACTGATGAACTTCAGTTTGATTTAAATAAACCAGTGGATATAGAGTGCCAGCCCTCTTATGATGGTACCGTTAATTTAATTATTAACGATGATTTGAATCCCCCCAGAATTATAAACACAACATATTCTGTGATTGAGGATAATAAGTATAGACGAATACTTAGAAACCAAACTGAGCAAACAAACTTATACAAAGAAGGTTTGATGGATGCTCAGACCAGATTATTTAGAAATATAAACAAAATTCCTAAAATAGAACTTTTAAATATTGCGCATCATGGGCAATTAAAAGGAGGAAATTATACTATTTATTTAAAGTTAGCTGATAATGATTATAATAAAACAGATGTCGTTGCTGAATCAGGAATAATTAGTGTATTTAAAGGGACTTTAGAAAAAATATATTCTATATCTGGAACATTAGAGGATGAAAGGACAGATAAAGCTATTAATCTGCAGATTAATAATATTGATACCTCATTTGCTAAAGTATTTGTTTATGTAAGACGAGAATATTCTGATTTAAATGGAATATTAAAAACTGAGACTTTTCAAGTAAAAGAGCCTTACAAAATTGTGGGCTCTTCTCTACTGCTAACCTTAGATGGGTTTGAAGAAACATTAGCAATAAATGAAGAAGAGTTAAATATAAAATATAATATTTGTACTGGAGTAAAAACTCAAGCTCAAGTACAAAATATGCTCTTCTTTGGAAATGTTCAACAGACAGTAGTAGCTAATGATGATTTGCAAAATATCTCCTACTTCATAGAAGCTGAATGCACCAAAGGTAAAGATATTGGGTATGTTAGACCTGATTCTTATACCAGAAAGACTAATTTAGATAATGTAGGAAAAATTGAATACTATAATCCAGTTTCTATATACTATTCTTTAGGATATTGGCCAGAGGAATTATATAGAATCGGAATTGTTTATATTTTTTTAGATGATTCCATTTCCCCTGTTTATAATTTAAGGGGCTGCAAATTTACTATTGAAGACTACGACATTCCATTTGACACTGATAGGAATCACTTAACTAATTTTAAATATGGAACTTCTGAAAATGCTAACAATAGCTTTACAGAGTTATATAAAGATAGGGAAACGGGAGAAGTTAATGTTATTAGTAAAGAAGATTTTTTCTTAGCAGGAAGTAGTTTTTTAGCTAATACTAAAGGAGTATTTAAATTTCCAAGAATTAATATTCAGAATCATGAAAAGGGTAAAGAAGCTACAGAACCTATTGGTCTTAAGTTCACATTAAATTCTGATTTAATTACAGAATTATCTAAATATAAAGTAAAAGGATTTTTCTTTGTTAGACAAAAGAGAATTCCTAATGTTATTGCTCAAGGGTATTCTATAGGAGTTGATAAAGTATCATATATTCCAATGTTATTTGATCAGAAACTAAATGATGAAAAATATCAAGATGGAATGTATTTTACAGAGTCTTTTATTAATAGTAAAAGAGTACTTTCCACTTCTTATAAAGATAGAATAATTAAAACAGGTTCTAAACAATCTTCAGGGTTACTTTGTGTTGATGCTATGGTTAATCCTCAAATTCAGTCAATGTTAGATAACTCAGAATTCTTACTTACTAAAGAATTTGATTTTGAATTAGCCCATACATCTTCATTTGAAAGAACTTATCAAATAGGGGTTCCTGAAGGAGAATCTAACTGGAATAAAACTATACTTAATACCCAAAGTAAATTAATTTATATTCCAACTGATATTCCTCTAAAATATGTAGATGATTATGGTTTTTCTACACGAGCGGGTTCCTCAGAGGACGCAAAGGATTTTAGATTCTTCTCAAGCAAAAACTATGAGAAAAACAATAATAACATTGTTAGAGGGGTTTACTGTCCTTTTGTAGGAACTAATCAGGATTTAAAGGATAATACTATTTACACAATACGAGTAAATAATTACTCTCAAGCATATGAAACGCAGTATTTCAAGATTAGAGGAAACGATTTATCCCCATTTATGGCAATTAGTCCAAGATATGAGATTAGTGATAAAGAGCTAAAACCAAAAACAGTATTAGATTCTGAAACTAAAGAAGTAGTAGAAATACATTGAGTAGAAAAGTATATAACAACTTATCAACTTGAAGAAAATAAATGGGTAGAAAAATCTAAAATTACAGAATACTGTGAAGAACATATTGATGATGATTATTCTACTAAAGAAGAAATAGTTGATGATATAAAAACTGTAACTTCGTATAACATTACTGACAAACTATTTGCCCAAGTAGTTCCAACAGTATTCAGAGGGGATTGTTTCACAGCTACAGTAACAATCAGAATCAACACTAACTTTATTGATTCTGAGGTTCCTACTAATGATATGATTGTTAATCCAAATACATGGAAAGATGGCTATAAGGGATATAGTCAAACATCTACTGAAGATTGGAAGGATATCAATAGAGCTGATATTAATACTGTTCCTATGGGGCAGTGGTTTACATATAAATGTCTTTCTAATTATAATCTTGGATTGCGTTCAGAAAATAGACAAAATGTAGAGGAAATGGCTTTGATGGGAAATGCAAGAAGCTTTTATCCTTTACAAGGAATGACTGTTGCTCCAGTAAATAAGATTCCTGAATCACAATTGCTAAATGCAGGATACTCAACTTCATTACCATTTAAGAAATACTTTACTCAGCCAAATGTTCCTTATGTAAAAGACATCTTTGATACTAGAGTTATGTTTAGTAATGTACAGATTGAAGATGACTTTAGAAATGCATATAGAATATTCCAAGGATTATCATATAAGGATATTGAACGTCAATATGGAGCAATTGTTAAATTACTTTCATTAGGTGCAAATCTTTTCTGTGTATTTGAACATGGTTGTGCTATTATTCCTATTAATGAAAAAGCATTAATTGCAACAAGTACAGGTCAAGCTATTCATATGTATGGATCTGGAGTACTGCAAAATCAAGTAACTCCTATATCTCCAGACTATGGAAGTATTTGGCAAGAATCTATTATACGTACTCCAAATGGAATTTATGGTGTAGATACCTATGCTAAAAAGATTTGGAGATATAATGCAAATGGATTTCAGATAATTTCTGATATGTCTGTTCAAAGATTCTTACATGACAATATTATTTTACAAGAAAGCGATAAGTATCCTATTATCTCTTTAAAGAATGTAAAAACACACTTTAACAATTATAAAGGTGATGTTATGTTTACTTTCTATAATGGGGATAAAGTTTGGAATTTATGCTACAATGAGAGACTTGAAAAATGGATAACTAAGTATAGTTGAACTCCTCTTGCTTCTGAGAATATTAATAATATCTTCTTATCTTTAGATAGAAAAAGGGCTTCTATTTATGGTATTATTTATGATAACATAAATACTGAATCTGGCCCTCATATTGAAGATAGAGCGGGCTTTAATAGAACTTGTGGAAATCTTTGGGAGTATGGTGACATTACAAGAACTATTGTAATGAAAGGTTATGAATTCTTTGATAAATTTAATGTTAGAATTACATCTATTACTTCATCTGTTTTAGATGAAAACGATGTGGAACATACAGTTAGATTCACAGATAAACCAGAAGACCCTAAATATGACATTAAATGCAAAATTAGTAATGCTCAGGATTTAAGTTTCTCACAGTATTTAGTTGGAGATTATGACCAGGATTTCAGTCAGAAGAAAATAGGAATAACTCAGGATGGAAAAAATCTTAAGCTTATAGTAAATAGTTTTGAAGAAGTTGATAAATTATTATATTTAAAAATTAATTTTGAGGTTACTCCATTTATTAATACAGAACTAGAAAATACTGATAATCCTTATGTAAATGAGGAAAATATTTCAGAACAGGATGGGGAAAATAAAGTTAAAGCTCTAAGTAATACAATAGAGGAATCTATAGTACTAATACGAGATATTACTGAACTTCCTAAGGAATCTCAAGAAGCTTATGAAAAGCTTTTAAGAAATGGTTTTTATGTTCATGGCAGAGCAGGCATCTTTAATGAGATTAATTACTTTGATGGAAATCCTGATAATGAAATCCTTCCAACTAAATGGTACAATAAACAAGAGCCTTTTGAGTTTGAATTTGTTGTAAATACTCCAGCTGGAGTTCATAAGATCTTTGATAATCTTGTTATGATTTCTAATAATGTAGAACCAGAAACTTTGGAATTTGAAATTATCGGAGATGTGTATGATTTTAATAAAGCAGGTCTTTATAAATCAGAGCATGCTAATTCAGATAAATTTTGGGATATTGATGGAAATTTCGATAGTGTAGGGTATGCTAAGAAGAAATTAGATTTAGAAAAGGCAACTGCAAAGGACGGTAAATACTCTCAAATTTTTGATAAGCAACAGGTAGAAATTGAGAAAGACCATGTTCTGAATCAGTATATACTAAAAGTTAAACAGCCAATTAAAAATATAAAAACTTATGGCAGAAGACTTGGTAATATTGAATACAAAGAAGATCGATGGTTTACTACAATTACTCCTATATATTATAAAGATAGAATTGTAGGTACTGACAATTCTACTGAATTAAAAAGTACAAGAATCAGAGACAAATGGATTAAAATTAGAATTAAATATACTGGTGAGAAACTAGTAGTAATTAATGCTATTCAATTATTATTACGGTTAAGTTATGCATAATAAAATAGTAAAAGCGTCATCAGGCTCAAGTATACCTACAGGATTTAACCCTTCTGGAACTTTAAAAAGCCCTTTAGATAAAATGAAACTAGCGGCTTCTGGACCATCTAAAGAATCTACTAAAGCAGTTCAAAAAAGTGCCAAGAGTGCAGCTAATGTTGCATCTACTGGTAATAAAATGGGAATGTCTGGAGGATTACAAGCAGGTTTAGGGGCAGCAAGTTCCATGCTTGGAGGATTATCTACTTCAGGACTAACTCAAGAACAAGCTTCAACAAGAGAGGGCATCCGCAGTGCAATCAGCTCTGTGGGCCCTATTGGAGCTATTATTGGAGCTGCTTCAGGAGTAGTAGATGCAATCGGTTCTGCAACAGGATTAAATTTAGATAATATTGATGCAGACGCTGCAAAAAGAGCAGGTATTGGTGGTAAAGCTGCCACTCAAGGTTTTATTAATAGTCTTCCTGGTGTATCCATGCTTGTGGGTATGTTTGGAGGTAGAACTGCGAAGTCTTATAAATCTGCAGAAATTGATCAAATGACAAATGCCTATGGAGGATCAGTTGCAGATATTAATGCCGCTCAAGCATTAAGTGGTAAGAGAATGTTAGGAACTGGTAAAGCTAATAAGTTTATTAGAGAGCAAAATAGAGTTAATAATCTAATAACTGATATTAGTTTAGAAAGTAAACTTAGAAAATCTAATAGTGCTGGTGATACTTATTTATCACAAAATCAAAATAAATATGCTGGATACACTCCACAATTACTATTATCTAAAAAAGGAATGAAATTTCCAGAATTAGATACGGCTAGAAGTCTTATTAATTCCTGAAAAGTTAAACCTACAGAAGATCCTCAGAAGTTTCAACTTGGAGGAAAAATGAATCTAATACCAGAAGGAGCTTTACATGCTAGGAAACACAATCTAGAAAAAGTAAATCCTGAATTAGAAGGACAAATTACCAGCAAAGGTATTCCAGTTGTTGCTCAGGGAGAAGGAGGAGTAATTCAGCAAGCAGAAATTGAAAAGGAAGAAGTTATCTTTCGTAAAGAGTTTACCGATAAATTAGAGAGTCTATATAAACAATATCAAGAAGATTCGTCTGATGATGTTGCTATAGAGGCTGGTAAACTTATCTGTTATGAATTATTGAAAAATACTGATGATAGAAGTGGTTTAATTAAAAGTATAGAGTAATATGCCATTAGATATAAGATCACAAGTTGTTACAGCTCTGGATAATATCAATAAAAAATCCAGAGCTGTATACTCCTCCAAAGCCAACTACATCTTTAGAGACAAGAATTAACGATTTAAAAGAAACTAATCCTAGTAAATATAGAGAACACATTTCTACATTAACATCTTCTGCAAATAGGGGAAATGAAGAAGCTAGAGAGTTGTTAGGAAAAGTAGGAGAGGATGCGGCTAGGCAGAGACGAGGATATGAAGGATTAAATAAGGCTATGTATATTCCTGCAGTGATAGGAGCAGGTGCTTTAGCTGCTCCATCTATTTCAGCAGCAGGAAAAGGTGCATCTTGATTATATAGTCAATTACCTAAATGAATTCGAACAGGAGTTGATGTTGGATTAACTGCTGATGGGGTTAGAAACTCAATTAGTAATAACGGTGTGCAGAAAACTTATAGAGAAGCTAAGGCGGGAAATTATAGAAAAGCGATTTTATCAGGAATCGGAGATATGTTAGATATTGGAGGTGGAATTAATTTAGTGAGAAGATCTATTAATACAGCTAAAGCAATAAATAATGCAAGAAACATGAGCTTGATACATAGAACAAATTATATTGATTTTAATGATGGACCAAATTTACCTACAACTTCTAGTATACCTAATACAACACACTTTACAACAGGAGTCAGTGTTAGACCGCATTCATGAGGAGACTGAACTGATAATACTACTACAGTTATCTTGCCATTTAAAGATGCAGAAAAAGCTAATATATATCCTAGTTCAATAGAACCAATGGATACGTTTTTTCTATCTTTAGATGGTAAATTTAAATTACCAAGAACAGCTAAAGTTATTACTACAGATTCTAATATTTATGAAAATAGCTTAAAAAATGGGTTACAGGCAAAATTAATTTCTATAAATAATTCAAAAAATCCTGCATTAGAATGAGATAATATAATCAGTAAGGAGGCAGTATTACCTACTAAGAACGGGTATAAATGATTAGAAAGAATACAAAGACTTAGAGGAAATAAAATTAAAACTCATATAAATCCTCAGATTATTGATGATACTTCTAATATTGCTGAATTGCAAGAGTTAACTAAAAATTCTAGTAATATATATTATGATCCTAACTTTGTGTTAAAATCAAGAAATAACTTATTCAAATTAAGTCCAGATATACAATTTAGAATTGATCCAAATGTACATGAACGGCATTGAAGTAGTTCTCCAACATTATCTCATGGATTCGAAAAATTTAGCAGCCTTCCTAAATTTGAGCAAAAAGCACTATATCCTAAATTAGAAGAAAGAGCTAAAGAAGCAACTAATATTCTTTTAGATCGATTAACTTCAAATCGTAGCAAAGAAAATTTATTTGGAGGTATGCAACCAAATTTAGATATTATTGAAATTTTTAACAAAGCAGCAAAATAATGAAAGAGATAATAATTGAAATAGCAGATAAGAAATATAAAGTCTTAGTTGCAGAAACAGAAGAGGAAAGAACTCAAGGTCTATCTAATGTAGAATCTATGGATGATGATGAAGGTATGCTATTTGTTATGCCTGAAGATCAGGGTCAGGTTGTATTTAATACAGAGGAAATGGAATTCGATATTGATCTAGTCTTCATAGATCAAGATGATGAAGTTTATAATGTTGTATTAGGTAAAGCTCACAGTTCTGACTTAATTACCTCTACTCCTGATGAAGAAGATGGGAGAACTAAGTATGTACTTGAAGTTAATGCTAATTCTGGTATTCAGATTGGAGATGACTTAGATTTTGAGGATGATGAAGAGGATATTAGTGAAGAGGATATTGATAAAATGTATATTCTTGGATCTGATGGAAAACCTCAAATGGATTTAGTTGGGGGAGAACGAATTGTTAGTAGAAAAGAGACACGAGAACTAATCCGTAAAGCTAAGAAAGCTAGTAAATCTAAAAAAGATAGTGATTACAAAAAATTAGGTAAGTATATGTTTGGAGTACTATCTAAACAAGATACCCGCGAACCTGAATATACTTCTTTGCCAGATAAAGACTAATATATGAAAGGTGTAATTTATAAATACACTTCCCCATCAGGCAAGTCTTATATTGGACAAACAATAAATGAGCATAAAAGGAAGCTTCAACATAAGTATAATAGTAGTCATATAAATAGTAAATATTATTATTTGCCGTTTTACGTAGCTATACGAAAGTATGGATTTGATAGTTTCAACTATGAAATTTTATATACAATCATTTCTGATGATGTTAATGAAGTACATAAGATTCTTGACAACATGGAAATATACTATATTGGGCAATATAATAGTTATTATGAAGGGTATAATTGTACAATAGGAGGGTCTACACCAGGAAGTGGATCCACTCATCCTTCTTATGGCAGAAAGTTATCAGAGAGGCATAAACTTAAATTAAAACAAAGTGTATCTAGAACTGTATGGCAATTTGACTTAGAAGGAAATTTTATTAAAGAATATTCCAGTGCTGCTCAAGCAGAACGAGAAACTGGATGTGATGCATCCCAAATAATTTATTGTGTAATAAACAATAAAGGAACTTCTAAAGGCTTTCAGTGAAGAGCTAAAGATACCTACCCTGGCAAGTATTGCCCTTCAAAGAAAAAGATTTCAAGGAAATATGGCAAAGAAAATAAAAGATCAAAAATTGTAGACAAATACAGTCTGGATGGAATTTTAATTGAAAGTTTTGATTGTTTAATGGATATAACAAGAAAATATAATTATAATTCAGGAACTATTTGTCATGCAATTCATAATCAGAAACCCTATAAAAATTATATATGAAAGTATAGGTAAAGCGAACTATAATTTAAATTATTTGGATTATTTAAATAATATATGTAATTTTGGGAAGTAAAAAGAGTATATGACAATATGTCTTATAAAGAGTAAAAACTAAATTATATTAATAAAATAACAATAAGTAATATGGCTTATATTAAGAAATTCCAAGAAGGTGGAGCCGCTCCTACAGCTGCTCCCGCTGGTGCTCCTGCAGGTAGTGAGCAAGATCCTATTCAGATGTTAGCAGAAATGGCTATGCAAGCTTTACAGGGGCAGGACTGCCAGATGGCTATGCAAGTATGTGAAGGCTTTGTTGCCTTAATTCAGCAAGCTATGGGAGGCGGACAAGCTCCAGTAGGACAAGCTCCAGTAGGACAAGCTCCAGAAGGAGAACCCGTCTTTAAGAAAGGCGGAAAAATCGCTGGACGTAAGAAATGTGGAAAGAAAGAGAAAGGCGGAGACTTAAATATCATTAAGAAGAAATAAATCTAACTAATGATTAATAGAGATAGAAGGGAGATTGTAAGTAGTCAATCTCCCTTTTTAAGTATAATACATTGATAAAATGGCACAGGTAAATATACAAAAACTCCAGGGTGGAGGAGCTGTAAAAAAATACGGCAACTTTACTAAGGATGGTGTGACATATCAAGTTGACGACGACTTTCTACAGGCTATGGCGGCACACGGTAGTTCAATCACAGATGATAGAGCTAGAGCTGATTATGGAGCTATTGTTAATGCTCTTAGATCTGGTGCCGATTTATCATATGATTCTAATACTAACGAGTTAAGAGGAGATGTAACGTTTGACAACATGAATGCCCGCCAAAGAAGACGTGCTGCAAGACGTACCTCAAAAACTGGAGAAGCATTAGATAGTACTTTTAATGGAAGAGTAAATCAAGTTAAAAGTGCAACAAACGCTTTACGTGGGTTTAATTATAACCAAGTTACTCCACAAGCGAATAAAAATAAAAGTGTCGATGTTTCTAGAAAATTATTTCTTTCATATAAAAGAGATAAGGATGGAAACTTAGTACTTGATGATAACGGGAGAAGAATATATAATACTGACACTGATAATACAAGCATTTTTGATAGATTAGACTTTTTAAGAAATCTTGAAAAAGAGGAAAATATTGTAGACTGGAAAGGGTATAATAATCAAACTAAAGATGTGTATTCAAGGTTCGTTAAAGAATACACAGATTGGGATGGTTTATATCAGAGAATTAAAGATGGAAGTATTACAGATAGTGATATTAATACATTATCTAAATTAGGTATTCTTGATAAAACTAATACTTCAAAAACCTCTGAAGAAGGCGGTGCTCAGTCAAATCAGGATAAATGGGATAAAGATAATAACTTTACTACTGATTTTAGAAATCAATTTAAAATTTCCTATGGGCCAAAAGGAGAACTATTAACTGAAGGATTTGGACTAGAAGGTTACGGAAAGGATTGAAGAAATGCATATTTCGGAGAAAACTTTGTTAATATTCACCCAGAATTAAAAAGATTCAAAGACTATATCCTTTATAATGGCAGGTTATATAGTAAAAATGAGTGAGCTAATCCAGAATCAGAAATTAATCAAATTTTAAATTCTCCGAATGTTGACATTTTTAATAAGATGCGTCAAAATTTATTTGATCCTGTTAAGAATGGACAGTGGCAAGTATTGTGAACGAATAATCCTTTTAAGAGATATAATTCACAACTTCAATATAATCCCTACTTCAATAAAACATATAAAAATGATGATAATGTATTATATACTTACACATCACCTTTATATGAGAATCTTCCTCAAGGAGTTACAGTAATGGATATTATTGATAATAATACTCCTAGAAATGAGTTCGGAGTACCTACTTCTATCTCTTCTATAGGGTTAGATGAGAATGGGAATGTTGTTGATATTTCTAAATATATTAGGGCTGCAGGATATAATGGAGAAGCTACAGGGAATGCTTTTTATTCAAGAATTGATCCAACAGATAAAATTTTAGGTGGTTATATTTGGGATGATTTTGATCCTTCTGGAAGATATAGTTTTGCGTATAATCCAGAGGATGAGAATCAAGGATTCTTTTATGATACTGAAAGTAAGAAATTACATCCATTTAATAGAAACTGATTCAAATCTCTACTTAATGATAATTATTTAAGTGCGGATGAAATAAATGCTATTAAGCATAGAGAATGGTCTAGATTTAGCAGATGGTTGAATACAGGATTTTTTAATGATGAATACGCTGGGAAAAGAGTTCCAGCCATTCATTACAATCGTCAAGTTCCAAAACAACAAACTGGAGGATTAATTAATTGGATTTCTAAGGATACTGAGAAAACAACCCCAAAGGTAGAGACTCGTGATGAAAAAAAGGCTGCGACTACATCTCAAATAAAAAGTGGAGATTTAACTGCTGCTGATAAATGACAACTTGGAGCATTAGCAGCTGATTTAGGAGCACTAGTAGCTGCTATACCAACTGGAGGAAATCCTGTAGCAGCAGCTTTGGGAGTAGGCTCTACTGCAACTCAGTTTATTTCTGATGTTAAAAGAGATGGTTTTGATTTAGGTGATTTAGGAAATGCAGCTTTGGGGCTTGGACTAGATGTTGTTTCATTCCTACCAGGTGTTGGAATAGCTGGAAAAGCAGCTAAAACCGCTAGGATAATTAAACGAATTAAACCACTACTAACAGCAGGATTCTCTGCTTTAGGTCTATCAGCAGCTCTAAATTCTATTAATAAAGAAGGAGAATGGACTCTTGATGATTATAGAAATATATTAATGGGAGTTCAAGGATTAATAGGTGGAAAGAGAGCTTTAGATAGAACAGTAGGATATAAGAAAACTGGAAGAACAGCAGATATTTCTGGAAAAGCCACTCCTGAAAAATTAATAGATATTCAAAAAAGAGCATTAAATGATGCTGTTTCACAAAATCCAGGTCAATTTAAGGGAAAGGCTTGGTATGATGCAAAAACTGGTAATATTAATTATGAAGATGCTTTAAAGGATGCTGATGTACTATCTAATCTACCAAAGAACAAGCTTTATCAGGAAGGACTGTCTAAGATTAAGACGGCAACAAAGAATCTAAACTCTTCTATTACTGATAGATTAACGGGGGATAGAAAAGAATTAAGAGCCAGAACTGAAGATGAACTTCCTTGGTTCTTACAAAACAGATTTGGTCGTAGTTGGATGAGAGGAGCTCAAAATAGAGAATTTGGAAATGTAGTTGAAAGATTAGAAAATAGAGCTGATTTTAGAAAAGAATTTGATGCTCCTAGTGTTAGGGGTCTTAATATCTTTGAAAGAGGTTATAGAACTACAGGAGAACTTATTAATGGAGATCAAGCTTACTTTAATCCCTACTGGTTTCCTAATCCTATTCCAGCTAAGCCTATTAAAATTCGCACCGCCAAACCTAGATTAATGTTACCAAAAACTGCAGGTTCTTGAGTACAATTACCTAATGATGGAGGAATGGTTTATAGACCTCAGAGTTTATATAAAAAAGGGGGCAAAATTCTTAAAGCTCAAGGTGGATCAAAATTCTTTGGTAAATCTATGGATAATCAAGGGGTTTATGGTTCTTTTGATGCAGAGCCTGTTATAGTATCAGCATGGGAAACAGGAGTAATCACACCATGGCAAGCACAAAAAGAGGCAAGACAGAGATTAATGGCAGAGAAAATAACAGGAATTGATCCAAAAACGATGTTTAAAGCTTCTTCATCTCCTCAACTTTTCTTAGGAAGGAATCAGTTCAAGCCAATAGAAAATCAAGTCCCTCTTAATGTTCAGTATAATAGGACTCAGAGAGAAAATGCCTATTTAGATTTAAAAAATCCATATAGAAATATTAGTACCTCCAGTCTTAAAGAGGAGGTATCAAAGCATGAATCTTCTAATAACACTGCATCTAATAACGTAGTTTCTACTGGAAGTGCTTCTGATGGAAGAGGCTTTTCGTTTAATCCTAAAAATTTATTAGATTTAGGTTCATTAGCAGGAGGATTAATTTCAAATGCTCGTCAAAGACGTGAATTAGCAAGAGGAATCAGAGCTGCAGCTCAAGGTCAATTAAAATCTATGCCTACAGAACTTTATGCTCCATATACAGATATGGGAATTGCTCGTATGTATGGAGATAGAATAAAGGATATTCGTCAGTTTAAAACTGTCACAAGCGATCCTAATCAGGTAATGGCTGAAAGACTTATGAGAGATCAACAAGCTGATCAATTGGCTAATGAAAGGGATACTAGATTATCTCAAACTATTAGTGAATTTAATGATAAGGACCTTGCTGCAAGAAGAGAATATGCTAATCAACGTACTCAAATAGCAGATTACAATAAGGCAGTTCTTGGCCAAATGGAAAATATGTTAGCTCAAAACAAAGCAGCTAAACAATTTACAGCTTGGAACCAGATTATAAATCCTTTCATTGATCAAAAGAGAATGGATTTAGTAAGAGACCAGCAGGATGAACAATTGGCTGCTACAGTTAGGGATAACATTGCTTTACAGCAGAATGCTCAAAAAACGTATTTAGAGTTATTTAATTCTGCAGAAGCTCAAAAGGCTTGGGAGAATGAGCAACTTACCAATCCAAACTGGAAGTCTGATTATGGTGACTCTGAGGCAGGACGTCAAAAATTCTTAGAGAACTATTACTCTGGCTCTATTCAAAATCTTCAAAATGACATAATGATGAGATCTCAGTTAAATAGTTATTTGAATAGTCGTAGTAGATTCACTGGAAGACGTAGAACTATTGACATGCCTCAAAGTACAATAGGAAATTACTATAGAAATCCTTCTTTTTATAGAACAATTCCTGTAATTAAGAAAAAAGGAGGAACTATAACTAAAACTCAGCGATATCGTGATTTTGATGAGCAGACAATCTTAGATAAAGCAAAGGATTATAGAAAAGCTGTTCAGAAAATGGATGATAATTTAATAAAGTTATTATTAAAAATGCTTTCGTAATGAAAATTCAAAAATATCAATATGGAGCTTCATATACTCCAATTTCAAGAGAAGTAATGGGACAGTCGCAGGGAGAACCTGCGACTTCTCCTTCTTCTGAAAAGAAAGACGATAAACTAATAGAACAAGAGATCATTAAAGTATTAGAAGAGAATGGAATTCCTACTGATGTTGATTATTTTCTAAGCCAAGCACAATCTTTCTTGCAAGATTCAACTAATATCTTCTCTGGAAAAAAGACAAATACAATGAGTCAATTAATCAGACTCAGATCATTAGCAAATAGATTACAACATAATAATGCACTATATAAAAATGCAACAGATAGAATTAAAGTAGAAAATACTGGTTCTGATGTTGCTATTTCCAATGATGGAAATTTATATGTATATGATGGGGAATCAGTAAAAAAGGTAACTCCAACAGATTATAGTAAGAATCCAGAAGAATATCAAGTTTTAACTAACGCAGAACTAATACATCTAAGGGAAAGAGATCCTAATTTAAAATTTGATGAATCTATCCTACATGATTTATCAAATTCAATAGGAATGAAAACTATTATGGACCAAGTAATAGGTACTATTAAGAAATTTGGAACCACTTCCCAAAAAGGTTATACCATTAAAGCTGGAGGCCAAGTTCAAAGGGGGTTAGAAGCGTTGATGAGTTTAGGTCCTGATGGACTTTATGAAATAGAGGGTTCAGATTCAAAAGCTGCTCAGGATATAAATGCAGCTATTATATACCTTTATAAGAATTTAAATAATAATGCTAAACATGTATTACGTGCAACTACAGCTGCTGAGGGGCTAAACCCAGAGAGTATGGAAGATGTTACAAGTATTCTAAAAGCTGCACTATTTGAACATACAGACACTTCAAGAAAAGTAGGATATGTTAAAGATCCACTAGGAAAAGGTAGTAAAAGTGGTTCAGGAGAAGGTTCAGGTCCAGGAGATAAAGAAGGTTATGGACAAAGTCTTATTAGTGGCTTTGGTGCTAGTAGAACTCGTAGAGTTAGAACTCGGGATGGAATTGCAGATTTTATAGTAGAAGTTAAGCACAATCCTCTAAGAGATAAAGATAATGAAATAGTAACTGGTATAGCTACATTAGATGAGGTCTTTAATGACCTTGCGAAAAATGGAGTAGCTATGGATAGAGATAAATTATACTTTGGAGGTATGTATAATGCAAAGGGAACTAATGGAAGTGTTGTTGGAGATAGTCAAGATACTTTATATATAGATCCTAACAAAGCTAGAGAAGTCTTAGTTGATGCTTCTGATGGTGTCGAAACTATAGATGTTCCAGTTGACTATAATGGAAAGCCTGATTTTGGAGCTATAAATCGTTACCAAATGGCAGTTGATGAAATAGCCAAAAATAAAGTAACTGATCCTAGAGAAATTTTTGAAATTTATAAGAAATATGCTCTGGATAATAATCTAGATCAAGATGGAAATTTAATGACTGGACGATTCCTTGCTGTACATGCTAAAATGTCAGAAGATGAAGGAGCAGTTGCAGGATATTCATCTGATAACCCTACTATTGATAGGCTTACAGGTCAAGGTAGGGATAAGTTTATGAATGATGTAAATTATGCTAATCAAGGCAGAGAAAAGAAAAATAAGGTTAAGATTAATTATGGTTGGATTTGGAATAGAGGAATTTTAAGCGGAACTGTATTTATTCCTTTATATGTTAATCAAGCCTCTCAAGCAGTATCTGATGAACGAGCTAGAACTGATAAAAGAACTGGTTCGGAGTATCAAATGATGCAGGAAGCTTATGTTGATCCACGATATAATAATGGGGCATATAATCCAAGGCAAACTAAGCTACAAACCTCATTTGGAGATTTATAAAAAGTATGGATAATAACATTAAACAAAATGATTGGGTTGCTATAAATCTGTTAAATACAGATGTTACAATTGACAAATTAGCAGCAGACGGTATAAACTCTTTAAATACAAGTATTCGTCCAAAAGAGGACTATCTTCAATCCGATAAGGTAAAAGAGTTTTTCAAAGATGATAGTGGAAAATTTAATGAAGCTTTATTTGATCAATTTTATGCAAAAGCACTACAGGATTATACTAGTTTTTCAACTTTAGACACAGAAAAGTGGTTAAAAGATAGTTATGAATATGATGCTTTTGACATAAACAGAGATGCCAAAAGTAATATCAAAAAGGGGCCTACTTTTGAAATTAAAAAGGTATCCAATCCTTTTGAAACTACTTCATATTTCCATGAGGGAACTGAGGGACCAAGAGCTTTAAGTATTGCAGAACTTGCACAAAAAAATAAATACTTTGATACTGAAAGTGGAACTTGGTCGGATAAAACCCCAAATGATCTTGGTGCATTAGGAGTTTTGACTAGTGATACTTTAGTATTAGCCCAATGAGATGAGGATGGAGAGCATACAGATATTGATGGAAACATTGTTAAGCATTCAAAAGGTGATTACAAATATGATTCTGATGGAAAGTTTTATTATGAAACTTTAAATGGAAGGGAATATTATGGAAAGCAAGTTCTAGGTGTTCTGGATGTATTAACAACAGATGGAAGTGTATGGAATAAAGTAGATATTTTTGATACTGATAGCATAGAGGTTAATCCAGTTAGGTCAGTAGCAAGAACATTGGCTGTAATGGCCCCTTATTTAATTCCTGGAGTAGGAGAGTACTGAGCGGGAATGACTGCAGCCATGTACTTAAGTGAATCTATGCCTGCTCTTATTAAAACATTTGGAGGATTATTAGATTCAGAATATCGCCCTTCTTCTGCTTTAAATAAATTTGAAGGGTTTATGCAAAAATTTAATAGTACCCCTTCTGAATATAACCAAGTACATTCTTTCTCCTTTGATAACATATGTCAATTTGCTTCTACTTCTGCACAACAGCTATTCCAGCAACGATGAGTTGCAAATATTCCTAAAATGCTAGGAATGGATAGAAGATTAGAAGCAGGTGTTGCAGCTCTACAAGGAACTGTTCTTGACAAAGCTGTTGAAAAAGGGCTTATTTCAAAAGGGGAACTGGTTTTTACTAAAGAAATGCTTAAAAAAGGGCAGATTCCTGCTAAAGTAAAAACTATTATTGAATCCATGCCTGAATATAAAGCTGCTTATGATGCTTATAATAAATATCAAAAAGCTAGTACTGCAATTGCAAGAGCTTACTTAGTAACTACTGCAGCCGCCCAAACTTATGGAGACGCAATTCAAAACGGGTTTGATAGACAAACTGCTTCTGTAATTTCAACTGCTGTATATACTGGGTTCCATACTTTGTTTCAGTTTGATTACTTTAAACATTACTTATTAACTGGAGTTGATCTAAATGAAGAAAGGATGGCACTGAGAGAGCTAGTCTACAACTATCTTAAAGATAGAGGTAAGACTGAACTTACTCAGGCAGGAGTAAAAGGAGGTTTTGTAGGAAAGTTTAAATCTTTCACAAAAACTATAAATGATCTTTGAACCTCAGTTGTATATGGTGGAAGAAGGGGAATTTTAACCAGTACTGTATCTGAAGCAACTGAAGAAGTTATGGAAGAACTAATGACAGACTTTGCTCAAGGAGTTCTTGGTAATGGATTAAATGCTATTAGAAAGGAACTGGGCTATGAAACTCAAGGTCACTTTGATTATGCCGCCTCTGATCCTATTCAGCGATATTTAGTTAGTTTTATTGGTGGTGGTATTGGTGGTACTGTTTTTGGATTAGAAAATTGGTGGAGAACTAGAGGTGGAAGTGCAGACTGAAGCTCAGCTCTATCAAAACGTCCAGAAATGGCAAGGGCAATTCTTCAAAAAGTTAATGCTGGTCAGAAAGATGAAATAATAAAAATAGCACAATCTTTTAAAGGAAAGGCTCTAGGAAGTAATACATTATCATATGATGAAAGAGCAGAAGACGGTTCATATCTCCCAGCTTCGGATAAGTCAAAGACACAAAATTCGTATTTAATAGATTCCTTTATAAATCACATAAATACGTTAGATCTATTCTTGGAACAAGAGGGTATTAAATATTCTAAAGATGATTTAGCTAATGTGCCAATTTATAGAAGTTTAACTGCATTACAAATTTCTCAGCAGGCGGGGGATGATGGAAAGCTTCTTGATCTAATGGCAGATGATCTGACAAAACTTCAATTACAATTGAATGATGTTTCCTCGGAGTTATTCAGATTACAAAAGGATGAAAAAACGGATCCTCAAATTATAAAAGCAGCGCAAGCTCAATTTGATTATTATAAAGATCAAATTCATCAACTAGTAAGCGGAGGAAATGAAATCTACTTTGGAAGAATGATGGCGTCTTATACTCCAAGTGTGTTTGGGCTTTTTTATTCACCTAATGTAGAAAACTATGCTAAACAGGTATTTAATTATGACTATTCTAAGTTAAATGATACTCTTAAAGCTTATGTCGACGAAAAATATGCTAATTACGTCGAATCTAAACAGTCAGAAATAGATTCATTCACTTCATACCAATTATATAGAAGGATGTCTGAATTAATAGCAGATAATCTTAAAAATAGAGAGGGGGAAATTCTTGATGAAAAGCTTGCAAATTTAGCAGATAAATTAGAAATGGATCCCTCATCTGGAAGGCTTATTTATAAAGATAGGAATAATGGATTTATGTCCTATAATGAGTTAGTTGGAATTATCCATGGCTTAGTGGGACATTCTTCTCTAAGAAATAATCTCCCTATTATTAAAAGTCTTGCTAATTATCTTTATAGTGTTTATAATGGAGATAATGTTATTCCAGAGAGTTATAATTTATTCGATGTATTTGAGTTTGAAGAGGCTGTAGAATCTGCTTATGATTTAGATGAAAAGGGCAATCCTGTTGTAATTCTTGATGATGAAGGTCAGCCAACTGAAGAAAGGGTTAATTCTCTTCTTCCAGAGGATCCTAATGAAAGTGTATCTTCAAAAATAGTTGGAATGGTGTCAGACTTTATAAATGGCCTTATTGATACTAACGCAACTGAACATCAAGATCTTGCTCCAGATGTAAAACGTTGGCAGGAAGCTTTAGAAAAGGCTAAAGATGTCTATAATGTTGTTAATAATGTATATAGAGATATTGGAAATGATAATATCGAAGATATACTAAAACAACTTGGATTAAATTCCACTAAATTAGTTGATGAGGAACTAATTAAGTATGAAAGTGGAAAGCAAACTTATATTCTTGAAACTCCAGTTAGACAGCAGCTAGATAACCTAAATACTCAATTATTCCAAGTTGAGGCATTGTTAAGAGGGGCAACTTCAGTTACAAGAAGTGTTGATAACTTAACCAGTATTAATGAGGTTATTAATGATTTTAATAAAAGTCATAAAAATCCAGTTTTTGAACTTCCAATTATTAGTGACAAAGTTAAACGAGCTCTAACTAATAGAATCAGTTTAGTTCAATCTCAAATTGCAGGGCTTGAGGCTATTAGTGATGCTAACGCCAACAACGAAAATATCAAAGAGCAAAAATTAAGTGTTAGTATTAAACAAGATAGGATTGATATTTATAAACAATTAAATGAGAAGGATTCTATATTTACAAAGAATTCTTTACCAGAACTACCTACCTTTGAATTCATAGATAACATTGTTCTTGATGATTTAGATAAGGATGCAATTAGTGAAGCTGATATTAAATTTGAACAGGCACTAATTAATAATGAAGCTGCTTTAATTACTTATTATAGAGGATTAACTCCAGAACAAAAGGATACGTTCATAGGTTTACTGTGTGATTTATTCCCTGAGTTTTCTGCTGAACCTGCTTACTTAAGTTTAAATAAAGAACAGAATGTTGATCATATTCATACAATGGATGCATTAAACTTCTGGTATTTAATGTCAAACTTAATTAGCGAGCCTGCAACTTTTTACAAGCCTTACAAAGAAGTTATTGAAGAGGGACAATTTGAAAAGGCCCCTTATTATTCTCAGGAGTTTCTAGTAAAACAAGCTATTCAATATCTTAATGGAGATAAGGTAGAAATTCGCAGAATTATTTCTGTTGTTCAGCAGAAAGCAAAGGATTCACAATCTTATTCTGTATTAGAGAATATGTTTAGGTTCTGTGCGGGTTCTGGAGTTGGTAAATCAGTTGCTATACTTCCACTAATTCAATTAGTTCAAAATAAAATAGAAAATTCTCAATATTTATTTTCTGCTCCTACTGAGGCAAACTTAGAAAAACTAAATGCAGATAGAGCAAGTAAATATACAATAGCTAATTTGTTCAAGTTATTTGAAGATGGCGTTAAAATTATAGATAATAATGCTCAAGAGCAAATTAACTATACTATAGAGGACTTTAAGAAATATACAACCATTGAAGGTGCTGAAGTTAAGTTTAATAGTAAGGATTACGGACTAGCTGTATCAGATGATTTAAGAGGAATACTCCAAAATAATTTTTTAACAATTATTATTGATGAGGGAACCTATGTATCTCGTGAACAGTATCTACTATTGGATGAATTAGCCAAACAACTTAATTTTAAAATTGTCACTACTGGAGACATTTTACAATCTGGATATAGTAATGAAAAAGGAGAGCTAGACTCTTTTGATCGATGTCTAACTTTTATTGGCAGTAGTCTATATGAATCTAAAAGAGTTACTACAAACATTGGAAAGTGGAACTCAGGAAGATTAATTAAATTCCCATATAACTTAGACAGTACTACATTTGAACTTCAATATGCAGAAAATGAGTCTGATGTTGTTGGCATTAAGAATAATGCTGGAGTATTAACTCAAGAAGCATTAAATGAGTTTGCAAAGGCTCATCCTGACAGTACAATTCTTTTATATGACATAAAGAAGAATGGGTTAATTCCTCCAAAAAATGTTGTATTAAAAACAGAAGTAGTAGCAGTACAGGGTCAAGAGTTTGATTATGTCTTAATCAATGGAGACTTAAATTTCCAGGATGGACCTTTAGGGATTCCAAGTAGAAAGGATGTTTATACAATTTTAACTAGAGGTAAAAATGCCACTATAATTCATGGATTATTAAAGAGCTCAAAGCAATCTGTATTTACCACAACCCAAAAAGAGTGGAAAGATGTCTATAGTATAGGTATAAACGAAGAGTCTATTAAAACTTATCAGGAATATAGAAAAGAAAGCCTAAGCAAATTATCAATTCCTGAATTAAATATCGCTACTGAGAATCCAACAGAAGCTCCAAATGAAGATATAGCACCAACAAAACAGTTAACTGTTAATGAAGTCCCATTAATCAGATCTATGCTTAGAGTACATACGTTCTTTAATCGTTTAGGAGGAATGGTTGATTCAGAACAAGTATATCATAGAGGCAATGATACTGAGGATATAAATTTATTTTTAACTGAGGATGCCGATATTCGAAGTGAGGCCTTCAAAATAGCAGCCACTCAATTAAATGCCTTGAGAAATAATTTATATTTAAAGTTAACTGGAGCAGAAAATTATAATCTTTACGGTGTAGAAGATACAGGAGAATTTTTAATAAAAGTATCTCCTTATGATTCTAGTATTGATAATGCTTGGGGAGTAGGTAATTTTGATCCAAATAAAGATTTATCTAAAGCTAAAATCTTTAGAAGATTAGTTTATAAAGATGGGGATAAGGAAGTAACTTTGGCAATCTTTCCTAATGCAGAAACAGTAGGTAAAGGCATAAATGTTGCTGGAGATACTAAATTACTGGATGCAATTCAAGAATTGGATGCAAAACAGAATCAAACAACTTACTATAGATTTGATTCAGAAAAGCTTAATTTTTACACTCCAGACTCACCTATTTTCTTTGATCCAATGAATAAGGAATTTGATAATCAAAGGTATTGAACTCCTTATCGTTATAGCTCTGGGACACCAGATTTTGAATACTCATTCTTTGAATCTACTAAACCTATTAGAGTTAATGATGAATGATTAACTGATAAAAGAGGAGAATATTCTATTTCTGAATTATATACAGAAATAGATGCTTTGTACAAAGTAGCTTCTGATATATGAGATTCTCATACTTCTGAAGGAAATCCTTTTAAGCAGAGAAATGAAAAGGTTAGAGAAGTATCAAAGATTACAGCAAGTGCTGTAACTATTTTTGCTAAACTGCGGTCTAATTATACCGATAAGGCAGTCTCCTTGGATAATTCTATAAATCAATATATAAATGATTTAAAGCAAACTTATAGAATTTTAACAGAATTAGTGAGAGACATGAAAAAGTATTCTGAATGGTCTCCTGCTATTATGGAACAATTTATAAGAAAAGCTCGAATTAGAATCTCTGTACAACCAATTCAGCTATATTATAACTATGCTCCAACTGCTGACTGGGAGGATAAATTCAAAGAGGATGTTAGAATTATAGGAACGAAGGAATCCCATAATAAGCTCTATAAAAATATTGCTGCATGGACTCAAAGATTAATAGCTTTAAAACAGTCTGGAAAACCTCTTCCAGAGTGAATTTCTAAGCTTGCAATTTCAGATTTACAAGATATTGCGAATAGAGTAGATTTTTCAAATGAGGATAAATCTGCAGAAATAATCTTTGCAGGAAATGACCCTATTACTGAGTTAAGAGTTAATCAAGTTTGGGATATTTATAAATCTATATATTCTGATTATGATGGTTTTGTAAGTTTATTGGAGGGTATAAATACAGAGCCAATGTTCAAATTGTATTCTAAGATCTTTGCCAATTATCATCAAACAGATTTTGATAAAACTTATAGAACTAATAATGTTCCTACTAATTTAAATTATACTGCAGATAATAATTTTGTATATGAAAGAGGATGGTCCGTAATGTCATATTATGACTATGAACAAGGATTAAACTCAGTATTTACAGAAGTTACTGAAGAAGCCAAAGTTGAACCAATACAAGAGGCAGTAGAAACTGTAAAGGAACAGGTTAATAATACTGCAGAAAATTTAGTAATGGAACCATCTAACCCAGAAGAGGATATCCTTACTGAAGAGTGTATGGATTTATTAGATGAATATAATGATTATGTTCATTCGTTTGTTCATTTTGTAAGACAGGAAAATAATGGTATCTTTGTAACACGACAAAATATAGAATCAGGAAATCCTGTAACATATAAACTTCAACTTGGAAATCAAGTAAAATCGTTTACTTTTAGTAGGGATGTTGCAGAAAAACTGGATGCTTACATGAATAATGGAAAAAATGTTGCAATCTTTGAAAAGATGAAAAACAAATACCAATTAGTAAGTAGTGTTAAAGAACTTTTAGATATATTAACTGCAGGAGAAGAATGTTAATTTATGGATTGCACAATTAAATCAATAATCGTTGACGTTGCAAAAAGTTTAGATATAGATACATCTGGGTCGTTTTTTAACGACTCAGATATCTATTCTAAATTATTAACTCAGCTGTCTGAGAATGGCATGAGTGTAGAACCAGATTTCGTACAAGCATTGTCCGAACATGTAAAAAGATATTGTTTAAAAAATCTAGTTGATGCAGGAAGTATTAATAAAACTATAAAGGGATACTTTACATATAATACACCTGATGGAAAAATTCAATTTGATTTTACTTCATATAGAGACTTTATGCAGTATGCTGCAAGAAGAGTAGGTGATTCATTAATCTTAAATATTTTTAATGATGCTACTGGAGAGTATGAAGTAATTGATAGTAAAGAAAAATTACAAAAATCATTAGAAGTACTCTTATGTGATTTAAGTGATACCTTTGGGGATACCTTTGCAACGTATGGTAATAGGATTAATGATGCATTTAAAGAGAATTTAAATAATATTGATAAAAGGGAGTACTATCAGTATATTCTGTTATTACATAATAGAGAATTAATCCCTGAAATTAGTAATCATTATATTAGGTACAATTATACTGAAGAAAATTTTGAGATTAATGATGGACACCATCATGTCGCAGGATGAGAAAGAAAAGATGATAGATCTGCATATGATGATACCTCAGGCTCTTTAAAATTACTTATAGAAAGCACTCCTTTATATGATGTATTTCAATCAAAAAATGGAAGAAGAACTGCCAGACAAACTAAAAAGAATCTGACAGCGGCAATGTTTTATGAGGCTTCTAATACTCTATTAAATAATATTGCCAGGAGTGATTGAACTAGATTTAGAAAAATTATTGAAAATCCCAGATTATTGGTTGATGAAATTATTAGTTATACAGATTCATTAGAAACTATCAACTCTAATGTTGATAAAATTCTTTATAGTATAAGAACTAGATATTTTGATTCAACTGGGGCAGAGAGTGGAAAGGTTAGTATTAATTTAGTGGAAGCCTATAAAAAATCCTTTTCTAAAATAATCAAATCTGATGGCATAAATTATCTTGATACAATGTTAGCAGGAATGCTAAAGTATGTTAAACAAACGTATCAAAGATATAATTGGGACGAAAATAGAACGACAAGCACTGATGTACTAAATAAAGGTGTTGTCTCTTTACAAATGGCCAATAACATTGACTATGTTATAAGTAAACAAGGCATTCCAAAAGTAAATGGTAAAAAATTACTTCCACAGGATATTGGAAAATTAACAACAGAAGCCCTTTTATATCATTTTAAAAATTTAACAGGATTTGATTTTCTTCAATTTAAAAATCAGGATCTACCATTAAACGACATTATTACTTTAATTACTAGAATAACTACAGGGGCCAAAATTAATGGAGATGATGCAAATTTAGTGGCTTTAGCTAAATATTATCTGGATAAGAATCCTGAGGTTATAAAAAGTATTACTTCCCGAAGTGATGGAAATAAAGTTCCTAATTATCGTTTAGCTAATTTATCCAATACATTCTATCAACATTTAGCAAATCTGCAAAATAGAATAGAAAATTCCCCAACTGGTTCTGAATCACCATTAATGCTATCTTTCTTATATAAAAACCCAACTTTATATAAAGAAAGTCGACTTCATCTAGATGCTTTTTCTAAAATTAAGAAGAAATTTAGATTAGCAGAGGATTTTACTGATGCTGAACAGTTGCAAGTTGCAATTGGTTGGGATTATAATAGATCTATGAAGGATAATGGAGAGATTCTTATTGAGGGAATTACTCCTTCTGATAAGAAATCTATTATGTATCAAGTATTTGATACTACTAAAGCTATTGAAGGGTTAGGAGAAGGTAGGAATAAAAGTATTGCACAAGCTTCTTGAAAAGAGATTGCAGATTTCTTTAGAACTGGAGGTCTAGAAATTCAAACAAAATACTTAGAGAATTCTTTAAGTTTGTTTGAAAGGATTCTTAAGATAACTCCTTCTGATAATTATATAGATAGAATAAACAATATTGATTTTGCATTGAAAGGAGTAACTGAAGATGATTTAAACAATTTAGTTGATGAATATAATGCAAAAAATTATACTAACTATGTAATTTCTAATGAATTTGATTATAAAAAAGTTAAAGGTTCTGGTATTAAGTTTAATAGACTACTATATGGATATTATTTAGCTTTTTCAAACTCAGATTCTTTCTTTGAAAATGAGTATAATTTATTTTTAAAAGACTGTAGAGAAATTTTTAGAACAGGTGACATCATGGAAGCATTCAAGAATAGATTTGGAATGACTCAGGATGATGTTAAAAAATATTTTTATACACACGCTCTATTATCCTATAATTATATTTTGCTAACTGTAGGAAGTACTATTGCACATAAGTATAAAAATCTAGCTGTATATAGTAAACCAATAGGAGAATTAACTGTTGATGATTTTACAAAAAATACCGAACAGTCTTATGTTACTTCAACTAAACGTATGGTTGCTTTAAGTGCAACAGGACATGCATACCAAAGAGGAATTCTAACAGGTTTGCCAAATACGGCCAATTATGCAACAATTAGTGATTACAACTCCCCAGTAGCGGATTTAAATAAATCTGCAGGGCAAGAAATGAATGTATGGGATGGAGCTGTATTTGCACCTATTACTACTTTATGATTATCTGATAATTCTACAGTTGACTATAAAGTAGAAGGTATTGTTAGAAAAACATTAGGACACTCTATGATTGAAGGTAAGGGGGTCGCCACTTTAAATAAATCTGCAACATTTGGTATTTCTAATGCATTTCTATTAAAAAATATTCATGGAAGATTTAAGTTAAAGGAAATGCTTAGACAGTCTTATACTCTAGCTGATTTCTTTTATGGGGGACGTTGGTTTGATATTACCAAAAATTTTAATGGTAAGAGAACAAATATTATGGGATATTATCAAATTAATGAGCCAGGAAAGGGATTACAAGTATTTAAAGTGTCTAACTTAAAATGACAAGGAGATAACAATTATACTTATAATTTAGAAAATCTCGCCGAAGGTACAACTACAATAGATATACCAGTTGTATTAAGCAATCTATGGGATGTTTATAACTTATTAGGTGCAGAGTTTTCTGGGGAAATTGTTACTGATGAATATGGAGGAGATACCTTTGTTTACTCAGAAGCTTCTCAACATCAAGTTCTAAATCTGTTAAATTCTATTGGTGTGAAAACTAGTGTGGATGGTTCTGTATTATCCCAATCTGATGTAGATCAATTTCTAAAGAAGAAAATGATTCATTATTTTCCAACAGAATCTACAAATAAATCAGCTCAGTTACCTATTACAAGTAATAGTGTATTTAGGGGTAAATCTTTACCATTACATGTTATAGGATTAGATATTTCCAATACTGCTGTCCAGCTTGATGCTGATCACGCAGTTGATGATGCTGAAGTTAGTGAACCTACCCAGCTAATTTCCTTTATGGCTCAGAAAGGTTTAGTACAGAATATCACTAAGGAAATTTATACCTCTTTAGCTAATCTTATCAAATCTACATCTGCGCAATTTGTAAATAATATAGATAATCGTAGTAAACTTGTAGATATTTTTGGAAAAGGTTTAGTAAAGACCTTCTTAAAGGATAATGTGGACGTTCTTGGGTTAGCTCAAGCATTAATGGAGCAGATTAATGAAAAGATTCAAGCTAATCCTGGAGTTAGTTTAGATGATCTTGGGATTGCAATTCCATTTAGTGATGAAAACTTAATGGGAAAGATTGCATCCGATGTAGTTATTTATACTAATGGATTTATCAAACGTAAATATGCTGGTTCTGCAGATGTTATGGTTCCTTCTTATGATATTCTTATGATCTTTGAAGACGAGTCTGGGAGAAAATATAATAGTCTTGATTTAATTACAAGACCAGAAATTTTAACACATTTGCAGGAAATTGACAACAAAGAAGTTGTAGATCCATTGGCTCTAGAATTTGGAAATATTTATTACCTAAAAGGAGCAGATGGAGTGTATCATAATTTAGAAGGAATCTCAAGTTCTGTTCCCATCCCTGTGGAGTTAAATTCATATGAAGAGTACTTAAGAATTCAGGAAGGATTATATACTGTTACTAAATGCTATGTTAAGCCAAGAAATTTAAAAGGACGTAATGTATTTGTGAATGTTCGTATTCAAGGAGAAGATGGAGAGATCTATGATAGAAAAATTAATGTTTTCTCATTAGGATTGCGGTATGCTTTAGAGTATGATACAGTTAAAGATCCTGAAGCAACAAGAACCTTCATGAATAATGTGCTATATAAAGCTATTAGTGAAGGTAGAGTTGATGTCTTGAATAAAAATGGAGGTTTTATTGCATATGATCCTTTAGGGGATTGAAAACAACTACCTGTAATAGAAATCTTAGGTACTGATTATGTTAATTCAGAAATTAGTACATCTTATAAATATTCATCTGTACTAAATATTCCAGCAGGAGTAAGTATTGATGAAATCAGGCAAGGAGGTCCAGAATGATTTAAAGAGCGCATATTAATCAACAGAAAGGTAATATTTCCAGACGGAATGATACCTTCAGAGTTTGTGTTAAAGTCAAATACTGGAGCACATTTACCTATTTATTTTAATAAAGATTTTGTTGAAAACTTTTTAACTGAAGAGACTAAAATTACAGTTCCAACAGATGATACAGGCATCTATAGAATTAATGATAGAGGTGAAGACCTTTATAAAATTGATGGCATAGAGTTTTACAAGGTAAATGGAACAGAAGTTGCAGTTATTGTGGACCAAAATAATCCAATACAAGTCTTGGATAATATTTTGCAATCTGGCCTTTATTCTGGCTATGATGGTAATGTTAACCCAGAGGTTAATAAGCTAATGAAAAGAAATAAAATCTTTAAAGTTAATGAAGAGTTTATTAATGATTTAGCTAATAAACAGTATAATTCTTTTTGGGAAACCTTAAAATATATTGTAGCTCGTATTCCAGCGCAAAGTGAGCAGTTTGCAATGCCTTGTGAAATTGTAGATATATTTCAAAGTCCATATAACGTGAGCCTAGTAAATAAATATCAAACTTATGAGCAAGGTTCTGATTATGATGTGGATAAAAATAACAACCTTGGTGTAGCGCTAACTGATGACGGGGTATACCCAGCGTGGTCCTTATTCTGGGACTATAATGATTTAGAAACTTCGAAAAAGTTGCCACTTCCAGATCCAGAAATAATTTATGGAGAAAACAGAGGAGTATTTGTAGCTCAATATACTGGGAATACCCCATATTATGGAGCAGAGGGAGATAATAATCCTAATGGCTGAACAAATAAAGTAACTGACTTTGTTGATTTAACTAGTGATTTATTAGAAGCATATATAGCAGAAGATAAGTTAACAGTAAATTCTCCAAGACTAAGAAGGTTAATAGCTAAAGTAAGAAATAAAAACATTGTTATTGACATTTCTAAGTTCCCAGTTCAATCAAAATCTTCAAATGATCTTTTTAATGATGTATATATTTGGGATACTTATACAGTGGCAGCATTACAAGCTTTAGGAGGACAATTGGCAACTCAAATAAATAGACATAACTCACACAGAATTCCTAAAAGAACTTTGGACAAAGTTTTTATGAATAATCTGGTGAATAATATGTTTAATACCTATCATAATATCTCAACTATAGGATATGCTACATTACCTACAACAGTAGAACCTATTGAAAAGGCTGCAGCAGTATCGCCAAAATCAAGTGATAATTTCTCTCCTTTTGTTTCTACAAGTCAAATAAAGATGAATAGTAATAATAAGGTGGGTAAAGAAGTGATTGGTATAGTAGCATCTGCGATTAAAGCTGAATATGCAATTGAGTATTGGATAAGTAGTGGAAACGCCAGACGTATCGGTAAGACTATTATATGACCTGGAATTAACAAGGAATTTAGTACAACCCATTCTGAATTTTTTACAAACTCAGGAACAGTAGCAATTACTTTATCAAGTTTACTATCTCAGGCAACCGATAATGCTAAAAACCCAATTCTTAATAATATTAACTGTACTTCAGAAACTGCTCCAGGTATTATCTGAATGATTATGACTGGTGCAGACTTAAATGATATTGTTAAGATTTTTACTGATGATATTATGACTAATATTATTAGTATGGTAAAAGGTAATATGTTTGAAAATATTGACTCCGTAAGTATTACTACAGCAATTGATCAACTACTAAAGGTTACAGATAAAAAGAGTGAAGCCTACCAAAAGTTATTATTTTATCAAGAAGTATTTAAAGGAGCTGGAGAATTAACATTATTAGCTAGGGAGCTTTCAGTCAATCAGGGATTATCTACAGAGTTTGGAGCTATTGTTGCAAAGCGTATTAACTTCGAGCAAGGAATTGAACGGATAATAAATGCTAAAATTAGAGAGGATCAAATATTTGGAGGTAATCCAACTGTTAGAAAATATATAATCGGAAGAAGATTTATATTTGATAAGTTGAAATTCTTTTCTAACGAATCATATGCAAAGGATATGATTAAAATTTTTCAACAGTGTGCTACCACAATAAATGTTCTTGATGTATTAAAAACTTCTCCTCATTTTTATGAAATGGACTTTTTATCAATTAATGCAGAAAAAGCTATTGGTAATTTATCTGGAAAATATAGAGCTATTATTGAGCAAATGAATAGAACTAAACTAATGACTAATAAACAATTAGTTATTCCAAAAAGTACCCTTTCAAGTAGATTGAGAAGTATAGCGACGGATGATATGATTGTGCAAGCTATAAAATCCTTGGATTTTAAATATCCTTCAAATGTGGAAGTAGATAGAATGGGAGAAACACATCCTTTAAATGATGTAATTTTACGTTCTATTAATAGCCCAATAGGTTTGAAAAATTTTGTTATCTTTGTAAATGAAACATTAATTCCAAGCTTGAGATTAAAATATCCAACAAATTTTTTCTTAAATAATCTTATTGCAGATAGAAAATACAGCGCATCTGGTGATGGTTTTGTAAGATATTATAAACCTATGTTTAATTTAATTGAAAAAACCAATCAAGATTATTATGAGAAAATGCTTATAGACTTTAATCTTATAGCAAACGATATAGTAACATCTCAGGATCTTGGAGAGACCTTTGTGAATATAAATGATGATAATTGGCCTAATAATACAGTTGCAGATTATATGTTTTTATATAATTTAATTGTAAATAAAAATCAAATCCTAGGAGATAGTTTTAGTAAATTATTTACTGAGGTAATTAAGAATAATACATTAATTAATTCATATTTCAATTTTATAGGTGATACTTATGATCGTAACTTTGTGTTAGATAAAACCTTAGCTACTGATTTTGAAACACTTTATCAAGTTAGAAAATCAAACTATGATGATGAATTTATGGACGATTCTTATATAGAAGATTTTGATGAAGGGCCAACAGCAAAACCTCAAAATGTATTCCCGCTAAATAATGAACGATTCAAAGCTTTAAATAGAGGTGCAGCTAAACAATTAACATCTGAAAGAAAGCTGAATGTGGCATTAACTAGGGGATTATTAATTATAAAAAGTTGCTAATAATATGGCATGTGTTGAATTAAATTTAAGTAATGGGATATCGGTGTCATTTGATGCCGATATCTCGTTATCTACTAATTCAGTTATTAATTACTTGAAGAATAATTCAGAATTGGATTATATAGTAAATGGGGAAAGAGTAACTGGAAATTTATATGAATTTATTGCGGATAATTTAGGAAATAATACTACATTAAATTCAGGCAATCTAGCAGATACATTAATAGGAAATTATAAACTTACAGATACTTATCCAGAATTAGAAGGAACGGATTACAATATTTTGAAAGTAAAAAATAATTCTTTTATTACTCAAAACTTTTTTGTTAGTCCTAATAGGATTGTGGCTATATCTTCCGAAGCTAATCTTGATATAGTAGAAAAAGTAATGTTTGTTTATAATCAGTTAAAAAACGATAACCTAGCTTTTATCACTTTAGTGGATGAACTAGTTAAAGATGATTCTTTAGATATATTTGATAAGTTTTCCCAGATAGTCAATAGTGATTATGATAGTCTTCAAGAAGTAATTAAAAGAGTGCCAAGTAAATATAATGAAGAGTTATTAACTGTAGGGAAAGATCACTATATGTTAGTTAAAGGAGTATGGAAAACTTTGAAAGGGGAGACTGTAAAGGATTCCGCTAAACTTTGAGATGTATATTTTATGAAGCCAGGCTCAAGAGAAATTTCTCCTATTTCCATTAGTGATCTAAAAGAATTTAAATTAGATGAGGGAGATGTAGTATATACTAAGTCAAATCAAAAATTAACTTATAACGGAGAAAATTTTGAAAATTCTTTAGGCGAAATCGTATCCGATGATACCATAATTGTAAGAATGAATACAATTAGAGATCAGGGGCTTATAGAGAGGGAGCTACAGAAACGAGAGCCATTGAGTTATAGTAAACTAAGATTTATTTTAGACAATACACTTTCAGAGTTTATATCTGAAGATACTATACTATTCACAGATTCGAATAATCCTTATATAGAAAATGGAAAGGTATATTTAAAAAGCGAATATCCAACTAATACTACATTTGCAGAAGTGGCAATACCCATCATATTAAATTCTTTGGTTAGTGACAAACATTTATTGGAGCTAACTAATAACGGAAATCAAGAGTCTATTAATACACTACTAAATGCACTTTTAGATTTTTATGTTAATGCAGACGATTCTTCACTAAGTGGATATGATAATGTTGAAGATATTCAATGAATAATGGATAATATAAATACTGTCTTAGATAATTCAGGTATAGAGGTTTTAAATAATGAAGATTCTGAGATTTCAAAAACTGCAAGTCAGGTATCTAATGATATTATTAAGAAATTAATGGAAGATGGTAACTTAACTATTTATTGTGTATTATAATGGAAAATTGTAAATGAAGATTAAAGGTAAATGATGGAGAGGTCATAGAGTTTACTAATGAAGAAGATGTAAAAAATTATATAGCTGCAAACAGAAGTAAATATAACTGAGAAACTGATCCAGAGTTATTAAGAGTTACCACAGAAACCTATGTAGACGAAATTATTAATAAAGCGAAAAAGGATGTGTTCTCAGAAACTTCCAAAATAGTTCCCTTAAAAAACAGAAACTTAGCTATAAATGAGGACAGTTTAGAAGAAGGAGATTCTGATACAATAGCAGTAACTGATGTTATTACGAAGCCCAACAAAGATGGAAAACGATTAGCTCCAGAAGTAATTGCAGAGAACTATGAAAGTGATTTGTTTAAAAATTATATTCTAGAATTACTTCAAAGAAGAGGGCTAAATATTAATAATTTAGTCTTCCAAAGTGGACTTACTACCGATCAACGTCTTGATGCAATTAAAGAAGAGCTATTCCATAATGCTATAATTACAGAGAAAACAGAAGATCATTATCTTAATTTAGCTGCAAATAAATTTAAAATTGACCTTAATTCAGAAGATTCTAAATATTTAATAGAAAAAGTGCAAAATACTGTTAAAGAAAACTTTAGAGTTCAATTAATGGGTGAGTTTGTACATAATATTTTCTACAATTTAATCGAAAGAAAATTAAGTCCTTATGCACTAAAAGAGAGATATAGCTCTGTAATTGCTTATATATCAAAGCGATTTTCCACTATGTACCAAGATCAAAGAACTTGATTACAGGAAGAGGCTAAAGCTTTCACTGTATCTAAAATTGACTTTGATGAGATGGTAGATAATGTAAATGAGGTCTATCAAACAATATTAATGCAGCATAGTGGAAGTGATGGAAAACTTAGAGGTGGAGTTAAAATATATTCTGAAATAGACTTAACTGCAGATCTTGGATATGAAATTGAAGGGAAATCAAAAATTAGAGGTAAATTAGACTTATTTGTAATTGATGGGGATATATCTACAATTTATGACATTAAGTTTTCTAAGAAACCTTATGATAAGTGAGCTAAAGAAAAACGATTAACTGCTATTTATCAACAGGCCTTTTACGGAAGAGTATTAAACCAACTTGGAATAAATACTAATTCGCTTCAGTACTACTTAGTTCCAATATATAAATTCAAGGGTAGGTTAGTTTCCGACGGATTAAAAAATATTACTGAAGAAGTAACTGCTCCTTATGTAGTAAGAAACTTAGATGATTACATCCCAAGAGTTTTATATTCTGAATATAAGGATCCAGAAGAAATGCTAAATATAGATAAAAAAATAACAAAGATTCTGCCAGAGGAATATATTTTAGCTAAAACATATAGACTTAATAAGGAAATTATTGAAAAAAGTAATATCATAAGATATAAAAATGGCAGAATTGATTTTGTAAATGATATCACTGGAAAAAAAGAGCCTTTATCTGGAGAGGATGCTATCTCAGAACGAATTGATAGATATATTGAGGAGTTAAAAGAGAGCCGTCCTGCAATGATTAATAATTTCATAGGAAGCCTTAGAAGTATATTAAAAGGAACTTTACCAGACTCTATTCCCTATGAAGGAAATAGCCGACGTAGAGGATTTTATAAAGCACTATTAGATAAGTATTATAATCAACAAGATAGGTATATAATTGTTGATAATCAAAATTTATTTGACAGAGGACTTATACCTATTGTGGATACTATTAATAACGCTATTGACATTCTTACATTGGATGAACTAAACTTAGATGATAATTTATATTATTCTGATAATGGAAAACTATCAAGTTTATTTGAACTAATCGCTAAACCAGGAACCACAAATGCCAAATGGTTAGAGCAGCAGTATGCCCAGAAAAAAATTCTGCCTTTAGAAGCTACAAGAGGAAATGCTGCATTGTTAAAAGCTTTAATAGTATTAAATGAAAGACCTGCTTTCCAAAATCTAAAATTAGGAGATATTCGTGCTGTTAATCCTTTTAAATCTCAATCTAAGAGTTTTAACGAAAAAGAAATTACTTTTATTGAAGAAATTTTATCCCAATTAGTTGTTGATGAAAATGGCACCCCTATGTCTGCGAACCTAACTACGCTACGAGAAGGCCCCTATAAAGGGCAATCACGGTTTGTATCAATTATTGATAAAGTGTCGGATCAAATTATGGCTATATTTAGGATAGACCAAAGTGGAGAAAATGCCTTGTATAAATTAATAAAAGAAAATTCTGATTTGTTTATTTCCTCTAATTTTGATTCCAACAATACTGAAGATTTAGTAGATAGATTAGAAACCCTTCTTGAAACAATTAGAACAACAGCACAATTGGATGTTAACCATTTAGATATATCAAATCAAAATGCAAAAGTTTATGCTTGGGTTGCACAAATGTACTTATATTATAAGAATGTAGATATGTTTGAAGAAAAAACTTATGCTAAACTTTTTGGAAAGGGCTTTCCTAACTGGTTTGATAGTTTTATGTTAAACTCCATGGATACAATTCGCTCCAGTAATATTGTATATTTTAGAAATATTATGGCTACCGCATTTCAAAAAATTAGAAATGAGTATACGAATTGATTAGGGGAATTACGTAAAGAAGAATCCTTATATGAAAACTCTATAGGGCACGGAATAGCAACTAGTAATTTTATTGGTGCAAAAGGAGGCCTTTATAGAAACCTTTATAGACCTGATACTTTTGATTTAACCTTCAAAGATCCTTGGGACATGAGTAATGATTTAAGTGAAGCTGAAAGAAGAATGATTAAGTTTGCGTTAAAAACAATAACTGGAAAAACTTCAAGAGCAGACTTAGACGAAAATGATTTCTTGGTTCCTTTAGTAAGAGTTAGACTAGCTAGTTTGGCTACAAATGGAAATCTAAATGCAAAGACGTTTTATGATAACTTTGCTTATGGATTTAATTCCTTTATCAAAGATACTTTCTCTGAAAGAGCTAAAGAACAAGAAAGTGCAGCAGATGCATTTGATCAATTAGCTTTTGAGTTTGAGGATAGAAAAAATGAGGATAAAAGAAGAAAACTTATTCAGGAATATGAAATTGGAGCTTTTGAAACTAATTTGGAGATAATTTTAGCTTCATATAAAATGGCAGAAGCAAAGAAAAATAATGTAAATGAAATACTTCCCCAGATTAGAGCTATGCAAGCGGCATTATCTCTAAAAGGAAATTTAACAGGAATTGATGTTTCTAACATTATGGAATTCATTGCAGATACGACTAAATCTTCTTTATATTTCGAGTCATTAGTTCCTCAAGAAATGCGAGGTATGTTTAAATCTTTATCTGCACTAAGATCTGTTGCATCCAGTGTAGCACTTTCTTGGCACTTTGCTAACTTGCCTAGAGAGGTTTTAATGGGATTTTGAACTAACCTCTCCAATGCTATGTTCAGAAGATATGGAAAAGAAGCTTTCACAATAAAGGATTACGGAAAAGCACTAAAATACCTTATTTATGATTCTCCAAAATTTATAACTGAAATTACTAAGATTGAGTTGTTAAATGAGTTATACGCGTTAGCTAATATGGATCTTAGAAATATGGTTGAAAATACAATATCATATAAAAATGGTATTATAGGAGGATTTTCTAGATATTCTGGATGAGCTTTAACTGCACCCGACTATTGGAATCGTATGTCTATATTTTTAGCTCAAATGATTCATGATGGAACCTTTGATGCACATTATATTGATAAGGATTCAGATGGAATTGAAAGACTTAAGTATGATATGGAAAAGGATAAACGATTCGATGTTTATTTAAAATACAAAGACCATGCTGTACCTGATTCAGTTAAATCTGTATATGAAAAACAATATGGACTCTATATAGCTATGTTAAGGCAGTTTAATGTAGAACGTGAACGTACTGGTGAACCTTTATATAAGGTTGGAGACAAATTTGAAATGGCATATACGGTACTGCAAAGGGAATCTATAAAGTCTTTTGCAGATGAATCCTTTGGTTATTATGACCTTGAAACAAAAGCAGAATGAAATAAATTATGGCAAGGAATGCTGTTTAAACAGTTTATGACCTATCTATCTGCTAAGAAAACACAATATACATTAAAGAGAACTACTGTTGCTTCCCAAGGGCATTTCACACCTGTAGTAGATGTAAAAGGCAATCAAAAATATATTAAGATTATTACTGATGCTAATGGTACATGGGTAAATTCAGAAATTGTTAGTGAAGATACTGGTATTCCTTTATATTCATGAGAAGGAAGAATAATGGAAGGTATTTTTCAAACATATCAACAGTTATTTAAGGATGTATATACAAATGTTAAACAAATGATTAGTAAAGATCCAGAGTTAAGTACAACGGATTTGTGAAGAAAATATATTAAGTCTAATGATATTGAAGCTGCTAATTTTAAGGCTTCATTATATGATTTAACAATGTTTTTGTTTTTTGCTAAGTTATTACAAATAATGCTTTTGGATGACCCTGAAGAATCTGGAATAAAGTATAAAGACCAAATAGCAGATAGAAGCTGGTGATTCCGTAATGGAATTGACTTAGTTAATCGCTCTCTTGATGATATGGGTGTAATAAATGCTGTCACTAATGGTTTGTTAAATTGGAATCCTCCATTCTTAAGTATCCTTCAAAATAGTATTAGAAGTTATGCTGCAGCATTTAAACTTGAAGATGTTAACTTTGCTGAAGCTGCTCTACTTGGAACTGTAAACACTTTTGGAATGTTTAGACCATTTAGACAGGATATTAATAACGCAATAAAAGAAAAATAAAAAAAAATAGCCCCCTACGCTGGAATGAATCCAACATAGGGGGCTAACTGTTTATTTTTTAACTTTTAATCCTCCATTGCACACAGTGCAACTAGAACCTTTTCCTGATTCTTTAAGATTAAAAACTCGAATATACTTTCCATATTTATTATCCTGGAATTCATGTTCAATCTTATTGCTTTCGCAATATCCACATCGTTTTATTTCTGTAGGCATAATTTACTAATATTTTTTATTTTGTAAAATAAATCCGACAATGAACCATCATTATTAATCAGATAGTCATAGTCTCCATTTCCATATAATGTTAAAAGCTCTCTTTCTGAGGCATGAGAGCCTGCCTTACACTCTGGTCTATGGATATAAATAACTTTCCCTCCTCGTTTCTTTGATTCTTCAAATTCAATCTGGAATCGCAGATCTGAGATAATCATATTTTTGCACTCTTGCTCATATGTAGTTAAAATCCATAATTTATCCCCAAAATAATATCTCATTATTTCAGTTCCAAAGTATTGCAAAACCTGTCTAATAGAAAGTCAGTAATCTTCAGTTAAAGAAGGATTAAGATCCTTAGCTAACTTTGAAAACTTATTATCTACTAGAATTTTTTCTCTTTCTACAAAATTCTTATGATGAATTGTTAAAGTACTGAAATCTATGTAATAGTCCTCTTTAAATTGTCTATCCTCAAATTTCTCAACGCTAACATTAAGGAGTACAGAAAGAAGACATTTTAACGTATCTGCAAATCTGCAGATTTTAAATTTTCCTTCCGTGAAGATATTACAATACTTATATATCCAGTATGTTTGCATTCATTTTGGAGAATTTAAACAAAACTGAAGCATTCTAGCACTTTCATCTTTACCACTTCCTTTCAAACCAGCTATGCATAAAATATTCCTAGTCGACATACGTTTTGATTTTAAATGGTAATTTATGAAGTGTATCCATAACTTGTCTATCCTTCTCTCTGTAAAAGTTGTTAATCATACTTCTACAAAGAGTATAAGTTAAAGCCTTATCTTCTGGTGTAGCATCTTTCCAGACTTTTAATTCTAGAGCATTGGCAATTCCAGAAATTGTATCATATGGTATATATCTTGTTTCTATCCGCAGAGATTTAAAAACTTGAGATACCCCAGTTGTACCCATTGCTTTATTTTTCACTATATTAGAAAAATTCCCATATAGTAGACAAGTTACTGCAGCAGGGCTTTCTGTAACATTCATTCCTTGTAAGACTTTCAATCCCAACTCAACTGTAGTTTCATCCGTGGATGCTAACATATCATTCAAAGACAGAAGACTCTCTTCTGTAACACTTTCTAGTGTTCCATTAACAATTTTATCAAGAGTGCTTTCTTTTGCATACTTAGGATATACAGAAATTATATTATTGATTGTTTCTACATAAATCTCATCGCAAAATATGAGGTTTCCTGCATAAATAGGAATAGAACCTTTAGGTAATACATTTATAGTTTTTACTCCATCAACAAAATCAGCTCCATATGAACAAACCTCGCTATAAATATAGGGATCAGTATTCTCAAATAATTTTGGACAAATACTATAAATTATTTTAGTTTGATCAGGTTTAGTGTATTCAAACAAATAATACTCTCCACTTCCAGGATAGTACTTAATGGAATCGGGAATTATAGCAGCATCACATCTTTCTACTTTAATAACCCTTTGAAAATCTGTATCTCTAATTTTAAATCTTGGATATGTTGAACTTGAATCAAAATATAATTTAGTTACATCTGACAGATCTGTAATCTTGTCAGATAATGCAGTAGCCATATCTTCAGGGGTATGAAGAACCATTGAAGTTCTAGTTGAGAAACGAAAATTCTCAGAATGATAAATATTTCATTTACAAAGATTGGATGTTCCATTATTTCTACGACAAGGAACAAGAAATGCAATATCAATTCCGTTTAGCTTCATATTATAAAATCTTAGCTCTAATTTTAGAATTCATAATTAACTTATTAGCTCTTCCTGAAAATTTAGTAGTAATTGTTTTAATTAGATGAAACAGTAAATCTTCAGTTAACAGAGGTTCTGGAGAATTAATAAACTCAAGTAATCGGTCTTGAACTACTTCAGTCTTAGCACCTTTCTCTCCAAAATATAAAAGACTATAATTAAGTAATCTTGTAGATAATACAGAAGCTATATCTGGACGATATCCATTACTATCATATACACAGCTCTTAATTTTAGTTTTTACAGTATCCCAAGGTTCAAACAGCATATCTTTGGGAGCAATAAGTTTATCTAATTTATTTGCAATAAATGTGGTAAATAAATTACCAACAATATTCTCTTTAGATGTAAAACATCCCTTAGCAATATTGAGAATCATAGCTAAGTTTGATGGAGTACTCCAGTCCTTTAAACCAGAAATAGCATTACAAAAAGTAACATAACTTCTAGGATTAATTTTTTGTACATTGCCTTCTTTCTCAAATATCTCTGGATACAATAAAGCAAAATTAATAGCTCGAGAATCCAGTTTATCCGTTTCTGCCCAACGAGCCCATACATTAACATCAAAGTCTATTTCAAAGTTAATGTATCTAGTTTTCTGAGCATTATCCATTGTACTAACATTATACTCTCCGTTATCGGGATTAGACGATAGTACTACTGTACAATTCTTAGGTAATTTCCATGAAATATATTCTCCTCGATCAATAAGTTCCATTGTAGCTTGAAGAAACATAGGTAAAGCCATTATTGTTATCGTAAAGGCTCTTTATCCTTTACTTCTATATATTTCTATATAGTTCAGACTATATCTTATATAACCACTGAATGTTGATACATATAGGTTATACTTCCGCACTCGTGGTAGTTCATTCTCTTCAGCATCACCTGTTAAGACAGTATCTACTAGTCGTTGATCCTTCTTAGTATTTCTACTAAGCTTGGATTAGGGTTGTCCTATTAGGATTTTCCCAGATTCACGGAATTTTATACTCGCGCACTTATAAATATTTACATTTGTACCTATGCTTTACTAATTTACCTTTGTTATGACAAACTACTGATATAGAAGCACAAATAGAATTAAAATTATCTTGAGGTTCACAAATACTTCTTGCTGCATCCGCAATACTATTATAAATTTTACTTAGTCCAGAAACAGTATCTAAAATTTCTACTTTTCTATTTGTTGCTTTACTGCTATTGTTAACATAGCAAGGCATTCTATCAACTTTGTGATAACTTCATTGATAACCGTGGGCAGACTTAAAAATAGGATTATCCGAAGCTGCTTGACTAATAATACGAGAATTTTTATTTAGTTGTCTTCCTGCTTCACTAGTTGAAGGAAATTCACCTATATATTCTCCTGTTAATGAATATTGATACACTGGTTTAGATCCAGCAGTATTGTATAAACAAGTCGTATTCTCCATAGTAGGATCCTTAACAATATTAATATCTGGATTTAGTTTATCAATTCAATATTTTTCTCTAGTTTTTAGCTCATCTTGATTACAAACTTCAAGTATCTGATAGTAAATTTTACCTCCATCTTTGTACTTATTGTAGACTCTTTGCATAAATTTATTATCATGATAATTGTGTATTAATTTTTTCTTATGCTCTCTGAGTCTTCTAGTAATTTGATTTGAACTTCCTATATATGAATGGGAATCAATTTGAATATAGTATACCCCAGATATATTATATTTTGTAGGAATTTTTTCTGAAAATAGATGTATCATATTATATATTATTTTATATACAAATATAATACTTATTTGATGACTATACAAATATTATTATATTTATTTTTATTTACGCGAGTAGTCATCTAAAAGCAATATACATCCATTTTCGTTCTCTTCTTTTGGAGTTCACATTGGAGAGGCATATGCCATTCGTGTTAAGTTCTGAACTTTGTACCCATTTTGTAAATAATAGGCAAGAATATCACTTGATACCCATTTACATTCTCCATCATCAGAACATACGTAATATTCCTTAATTGGGTAACCAACCAGATCTCCAAGCTCCTCTAGTTGAGATAAATTGATCTTTATAAAGTCCATATCAAGCTCTTTAGCCAATTGCATGACTATCGAAGTCTTTCCAATTCCTGAATCGGCTTCCAATGAAATTGCAGTGGGAATTTTTCCAACTTCCACTAAACGTTTGTTATTCTCAATAATATATTGAAATATAGTTTTAAATTCTTCTAAATTAACTTTATTCAGCTCCATTATCAGATGGGATAAACATACTGTAACCTGGATAATGATTATTTCTATTACCATTAGAGGTAATTACCCAGATCATCTGCTTCATTACTTTAAAAGTATCTGTAGGTGCATAGCCATCTGTAAAGAATACTAAAGTAGAGTATTGTTTTCTACATTGATTGTAGTAGTCAATAACAGGTTTGAAGTCTGTACCTCCTCTACCAGTGAATGTACCATCAAAAGTCCCTTTGAATGGATATATTCTATGTATTCTAGCGTCGCACTCAATTACATCAACACCTGCCCCAGCTTTCCAGATGTGATAAATCTCACTAATAAAATCTTTTAACTCCTTAGTACTAACAGAACCAGAGGTATCAATGGCAACTAAAATATCATGTTTATGTTTTAGTTTAATACCCGCAGCTCCCTCAAACCGTTTAGATACTTTGCGATGTGTCTTTTTTACAAAGACATCAATAGCAAATCCTAAAAGTCGTCTAAAATAGGCCTTCCAGTTAAATATAGAAGGTTTTATCTTAAACAATTTATCCACATATTCTTTCAGCTCGGAAGGAATAGTTCCTCTAGATTTAATTACTTGAGTTGCAACCTGTTTTACAATGTGGTCAGTTTGATTGTTAATTAAAGTTTTTTCTGCGTCTGATAAATCAGAAAAATCCTTTCAATGATTATGGTTTTTCGGCCCCCCAGAGGAGTCTTTCTTATCTTTATAAAGGTATTCATAATAGTATTTGGTTCCTGCTTTTGGAGGAAGCATGGGATCAATATTTTTGATATCAATAGCATCTTTTGGAAGAACATCAATATATTGATTTACTTCTGCATCTGCAGCAATATTAAATAATTTTTTGTCACTAAAAGACTCTTGCATCAATAAATGCTTAAATGCAATATGTAACAATTCATGCTTCAATACTCCAAGCTGTTCATCATCAGTTAAAGTTTCTCAAAAATCGGGATTAACACATAATTCATAGTTAATCCCGTTTCTTGCAACTCATGCTGTTGCATCATCTTTAGAATAATATTTATTTAAAGATAATAGAAATAAACCATAAAAAGGATCTTTAACTACAAGTTGTTTACAAGCTTTAATCAGATCCATATTTATTTGTCTCCATATTAATCGTATCTTCCTCCTGATAAAATCCAAGCACTATTACCCTGTTTATCTGTATATAGAGTGTAATAATGGCAATCTCTCCATCCAGCTATATTGTCAATATCATCAACTGTTACTTCCTTAAAATGGTCTGATTCTTCTGTATGGCCATAATAAAAGGTATCTTGATATACTGGAGATCCCTGCTGTAAAATTTTAACAAGAAGTGCTTTCTTTTCTCCAAAAATTGCACTTCTTCTGGAACCATCTACAACGTAGGGATACATTTCTGAAAATTCTAATCTAGTCATTTATATAATGTAATTGTTTAAATTCTTCTTTTAAAGGAATAGCTAGTTCCTGAGCCTGAGGATGAGCTGCTTTATCAGTTCTAAGTTTAAAGAATCCTCTCCACTGTTCAACGGTTCCAGTCATTACTAACTCTGTTTTGAGAGAATTTGGAAGTATAGAACGAGCTTGTTGAGGAACCCATCCTTCATTTAATAGTCTAAGATAACATTTTTCTGATTCTTCTAAAGAAGATAAGAAATTAAAATAGTTTGAAGACTTCTCAATATATCCAAAATCTTTATTTTGAATATCTGCTCCTACACGATACCCAATGCCATCATGCCAATAACTTTGTCCTTCTGGAATATTTGTCCAATAAGGAATAATAAAAGTAAGTTCATTACCAAACTTATTTTTGCTATAATTACAGTAACGGGTACTTTCCTGAGCAAAGGAAAATACTCTCAATTTGTTATGTATAAGCTCTTTATCTTATACTCTCCTCTTTTCAGAGGAGTATCGGACTATATCATCATCCATTTCTGGATGCTCCGCACTCGTGTCTAAATTATATTCTATGAGGTTTATCTGGTCCTTTTAATTCAAATCCCCATAGCATAGCTGCCAATGGTATTGTAAATACACAACACATTAGTATAAAATAAATAGGTAATTGGATTAAATACCATATATAATTAAAAATATATTTTATCATAGTTTCATTAGTTAGTCTCTGAACCTTCACACTTTGTTAAAGGTGTGCTTGGCTGCTGATTAGCATGCATTTTATGTTTAGCTTTCCAGCAATTCACGGAGTTTATTTTTCATAATATTACTATTATGCGACACAAAGTATTTTATGCCTTACAAACTCATGAGACACACCACGATCACAAATAAACTTTACTGTAATTCGTTTTTCATGATATTCAGTAGGTTCACAGAGATATTTTAAATCGTCAAGCCAGTCATTTTCATATAAAACTCTGTAATTAGTTGTGATATGATAATTACCATAAGAATCTGTATTAATAACTGAGTAAGAATTAGAAAGGTATTGTTCAGTTACCCAATTATCACCTATTACATTGTAAGCATGATCCTTATGAATATAAAGATATACAGTGCCATGTTCAAGCATAGCAGTATGCTGTCTATCCTTAATCATATTAACAAATTTCTCTGCTGAGTCTTCTGTAATATGATCCTCTGATTTATAGCATGTTCTCCCTGCTCTCTCAATTTGCTTATATATTCCTTGAATACCTGGTTCCTGCTCAAGTATTTCAAAAGATGGTTTAATTAGCCTCATATTCTTTAATTTTCTCTTCTAATTCTACTTTAGAAATACTTCCTACGTGCCTCCAAACTTCCTTATTATCCTGAACTAAAACAAGTACAGGAATGTTTCTAATTTTATAATTAGTTAACACAATAGGATCTACTTCATCCACATCGATATCTTCTATTTCTATCTTATTTTTGAGTTCTTCAAGAATAGGCATCATAGCGCGACAGGGCGCACAATATGAAGCCCCAAATTTAATTAATTTTATCATGCTCAAATATTTTAAGATTTGACCAACCGTCTATAAATGTTTTAACATTGTTGTTTTTATACGCATAGATGTAATGATTGTGCGAAGGCTTAATTTCCTCACCTCTATTTTTTAAATTGCGGTTTCTAAAACCTTCTATTTCCGCTTCAACACGTTCACGACTAGTTGTTAATATAGTTTCAGTAATTTCACAACCATTGTATATATCTTCCCAATAGAAGACTAGTTCATATATTTTATTCATGTATCCAATAATCTCCAATAGTTAAATCAGCACTAAGCTTAGCTCTTTTACAAAATACTGCACCAGCCTTCTCCATACATTGTACAAGAACTTTTCCTATCTCTTCTGCAATCTCCGCAGGAGCCTCAAGATTAATCTCATCATGTACAGGTATACAATATTTTACTTTAAACAGCAGGTCATGCTCTTGTAGATATTTGAATAAAAAGACAGATGCATACTTAAAACACAATGCTCCTGCAGCTTGTATTGGATAATTAATACTTTGCTTTTCAGATTCTGCACGTCTTTTTGCTAATTTTCTAACATTTTGTACAGTTTCACAGTCTGGGGCATCTCGTTTCATTTCTCTATAATACTCCCAGAATCCTTTCTCACATTGTTTTTTCCAGAGGCGTTTAAGTTCAGCAAAGTCATAGATATATGCTTTATGCCCAGTAATTGGACTTAAAAGTATATATCCTTTTTCCATTACATCCTTTCTTCTAAACTTTTGATAGTCTCTCAGTCCTGAGAAACCCTCCATGTAGTTAGTATAGATTTCTTTGGCCCGCTCTTCAGAAATTCCATAATTTCTAACAAGAGTATTATCCATTCCTCCATAATTAAAACAGAATTCATAGCCCTTTGCTTCTTTTCTCAGATGATGATACTTTGTTTTAATTGCTTTAAGTGGAGTGTCTCTTGGAATTTCAAGGAATACCATTTTAGCAGTTAGGCTATGTAAGTCTCCTGAACCATTCACTAATTCGTCAAGCATAGCTTTATCATTAGCAATAGAAGCCATTAGGAAACTTTCCTGCCCAGAATAGTCAGCTGAGATCCACTTGTTTCCTGGCTCTGCTATAAAGCAGGAGCGAGTCAAAGCATCACTTGGAAGATTCTGGAGATTCGGATCAGTTGAACTCAATCGGCCTGTATCAGTGCCTAACTGGTTAAAATTAGCATGAATGCGTCCAGTTTTTGGGTTTATAAGATCTAAAAACTTTTCACCAAAGGTATCTACTAAAATCGCAGCTTTCTTATACTCCATAAATATAGGAATTAATGGACTTTTAGAAGCTTGTGGTCCTATAACTTTAATATCAGTAGACTTTTTTGGACGTTTGGTCTTAGGATCAATTACTGAAAGATTTAAACCAAGATCTTCAAAAAGAGGAATTACTTGTTGTGCACTCTTTCAATTAATATGACATCTGGGACGAGTATCAAATCCATCGAATAGATCACCTTGTCTATTTACAGTTGTATACTTACCTCCCATATTATCTTCAACTCATTTATTGAGTTGACAGATTAAATCTTCACATAAGTTAGAATCATTCTCCAGTTTCTTTTTCCATTTCTCTGGATCAATTTTAGCTCCACAAAATTCTATATAAGCTAAACATCTAACAAATGCGTTTTCAACACGGATAGCATCAAGAAGACCCTGTTCTTTAAGTTTTTCTTTTTGCTTCTCCATTATAGATTCTAGGTATTTAACATCAGTTCCAGCATAAACTATAACATCTTCTGTTAAACCCTTATTTATAATTTGACCTCGAACAGTCTTATCCAGTTCTACTCCAAGATAATTTATTCCTGCATCTTTAAGACTCATTCCATGCATACCAGAAGGATATCCTAGCCACATTAATTTTTCTGCAAGATAGCCATCCCAAACATATCTTGGAATAATTCCATAATAATATAAGAATTTTAAGTCAAACTTTGCATTTCAAAAAAGAAATAGTCGTTCCGACTCCAAATAATCCTTAAATAGTAAAACATTAACTGTAGTACAATCAATAACTACTTGGAAATCAAAACATCCTAATTGAAGAGATAATAGTTTTTTAGTATAGACATCAAAACCTTCAGTTTCAGTATCTACACCAACAATCTTTAATTTCTCCAGCATACCTAAAGCTTCCTTGACAGAAATGCATGTATACTTAGTAGATTGAATTAAAGCTGGAGCGTTAGTAACTAAATATATCATTACTCTTCAATGGTATATATCTTGTTAAAGTCAATTTCATCTATTCAGAACTTATAACCATTCCAGTTGCAATAGAATCCATTGATTCTCTTATTTTCTCTATGTTGTACTTGAAGTTTCAAAATACAATTATTATAATCATATTTTGTCATTGGTTCAACTTCAAGATCAAATCCTTTAACTTTAGCTTTCATATGATATTCTATTTAATCATTCTTCTTCAACAAAGTATGCAGAAGAACCATATTTAGACACTCATTCATCATCATTAATAAGACAGGCATGTTCGTTAAAACCAGATTCAGTCATTAAAAATTGAATATCTGGTCATTCTACAATTACATATTTATTCATTATAGCTTCAGTTTAGTAAGTCAATCTTGTAGTTACATTCCTTAATTTCATCCCCAAGATTATCTTCTATAACTTGATAAATATCATTTTCAAGAAAAGTCCAATCATCTGGAGATTTGATTTCAAAGTGACTAAATGTAGTTACTTCTCTTATAATTTTGGAAGCAAATAGAATACCATCGAGATTTACATATAACCTATAATTATAAGTTACTTGTATATCATTCCAAGGTGCTGAAGGATCATTATCTCAACAGCTATCAGGAATATTCTTAGACATAAGAACTAATAAATAATAGAATAGGCTCATATATAGGAGTAATGTAGTAATTCATCCTACATACTCCTATATAAAGCATCTGATATAATTTAATTAAAGTTTGCATTTCATAATTTTATTTATTGCATCTTCTGCTATTTGTGCACATGTACTAGGAAGCCCTTGAAGATATACTCTGGCCATTCCAAATTTGAGTTTAATTTGCGCATAAGTAAACTCTGGATTTATTAATTCAAATAAAACAAAATGTTTATCTAACCAATCCACAACCTTCCCTTCAGCATCACTAAACTCCAATCCTTCAAATCCTTCTTCTAAATGGTTCTTCCATTTATCATTAAATTCATCAACAGTCATATTAAAAATCTCCTTTCCAAACCTGATTACATAGTAATCCTAGCTTTCTCCAACAATCGTTCACAACCTGGTCTCGGTCGTCGAATACCGCAGCTACACAATATTTATCTTTAATATGTTCATTATAAATTTCAGTCTTAACAATAGCATCCTTTCTATAATCTTTTTCTTTTCTCATATAGAATAAAAAATCGCTACATGTTAAATATCTATTCAGCCATTTAAGAGTTTCTTTCCTACATACTTCGGTATCTTCACGACCTGTAACAATAATAATTTGATACATCTTTGATAAAGAGTTAACTAAATCAATGACAGGATTATTTGGAAGATCCTCATTTACTCGATGATACTCAAACGGACCTCTTCCATTCATTAATGATAAAGTTCCATCAATATCGCAAATAATAGCATGAGGAAGAGTTTCATCTTGTTTAAGAATAAATCTTTCTTTAGCTGGAGATTCCTTTTCTTGGTTTACAATTTCCTGAGACATATCAGGAAAATATGTATTAAAGAACCTACGTAATACTGCCAGTCCTACTTTACGAGTCCTTTTCGTATCACGCCAGTAAGCTTCATTGAATGAAATAACAAACTTTTTAAACTCTATGTCTACCTTTAGTTCAGTAGCGAGTTTAGTTAACTTATCAATAGTTTTCTGATTAAGATTAGTGGCATCTACAATAACATTTAAGTTACGATTAATAGCTGCTCTAATAGAAAATTCTTCAATATCAGAAATATAATTTTCACGAGATGGGACCCAATATTTACCAGTTCCCTCTCTAATTTCATCTCTGGATACAATTACCCAGTTAGGCTTATCCTTTATAAACTCTTTAGCCCAGGTACTTTTACCTGAAGCAGGACAGCCTTGAAGTACGATCATCTTACTCATTATTCTCCCTCCACATTCGATACATCGGCGCAGATACTTCTAAAAATTCACTAAAAGCTTCAGTCACCTTATAAATTAATTTAAATACATCAATTCTATTCACTCTTCCCTCTTTAATTACTTGGATTCCCCATAAAGATTCTTGTATAATTTCATCATCAGATAAACTTCAAGAATATTTACAAGCTCCTAATAAACTGTTTTCTAATAATTTTCTAAGCTTTATAATATCTGGCTTTACATAGACAGATACATATTCTTTTATCTTATAGGATTTTCCAAGTGATGTGCAAACTATTGGGAGTAAACTCCCATTTTGCATTCTTTGAAACCAACACTGAGAAGAAAGATATTTTACATTATCATATTTTTCAGAAGGTTCTGGAGCATCAGTAACAATAATATATTGAAATCCAGAATCAAATAAAGAACAAGGAAGCTTATAAAAATATAAAACTTCCTTGTTTTCTTTGAGTGTCTGAATTTCTTCTTTAGAAAATGACTTCATTATTCTTGTCCTGATTCAATGTCAGCTTCTCCCTTATCAAGCATCTTAGTTTCTCTCTCAAGGAATGCTACTGACTTAAGTTTATAAACATCAATTTCACTTACTTCTCTACGAAGAACAATTCCTTCTTCGGGAACTTTATTGTTACAAAGAACAGACTCTCTCTCTAAGTATTTATCTCTCAATGCTTGCAAGAAATTTTCATGCCAATGCTCATCGGGATTCAACTCAGGAAATAGCTGTTGTGCTGTTCCATAGTAGAGCTCTTTAATACAATGAATTCCATACTTTTCACAAAAGGTCTTCATTTGTTGAGTAGAGAATTCAAAAACTCTTCCTTCTACATTAGTATATGTAATTCTGTAAACAATAATGTCAAACAGTTTTGCATCATACATTTGTTTAGGAGTCATTTTTGAATACTCATAAGTTTTAGGATCATAGATACATTGATAATCATATCCAGATTGAATCATAGATCCTGTAGGCATATATCCTACAATTTCTGCGTAGATAGAAAGCCCCTTAGATAAGTAATCCTTTAATACTTCGAAGGCAAGATTCCAAATATCACAATCGTAATATCCCTTGGTCATGCTAGGATTTAGTTCAGGATTTTTGATAACTTTTCTAGATGAACAGAATTTCTTATATTCATTTTCAGATACAGGAATTCCAAAGAATTTGGCAATCTTTTCCTTTAAAGAGAGATTTTTCTTAGTAAGTAGGTTACATAGAATCAAACTTGTTCCATGCTCTTTCCAAGAGATATTAATAATATCAGTTGGCTGAACCTTATGAATATTTTTCTGTAACTGTTCTGTATCGATGTGAAAATGGAATTGATCATCAACTATATTAAGAATTTTCTTCTTTTCTTTAGCTGAGCCATTAATTCCTCCACTAGAAGCTTTAGTAGGAATCACATATTTCCAGACAAACAATTTATCATTTACAGTATCAAATTCTGTTCCTACTAATTTTGACATTTCAACAGAATCTATAGGTTCTGCAATTCCTTCTCCAGAAAATTTACACAACTCATAGATAGGCATGATAAGCCCTTCTGAGGCAAGTCCTCTTAGTTTAATACATTTTACTCGACCAGACTCTTCAAAAAATCCTTGTTTAGTAGGATCAAGATTAAGGTCTGCTTTTCTGTAAAGATTATTAACCTTCAAAAAGTCGGAATTGATAACACATTCAACAGGAAAATATACATAGATTCCCTCTGCAGAATCAATTGATGTGGAAATTATATATCCATCAACAGTTGCTAACTTTAGACGCTCAGCATTAGGGTGAGGTCTAAATGAATCAATTTGTACAATCTTAGCAAGGTAGTTAGGATTGCAATCTTTGCTTCTCGTTAATTTCATAAACGAACTTTTTATATTTGTATAATGCTAATTTTAATGTAGTTAAAGCTTGTTCTAATCCAGCTTTATCATCAAGTAGTATATTACCATAGGCTTTCATAGAATACCCTGGTAAGAAAGGTTCTACAGGATTGACATCAGTAAATTCTAATCCTACAGATTTACAATAATTTACAGCTTCCTTTAAACGGGTCCCAGATCTACAGGTCCATAGAACTACCGTAGCTCCTAGTTCTTGGGCTTCAATTAAAGTATTAATTATGTCTTTACAAAGAGCTTCAGAAGCTGTATTATACGGTTTAATTGTATCATCATAGTCTACAAGAATTCTAACTCCTTTATATTTAATTCAAGCCTGATACAATTTCTCTACATAAATATCTAAATCCATATTAGAGATTCGGTTGCCCAAATTTTAGATACCAATGAATCATATAAATTAATATATTTTTTATCCACATATTCGTACCCTTCTTCATCAACTCTGAACACCCCTTGTTCAAAATTTCTATAAAGAAAGTTAATCACTCTTTCGTGAACCCTTAATTGATTTATTTCCATAAAGCATTCGTTTTGTAAAGATAGTTTTCAAATCTTCATAGCTAACTGGAGTAAAATTATTTCTGTCTACTCCTACATCGTACTGATTCCATGGTGCGTTTTTAGCAATTACAATGTCAAATCCAGTTCCATTTAAATCAGGCGTGCTATGAATGTGCCCATGTAAGTTGCATATACTTCGACTAATTCCTGCCCATGTAGCCAGTGGATAGTGACTCATAATGAAGGTGGAATAATCTTCTAACTCCTCATCATAAATAGCAATTTGCAACATGTCTCGAATCATTTTAAAACATTCAGTTGGAATATCATCTGTCCTATCATGATTACCTTGAACGAGATATTTTGTCCCATTAAGAGAATTAGCTATTTGGCGCCATTTACTTTTATCTGCAAAAGCAAAATCACCCAAATGAAAAACTATATCATCCTCACTAACCACTTTATTCCAGTTTTGAATCAATGCATGATCCATTTCTTGAATACTATTAAATGGACGATCACAATACTTAATTATGTTACCATGACGAAAGTAGCTAATGAGTGTCGCTGGTGAAAAACACCTTGCGACACCCTAAATCCTCCTTATTAAATATTATTTTTAACATAATTTACTTACAATATATACTTAGATTCTTAAATAGCTTTGAGATCTGTTTATCGAGCCCTTTAGCTTTAGAACTTTTAAATTTGTTTACACAATCATAAATATAATAGATAATTGATTCCTTACTTTTTGCCAAAATTAAAGAGGAAAGCTCTTCATCAGCAGTAGTCTCTTTAATTGGGTATACAATCGTTTTCATTAGATTAGAATCTAATAGCATCTTATCTATTAAACCCTGATTACATTTAGGAGCAATAGAGGGATTTACGCTCCAATCTAGATCTTCTTCTAGATAGTCAAACAATACTGAATTATTAATTATAATAAATTCATTTAAATCAGCAATAATTGTAACCAAAGGTGGTTCCTTAAAAGATTTTAAGTAAAATAAAACTTGAATAAAAACCTTAACTAAGCTAACTCTATTATTAAAGTTTTCATTATATTTGAATTCCACTAAAACAGGGATTCCCCCCCCCAAATAGAAGTATGAATCACAGTTATTTTTCTGTTCAGGAGTAATTCCAAACTGTGACTTGAATAAATTATTGTAAACGATAGCTACATCTGATTCTACCTTACAACTTTGTAAATCTGTGTATAGTGACATAATATTAAAAATAAGCCTCAAATTTCGATTATAATTTTAATTGGAACTACCCCTTCAAAATAATAATTTAATCAAAATTTGAGGTATGAAAATTACGAATTTATGTGTTCTAAGATAATCGAAGACTCAACTTTTTCCCCAAATTCTTCCATACAAGCATCTTGAAAAGCTTTAAAGTTTTTCTTGTCTTTTGTAATAGAAAGCCTATTAAGGTATTGTAGAATGACATTCTTGGGAACACTTACAGGAAGGAAGGGATGAAGAATAACCATCTCTCGATTTTCAGCTTCAAAGAGTTCCAGGTTCTTATTCTTGTAAATCTCACAAGTTTCCTTTCGTTTATTAAACATCTTTTTAATAATCTCAGTATCAGTTTCTCCAGATTTCTCTTTCATATAAACATACTCAGATTTGATGTTTCTAAATGCAATAAGCATTTTGTGATTTTGTTCTTTCATATACTTTTCAATATTTGAATTTACAAAATCAATAAAAGAAATGTTATTCATCGATTATTTTAAATAATTTTTCAATAATTTTATCTACTTTAAGCATAGCTTCATCATATGCTTCTTTAGCTACTTTCTTCCCATTTATATAATATTCAGGAAGTTTTTGACATACATCTTTAACAACTTTCTCATCCTTTGTTGCTTCAGATAGTTTCTCCAGTATATCAGACTCCATGATATTTCCTGTAACGGAATTAACAACCTGTCCCGAGCCTGATTCACGTATATAATCTCCAGATTCAATTCGTTCTCTGACAAACTTTTCTTTAGCATCCTCTTCAAACTCTTTTACATCAGGACGATCTACTATTTTCCTTTCTGGATATTGATCATTAAGATAAATATTAAAGTCTTCTATAGAACATGTAGGATATTCTGCATATCTTTGAATTGCTAAAGCTCTACTTAATCCAACAGAATCAATTAGCATTTGAGTATATAAATTATATAATACTTTGTGAGCAGCTAATTTAGATATATCTATTCCTGATTCTTTTAGATCATTTACTTCCTTGTAATAATCAATTAGTTGATTAATAATATTTTCTAAATTTTTATTCATAATTTCGAACTGCTTTAAATACAGGGAGATTAGGTACTGGAGTATTTGTTTTAGTCATTCCAAAATGTTTTACAGTACCCATTTGACCTTTTAATTCTTCAATGTGATCACGATATCATTGTTTTAAAGCTCTATCTCCCATAGGCTTAGCCTTGAATTGATATCCTTCTTTAGTTTCCATTAAGAAACATAAATCCTCATCTCTGAGGCCATCTACTAGATCTAGAATTTTATATTCATGATCTTCAAACATTTTAAGTTTGATCATACGATTGTCTCGTGTTCCAAACTTATATTCTTTATCAGGATTTCTAATTACTAAACCTTCCCAACCATCATTAACATATTGATCATGAAGAGCTTTCATATTTAGCCATCCAGATACTTTTACATGTTTAACCATTACAATTTTGTCAGAATCAGAAACAGCTTTCTCAAAATCCTTTAAAATCTTTAATCTATCCTTAAATTTTACATCAGGGATAGCTAAATCATAAACATAATACTTTAACTGTTTATGTTTTTCATCCAAAGTTTGAAGTCTAACAATACCAGAGATATAAGACAAAGGTAATCCATGTACGTATAATTCTCCATCCAGTCATATGTCAGGATGTTCTTTAAGCCACTTCATTACTTTAGGATCTTTCCTAATATAATTAGCAGCAACATCATAGTTGTTTCCTCCTCTTGAGGATGTAGTTACTTCGGAACCATTTCAATGCATAAGGCATCGTGTTCCGTCAATTTTTGTTGAGCCATAAAACTCATGTTCAAATGTTGAGGTAGCTACACCATCAAAACTTTTAGCTAACATTGGCTTAGGTGCACCAGATTGATCAGTAGTTATATCCCCAAGTAATTTGCCTGGATCATCCACATCATCTAATGACTCTATTTTAAAATCACGAATGTTCTTATAACCTTTATCAAGGTATTTCTTAACATTACTGTTATACTCCAATTTAACTTGTTCTGCAGCTGTACGTTGCGCCTTCCCTCTTTTAACTTCAATGATTGGTTGGTTAGTTACTTTACCTCCTCATTGAGATGTTTTTCTAATAATTAAAAAACTATGGGTTGTATCATTTCATTCATATGAAATATCTACAACTCTAATTTTTCCTCTAGAATCTCTAGAAATTAATATATCATGCATTTAAATAAGCATACTAATATTATTACGAGTTCGTGACAAAGCTACATATTGTAACTGTCTTAACTCTTCTTTATTCTTACAAGTAAACAAGTTACCCATATCTATTAATATGTTATCATAGTTTGATCCCTGAGATTTATGAACAGATAAACAATAACCATAATCAAGAGTCTTCTTTCTTACAGTTCTATTTCCATAAACCAAATCAACAGGAGTAGTAAAAGATTCCATAACTCGAAAATACTCTTTCCACAATTTTGATGCTACTATTTTTGAACGCGCTTGAATTGCATCTAAACGCATTAGTTCTATATATGCAGCTAAAGCAGTTAAGTCTTTCTCATTAGTATCTCTTGAAATAATAAATATTTCATCCTCTGAATATTCTGTGTTAATTGGACGAAGGGTCAAATAATATCCTTTATATGTAATATACCCCAATTGACAATGCCCAGGAACTATATTCGTCACGATGTATTCTGCAGAGTTTATAATCTCAAATTCCATAGATTTGAATACTCGTTTGTCTTTGTAACTACAAGTATCATAACCCATTAAAATTTCTCCAACATTATATTCAGATTCATTCTGAAATATGGCATCTCGAAGAATATGATTAAAGGCTTCTACTCGCTTATTTGTATAAGCAAGTAATTTCACAATCCCTGGATTACCTAAATCTACTGATTTTTTAAATAGGTGTGAGGCAGAAGATACAAACTTTCTCCAATGATGGAATATTACAAGATTACCTTCAGGAGAACGAATTTCATAAAATTGTTTAATTGAATGATCTCTAAGTGTGTTTAAAATATCCAATAGAGGATTATTCTCCTGTTGTCTATAAACTTTACTTAAATAATATTGATGATTGCATTGAAAAGGTTTAGATAGTTTCTTTTCTTTAACTGGATATAACTGTTTATCATCTCCAGTATAAATTACTTTACATTGCCTAATCTTAGCTTTCTCTTTGATAAACTCGTATAAATCAGAGTTAATCATAGAACACTCATCAATAATCAAAACCCCATTCAATGGAATGCCTGAAGAGATCGAATCAGTACTTCATTGAAGGTCTTTAAAGTCAAGATTAATTATGTCAATAGTAGGTTTTAAAGTTAGAAGTTTATGAAGTGTTATAACGTCACGCTCTGTATAATTATGAAGTACTCCACAAGCTTTATTTGTTGGAGTTGCTAAAATGTAAGGAACACATTGTTTTTCAAGATACAGAACGATTAGTTTGGTTATAGCAGATTTTCCACTTCCTCCAGGGCCAGAAAGAACTAACTCATCAAACCCTTTCTTACGTAAAAAGGTAAAGATTGAAACTAATACATCTGCTTGTTCATCTCCAAGTTCAAAATTAAGAAATTTATCCTGTAGATTATAGATAGTTTGCAATAAATCATCTCGTAGAGTTTGTGTTATTTCTTTTGTAGTCATTATTTTCCTGTTGAACCAAATCCACCATCGCCTCTAACAGTCTCAGACAATTTCTGAACCTCATTAAAACTAATTAATGGAATTGGCATAATTATAATTTGTCCTACTTTATCTCCAACACCATAGCAAGAAAAATCAGCCTTTATACGTAATATAGGTACCTTACTCTCTAATTCCTCTTGAAATTCTACATCAGTTACTACAAAATTTCTTTTGGGAGTAGGGTTAATAATTCTTCGATAACGTAATTTGATTTCTCCTCTATATCCAGAGTCTATTACACCTACTGAATTACAAAGCTGCAAATCTTTTTTACTATTAGAACTTCTAGGAAAGATTAAACCAACATAGCCTTCAGGGATTTCAACAGCTAACCCAGTTCCATATTCAATGTAATGCTCATTACTATGATCAACTGAAGTAGCAACTAAATCCATTCCAGCATCACCCTCCTTAGCATAGGTAGGTATTACTGCTTCAGGAACTAATTTCTTTATATTTACTAGCATAAAAGAACTGCAATAAAGAATAATATCCATACTGCAAGGTTCATTTTAGTTTTAGAACCATTTAGTCTGAAATCTTTTACAGTATCTTCCAGCATCATTGCCATTTTATTTCTAAGGTCATCATTTCCTAACGCTATTACACGTGAAAGAATTTCTAACCCTAAAAAGATAAGGATAATAATTTTTAACATTGTGTCTTATCATTAATTTGAACTACATATGATATATCTAAGTCATCTTGCAGTTTTCCATCATTAAACTTTAATAAGTTATCTCTTTCTTCTAAGTACCTCTCTAGTACTTCTTGTTCGTTCTCTGCTGTAATCACAAGATCTAACGATCCATAAACAGGAACGTGTAATGTATATTTAGGCATTCTTGTATAATGTACAATGACAATGTCCTGTATCACGATATTCTTTACAAGGGCAGAGATTTTCGTCTTCTTTCCCAATTTTACATGGGCAATAGCCGCCTTTCTTTTTAAGCCCAGTGAGAATATTACCTATAACAGTTTTATCATCAGTTAGTTTATCTAATAGAATAGTCATAGTATTTAATTCTCTATAGATAGATGAACATTCTGCTAAACCAAGTCCAGTTTCACTACGTAGTAATTTAATAATTTGTACTCTGGTTAGCCCTTCAAACTTGCCATCATCTTTTAATTCTTTATACTTGGCAATACCCTGTTGTCTAAAGTACGGATCTATCCACATTTACTAAACCCACAATTTTTACATATAGTACATCCCCCTTCGTATATCAAATGCTCACCACAATCTGGGCAAACTTCATGTGAAGTAACTCCATCAACTATAAAAGTTTTAATAGCACGCTTTACACCATTCTTCCAAGTATTTAGAGTATCTGACTCAAAATGCATTCCATCAATAATCTTAACTACCTTATCTAATTCAATACCACCTCTTAATAAAGCAGATATTAATTTAGCATAATTCCAGTATTCTTGATTAAAGATGCGAGAAAGTCCTCCTAAACGATTAGTATATCCATACTTATCAGTATATTGAAAATCATAACGCTTTCCTAATGAGTCTTTTACTTTGATAATTTCACCTTCAGTTATTGAGGTAGGAATCGGGAAATCTTCAATGTTATTAATTCCAGTAAAGATTTCATAAGGCCTTCCGTCAATGAGACCTACAAATGCAATCCAATTTTCAGAACCATTCTTAAATCTAATTAGTTTAGCTTCAACAGATTCAGGACGTTTTAGGCATTCTTTAATTACGGGATTCTTTGATAAGACTGCACCCCTTTTGCATCCAGAACGATAAACTGTAACACCCTTTAAACCTTCCTCCCAAGCTAATCTATAAATAGTTTCTACATCATCAATAGTAGCTGACTCTGGAAGATTTATGGTAGAAGAAATAGAAGCATCAATAAACTTCTGTAAAGTTGCTTGAACTTTAATTCTTTCTCTATATGGAATCTGTTCTGATGTAACTACATACTCGGGTAAAGTTTCTTCAGAAAACCCTTCATCAATAAGCTTCTTTATAATTGGGGTATATACTTTATAATACTTTTCCTCATTTACCAATGATTCAGTTTTACGTGTATATGAAGTTGCAAAAATTGGTTCGCAACCTGTGGATACTCCTAACATAGTTGCAATACTGCCAGTTGGGGCACAAGTAAGTAATTGAGAATTGCGTAAACCATACTTACATATATCATCATGCAAACTTTGGAAACGTAAGTCATTCATATCCCCAGAATCTAAATTCTTAAAGAAAGGAGTTCGTATAACGTAATCACGATTAAATTTAGGATATGGTCCACAGTTGACAGCTAAAATAGAAGAAGTCTCTAGAGCAGTCATAATTAATTCATGTCCAATTGACTCTAAAATGGATCTAGAAGTAGTACTACCATATTTAACTCTTAATTTAATAAGCATGTCAGCCAGACCCATAACACCAAGGCCAATTTGCCTTCACTCTGCTACAGAATCCCTTTGTTCTTGTAAAGGATGTAAAGGAAGACCCTCATCAAGAACTTCATTCAAAGCAATAACTGCAACTTGAATAGTTTCTCTTAAGGAACTAAGGTCAAGTTTTCTTTCTTTTGTAACAAATTCTGCAAGGTTTATGCTTCCAAGAAGACAACTCCCTCCAGCTGGCAGAGGTTCTTCAGCACAGGGATTTACTCCTGCATAAGAAAATTCCTTATTATTTGATAATAAATTCCAGCTAGTTATTCTATCCCAAAACAATATACCAGGTTCGGCATAATCCCAATTCATTTGAGCAAGCTTTCTAAAAATAGGATATGCTTCTACCTCTTTAGTAATTGTTTCACCAGTATCAGTTACGAATTTCAATATTAAAGTTTCACCTTTAACAACTGCTTCCATAAATTTGTCACTAACTCTAACAGAGATATTAGCTTTTGTAACTTTATCTAAGTCAGACTTAATCTCAATAAACTCTTCAAGATCTGGATGATCACAAGAAATAGAAATCATTAGTGCTCCCCTACGACCACTCTGACCAATCAGTCCAGTAATATATGAATAGAAATCCATAAAGCTTACAGCTCCAGAAGTAGTTTTTGCAGCATTATTAACTTTTGCTCCAGAAGGTCTCAAATTAGAAATATCAATTCCACAACCTCCCCCGTAGCTGAATGTTCTTGCTAACTTTGCCCCACACTCAAAAATAGATTCAAGATTATCTTCAGGAGGAGCAACTACATAACAGTTTGAATATGTTATTTTTCTATTTTTATCAGATAACCCTCTATTAGCAAGGATTCTACCTCCAAAAATAAATTTTTTAGCTCTGATCTGTTCTTCTACAATTTCATTACCTCCAGAAACTCTTTTGAACCAATCGTCTAGTGATTCATCTTCAAACCTATATTTATTCTTCCAGATAGTAATAGCTAATTCGTCATTATTTAACCATTGTTCAACTGTCATTATTTTAATCCTAATAATGAATTAATTAGCATAGTTTTCTCAAACTTATTGCAAATATCTTTTTTATCATCTGCAATTAGCTGTGCAAATGAATTATATGTATTAATTACAGATGAGTCCTTATCACCAACATAATAATCACTTGATGTATTTATATAAATGTTATTATAAGCCTTAACAACATTTGTTGGAGACCATTTAACCTTTCCTCCAAAGTCATTTTGCCATACTGCAAATTGACATTTTTCAATCCAAGAACCCAGTCTTACATAACGATCGTTTTCTTTGGTAGATAAAGTATCGTTTTTATATTTCTTGAGTTTAACTTCAAAGTCACTTGTAAAACTCATTAAGTTTTGAATTGGAAGTGTAAAAGTCTCTGCTGGTTTAATTTCATTAACTACCAATCAATTTGGATCAAATGCAATTATTGAATTAGTAGTATTATTAAACATCGCTTTATATACTTTATAAATAGGCCTTCTTATGTCTAAAGAATATGCCAAAGTATATATTTCATTATACTCATCTATTTGAGTAGGCATGATTGCCTGCACTAATACCCTGTTATAGGTAATATCCTCTCCTTCTTTATCTGTAGTAACTTGAGAGGGAGGGATAGCTTCTATTCTATAAGTAGAAGTGAATTTACTCATTTCTTCAATAAAAGGCTTTACATAGTCTTCTGTTGAAAGAAAATCTTTTGAATTAATTCGTGTTGATTTGCCACTAAGCAGCTTGTCTAAGGTAACTTCCATTAATCTTATGACCCCTTATTTTGTTTATTAACTGAAAATCTGGAGTTCTAACATTTCTCAAACCTCTAGGAGACAATGTATAGGAATCCTTCAATGCAGCATCTATTAATATTGATTCTAAATCAAAGGCAGACTGTTTGTCTAGGCATGTTGATGGAAAGGTCAATATATAACGATTTGGGTCTAATTTAAGATGGTCACTAAATAAGTCATTTTTATGATTTAGTGGACGCTTACCTGTTTTTCTTCACCCTACTGGGTAAGGGCCCATTCCTATATATTTAATAGCGTAGGGAAAGGATCATCCACAAAGGGTTGTATCATGTTTACATCATGAATCTAGTAATACATAAACACAATATTCTCCTCCTAAATGAAATTGATTAATAAAAGAGGAACTATCTCCTGGTCATACTCCTAAGAATCCACAAGATGTGAATAGTGGATGTTTGAATATATCTACTGTCATAAATCTTAAAAATAAGCAGGATTGGAATTTAATCCAACCCTGCTTTCTCTAAATATAGTTTAATTAAAAACCACTCTTCTCGTTACCAAAGACAATGTAACGACCCTTCTGTGCTGACTGCGAAGGTGCATAATCCAGCTCGAAGGCTGTTTCCTTACCATCCTTAACATGGTAAACAATAACTGCTACCATATCCTGCTTGTAGGTAAGCATAAGTTTCTTAGCAAGCTTCTCAGCTTCACCCTTGTTCTTAGCAGTACCAACTACTTCATCAGTTGCCTTCAGACGAATCTCAACAACACGCTCCATCTGACGTTTACCCTCATTGGTTACATTCTTGTACTTGTAAGGACGTTCACGAGTGTCTTTCGAACCTGGGGTAATTGCAATTACCAGACCAACACCCTCTACGCCAGTTAGACGTTTCTTATCCAGCATATCAATGCAGAATCCTTCAAATTCTTTACCTGAAACAGGCGAACCTGCATTCTTCCACGACTGTGATACATTCTGCGTTACTTTGAGACCATACTCACTCAGTGCAGTTGCTTTTGCTTCCTCAAGGCTATAAGCCGAAACTTCAAATTTCTTCATTTTAAAAAACATTAAAATTAAACATTAGTTCATATTATTCTTCCGATTGTGATACAAAGATAATACTAAAATTATGAATCTGCAAATTCTCTATAAAATTTTAAGAAAATAAATTCTAAATTTACTCTTAAAAATATTTGCAGATTAACTAAATTTTATATTATCATCGAATCCTTCAATCTGGCAGACACCAACCATCTTTAATAGACGTTGGAATTCTTTTTTGCCAGCAGTAAGCTGACTTTTGGACACTCTAAATACTCCAGCTCTATTTTCACCCACTGTTTCTACAGCAATGATATTAGACGAAATATTCCAGGTTTTGTCCACGTTAAACTCCTTTTTACATAGATGAAACAGCATCCACATATACATTCCCATCTGACGAGCATAATGATAATGCACAAATGAACCATACTCTTGCATGAAAAATCCTATTGGCTTTCCTGTAGTTTTGAGATCGTTCAAAACCAATTTTTTGGAATCCTCATCGATAGTCCAGTTGTCTGCTTTCATCTTTAATTTGAGAATTGTACTCTTCCCATTATATTCACACTTGACATCCATAAAAATTGCATCTTCATTATAAGAAGCAATAGCATCACCAAATATATCAGTTGGACGTATAAGTTTCATTGCTCCACTATGTGAGTTCAAAGAGTTTAAACAATTAACGCAAACTTCTCTATCCTTACTTGATAAAATAATCTTATCTGTATTTTCAACTGTCTTACTTTTTATATAGTATGACAGTCCTTTAGAGATAATTTGTTTGATTCTGTTGGCTGTTAAACTATTTGCATAGTAACCAACTTCATTACAAGCTAAAATTATTGAGTCATATATACCCTTTCCTTCAGCTCTTTGCTTCATTATATAATCACATACATCACCAAGTTTAGCAGAAGGCCTTCCCAGATCCTCCTCTAATGAGAAGGATTCTGGTTGTAAAAAGACCTCATGAATAGCTGAACCTAACTGCAATGACCGTGTAGTTTCTTGTTGTATACCATTTTTATACTTCGAAGGACTACCATCCTGGTCAGGGTTGATGTATTTTAACCTAGAGTTAGAGATGTACTCTCTATATTTACTTGAAAAATACTCCTCGTCAGAAATCTTTAATCTCTGAACAGTATGTAGTAATGGAGTAAGTTTAACGTCGGCTAGTCTTACTTCCATAGATTCTTTCAAATATAGATTTTGCAATAGGAGTAGAACTTTCAGGAATACTGGTCTGTTTATGTGTAATCTCTGAATGTTCCTTAGTATAAAACTCTTCAAGTTCTAAAATAAGTGGCTTTATCACAGTAAGTTCTGTAAATGACAATGTACAATAATAGTCATCATATATATTTTCTACATTCTCACCATGATTCGTTTTTACTATAATATCCTTAACAGTAAAAATGTTATCAGAAAGTCTAAAATCCTCTCTATCTAATTTCCTTGCAAATAAATTCCGTAAGAATATCGTTTCTAGAGTCTCTGGTTCAACTCGATCATTACAAATACAATCAGAAGGATCTAATTCAGCTGCTTCACACATAAGAGGAAAACTATCCCCATTGGAATTAAATCTAGTAAATAACCTAAGCAACCAGGTTGCTTCAGAGTGATCCCACCCAAGGATGTCTAATAAAAATTCTTCCATCTATTTAATTGGTATATCAAGGTTATAAATTCTCCTATGACCAACATTATAATATTGATTATGAGGAGCATCCATTAAGTAGCAAAAGATTCCAGCATCAGTTGCTTCCTTATAATTTTCATATTTATCGTCGATAAATATATCAATTTTTAAATCACGTAAATGTGCCAATTTACTTTGATCCCAAGGAACAACATGAACTGGAGCACATGGAAGGCCATTCTTTTGTAAACTTTCTTCAATCCATTCAACTGGAATATTCCGAGCAGTTATATAATAATCTACTTCGAAACAAGGTTTATGCAAAATCGGAATATTTACCCAAAAGTCCTTATCTTTTTCTAACTGCTTTAAATGCTCTGACATTTCATAATTAGCTTTCCAATAAGGATTCATTTTAGTGCCAAACTTAGCTTCATATGCGCCATTGAAATCAAAGATAACATTATCTAAGTCTAAGGCAACTATGGGTTTTGTTGTGGGAGCCATAATTCTATCATCCCCTTGGGGATAAATATGATAGAATTCGCATAGAATTAATGCATTATTGGCTACCTCTGCTATATTGAGCAGTCCTTCTTCAGTGTAATCATTTCCCATCTCAAATTCGTTGAGATGTTTCTTAAGAGATGAAAGAACTTCTGTCCATTTCATCCCTTTTTTCCACTGATTTTCTTCATATGTGTCCAACTTTCTAGTTAGAACACGAGATATTTCTTTAATCCCATGTGCTGGAACTAAATCATATCTAATTTTTTCTTTCATTGTTTAATATGTTCTAGGGTCAATAATATAGTTTCCAGATGCTGCAGAAATAGACGGAGTCACACTAAACATATCTGGTGAAGTGGATATTTCATCCAGATGTATAACTATCCAATCCCCATCCTGATTTTTACAAATCCTTTTGAATTCTGTTGAGTACCAGGAACCTTCAATATAGACATATTTTTCTGGATGCGATGCTAGATACTGACTACAACAAACTTCACCATTGTGGCATGCGTCATCAATTTTAACGTAGACAACTTCGCTGTCTGGAATCCAATCTTGCATAATTTCTGACCATGACATACAAGAAGTACATCCTAATGTATCAAAGTATTCTGAATACACTAACTCATCATCGTTACTATATTGGCACCCACAATTCTCACATTGATAGTCTTCGTCCCAATCCTCTGAATCTTCGTAATTTCCATCTGTAAACGAGCATGTGTAGGAATTACATCTTCGATATGTTGTTAAGACCTTATTCTCAAGATCTAAATATCTAAAACTATCAATATAAGGCCATTTAGGATAAATCTTAACTAAGTTCAAAACAAAGCGTTCAGTTACTGGTTCAGTATAGTTATCCTTTGGAGATAAAAATACTTGATTGTCACCATCACTAAGAAGGCAATTACTCTCTCGGATATACCATTTATTTTCTTTAGCATAGTTAACAAAGATATTATATAAAGAATCCTCTATATAATAAACACGGTCCATAAAGGTTTTATCCCCAATGGTCCATACTAAAGCTCTCGCTGCTAATTTGTCCTCCTTTAATGCAACCAGCATTCGACACTCTGGTTGTGTACAATAGAGATCAAAATAACCACTACATTCTTTATGAGACATACATGAATTACCCAAAGTATTAGTAATGGCATAATAATTTTCCGAATCATACCAGTATCTAATATCTTCTCCTTCTACCAATTTAATTTCATACCCACCATAAGACCAAAGTGCTTTAAGAGCATATACAAATTTTTCATAATCAGAGTTAGAAAAGACGCCAGTTCCAATTACTTTTTGTATAATTTTACCAGGCTTTCCTGATTGTCTATTCTTTTTCGCCCATCTACCACTTTTAGTATATTCAGGAGTACAGCCTTTAGGAAGAAATGAAACTTTGAAAGCATCAGTTTTAAGAGTTAGTTGTCGTCCATAGTCTGACAATTTTTCCTTAATTGCATTTATAAACCCTTCTAAAACAGTATCGGGAATTGGAAACAAACTTTCAGAGTTCTCTGCTTTTGTCTTAGTATAAATTTTAATTAATTGATTAGCTTCCAGAAGATACTTAGACACTTTATCTTCATTATTTGCAACTAGTCATGCCAATTTATCCTCAAAACTCTCTGAGAGTAATTGTAATGTAATAAATTCCGATTTCATTTAAAACAAATTTAATGATTCTTTTCTTATTTCATTCAATATTGATTTGACTAAATCTGGATCTACTGAATGTGGTAAATCACTGTCTTCAAATTTTTGCTTTAACCCTTTAATTTGATTTCTTGCTGATTCAAGTAATTCTTCTAAGGATACTTTTCCATGTCTAATAGATAGTAAATATTCAGGGTTCTTAACTCTAACATTAATAGTTTTAAGATCTAAGATATCATTAGCACATTGTAATAATCTTATACAATGTAACATATTTTTGCCATCGATCTTTTGTCCATGATTTTGAATATCTACATATCTTTGTGTGTTTCTTTCTTTCAGCCAAGTTTGGTAGGAATTATAGTCTTTACAATGTTCTCCCCAACCATTCCTATTGTAGTAAAGGTTACACCTACACATAGGAATTTGCCATTCTGGAATCTCTGAAAGTAGTAATTCAACATCATTACAAACTCCTTTATATCCAAAATCTTTCCAATCTTTATATCTAGGATTAGACAAGTCTTTGGTCTTAGACATTTCTTTAATGTCATCATACCACAAAGCATAAAGATTCTCTGAATCATTGACTTTAGCAAGTCCACAGCAATCCTCATGCATCTGATTACGCTTTAACCATTCAACAAGAGGATATGTTTTACAGTTGTCAATAACTTTTAGAAAATCAATTGGCCTTTTTCTTTTTACTTTATCAGCCTCCCAATTCATTTTCTTATTTAGCCCTTTAGCCTTTTCTACTTGTTGATATGCATAACCAGCAAAACTAAAGTAGCATTGTTTAGTTAGAAATGCACTTCTATGTTTCGATATAATATCCCACAAAGGGTGCTTTTCTAGAATACAATCTTCAGGAATATACAAAAGTTCCAACATTGTAGGATTTCCACTACAAAGTAGTTGCAAAAATCTTCTAACTTCATATAAGCAGGCATCCTTATCCAGGTTAATCTGTTCCTTATACTCCATCCCTAAGACTTCCATAGGATCCTGAAGATATACTCCCTTTGTATCAATGTCAGAGTCAGGCGTATTTGTTCCATACGCCTGACTTCCAACAATTGCATTTAACAATATGATTTTATTCATCCTTTAAAGCTTTACAGAAACTATAGCATAACTGTCCAGCTAATGAACCAAGGTCAGAAGTTTCTGTTACTGGAGGATCAAAGTACAATTTAAACTCTAAATCTCCAACATCGTTTAACCAACAATCCACGATACTGTCTTGTGCTAAAGTTTCATCTCTAAAAATTACTTTACAAGTTTTCATAACTGAAATTAATTTCCTTAATAGGAGTAAGATTAAAGGAACTTGGAGTAACCATAATCTTCTCTCCTAAAATAAGGTTTTTAGATAGACTTTCAGGAGGATATAAATAGCATCCTAACTTATTTTGATTACATAAAGAGTCATAGAAATGTGCTCCAAATGCAATTTGTTTAAAGTCTATATCTTGTTCAAGAAGGTATTCAAATGCTTCTTGCGAGTATTTATTTGATGACCGACCAGAAGGCATCAAAGGAAGTAGTACAAAGTATAGAACAATATCTTTATATTGATTATAAATTTTAATAAAGTCATCAACAGACTTTTTATCATTAATTATATAATGAATATTGATATTAGTGTTCCCGAATTTATGCAGAAGTACTATAGCACTTCTCCAAGCAGAATCTATTTCTGGATTCCATGTATTTGCTGAAACAGCAACTCCTCCTACATATTTGGAAGTAGCTTCTAAAATTTCTTCTGCATTACCATCATATTTGGCTATTGAGATTCCATTAGTTGTATAGTTAGGAACGATCCCCAAACTATATATTGTTTTAAGAAACTCACAAAACTCAGGATGAATTGTAGGTTCTCCTGTAGAACCAATTGCAATCTGAAAAGGTTTCTCATTCTCAGTCATGCTGCCAAAGAAAAATTTAGCCTTTTCACATATATGATCATGATTTACTCCTTTAGATGTAGCTCCAACATAACAAAATGGGCATCCTAGATTACAAAGAGTATTAATTCCAACATCGTAGAATTCTGGATAATCTAATTCTTTAGCTTGCCCAGAACCTAATCGAACAGTTTTTAAATCGTGCCAAATTGCATTATAATTCTTATCTGGGAATACTCTTTTCTTAATTCCCCATGCTTTCCAATCTTTCATTTTTATTAACTTTCAAAAGAAGCTTCTTGTTCAAATATATCCATTATATTAGATAAATATTTGGCAGCTTCAGTATAGTTTTCTTTCTTCGGAATAACTTTATAACCTCTGTCATAATAAGCAGAGTACTCATCAGACTCTTCATCCAATTCAAAGGTAAATAAGTCATCTGCTGTAAGTGTAGAATCAGCGATTTTTAAGATACTATTAACAATATCTTTTAACCTATCTAAAGTATATTCTGTACAAACTGTATAAATCTCTGTACTGCTGTTTGTAATTACATCAGAAACAGATTGTATTTTAATAACTAAAGTATTGAACATTTTCTTCTCCAAAAAGTTCCTCAAGAGCTTCACGCATATCATACCCTATGTTACACATAGAAGGAAATCTAAGCATAATATACTCATCTTCTACTTCAAAAATCCCCAAGTAAGTATGATCAATTCCAGAATGCTTCCAACCTTTTTCATATTTATTTAGAAGATTATGCCAAATTCTATAGAAAGTTTGTTCTGACATATTAGCTTTAATCTGAAAGATTTCGGAAGAAGAATTTGTAATGATATCACTGACACTTTGAAGTTTAATTATAATTCTCTCCATCTTCAACAGTAAATGAATTATCCCCTGGAAAATGTTCCTTTAATAATTGTTTTATTAAAGTGTACATCTGTCTTCCAGTCTCTTCATGATTTTCTGAGTAACTAATCTCAAACGTAATAACATATCTAGATTCATCTACTGTAAAAATATCAGAAGGACTTGAATACTCAACACCATCAGGAAGAAATGAATTAAGATATTCCTGAACCATCTTTATTGAATCCTCAGATAAAGAAGATATGGCACAAAAGATCTCACTAGATGAGTTTGTAATTAAATCAGATTCAGATTGTATATTTATTTTTATTTTCATATTATCCTAAATGATAGCGGGAACCAAAGGTCATCATCTCTTCTTGGCGCTCCCAATTTGGATTTTCACCCTTTGAAAAAACAAAAACTAAGTTTGGATTAAGTTTCTGTTTAATGAGTTTATCCCAACCTTCTTTGAGTTGTAATTGAGAAATTTCCCATTTTTCAGAATTTGGATCCCACTCTTTATAATTTTTGTAAAGATCATTTGGGTCAATATTAAATTCTCTAGCCCAACGAGTTTGTCTACTTGTTTCTCTAGTTATTCGTTTATTGTCCCAGTTCCAATCATAATTGTTGTAAGCATAAGAAAGATAAGTTTCTAAAGAGCTGGGACTTAAATCCTGTACTGACTGTGGGTCATCATATTCGTGTTCCCATCCTGGAACATTAGAATCTAATATATCACTTACAACTTCAGTGGTTCCAGTAAATACAAACAGCTCACTAGAACTATTTGTAACCACATTAGTAAATGATTGAATTTGAAATACAAATAATGTTTTCATATAACAAAAAAGAGCAGAAGATCCCTCTTCTACTCTTTCAATTTAATTAATTTATAAAATTCTTCTTTAGGAATAATAACAACTTCTCCAGCTGAGCAAATATTAGTCTGCTTTTTAACTTGTTTATTTCAGATTAAAATAAATGGTTTATCCTTTAATGGACACTCTGCACTTATTTGATGATATGCTGGAGTATTCTGGGTACACTTTAACTGAACATAGTAAGGAAATTGGTTTTGAGTATCAATCAAATCTACTTTCTTATCATCAGTAGATTTAGATTCAGATCTGGAGGTAACAATTCCTTCGTATCCTAATTCCCTAAGTTCCTTAGCTATTTTAGTTTCATATGAATGTCCTTTAGTTCTAGAGTATGATTTAGACCTCTTCTTCTTTGGACTTTCTTCTTCTTTCTTCTTCGGCATTAACCTTAAGTTTAGCTTGTTCGATTAAGTTCAGTGTTTTTTCCCTACCATACTTCTTATAATAGTCAGAAATATCTTTCGCGCCAAAATGACGGGGGATTCATAACACATAAACATCTGGAAATTGTTTTCTAAACTTATTCATGTGAGTTATTCCAGCAGAGTCATTATCGTAAAAAAGAATAATTTTTTTAAATTTTTTACTTAGCCTTTCAAATTGAGCCTCTGTAACAAAACAGTTCTCAGAAATTGGGGCTATAGCTGTAATACCACAACTATATAAACATGCAACATCTTTTAAAGATTTAGTAATTGCAAGATATTCTCCTCCCTCTTTGGGAAGAGCATGTGCTCCCTGCAACCTAAAAGATTTTCAATTAGATATAAATTTATACTTTGTATTGCCAGGAAAATATATTCTCCAGCGTTCAATATCTTCTCGAATACCTCCAAAATATCCAAAAACTAATTGTTTATCTTTATGAAGATGAAATATGTTTCCATTTAGAAAAACGTTCTTACAGGAAAATATTCTAAATTTCCTTAATATCTTTCTAGTAACTCCAAATTTTAGCCATCAATCTAACTCATACTGTTCAAAATCCTTCACTTCTATTTGTATAATAGCTTCTTGTGTTTCCTCAAACTTTTTATTTGTATATTTAATAAGAGGGGGATTAACTTGCAGTTTAGGTCGAGAGACTATTCCAAAGTCATTAGCAATAATATTTAAGGCTTTTCCGTAAGAGCATTGAAATTTATACATTACAACCGAAATGAAATTACCTGAAAAATCACCACGGAAGTCCTTAAATATAAGATCTCCTTTCTTGTTTCTATAAAAAGCACAAGTGGGTTTATTATCTTGTCTTAACGGAGATTTTAGGAGTCCCTTTTTCACAGGGACTCCTAAATAATGCTCCATTAAAGTTTCTTCACTTACACTGTTCAGAATTAGTTCTTTAGTAACAGTGGTCGGTCCTAATGTAAATTGCATCTAAACTTCTAAATTTAGAAAGGCAAATCGTCGTCATCAATTGAACTGGAACTCTCTTCTTCCAATTCATCAATATCACGACGCATGCTGTCGAGTTCAGAACCAGTATTAGTCATATTAGTAGGCTGAGCAGCGTTTGCTTTATCAATTTGTGCCTTTTCATAGGCAGATAAAGTTAGATCCTGCCCAATGAATGAAGTACTCAAGAAGAGATCTCCATTCTTGCTGATTCTTGCAGGAAATCCTGGAAAACCACAGAAACGACCATTAGGCAGAAGTTTAATCTGAACCTCTGTACCAACTACTGGATCGAGAATCTTCTTAACCAGTTTAATAAGAGTGTCGAAATCACTTGGTGCAAACTTGGCAGTCCCATCTTGAATCTTTTTATGTGCAGCAGGATTTAGTGCAGCAATAATATGCATAAGTTTACACATAAACTGTTCTGCCTGAGAAGGATCAGTAATAGCTGAATTGAAACGATTAGGCATACGTTCTGAGGACTTAGGCTCGAACATACGCTCATTATGAAGAGCACCTACTTCTCCTTCATCAACACCCTCAAAGGAAAAATCAATTGTTGAATATTCGCTAGTTCCTTTCTCAACACCAGTGAATCTTACATTGTGAATACCTGCACGCAAATAACTCGCTGCGGGTTTAACCTCAGCACGAGCCGCGCTGGTAGCATCATACATTCCCATATTATTTATTTTTTATTAAAAAGGTAATTTATCTAATTCTTCAAAATTTGTTATATCTAAATCAAGAGTCTCTTCTTTTAATTCCTCTGAAGCCAATTCTGTACTAGAATCTTCAGTAACTGCTATCAGGTCAAATACCTGATCTCTAGTACTTTGTTCCAGTTTGAATATAGAACCATACTGTAATAGCATAGTTCTTTGCTTACCTTTAAAGGAAACAGTATTTGATTTAGTTAGCTTGTTCCCAGCATCTTTATCCGCAAACATTTCAGATTTGCCAATAAGAGGAATAGTTACCTCATTAGATTTTTGAGAATAAGCAATTGAGATTCTATCTCCAGCAGTTGCTCCGATTAGAGCGGCTGCTTCAGGAGAAATAATTAACTTATTTTCTCCTACTTCAATGATTGGTTGCCCATTAGAGTTAACCTTTGGTTTTGAAGACTTAAGTTCCTCACACTTTAAGTTACTAATAGACTTAGTTGTTTCATCAAATTCAAATGTTACTTTAAACATATGATTTATTTAGACAGAGAGGGATAGATTCTCTCCCAATGAGATACAAATGTACCATCTTCTTGATACTCAGCTACAATGATATCTTTATTTGCCAAATGAGCAGGACGAGCACCACAAAGTACTTCTCCATTCATACCAAAATTGATACACAAATTAGATTCTTCATCACGATGAACAAATCCAATTGCATCAGATTTAGCAGATAATACCCTTTTAGTTTTACCTACAAGATCAAGATCTTTTACAGATCCATCAAGACCTTCAGATAATGCTGTATCTTTAACGTGACCACAAATAATTAAGTTAGGAGCAGCAGAGGCAATTAAGTCAATAACTGTTTCCAGTGCCTGCCTTCAAAAACTATATCCAGCTCCATTAGGAATTTGTGTAACGTCCTTAATTTCATACTTTGTAGTAAACTGAGGAGAATTTTGCCACATTTTAAGAGCCATATCTTTGGTCATTTCTTCTAAGGCTGTGATTGTATCAATTGTAATATAAGTATATGGCTTTCCTGCATCCTTGATAGCTTTAATAACCTCTTTTAGCTCTTTTAAACTAGAAACCTTAACTTTAAGAGCATCTACATATGTAGAACCATTTTCAAAGTCAAGAATAAGATTATTTTCCAGTGTACTAAGAATGGTAGTTTTTCCTACTTTAGGAAGTCCAAATAGAATTAAGTTTTTAGGATCCTGAGTTTCAGCGGGAACCTTCGCTGTTGGTAATACAATAGACATATTATGATAAACTATATACGATGTTGTTCTTATCTATTTCTACTGTACCTACTACAGTTGTATCTATACCTCTAATGTTAGCGTTAATGTCCAAATATTTTGTGAAGTCAGTAATATCTCTTCCTAGTGGAAGTTCTTTAAACCATCCAACTTCTCCATAAAATCCACATCCTATTACTCTGTCTGCAATACCATATCTATTCTTAGATACAATAATACTTCTAAATCTTCCAGCTAAACTATGAGGTCCGAGAATTTTATACTCTCGGTATGTTGGAATTTTGTCTCTTGCAGGATAATATAGTTGAAGAACCACATCACTATCTTGAACAGGTCCTCCTGAATCCTTTACGTCATTTAAACCTGGTTCATTAAGTTCTGCTTTTCTTCTATCCATAGAAGAAGATTCTCTATTCTGCTGCATTAAAGCCATTCAAGAAAGATAAAACTTACGTTTTAGTGTAACCATAAAAGACGAAGTTAAATCAATTTCAGCTTTTAAGGTTCTTCCTTCTTCTGGTCTAATTAATGACATGTGATCAATAACTCCAATTACTCTTTGCCTAGGATGTTTTGGAACATAAACTTCTTTATTTCCTACATTTTCTATAGAACCTAATTTCTTCATAAGCTCACAAATCTCTTTATATAGAATGCGAGCATTAAGACCCTTATCAAGAATAATTAACCTGGAACCAAGAGTTGCAATCCAGTCTCTTGCCTTCTTTAGATACTGATAATCAGAATCACTGAGAATAGAATCAAAGGAAAGGATATCATTTATAGTAAGATATACTCCAAATTCTTCTGCACAATACAAAGCCATAAGCTTCGCTAGTAGCACTTCAGAACCAATCTCCAAACTAAAATAAACAAGATATATAGGTTCTTTAGGATAATCCTTAAAAAGCCGATATATGAAATACAGAACTAAAGCAGTTTTACCTGCAGAAGATGCTCCAGATATGCAATAGTATCTCGAGGGTTGTATTCCACCTATAATCTTGTCTAATTTAGGTAATCCTACAGACAAACCTTTATTTTCCCCTTTTCTGCCTTGCTCAATTAAATGCCAAAGTAAATTTAGATCCTCCATTAAAAATCCTGATAAACATCAAAAGAAGTACCAACATCAGGACTAAATCCTTCAGCCTTCATCTGTGCAAATTCATTTCATTTATGAGAAGCAACGAACTCAAGAATAGAAACTTTACAAAGCTTGTTTTCACGAGCCCATCGTAAAATTTCCATCACCTCTTTATGCTTTTCTGGATTATGTCCTATTTGAGAAGAATAATAAAAGTAAAATTCCTCTAAAGTATAAAATTTCTTAGCAATATTTCTAAGACTGGCCATCTTTCCATTAATTTGGATAAATGGTTCATAGTTATCAAATAGCTCTTTTCCAAGAACTCCTGATTGTTTATAATACTTCTTTAGAAAATTTTTATTAAATTCAATATCATTAGGAACATAAGATTCTGGATTATAATTCTTCTTGATTATGGATTTTTCTTTTAGGTTCTCAAACATGGTTTTCAGTTTCTGTTTTCCCTCACAATCTGTCCACCACTTTAAGAAAAGCTCAGAATGGCCTTCTTCATCCCGAGCATAGAGAGTTAATCATATTAGTAACAGTTCGTCTGCACTAATATGATATTCTGCCATTATGTTAAGTATTGTATTTAACTCCATTTATATAGTTTTGGAAGTTAAATTCAAATCTAAGTACCTACAGTTATTACGATACTTAGTACTGTTTAAAATCTATAGTTAGTAATTACATCATCTCGTTTTCTTGTGATTACTTCTTCTCCTTTTAAAACTAAGTCAAGTTGATCTTCAGTGATAGTAATATATGAAATGCCTTGATGGGCCTTATTAAACCAGGATTCTTCGTTAGTGCCTTTAACAACCAAAGTAAAAACTTCAGTTATCTTATTATTAACATAACGCAATCCCCTTCCCAAAATCTGCCTTGCATCAATTCCAGAACTAGTTCCACTAATTCTAATCTCACAATTTATATCAGGGCAATCCAATCCTGCATTAGCTGCTTTAGATGTATTAAGAACCCCTGAAGATTGAGACTTAAACAATGCAATAGTTTCTGAGTTTTCTTGTTTTTTCTTTTTGCTATGAAGAGTATATCCAACTTTTAAAGATTCCGCATCTTTAATAGTGGCTGAAAAAGTAATAATTTTTTTATCTTTTCTTGCTTCTATAATTTTTTTCGCTATTTCAAACTTTTTAGGGTGGGACATAACAAATTTTTTGCGCTTCTGCATTAATTGCATCCACGCCATAGCAGCATTTAAAACCTGCTTTCTATCATATCCCATCTTATAAGCGTAATTATTACGGAACTTTCAATCAGTTGCACATTTCATTGCAGAACTGAAATCAAAATTAAAGAATGCAAAAACTGAATTAAACTTTTGGTTCATTACATAATAAGTATCCATGTCATCAACCTCCACAAGAACTTTGTAATACCTAAATGGCGATAATCATCCATTTTTTATTGCTTCTTCAGTTGTAATGACATCAATTACTCTAGTATATAAAGATAGTAATTCCTCTCTTCCATCAAGTCTTTCTAAAGTAGCTGTAAGCCCCAGAAAGAAATCATACTTAACTTGATCAAATATTTTTATTGACTGCTCCGATACCGCAGTATGAAGCTCATCAATTATTAGAAAATCAACTTCTCAAGATTTTTTTAAAATAGAATTAATAACCTCAACAGTAACATTTCCAAAGAATTTAGTTTTAGCTACGTCTCTTAGTCATTGTTCCTTGAGAATTGTTGTAGGTACAGAAATTAGAATTTTAGCATCTGGTCTAATTTTTAGTAATTTCACACAAGCCATTAAAGCTCCAAATGATTTACCAACACCAGTACTTCAAACCCAAATCCCATTTCCTTTATTATTAATTCATTTTTGAACGCCTAATCGTTGACGTTGAGTTTTGTCCATTAGCCACGTCAATAGTAACCGCACTCATCACATCTATAAGTCTTACAGTTGGAACACTTATCTGCAAGATTTTCATAGAAAGCTTCATCAGAATCTTGGTAAGCATAAACATGCCTAGATTCTCCAGGAGGCCAATCAAAATCTGAATACCTTGCATATGATCCAGAAAGATCAGCTGTATGTTCATAAACTTTATCATTAAGCCTAATAATCTCTAAGATAAAATTTAAACAATTATTTAACTCCGTTAAATTTCCATATTCTTTGTGTGTATGAGCACAATAATATCCGCACGAAATATTAACTGCAGACAGATTAATGTTTTCTTTTAAAGTTCCAACATCTGTCATTGTACCTCGTGCCTCTTTGTACTTATATTTTTCTAAAAGACTATCTATATCTTCTAGAAACTCATCTGAAGTAATGTCTATGCCATTAGTATGTGTAATCAAATCTTGACCTCCCATTCTATCAGCTTGTAACAGGAATCTGCAATTATCAAAGAAATCAATATTTAAACCTGCAATTTCTGCTCCTATACAACCCATTTCTTCTTGAGTTGTGAAACAAACTTTTAGGTCTGGAAGGCAATATAAACAATGTAGACAAATATAGATGCCAAAACAGTCATCTAACCCAAGTCCACATTGTTTTCCTGTCTTCTTATAATAGCCATAAATTTTATTTCCTTTAATTTTTGCACATTTTACACCTGTATAATGTAGAATTTCATCCATATGTGCTACTAGACAAGGATATACCGCTGGATTAGTAGTATTTTTTGTAATAAAAAGATTATTTTCATCATCCATTTCAAATTGTATACCTTCTATTGTATAACAGAAGTTAAGTATATAAGTTATCATGGACTGTTCCTGTCTAGAAGGATGTACTATTTCGCATAGAGCTTTTAATAGTGTTGTATTTACTTGTTCCAAAATTACTAAAATTAATTTTCAGAACCTAATCTAAATTCCAGTTTTTATATTCTGCTACTCGTTCAATATCCTTCTTAATTTTCATCCATTTATTGATATGATAATCAAGATCATTGTCCAAAAGCAGTAAAACTTTGTCTCTAAGAGTTTTAAGAGCAATTGTAGACAAGGAAGATATTTTAGGGAGATCAGAAAGTTGAATTAAAGCTCTAAACTCAGCAAATGAAAGTCCTGTAGGACTTACACGCAGTCTAATATCAGGATTAAGACAAAGTCTTTCCTTGATAACTTCCATTCGATTTCTAATTTTACCCCCTGTTTCTAATTCTGTGAGCTCTTGTTTTTCTTCGTCTGTGAGTCAGATTCCCTGCGCAATAATAAACTTGTCTGTAATCATCTTTTTGTTAAGTACATCAAGCTTATCAAAACATACATCCATTAACTTCCCTACAGTAACTTTCTCATAGATAGGAGGAAGTCCAGTAAATAAAACTGAAATACTGTCTTCCACATCTACATTATTTGCTTTTCTTTGGACATTGATAAAGTCAAGTAGATCTTTATTGGTTTTAATATCTGTCTCACAATCATGCATTAAATATCTTGCAAACAATTCAGCATTACAAGAATCTCAACATTTTTGGATGTTTTCACGAATTACTAATTTACCAGGTTTGTAAATGTCCCTGTTAGTTAGCATTTGTTCGCAATGACGATGATATCGCTTTAGTTCATTCTGGGAAATATCCATTAAACGAATGTTTACACCAGTTTTGTCTTTTCATACCAAGCTATTAATATCATTGTCTTTAGCCGTTATAGCTTCCTTTAACTTAGCTCCAAATTCTGTATCCATATTTAATCAAACTTAAATTCTTTCATATTATTTATCTCTTTGTGTTTAATGAAGTTTATAAAATAATTAGCATTAAATTTATAAACTGCAAAATCTTGTATTTCTCTATTATATCACTGAGTTTCTCCAGCTTTTACACTTTCAAATTGCAGATATCCAGTATCTCCAATTTTGAGAGTATCTTTATAGTCTCAATTTGGAAGCATTACAACAGTGACATATTTTAAATCATCGCAAGGATCCCTATTAAGGTCCTCAAACACCAATTTAGAATATTGTCCAGTCTGAACTGCAACTAAACAACATTTAATTGTAATCATTATAACAATATCTAGAAAGGTAATTAATACCAAGTAAATGAAACCTCGTATTATCTACAGTAGTATCCATAGTACTATGGTAATGCCCATAATACCAATCTTCTACTGGTCCTTTTTTAGACATTTCTTCGTAGCAAGTTTGAAGATAATTTCTCTCCCAAAGTAATTCTTCCAGTAATGAATCATCTCCATCACAGAATTCCATTACTAACTTTCCTATTCCATAAGGGTATGCACAGGTAGGAGCACAATGGGATGCGATAATTTGACAATATGGAATTGAATCAAAATTATCCAACTCAACAATCTTTTCATCTTCCCAATATCCCCATTTGTTATTTTTTCTATAGATTCTATCTATAGAAGTTCCACCTCCAATACACAAGATATTTTTATCTTTATATTGAATTACAGAATAATCTTCAACCGCTTTGAATCTCTTGTTATAAAGGTTTTTAAACTGTTGAGGATCATCATGATTCCCTCTTATGGCGATAATATAATTATTAGTTTTTTCGCAGAGCTTATTTAAGAAAGAGATCTTCATACTTTCAAGATCAGGAGAAAATCCTAATCCTACATCTCCACATAAAACAATACAGGAGTTAAATATCTTTTGTGGGAATCCAACTCCTGTATTTATAAAATACTTTAAATAATCTAAATTACCATGAATATCACCACAGAAATATAGATCATTAATGTCTTCGGGTAACTTAATCAACATCTCCTTTATAAGCATTCATAATGGATTTCTCCTTACGAAGCCAAGAACCTTCCTCCATAGCAATATCTAGAGCAGTACGTGAGATTGATTCTTCTTCAACTTGTTCTTGAACAAGTCGTCCAGTTTCATCGTTATCTCCATTTAGCCAATTAAAAGTGGCCCAGTCCCCCTCTTCAAGAGCTGCATCCACAATTTCATAAATAAGTTGAGTTGTTTGAATCTCCTTATCTACAGTTAACTTAAATGGCGTTACATTATCTTCAAAAGTTTCACTAATGGCAGGAATATCAGGGTAAATATATGCTGCATCATTCTCATTCATATATGTACGAATCCATGAATGATGATGATATTCCTCATCTGCACGTTCTTTATAATACTGTTCCAGAACAGCTAATCCTTGCACTCCATAAAAGTTAGAAAAACTCATATAGAGGTTATGATTATACAGCTCGTGTTTTAATTGCCGCAGTAAAAGTTTTTGAATATTCTCAGATAAAGTACACTTCCTTCTCTTAATATCTAATTTCTCTGTTGATTCCTGTGCCTCAGTTTTTAATTTCATCGTCTTTGCGTTCCTTTGTCATGAAACAGCGTAATTTCTTATTATACACTGTCATCTCTTCAATTTCCTCATCGGTCTCATAGTCTTTAGCATATACTAAACAACAACCATTGGGAGTAATCTGCACTATCCTGATTTCATATTTCATTACCAGATATGTAATTTATAGAGATTTTCATGAAAATTTAAATTGAATTGCAATTCAAAGCATCCAAATAAATATGCATCAATCTCAAATTCATGGTCATTGATTTCAAACCTAAGATTGAAATCGTCATCAGTAGTATAATATCTTGTAATATCAGACTCGTTAAAGAAGATTAAATTAATATCTTCTGTTATCATTGGAATCTCTTCCAACTCTATTGTAACTTCATCCACATATCCAGATTTTACAGAGTAGTTATTGAGATATTTCTCAATTTTTGGATCCAACGATATGTCACTGTCATATTCATGATTAACACATGGATACCAGTGATTTCCGACTTTTTTAATCTTAAAATGAACCATTATCTTCTGGTAGATCTAAACAATCACTTGCATGAGTTGCAAATAAATCCGCTAACTCATTAAATTTGTTATTATTGTGGCCTTTTACTCACACAAAAGTAACCGTATGAAACTTCAATAATTCATAAATTGGATATCACAAATCAAGATTCTTTTTGGATTGATCATTGTCTTCAACCCACTTGGTAAGATGCTTGTTGTTAATACTCGATACTACATATTGAGAATCCGAATATATGGTTATTTGTTCAGGGTTTGTAAAATATCTAAGACATTCTAAGACCCCTAGAAGTTCCATACGGTTGTTAGTAGTGTTTCTATAACCTCTGTAAAGTTTTTTTATAACTTCACCATTTTGAGTTATTATTGCAGAGTATCCTCCGCAGTCAATTGATGGTTTGTAACTACCATCAGTTCAGCATTCAAACATTCAAATACTTTGTTAATTAAGAATCCCTGCAAATAACATAGAAACTCTTCATCTAACTCAACTCCTCTGAAAGTACAGATTTTATGAGCAGCATGAAGACATTCATGTATAACGTTATATGCAGAATCTTTTATATCTGTATCATCGTATAATGCAATATACAAAAACTCATCAGCATCTGATTCAGTAGAATAAAAGGTTTCTGCAACTACATTTGGTGCACTATGTCCGAATACTTTGTTATGAACATCCTGAAGGTAACTTTCTACGGATAGTGGACTTCCAATTAAGATTGACACTTTGACATTAAGAATAGGAACAGTAAATTCCCTAGCTTTCTGTATCATCTTTTACCTCTTCGTATTCTGTAAATTCATAGATATAAGTATTCCCCCTAAAGGTGGATTCACTATCTGTTAATGCTTTTCCGAAACATTCTTTGAATTTATCTACATTTTTAGTAGAAACTTTACCATGAATTATAATTTCGTACTCCATTAGAATTTCTTAGGATGCATTGCCCATATTTCTCTTTCAATAGCCTGAGATACATTCATTCGTACTTCACGAATATTATCTTTAGTAACTTCAGCTACTTTGAAAGGATGTTCAAGGGCTCTTTTGTAAGCTAACTCACGACCAATCTTCTTTACGAAACGATCTTTAGCTGAACATACAGCTACTCCAAAAGATAATTTTGTACGATCCTCATTAAGCAGACTACAAATAGTAATTCGAGGCATAGGCTGAATTGAAGATTTGTAAAAACCAGCAACATCATCAGGAATAAAATCTTGAGTTCCTACAACTAAAACCTTTACAGTGCTCAGCGGAACACTGTAATAAAAACGTGCATTTTTCATATTATATATGTATTAAATTTCCTTCAGTAGTTTGAAGTTTAAAAATTTTTGTATCAGTCAATAGTTCTCCACAAGTAGAATCAAATATATAGAAAGTATCTACATAGGGAACCAATCCTTCATAATTTATTAACTTCGGTCTAAATAATCTATAAACTGGCATTTCTGCTTCAGTGAGAGTTTTTATATTGTATATAGTTCTATCTACTTTATAAAAGTCTATAGGAACCTTACTTGCAACAGCTTTTGCAAACTTTACATAGTAAAAAGGACTAATTGAGTAAATCCTATCCAGAAAGTATAAAGAATCATTGATTTGCCAAAGTATTGCTCTGGCACAAACTTTACCTTTTTCATCAAGTGCTACAGCAATCTTTGCATCAGCTTTTTCATAAAACTCAAAAAAATCTTGACACTCAGCATATCGCATACAAGAATTATGCAATGTAGATTTTATACATCTTAGTTCTTCTGCATAATTATCTTCTAAATATGCTATACGTATTTTTTCAGGTTCCCAAATTTCTACACTAAGAGTTTCTCCATATCCAGAAACAAAATTAGATATCCTTTCGATATCACATCTATCTAGATAAGGGGCCCAATTGAACTTATTGAGTAATCGTCCTATAGTAGTTGTTTTCCTATTACTATCTGCATATGCACGTACAGACTCAAAATCCTTTTTAAGAGTTTTCTCTATAGGAAGATAAGAAACTTTGCCTGTATTATAGTCAATATCTAGATAATTGACCTTTTTAGAAGGATTTAGTTCTAGAATGGCAGATAATCCAGCTGGGAATGCTTTCATAATAGATGCAAACTTATCAGACATTCTAATAATGTTCTTTCCTAAGTCATACTCCTTATATTCAACAACCCCCTTATACTTAGTCACCATTTTTAATGCCCACATGGACATATTTGAAATAATATGTACACCTTCTGGGCATCCATTTTTTACGTCTACTTGTTTTACATCTATAACTCTTACTGGAATTAACTGATCTGCATAGTATAACTGCCTAATATAATTGGAAACATAGTCTAAATAATCATATCCTTTATACTTAAAGTAGTATACTGGAAATGATTCAAATACTTTTGATTTCTTCTTGAAGCTATTTTCTATCTTTGCACTTTTTTCTGCCCAAAGATCATGAATTTCTCTCCATGAATGTGATTTTGGGGTAGGAGTTTCTGCCCAATGTAAAGAGTAATTAAATATTTCTGGAGATAACCTAGATAAAATAAAGGGTTTACAGCTTAACTCGTAAGGAAAACCTTTTATCTGCAACCCTTTATTAAATTGTTCCACTAGATCATACTTATTGCAAAATGCAACAAACTCATCATAAAAAAAATCTAATGCAGTCATTTTTTATTTCTCTTATATATCTTTTTTGATTCTTTAATCTTAGTTTTAGGAAGAGGTTTTCCATACAATTGGATCTCCTCTTCCCTTGATTTCTTCCTTACAGCCTTTATGTAATCTAAGATACGTTTATTTTCTAGAGAATTTAGCTTTCCACTCTTCTCCCCATCTTTTACCTTTTTCATAACGTAAATCGATTGTATAATCGCTATAATTGTAGTCGCTAACTATTGTTTTAGGATTTGGAATATTACAATCAAAATCCTCATCTTGTAATCTTAAAAAATTACTCTTTAAATAATTTTTTATTCTCCTTTTAACAATTCTGTGATAAATGCCTTTAAGACCTTTATCTTTAAAAATTGGAAGTTTGCGACTTTTTGACATAACTAAAGTTTGCGATTTAAATAACTACTAAAATCCGCTTTTACAGGACAATATTCTTCATTCGCAAATAATGACGAAGTAAGAATCATGTCTGCTGTAGTTCTATTTGTTGCAAATGCAATATTATATAAGGATGCCAATCGAGTTAATGCAGAAATATCTGTTTGATGTCCTTGTGTAATAAGATTATCACAGAAGAAGATTAATACATCAATTTGACCTTGTGCAATCATTGCACCAATCATTTGATCTCCTCCAAGAGGTCCAGAAAGAACAGAGGTTACATTTAAATATTTATTTACAAAATATTCATTTCCTTTCCAGTCTGTTTCTGCAACTTGTTTAACCATGATATTACCAAGTAATCTGCCTGTAGTGCCAGTAGCAGTAATATGATGGTTATATAATAAGTGTTTATTAAATTTAACCCAATCAATTAATTCTTGTTTTCGTGCATCATGTGCAACGAGTGCTATATTTAGTTTTTTCATACGTTTTTAGCTACATTTTCTCTTAGTACTCTTACCATTAAGGCAGTCATACTTTCTCTATAACTTACTCCTCCTTTAAGAAATTTAAACATATCATCAGATGATATATAAAGCTGTTTCAGCATATTCCAATAGATAAGATTACATTTTCGAAGTGAAAATTGCATCTTGTAATTCAAACATTTTAAGATATTTGGCTCTGTTACTGAATTATTACAAGGATGAGAAATAACACCCAATTTATTATTGGGAATAAGTTTTTTAAACTCAGTAAATGTCTTCATAAAAATAATTTAAGGGTGCATAACCGAATTCGAATCGGTGACCTCCAGAGCCACAATCTGGCGCTCTAAACCAACTGAGCTATACGCACCATATAGGAAGATTACTCTTCCTTATATACCTTATTTTCTTTTAAAAATCGACCAATATACATTCCTACACTTAAAGGAGCATAAATGCCAGCAAATAATAAAAGAACATAATCTGAAAACTTCCAAGGTTTTCCATCATCAGATCCAAAAATAATACCTACACAAATCAAGTAATACACTAAAGAGAAAATCATAGTCTATTCTTTAGGAATTAAAAAACTAGACGTAACCTTGGTCAAAAAATCACTATCGACTTTAACAATAGCATCTAATCTATCTTTACGTCTATATACTCTAAACATATCATCTCTATTAGTAGTAAAATTGGAAAAATCAATTTTACCCTTTAGAGACCGTATTAAAGAAATTCTTGGACAGATACACCAAGTAGTTTCCAACTCAAAGGCTATATAATCAGCTTGCCCGAATAGCCAGCCTTTGTCTCCATGAACGTTTCTGAGTTCTATCCAATGAATATCATAGTTAGGAAGTAAATCAGAGCGGTTAATTTTCTTTGCAGCTTTAACATCGAAACTATTTGCTCCTACCCAGATATCAATATGACGATAAATGTCATCTTCCTTGCTAGCTTCTTCTATTATAGAGGACGAAAGACTTTTAGCTTTGCAAAGAGCTAAGGCAAATTCTAATTCTTTCTCTTTACCTTTTTCCAAAAAACTATTCTGAATCATGCTTACAATGGGCTTCCACCTCTTCTAAAGAACTAAATACTTTATCCTCCCTAATAGATTCCTGTTTTCCATCGATACGATAATAAATACTTGTATAATCAGGATATACATGAATTCTAATAGATGTAATTATGTAAGGAGTTGGATCTGGAACTTCAACATCAATGAAATATCCTCGAGAAAAGTCAAGAGCAGTTTTCTTTAAATATACTTTCTGCCCTATATCATATTTTGTAGGTATTGTTGTAATCATTTAATCTACAATTTGTACAAATCTCTGTCTTTCTGTAGTTACATAAGGATTCTTATCTACTACGTCAACAGTTATAATTTTTTGTTTTTTCGTAAACCATCTTGGAAGGAACCACTTCCTTTGCTTAATTGGTTCTTTTTTCCAGGAAGTAATAATATATTTTTCATTGTTAAACTCACTTGACACTCCTACTTCATTTGGATATTCAAGATGCAGACAAGTTCTAGCCCATTTATCTTGAATACACGTATCAAGTTTAAAACCAGGATCTTTAAATATAGTATCTCTAATAAAAATAGTATCTGACTTAGAAATATGTTCTAACTGATATTGTAAAGATTCTAATTTCTTATCCTTTATTTTGAGTTCTTGGGCTACTTCTCGCATTTTCACAAGAATTGAATCATTCATGTGGGTCATTTGAGCTAACTCAAATCTAAAAACTATATTACTCTCTTTCAAGGCTGAGTTTTCAGCCGAGTATGCTTTTTCATTATTAACGGATATATCTAATGATTTATTTAAATCATTTATCCTTACATTCATGAAGTAAACAGTTATTCCTAAAATAATTGCAACTCCACTTAAAATTTTAGTTATTCAACTTCTCATACGTTATATGTTTATAAATAGCCCATAACATAGGACTAAGTATGATAGCAATAGCTAATAGTAATCCAATCAACCACCACATATTAATTATCGTAAAGTTCAACAATTTTGAATCTTAGTGCTTCACTAAATCGAATTAGTTCCATACGATCTTTTATTCTTTTCCCATACCATTTACCAGCCCCAGGATTATGTAGTTTAATTGCTCTATCAATATCTCTAGTTGGATTATAATGGTCATTCATCATTTCAAACATAGTTAAAGCTTTATCAAGATCCCAAGCATCCTCTAACACAAAATTAGTGTTATATAAGTTATTAACTTCATCAACATAAATTTTAGTAATTTGGAATGGGCCTATTGCATTTTTACTAGATTTTACTTTTGGATTTCTCTCACATTCTACTTCAACAAGTGCCATGATAAAAACTTGCCACTCTGTAAGAGAATCACAATCTTCTGTAATAATTACAGGAGAGTTTACTGGAGGCACTTCTGATTTACATGGGAAATTTAACATCAAACCCAGTAGCATATACATACCCAGAATAGTAATCCCTCCAATAAAAATTTGTTTATAAGTCATATTTTTAAGTTTTACTTACAGTATACCCATGATGTTCTAAAACCTGTTTACATAAAGACAAATATTCCTCTATAGTTAAATCATGTTTAGAATAATTAGCTGAGGGAATAGTTACTCCTAGATTTGATAATTCATTAGTTCCTCCTTTTGATACAGGAACTATATGATCAAAACAATAATCATCTTTTGTCAAATCAATAGGTGTACCTGTTAAATAACATTTAACATTAGTTCCATTAAGATATGTTAACACATCTTTATAGTAACATTTATTAGCCAAATTTCCTTTATTTTTATATCTATTATTGAACTCTGATACGTGAGTTCTAAACTTTTTATTTCAATCTGAGCACATTGTTTTGATGTGTTTAGATCTATCTTTTCGATTTAAAAAATTAGAACAACTATGCATAAATTTATACTTTCAATCCTTACATTTATTTTCACTTTGTCATTTTGTGGCTGCTATTTTAGTAGTCGCGTTCAAATGATATGCAACTGTACTTTTAGAGCAGTGTAGAATAGCACAAATTTCGTTATAAGTTTTTCCTTCTTCTCGTAAATGTATACATTGTTCCTTAATAGTCATATTTTACTTCTTACTTGCACGCCTGGTAGGTAACGATCCCACAGGGCTGAAGATGGACCAACAGCATAGAGGTTTTGAAGACCTCCCCCCCGCCTCGGGTCAGGCGCAATCCTTTTTATTTATTTCTTTCGATTTCTATGAATCAAATCTTCTTTAGTTTTTACAGATTCTTTCGTTATATATAATTCTCCAGAAGGTCCTAAAATAGTAGCATAAACATTAAATCCATTTATAGTAAGATATGTGTAAATTATATCTAGTTCAGAACCAATATAAGATTTTATAAGACGAGATAGTCCATAATCACCTTCTATTGAAAATACTCGGGAACCTTTTGCATGCCAAAGACAGTTCTCTTGACTATTCCAAGTAGGAGGTGCTGTAGAAATACAACTTTTACCACCAGTTATATATAAATAAAGTTCTTCACTCATAGGAAATCTTTCTGTTTTAATTGGCCCATATGCATACGGATTACTAGAGCTTATAGTGATACTATTAGTACCGATTCCAGTTGAGGTAGTAGAAGTAAGATTTCCCCTGCCTACACCTGTTGCTGAATATCCCACAGAACCTATAGGCCCTTTAGGCCCTGGATCATCCCCTTTAATACTTGCTCAATTTTTAGTATCTCCTAGGTCTGCTAGACCAGGAAGATTTATCGTTGAAAAATTTTCAATATTCATTGGTATTAATAATTTTAAACATTGTTAAGTACCCCTGACAGGACTCGAACCTGCACGAGTTTCCTCACTAGATCCTAAGTCTAGCGCGGCTACCAAATTACGCCACAGGGGCATCCTTAATTACTCTAAATTCGAAATATATAATTCAGTAATATTATCAAATAGCTGAGTATCCCAATTTGGTCCGTTTCCTTTTATAGTTATAACTGCAGATTTATTTTTCTCATTGTAACTGAAATCTCTTACATGTTGAAAATTAAAAACCTGTTCTGTTCCATTATCAAAGATAATTCTGATTACTTTAAATTCCATACCCTTCTAATATTAGTTTATTTGCGGAGAGCAGTGGAATCGAACCACATGCCAGAAAGGCACACATTGCTTAGCAGGCAAGCCCTATCACCATCAAGGATTACTCTCCAAACCTTTAGACGTCCTTCAAAAAATTAAATCTAAGGACAATGTAAATTACTCCTGTTATTACTACTGCTTCAGCAAGTAATCCAATAGAAATCATGCTTCCTAAAGCTGCAATAACCCAAATGAGAATTGCTGTTGTTAAGTTAGCTATATTGGTAGATTTATCCTTCCAAATGATTCCAGCACCAATAAAGCCAACTCCAGAAGCTATCTGGGCAGCTACTCTAGAAGGATCTCCACCTATTCTTGTAGAGATATATGTAAATATAAAAGATCCTAACATCAGTAGAACAACGGAACGAATTCCAATTACCTTGTTAGTTTTTTGTCTCTCATATCCAAGAACTGCTCCACAAAAAATTAATACAGCTAAATTAAGAAAGAACATACTAAATATAAACTAACTTGTTACATTTTGGACATGAATAGATGCTTATAACATTTCCACTAGCATCCTTAGTTTCTCCTATATATCGTAAAGGAGATCCACATATATTACAGTAAAGCATTGTTGAAATTATTTAAATATACTATTAAATACAATCCAAGCCCATACTTGTTCGTAAGCTATTACTTTTTCACACATACAAAAAGCATATCTACCATAAGGATGAATAAAAATATATTCCTGAGTCATATTATTTCTAAAGGTATAACCTTTCTTTTTAAGATATCTTAAAAGAAACCATCTAGAGAATTTGTTTGTATGTATATAAATATACTGTGTCATAAATTGGTCAATTTTATATTTTCTGGACCATGTATATATTTACATGTTTTAATAATTTAAGTTCTGCACAATTAACTTCAAAAATAATACAATCATCATTTTCTCTATATAGAGCATTCCTCACACCTTTACACTTTCCAAATCAGTCATATAAACTAACTTTTCAGCTGGATTGTCATTATAACATTTTTGACATTTAATACTAATATCGGGAATAAACCCTTTATTTAATATGCTTTCAAGATTACTTCTTAAAGTTATATGGTAAAATGTTCTATTTTCACTTTGGCAAGTCTTTTCCATTCTGAACCGCAGTTAACCAGTCGTGTTTATATTGACGAACTTTTTGTACATGTTATATGAGTCTTTGTTTACTGTAGTTTTTTAATAAACAAAGAATATTCTCTCTACCAACAGGATTTGCAGATTGACTTGCAAATTGTGGAAGAATATATCCTTCATCTATACATTTATCCACAATATACTTAGCTATATCATATCCAGATTTCTCTTCCCCTAAATCATGATCTAGACAAATTGCATCAGGCCATTCTTTCTCAAGAAAATCAATCGCTTCTTGGTAAGATTGAGCCCATACAACTTTACAATTTCTGCCAATTGGACTAAAATTCATCCAATCATCTTCCATTGGATTACGAGCATCATCTACCCAAAGAAGTGTTTTCATTATAATATTAAAAAATTATATTTATCTTTATTTGGTCTTGGAATGTCCTGAATAACCTCTAGTACTGTTCCAAGAATATTTACTTTATATAAATATCTAGGAGTTTCAAATCCAGGACATTCTTCAGTTAAATGCATACACAAAGCATCAATAACAGAAATGTCTGCCACAAGATATTTAGATGATATATTTTTCTGATTACGTTCTGCTATACTATAGCAAACAGCATTGTATATAACTCTACAAAATAGTTTATGATTAAGTACACTTAAAATAGATAAAGGGCTCCACATACTGGGAATACATGGATTATGTAACTCCTTTATTTTAGATTCAAGTAACTTACGAATCTCTAACATATGAAGGTAATCATCACAAGGTTTTACTATAGTTCCCATATTTAGTTATAATTCTTTAGTCTTTCCACAACTAATACACTTACTATATGTAGTACAAGCTAAATTAGACGTTCCAAGGGAAAGTAAACTTGAAAAAATTCTTGCTACACCAGAAGCCCCATATCCATCTCCATCTTCTGTATAAATAACATGAATAGTTTCCCTACCACAATTTGGACAGTATGTTTTTATTTGTTTCATACTAAAAGCATAATAATTTTGATAGTTGGTCTACATTTGTCCTATATAAGTCATTAGGCCAAATATCTAATTCTCCATGAATATCTATTCGACATACCTGACCTTTATATACAATATAGTACCCTCTTAGTTTGTTTTCCATGATTTGAATACGAACATCATTAAAAGCTAGTTCATTTTCTATAATTCCAACTAACTTACCTTCAGGATTATATAAAGGAACATGATCTTCTTCAATGTTATTGTTAATTTTAATCTCTTTCATTATAGTTCAATTAATCCATCCTCAATAGTAAGATTCTCTAAATCAACAATAGATTTTAAAGCAGAAATAGTCTCAGGTTTAAATTCTACAGGAAAACCCATAGTGTAGTCTCCTTCAAAAATAACATCTTGAATATAAATTTTTCTTAATACTTCCTCTCCATCAAAACTTTTTAGTTCATAATATCCAGGATGTTGAAAATAAGATTCTAATATTTTAACTGTAAAAATATAATTACGATCCCCAATAAAATATTTACTTTCTGATTCTTTATGAATTTCATAATTTTTAAATCTGAAAATATAAACTTTTTCAGGTTTTACTTTGGAGAACATTAAGTCTCCATTTTTATCTCTGTATATCCATGCCATATTATAATGTTATTAGTACGGAGGGTGGGACTCGAACCCACAATGGCTATTCAGCCGCCAGTTTAGGATAAACTATTTATTTTTATGGTATCTGTAATAATGCCTATCTCCATTTTTATTCTTAGATTTATAAGTATCTAATTGTGAATCACAATTAGGACATATACACCTTAAATTATCTCGTTTATTGTTTGCAGCATGTCCGTCAATATGATCTAAAATAAAAACAAGCTCCTTATTATTTCACTCAGGTTCTAAACCACAGATAGCACACTTATTGTTTTGTTCTTTTATAATATCTTTCTTAAATACTCTAGGGTTATAATTAGCTCTCATAATAGAAAGGTCTCCTTCTAAAAATTTTTTATATGCTAATTTATGTTTATACTCTATTTGACATTTACTAGAGCAATATTTTTTGGCATATCCATCTAATTCATGTCCACAGTTAAGACAATAAGTTTTAGTGCCAACTTTTTGTATAGGTTTAGGGATATTAATATTAGAAACAATTACTTTATGCACTCCTTTATTAAATGTTTCATTAGGATTTAATTTACGTCTCTTTGGTAACGTAATTCCTATTTTTGAAGCAACTTTTTTAATATTACTACCAGAGCAATTATATTTTTTCCCTATCTCTTCGTAACTTAGTTTATCAATTAAAATTAATTGTTCTAATTTTTCTTTTTCTAACAATCATTTTGAATTCATTCTAAAAATTAGTTAAATATTATAACATAACCTATAAAATTCATATCTAAATATATATATATATATGTTAATCTTAAGCGTTGTATCCCTGGCAGGGCTCCAACCTGCGACTTTCTCATTAGAAGTGAGATGTTCTATGCAACTGAACTACAGGGACTTATAGGGAATTTACATTCCCTTACTCTATCCTATCTTTTAATATATTAAGATAATAAATAGTAAGCACGATCATTCCTCCGAAGTAGAATATTCCCCAAGGAGCAGACCACATAGTTAATGCAAATCCAAGTCCTAATAATAAACATAAAACAAAGATTCCAAAAACTATTACTGTGTATAAATCAAGATTATTCATTTTATTTGTAATAAGCATTTCTTTCAGAGGGAGACATATACTCCCATTTTACATTTTTGAATTCTTCAAGAGTCCTACATCCTGTATAAGACATAGCAGACCTTAATGCAGAATCAAATTGAGAAAGTAAAGATTCAAGAGTATATTCAACAGGAACCCAAATTTCAATTCCTTCTTCGGCCTTTTTAGTGTTTGAAATATCCTTTTGACCACGTTCACTTGCCATTCCGTAGTATAATCGCTCTTTAGGATACACTTCAATGATTCGATCACTTTCTGCTTTAGTTAAAGATGCAAAATATTTAAGTATAGTATCATTATCATCTGGCCACTTTGTTCTAACATACCCACAAGCTTCGTTACATTGAGCAAACATTTTACCCATCATTACATAATCGGCGCCCAAAGCTAAACACTTTATAGCTCGATCTATTGTAGAAATTCCTCCATCTGCGATAATCTTTGGAGCCTTTTTAGGTTTAGGAGACTCTTTAATCATGGATCGACGCTTAACTAATTGTTGCAATAGCCATTCCATAGAAGCATGTACTCCAGTTTTTACTCCTGTAGTACATACACTGCCAGTTCCAATACCTACACGAACATAGTCCACCCCTGCATCATAGCATTCCCAATAAAGATCTGGATGAGCTATATTACCTACCATGATAATAATCGTGCTCCACTTTTCCTTAGCCTTCTTAACCAGGTCATAAATTTTCTTCATGTGGCCATTAGCCATATCAATAAGTACCAGAGGACACTCATCAGAAGGTTCTCCTTCACAAAAGAATGTTTCAAATTCCTTTAAACTAAATGCACACCAAACATGGTTACATGCATTAAGTCTAAACTGTAAATTATCTACACGTCTTGGAATAATTGGAAGCACATCAGCCTTTGTAAAAAGTTGATAATTTGATTCATCAATAACGGATGTCATAGGAGAAACAAAAATAGGATATGTTCCTAAGTCTCCTAAAGGACTACACTCACTACGACTTGTAATATCCGTGGCTTTTGAACTAGGTAAAATACCTATTTCATCTAAACTATACATCATCTTCTTCTATTTCTTTTAAAATCTCACAAATTCAATAATCTGGAACATTAATTAGATAATGACTTCCAAACTCATTCCTTAAGCACATTTCTTCATCTACCTTTGTCTTAGATAGCGTTCTTAATGAGCCATACCGAAACCCTTCATTTTCTGGGGCTTCAATTGATTGTATTCTATATAAAACAGTTTTCATATGTGGGCCCTACAGGACTCAAACCTGTAACCTTCTAATTCGTAGTCAGATGCTCTATTCAATTGAGCTAAGGGCCCTTAAAAGGCGGAGTAAATCCGCCTATGAAGCTATTCTGCTTTCTTATCACAGTCTACTTCAGGAAGTTCCGTGAAATACTCATTATAAATATTCTGAGCAATTTCCAGACAGATTTCAGCGTTGCGCAAGTCATCACGAAGCTTGAACATCTGAGTTACCCACTCATCTGCCTTAAAATCCGTACCTACAACCAGTGATTCGGTCGATTTAATCGACAGATCCTCCAGATTCATAATCTTGGACTTAATCTGACGAATCTCTTTCTCAATGAGATTAACCTGATCCTTAGCTGCTTCGCGGGCATCAGCATTGATGATTTCAGCACGTTTCTTGAGTACCGCAGTTCCAGTAGCACTCAGAATTTCATTAAATTTATTCATAAACTCTTATTACTTTTATATTGTTTGGAAGTTCTTCTTTATCCCAATCCTTATAAGAATTGGTAATTGTTATTGTTTTGTAAAGTTTTGATAACTTTACTAAAGGTTCTTTTTGGATAGCATGCGTAACACGTAAATGCACATCAGTTACTCCCATATCTTGTAATGCTTTATGAATTGCAAAGAAAGTTCCCCCACCATCACATAAATCATCAAAAACTAGAATAGAAGTATTTGGCTTTATTTCAGAAGGTAATTTTACCTCTAGCTTATCCCTTGAGATCCTATGCTTTGTAGCAACATACGTTGTAGTACGACATTTTATATTAAAGTCTAAAAGCTCACTGTAACGATGATAGGCACCTTCGTCAGGGAATAAAACATTCTCTGGAATATTAGAACTTGCTTCTAAAGCAAAGAATGTAGGCCAGTCATTATCAATTACCCCTTCTGTAATCAAACGCTTAGAATGAAGATCTAATATTAGAATTTGATCTGCTTGTACAAAGGTAAGACATTTTTTAACAAGCTCCAAATCTAATGCTTCGTTAAAAGAAAATAATCTATCAGTTCGTGCTGCAAATAAATAAGCTATTCGTAAAAAGGAAATCTGGATACCTTGACGATGACAAATATCAGCTAATTGCATTAGGATCCAAATATCATTCAAATTGGACAGTCTAGTATATATCGACAAAGACTTTCGTCTATCTATTTCAGACTCAAGTACAAGATGAGATTGAGAATCAGGATAAGTATCAATTCGATACTTTATTTCTGACTTTTCTGGGTATAAAAAGTTAATTATTTGCATACAGAGTCAAAATTCTTTTTGCAGGTTTTGATAGAGTAATTATAAGGGATTCCTAAGTCATGTCCTGCACATATGTCACAACATGTTTCAATCAACCTTACCTTATATTCAGGATTAAAGTGTGATTTAACATGATCAATTCCATACAAGACTAATTCCTTATTGAATTCATAAGTTTGAAATTCTCCTTGAAAAGGATTATTTAAATTTGTTTCATAAGGATTATTAATCTCCTTGAATATAGAACCTCCAACAGGCCCTTTACCATGTCTTGTTAAATAAGATCTATATACAAAATTAAATATTAGTTGATCATCACTTAAAAAGAATGGGAGATTGTCCCACGATGGACAACATGGAAGTGGGGTAGTATATTCATGTGAAAATCCAATATTAGGGTCCAAAAGTACTCCTTGAGAACCCTCAAATATCACAGAAGTCTTTTCTTTCCATGCTAATTTAGATAACGTATCCTCCAATACTATATTGGGATAAAAAATCTTACAATAAGTATGTACTAAAGAATCTAAGTTATCGAAAACATGAGCAAATCTTGAATAAGTTTCCTTAAACTGGAGTCTATCTTCCGCCCATTCTCTAATTAATCGGAGCTTCATTTTTACAACTTGAGGAAAAGCTAAATCTTTTACATATAAAGCTAGTCCTTCTCTTTGTCTCTGAACAGTCTCCCATATCCCTTTTCCTACTGTAAAACCTTTACTCCTTTCAGAATTCAGCATTACGTCAAAAGGAGTTGTTACTTGTACATATGGATCAAAATATTGGATAGGGATATTACATCCTAAGAAATCCAACTCCTCTCGTTCCCGCATCCATTGTAGTGGATCCATAACACATTGCTTCATCCAATAGGTAGGTGCTTCAGCAAATGTTCCAGATCCAAAGCAAGAAAATATATGCATTGTTCCAAATGAAGTAGCTACTGTGTGCCCTGATTGATGCCCTCCAGAAAATCTAACAACCAGAGGTTTTAAACGCTTTCTTTTAGCGTCGCAACAAAGGGCATGAGTCACTTGACCCTTGCCCTCGTCGCCAAACGTACAACCCACTACAATATTATACATTATCGTCGATGTATGTCAAATATATTAGGTTTTGATTCTGTATTTTCTACAGTTTTTTCTGCAGAAACCTCTTCAATTACTGAAGAGCTACCTTTTAGAGTTTTACCCATAGCTTCACAAATGGCTTCTACAACTTCATCAGGTTTGCACACAATAAAGTTTTCTCTAAGAATTTCTTTCATTTGTTTAGCTACTACCTCATCATAATGTTCACTTCCATGTCGAACATGGATATGAAACACATGATATTTCTCACAGGCAAGTTCATAAGCCTCCTGCCAGGTATAATCACGCTCATACTCCATTCCAGTGAGGGATGCCAAAGTTCCCCTACTTATTCTTGTCAAAGTAGGTTCATCACCAACTGTAAAAAGGAATCCTTTTTGCTTTCGCTTTTCCCAGCTATCAATTGACGTGTGATTTCCTGCAATAATCCAAGGAAGTAAGTAGGATTCTCCACTATTACCTCCACCACGACCCTCCAAATAGATTTTAGAGAGACATTGATTAATTGCAACAGTTGAAGATTCGAATTGACCTACCTGACACGGGCAGTAATCACATTCATGATCTCCTACTCCCATAAAAAGAATTTGAGGGTGTTTAACTCCAATAGAATCAATAATAGAATCCATTAACTTCGGAAGATAATCCCTGATCATCTTATCAGGAATTGAACCCATTGAACCAGTTTCATCTAATGCAATGAAAACTGGAAGAGATTCTGGGTGTTCCTCAGAATCTCTAGATTCTCGAATATGCGTCTTACTTTTTGTAAGATCCATTTCTTCGTGTAGAGATCTTTGATGAAAGATTTCTTCTCTGGATTTTTTAGTATAGCTATCAGCAAAAGCTTTATATGTGCTAGAACTCCATGATCCGCTTCCCATATTAATAATGTATTTTAATTACATAATCTTTGTGATACGCAGCTTCATGTAATTTTAAGATTTTTAATTCTTGTTCAGTAAAAGCACATTGTATTCTACCTGTGCAAGTAAGATTTCGCTGCTTTACAATAAGAGTGTCAAGTTCTTTATATGTAAAACCAAAATTTTCTTCATCAGACTTTCCTGTTAATCCATCTGCAGGAGTCTTATGTATAAGATCATATGGGAGTCCCATATAGTCTCCTAAAGAAATAACTTCAGAACATGTTAATTGAGAAATAGGATTAATATCAGATGCCAAATCTCCCCATTTAGTTCCCCAACCAATAAATAATTCTGAAGCATTACTAGTCCCCGCTACTCGATATCCTACAGACTGAGCTATAGTATATAGAATAGTCATACGAATACGAGGAGGAACATTAGTAAGAGCCTTTTCCGTTACTGGAATGTTTTCTTCATTCCCTTCCACTGTAGTTATTTTCGAAACATCAATTTGATGAATAAGTTCATCAAACGCATTTTCTATATTAACAACAGTATAGTTAATATCAAGAAAGTCACATACTGTATAACTATCCTCAATATCAGCTTGCTTACCATTAGGCATTAGCACACCTAATACATTTTCCTTACCTATAGAATCTACCAATAATTTGGCCACTACAGTAGAATCCTTTCCTCCAGAAATACCAAGAACATACCCTTTCACATGGGTACGTTCTTGATAATTCTTAAGAAAGGAAACTATTCCTTCATATACTTCTTTCATTAGAATTTCCCGTTCCAAAGAGTTCTACGAATTTCTGTGAGAGTAGTTTGCTCTCTCATTTTTCCATCTGAAAAGATAGGACGAAGTAAATTGAAAGGCTCATTATGAGCTTCTTTCAGTGTCATACCTTCATCACAATCAAACTCACCAGTTACATGGTTGTAGAAAACAGCACAACATCCTTTGTGGGATTTCTTCATTCCTGAATCCGTTTTAGGATCTTTGTAGACCATGATAGATTTAGTTTTTCCATCAATGGTTTGTTCTACATAGCTGCATTTAATTGCTACATTAAATGTATCGCGAGAGAACATATCTACATTCCCAAACTCATCCATGTAAGAAAGCATGGAAAATCCTCCTGCACCAAGTGCAACATTCTCTGCAGAGAATCCTTTATCATACAAAATCTGATAAATCTGTTTTGCACGTAACTGAGTGATGCCATCACCATATAAAGCTCGAACATGAGGGTCTAAGACTTTATATCCCTTAGAGTTGACAGTGCCTCCAAAAGTCTCCCAAAGAGAAAAAACCGTCTCAGTTACAATTTCTACAGGATCTCCAGAGTCACCACGAACATACAAAGTACCATTTCTACTGAGAATTTCTTCCTTAAGAGATGGGAGAATCTCATCGACAACATTCCAGTAATCATAGGAATCACTTACCATAGAGAATGATCCATTAGGATAGACCTCAGTAAGGAGGCGTCGAATCATAACTTTTTCATCCCCATCAATGGCAGCAGAACTACACATTACGGAGTGCTCAGTAGAAGCCATACCTCCACCTACTACAGACATTGGGGTATGATAATACTTTGAAGCATACATAATGCCAGGAATAGTCGCAGTCTTATTAAAAGAGAGCAAAAATCCACACGAAGCTTTAATAGCACCATGAAGTCCAACTAAACTTCTAAATCCGAACTCAGAAATAGCAGAACGACCAGAAATATCAGAAGTTTTAGAATAAAAATCATTTACGATACTACGATATTTAGTTACAGCAGTTGCAACACACATTGGATACCAAAGCTCAGAGAGCATCAAGGTTTCAATGAAATTAGTACACCATGCAAATTCTGGATTAGTATTAGAAATCTCGATACAGGGGATATTCATTCCTACTTTATATCCCTCAGGAAGTGCCCAAATTTCGATAGGAAGATATCCTAATTCATGAAGGTTTTTAATTTTATCCGAGTTAACACGGTCTGCTCCCATAGTAGAAGAAATCACAAATTCATATTCTGCAATAACTTCTTCTAAGGGACGGTTAAAGAAAGTTTCATTCATGTACTCAATCAGATACTCCTCAATAAATGCTTGAATACCAAAAACTACTACCTTATCAAATTCAGGAATCCTAGTTTTACGAGGTACATAGTAAGAAACTACCTTAGTGATGCTAGGGTCATATTGACGCTGGTGATCCTGCTTATAAAAATCTGAAAGGAGGACTGAACACGGTCTAAACATTATCTTTATTTTTTAAATATTCTATAGCTTTAGACAAAATAGTTGCATCATCTTCAAAATATCCTAAGCCTCTATTACATTTATTACATAATAGGCCTCTAATACTACCATTTGTGTGATTATGATCTACTGCTAAGTTACTAGCCTTTGAGCTTGTTTCAGGTTTTCCACATATAGCACAAACACCACCTTGAAGTTGAAACAAAGCATCATAGTCTTCCAAAGTAATATTATACATTTTCTTGAGATGATGTCTTCTAAGCTTTTCTTGATTTTTAGGAAGACTATAATATTCTTTTCTTTTATCTCTTCACTTTTCATTATGTTCCTGAACTTTATCAGGATTTTCTTTCCGATATTTCTTATTTGCTGTATTTCTACAATCTTTACATCAATAAGTATATCCATCAGAAGAGTGTCGATCCTTAGCAAAGAGTGAAATGTCTTTAGTTTCCCCACATTTTGAACAAATTTTATCCATACTTTATTAGTTTTATACTACAAAGATATCAATAAAATTTAATTTCACAAACTGTTCTAAACATTAAGTTTATAAAAATCAAAAAATTAATAACGATTAATTATAGTCATTTGTAAACCCTCCATAACATCTAAAGCTTTGTTATGAAGTTCATTGTTATTGGAACGACAGCAGGAAGCATCTATGATGATATCTGCATCAGGGAATATTTGCTGAAAACTTACAGCACATGAAATAACACAAAGATTAGTTACTACACCAACCAAAGTAATTTCTGTAATGCAATCAGCGATGTCGAATAAATATTCTCCATCATCTATCTTGGCATCATTAAACTCATCCTGGATAAATCCAAACCTATTTAGTTTATCCATTACATAGCAGGAACGAAGATAAGGCTTAAATTCCTTAATAAGCTTATGACCTTCAGTTCCACAAACGCAATGAAGAATTGGAAGATTTCTACCTTCACGAGTCATAGCATAGCTAAATCCCCTAGTATCACTATGCTCATAATGAGTATCCCGAGTAAAAAGGACAGCATCATCTGCTGTTATATACTCTTTAACTAATTTCTCTATAGGAGAAATTATTTCTTCAGCACCAGGAACCGTTAATGCACCTCTGATGAAGTCTTCTTGCATATCAACTACTACAAGTAATCGCATATATCTTTTTTATTTATAATTAAATAGCTATCCTTGCCAAAAGGAATAACACTAGAATTAGCTTGTCCAATTGTATTTATAATTACCTCCTTTTTAGACTCCCAAATAAAAATCTGTAAAAGTCTACTGGTTCTTTTCATAACCCAGGCCTTATATACTTTTTTATTAGTAACTATGAATACATCGTCAAATTGTTCTAAGTCAATTACTTTTTTAGGAAATTCTTTTGAACTATCAGTTGATGGTTCATTAAACCTTCTAAATACTCTTAAGAATCATCTCTTCATCGCTTGAACTTTTTCTTTACTAAAGGTTTTCCTCCCTCTTGGTCTTTAAACTTCTTAGGCCGCTTTGGCATTCTAGGTTTATCCTCCTCGCAATAATCAGGAATTTGATAATCTTTAAGGTACTTACCCATAATTAGATTATTAATAAAAAGGCTCTAGTATTTCTACTAGAGCCTATTAAGTTTACATCTTAATGAGAGACAGAATCTCTTGATTCATAGCCTCATCAAACAGATCCCGTGTAGTCTGCACCTTCCCATTTAAGAAAGATACAATCTGTGCTGAATATCCAGACATATAGTAGACATTCTTGACGTCACCATAAGTTTGGAATGGAACACGATTTTGTACATTATGTCCGTAGTAATCATTTCTCAAATTCCAAAGGCAAATGACAAAATTATCAACATACTCTTTAGAAAATCCTGCAGCTGTCAATGTATCATGAACTCTTTCAACTGAAGTCTTATTCAGACTTGAAGCATCAAACTCACAATCACTGATACAAAGAATTCCTTTAGGAAATTCCTCTTCTGGAACACCTTCAAGTTTCAACTGAGTAAAGAGGTTAATAACACCCTCAAAGTTTGTACTTCCATAGTACCCTGAATGGTCATTAAACCATTTTTCCAGAGGAGTTTCTCCTTTCCACTCATGCATCATAGCTTTCGAGTTGAACTCAATCCATGCATTTTGAAACCTTCCTCTCAAGAAGTAAGAGAAATACAGAGCAATTGCCTTACCTACATTGTAACAAGACATGGAAGTTCCAGTTGCTTCTGCACCCATTGAACCAGAAGTATCACGTACTACAATTAGATCTGTAGTATTGCCCTCTTCCTTACACTTATTAACAAGAGTCATAAACTGCTTATTAATAGTATCTTTGATATGCTGCTCTATATTATAAGGAGCAGTGTTACAAATAGGTTTAAAGAGCTCATGTACAAAACCTGTGTACTTCACCTTCTTTGTCTCTGGAGCTCCTATCCATTCCTGATACTTCTCTTTGAGATTATGATTCTCTAAGAACTTGGAGTGTACAAGAAGGTTTAAGGCACGACCATGAATCTTATCAAAGTCAATCTCTGTATATCGTTGCTTTGAAATAAGCTGTTGCCAGCTATGTGCTGTCCCTGCGGCTTTCATCTTTGCATAAGAACGATATACCTGATACTTTTCAGCATCTGTCTTTACTCCTGACGCACCGTAAAGTTCTGAACACAGCCATTTTGCAATCATACAATTTGCTTGTGCCTCTACTGTAGTACACTTGGAACGTGCCTTGATCTGAGGAAGATACTTACGAAGAAGATTCGTTTGGGAATCAGAACTAAGGCCAGCAGTAATCAGATCTGCAAAACGGCGCCAATCCAGAACTCGGTGTTCCCAGCCGTTATAAACTAAGTCATAACGAAGCATAACGAAGAGATCTTTCCAAGAACCCACTAAGGGAATCAACCAAGCATTCTTCCAGAACACTTCTTTATCTTTGATATGCAGCCAGATGAGACGCATAATACCTTCATGACGAAGTTCAGAACCCTTCTGTGCTTCTTTGGTACCATACTCTTTATCATTAATCTTACGACAAATCATTCGCAAGAAAAAGATAAATTTAACAGTATCTTCTTTATTTTCTGCCCAGAGAATTTCACAATCTTTTGCAATTTCTGCAAATGGGCGAATCTCTCTGTACTTAGATGTACTACCAAACTGGTCAACGAAGGGATCCCCTGTACTGGAATAGGCTTTACCACCGTTACCTGTAGTGGTTTCTGCTGCAGTTTTTAATCCTGCCTGAATAAAGGCTGATTTAGATGCCGATTTACTGCTATCAACAGCAAATAATGTTTTCTTTTTTGCTTTAAACATCTTATTAAGTTTTAAAAATAAAGCGGATATTGAGCGATGTCAATATCCGCAAATTGTTTATAAAGATCCTCTGTAAAAGGTAAGAGTCTTACCAAGTAGATTTTCTCCCCAATTTGATTGGTTTTGAAGTGCATGATCTTGATCATAGCCTATACCCCAGACTCTATCAAAGGGAGATGCTTCAACAAAGAATTTCCCATTTAATGCTGGGTCTTTAAGTTTATCCATTAAATCTTTATTTTGGCTAAATTTACCTTCCAAGGCAAGATACATTTTCTGAATCTTAACCTCATTCCAGGATTTTTCATCAAAGTTTCTAACCTCCCTACCAAGGGTTTTAGCTTCCTTTGGAGTCTCTGCTAATAGAATCCTCTCTGCTGTTTCTATATCACCAAAATGCAAAGCTTTAAGATACATAAAAAGCTGTTCAGATGATTTAAAAACTTTAGAGCCAAATACTATTCTACAAGGATGAAAGTTACTTAACCAACCTCCCCAGAAGAATATAAAATTATCTACAATTTTCATGTCAATATAAATTAGTCCCGCCGTGAGGATTCGAACCTCATGAGTTTCTGATGTACAGCATTTACAGTGCTGCGCCACTCCACCATCGTAGCCGCGTCGGGATAAAAGAGCTGCATATTAACTATACAGCTCATAAAGAAGTTAATTACTTAACTTCAGGAAATTTAGCATCCTCAGTTTTCTCTTCCAATGCCTTTGATACTCCAGGAATTTTCATTTCTTTCATAACATTCAGCATGGGGGATACTTGAGACAGAAGGCTTTGCATCACATTTGTGAGGCCTCCACCCTTCGTAGTGTCCATGATGGTCACATTACCGAAGTTCATGTGCTTGTAAGCCTCAACCTGTTGCTTAGCAATGTTTTCGTAGGTTCCTTCTTGAACCATCTTGAACTGAATTGCAATCGCAGGATCAGTTTTGGCAGCTTCGATCATCTCACGGAAACCATCTGCCTGAGCCTTAAGAGAAGCTTTCTCTGCTTCTGCCTGAGCCAAACCTTTCTGACGAACAACCTCTGCTTCAGCAAGACCTTTAGCAGTAATGGCTTTAGCCTCACCTTCACCCTTGAGAGCTTCAGCTTGCGCTTTACCATCAGCTTCGATTTTAGTCTTATTAGCATTAGTTTCTGCGATTTTCTCCTGTTCCAGCTGATAAGCTTCAGCACGCAGCAGACTCTCTTTCTTAGAAATTTCTGCAGGTACAATCTTATCAGCATGTAAGGCTGCTTCTTGACGCTGAGCACGAGCTTCTTCTGCAGTCTTCTGAGCGAGTTCTTGCTCTTGCAGCACTTTTGCTTCAGCCTTAACAACTTCTACTTGAGCAAGCTCTTTCTCCTTAGCGACTTCAGCTTCTGCTTTTACACGAGCTGTGTTTGCAGCCTTTTCAGCATCTGCTCGCACAACTTCCAACTCAGCATTCTTGTTTGTTACAGTCTTCTCAGCTTCGATTTTACCAATCTCACCTTCTGCTTTAGCAGTTGCCACATTGATATCACGAGTACGCTGAGTTTCTGCAACCTTGGAATCTCGCTCGGCATTTGCCACTGCGACCGCAACTGCTTCCTCACGTTGGGTTACAGCAACTTCAGAGTTCTTAATTTTGTTCTGCTCTGCAGTTTGAGTTGCACCGTCCTTTTCAGCCTTAGCGATTTCAACATTTGCCTTATTAAGAGCAATTGCTTTGTCCTTCTGACCTAATGCGATGATATAACCTGCCTCATCCCTGATATCAGTGATATTGACGTTGATAAGATGCAGGCCAATCTTACGAAGCTCTCCACCAACAACATTCTTCACTTCTTCCAGGAACTTGTCTCGTTCAGAGTTCAGCTCTTCAATGGTCATATTAGACACAATTAGACGCATCTGACCATATACAATATCCTTAACGAGATCTTCAATCTGGTCAGTAGTCAATCCAAGCAATCGCTCTGCAGCCATTTGCATTACTTCAGGTTCTGTAGAAATACCTACAGTCACAGTAGTTGGAACATCTACTCGGATATTCTGTGAAGACAGAGCTTTCTGAAGATTACACTCAAACTGCAAAGGTTTAAGTGACATGAAACTGTAACCCTGTACGATAGGTACCACGAAAGCTGCTCCTCCATGAATGCACTTAGCAGATTTTTCGCCCCCTGTCTTACCAAAGATTACAAGAATCTTGTCAGAAGGACATTTTCTGTACCGTGAGAGAATTCCCACTACTGAGAGCAACACTAACAGTAGTGCTGCACCGAGAATGATAAATAGAGTCATCTTTTAATTATTTAATTGTTACTTGATGTCGTGTACCTTCCACTATAACTGATTCTCCAGGTTGATAGTTAACATTCTTTGTAGATGTTGCATCCACATATACTAATCTTCCTTCCAGCTTTACTACTACCTCTCCTTTATTTAACTCGGAGTCCCAATAATAAACCTGTGCGGGAGTATCCTTAATTTCATCTTGATAGATGATTTCTTGACGAAGATGCTTATATATGTATCTGTAAAGATAGAACAGAATCATAGTAAATAACAATCCCACCAAAACAGCTACGAAAGTAGATAGTACTGAAACTCCTCCCATTGTAGTCAATGTTAGAGAAAATCCAAATACAAAGTGAACAATACCCTTAAAAGATAACATGTCACTCGAATCTATGTCTGTATCCATATCAACATCAATCTCTCCTCCAATAAAGGATAAGACTGTCTGTCCAATTAAGATACAAGCAGAGATTACTAATAAAATTAAATACCAAGTCATATTTTGTAATAATTAATTTCAAAGAAAGGCTACACTATCATCCAAAAAATACATTAAGAAGCTAATTGCTGTATGTAGCCTATTAGTGGGACTGGAACGAGTCGAACGTTCACCTTTGGATTTTCAGTCCAACGAGCGCACCACGCACACCGCAGTCCCAATAAAAAATTCCAGTATTTCTACTGGAATTAAGTTCATAGCAGGGCTCTTCAGCCCCGAAGACTTTTTTCTTTAACGTCTGATTTATAAGCCCTTAACAGATTACAGTACTCTTTCTATATAGAACTCTAGTTTATAGAAGATTGTGGACACATGTGGGATTCGAACCCCTCTATTTCCTTGCAAAGGAAATGTGCTCGCCTTTACACTACATGGCCCAAAATACTTAAAGTTTAATACGAAATTGTCTTATTTTATTACATATTTTACAACGCTGTATATAAACTTTTTCAACTTTAACTGGGCGACTTTGATAGTCATTTTCAAACACCTTTTTTAATTTTTCTTCAACTGTCTCCCAATCATGTACATGAAATTTCAATTCAAACCATTTCTTTATAAGTTCTAACATATTATAAAGTTTTTAATAAAATTTTAGAGCCTCCTGTCGGACTCGAACCGACGCGTTCAAATGAAGACGGATTACAAAACCGTTGCAGTCGCCGCTGTGCCAAGGAGGCTTATAAACACTATCGTAGTTTGCACGTCTGATTTTTATTGCCACAGAAACTCCATACAAATGATCAATTTATATGTTAAGAGTTATTACGCCGCTAAAATTGCTGAATGAAACTAACTTGTTTCTTTATTGTCTATCAGCATCGACTTTACCCTAACATTTAGGGAGTGCTCATTACCTTGTACTTCGGTAGTTTGTTCGAATAGGCTTTGAGCTAGCCTATAAACTATTTATTTTTAGAGTATCGATATCGTCTAGTACTATTTTTATTCCTTGATCCAAAATGCTCAGTCATTGCATGATGATTTGGACACAAAACCTGGAGATTTTCTTCTTTATTGTTAGTTGCATCTCCATCAATATGATGTATCTGAAGAATGGATAAATTAGTATAAGGATTAATGAAATTACATCCACATCCTGGAATTTCACAGGTATAATTAGCCTTCTCTAATAAATATCGTCGAATATGTGCAGATAATCCATCTTCACCTGCCATTCCTAATTCTTTACCTTCTTTTCAGCGTTTGATAAATTCCTTGTAGGCATATTCAGCTTGGCATTTGTGATTACAATATTGATTTCTTGCAGGTACTACATTTCCACAATTTACACAGATAGAAGTAGCACCACGAACATACTTACCACTTGACTTAGCGCCTCTTTTTAAATTTATATATGTAGCACTGCATGAATGGGAACAAAAGTCATTGGCTCTCTTACTTCATGAAATTGCACTTCCGCATTGTTTACATAGTTTAGGATTCTTTTCATAACTATCTTTTGTAAGTATGTTAGTAACAGGAATCTCCACTTTATTTTTAACTGCCCATTCTTTTAATTTATTTCTATTAGAAATATTATCATGAATTTCTAACTTTTTACAAATTTCAAACAAACTTTTACTGTTATTTCACACAGTTCTGATTATATCATCTGAAAGTTCTTTAAAACGTTTCATTAATTTAGTTTATTAATAATTATTAGTTACAATTGAGAGGTATAAGAGATTCAAACTCTCCCCTTGTGATTGGAAGTCACATATGCTATCACTAACACCAATACCTCATAAAAGGTCTCTATAAAGCTACGTAGATTAAAAGTCTATTGCTAAATAAAGGTTGCTGTAAGAGACCTTGTAAAAACACAACTATGAAATTTTCGCTTTGAATCATTTCTGATCTCTGGACTAATACTGATAGATTAGAGTGCCTTCATATCAGAGCCTGCAATGTCCATACCGCACTCTCGACTTTACATTTCACTACAAATCCTAGTTGTGTTACTTCTGCTCTACTATCCAAGCATTCAATCCTCTAGAAGAAGGCCTTTCATTATCAAGTAAATTCTTCAGATCTATCTTACCAATATCTGAGAATTTAATATTGTAGTAGCATCCAGTAACAGGCATTATACTTGCTGTAATACTTGGATCAACATGAGCAACAATACAAGTTGTACCATATGCAAATGCAAAGCCTATTTCCCATGCAGTACCACTATCAGAGTAATGACCATGATAAATTGCAAGTATACAATCTACATTTCTGATTTGCTCTACATCATATTCAAATACTTTACGTGCCCATTCCTCATTAGTTAGCTTCTCACCATTTTCAATGAAATGCTCCATAGGAACTATAACTTCATATCCCTGATTACGTAAAATATTTGCTGCAATTTCTATGTAATTTCTTTCTTTTTCATTAAAGAAAGGGCCTGCAAGATAAATCTTTATCATTTTTGTTAAAATTTTAAGCGGGAGCACCAGGATTCAAACCTGGAATCTATCGGTTAACAGCCGATTGCGTTAATCATTGCGCCATACTCCCAAAAATGGGCTAGGTTACTCTAATTTACATCCTACCATTAGACGACTATAGTACTTCTCAGCCCTGAAGTTTCCTATAACTGGGACTCGAACCCAGATCGCTGTTCAACAAAATACAATTCAGTAGAAGAAGCTTGCTGAAGTAACCTTGTGTTACAAAGATAATAACTTTATTTTATATATCTAAAAAATAGTGCGGGCACAGGGACTTGAACCCTGAACGGCCTTTCGGCTCCCTTAGCATTAAAAGTGCTCTGCGCTACCAATTGCGCCATACCCGCTCCTTAAAACTAGGTAACTATGAATAATTAACAGACGAATTATACTTAAATTTGCTGTAAGTTACCTCTTCTTAAAAACAAATTAAATATGAAGCCACGTGGCCATGGAAGGACTCGAACCTCCACACACTTATGAACCTAGAACATATAAGCAGCTTTACCACTTTGCTTACAGGGCCATAAAATGGAGAAGCAAGCATGGCCCGCTTACTTCCCCTTCATTGATGAATTACAGTATTCTTAAATATTGTACGATAATGTGCATCTAACTCACTTTAACTTATTGTATTCATACGAGTTAACCATTTCTCTAATTCGCCATATAGTGATTTAATTAGCGGCGAATGGGGGACTCGAACCCCCAGTCTTATGATTTTTTATTAGTGAATTAGCACATCCTTATTAACTTTGAGACTAAAGCTTTTGACGCGACACTAAATCTTATGTAGCTCCTTGTAATTTATCTAGGATATTACAGCTCTTTGCTACTTAGTCTAAGTCTGAAGCTAAGTCTATCGTCAAATATTTTGTTTGTTTTATTACCTACCTTGGAGATAGTTCAGCAGCCATTCTGAATCCAGATTGGATTTTACTGCTTCTACCTCATTTGCTACTTTCAGTGCAGCAATAGTTGCTGACAGAAGAGTACTTCTACGCTGAAGAGCTAATGCTCGCTGACGAGGGGTCCACTCACCAGAGAAACGCTGCATGGTATAATCACCCAGTTCCATCACAGTATCTTTTACTGCAATTTGGGGCTGATAGTGAGTTGCACTGCCGAGCTTCTGAACATTCGGATCTTCCAAAATGTACTGAGTCTTAGTGATAGACTTTTTAGTACCTTTCAGAAGAGGAGACTGCATAATTGCTCGACCTGCATACATTTCTTCAGTACAAGGCTCCCAAATCTCTGAATCTTTACGAACAGGAATATTTTGAAGCATTTCCTGAAGTTGGGGATTCTCCAGAAACGATTTAAGTTTCAGAAGTTCGAGACTACTTAAGTTGGCAATTACTTTGCCATCTACAATAAGATCAGCACGGGCTGTTCCAGAAGCATTAGTTGCCTCACAGTTAAACATTTCACTAATATAATTTTTTACCATATTAGTAAAATAATCAAACTTTTCATCTACAGTTGTTACAACCGCAATGAGTTTACGTTCACTGGGAAGATCTACAGTGTCAGGACGAGGTTCGTAGGTATTTTTAACACCTCGAAAGTTGTCTGACTCCTTCTTAAAGAAGGTTGTATAATCTCGAAGGAGAGCTTTAAACTGGGAAGCACCCTGCTCCAGTTTTGCGAGTAATACATTTAATTTCATATTAAATTAATTTTAAGTTCTTTAACATATTTTCGAATTTCTGGATCTTTCCAAATTTCATAAATCGTACTGTCAGGTAACGTTTGAAATTCACAAGAGCCATACTTAACTTTAATTTTTTTCTTTTTGCACTTTTCTAAATTTATTAAAATAGCTCGAATTACTTTGATAGACGTATCATTTGGTTTTTTCTTCGGAATTAATTGTCTTTCCTGAATATTTATTTTCTGCTTTAAATTACTAATCTGAAGTTTTAACTCTTCATTCTCCTTAACAAGACTTTTTTGATATGTAGAATCTCCAACCAAAAATAAAGAAGCATGTAATACAATACCTCTGATTAAAGTTTTACACTCCTCATAAGAAATAAGACTTACTTTATTAGTTGATGGAACATAAAGTATATAATTATTTCTGTCAATAATTATTGATATATTCCCAGAAGAATTTTTCCCAATATGATTAGATACTCTAACGATTAAATCCCCAATAGTATAATACCTAGATTCCTTTGTCTCAGAGGTTTCAATTTTGTATGCAAACCTTCTTAAATATTTGTCAATTTTATTCATAATTTTGAATTATAGTCAGAGTGACAGGATTCGAACCTGCGAATTCGTGCTCCCAAAGCACGCGCCTTAGACCTAGCTGGGCTACACTCTGATAAAAAGTCTCTATTATATTAACTATCGCTCTACCAACTGAGCTATTAATAGAACTTTTCTATTAAACAGGAATTGAACCTGTGACCATAGTGCCTCCATGCTATAAATTTTGCTGAAGAGACTTTGTAATAAATAATAATAAAACTATGCACACCCTTAAAGACTTGAACTCTAAACTATGGTTTTGGAGACCATCGTGTTACCAATTACACCAAAGGTGCTTAAAGTGAAATTCTTTTATGCTTCCACTAACTGTATACCGCAGAGAATTTCACAAAGAACTACTACCGCGCGGAGGGTAAGGGATTCGAACCCCTGGTACGCTCATCACGTACATCACTTTTCAAGAGTGACACAATAAACCAACTCTGACAACCCTCCGAATCATTCCTATTATTTAGATATATCTTGAGAGCCTTTCACATTTATAAAGGATCAGCACCTATCATTTAGTCTAAATCTTCAGGAATTAATTTATACCTCATTTTATAGTCAAGTTCCTGATATGCTAGGTTAACAAAATCAAGTACTCTTAAAATGATTTTTAAATGCAAGGTATATTTATGTTCTTCTTCATTAAGAAAGAATAACATTTTATATGTATCTTCCTCAATTTTAATTTTATCTACTATTACTTTGATAGGAGCTTTATTCAAAAAAGAATCAGAGAAATTTAGTTTTTCCAATAAACCTTTATAATACTCCTTTTTCTTTTTTATCTCGGAAAGTGCAGTTTGCACCTCTTCCAAAGCCTCCTCTAAAGTAACAGGAACCTGTACAGTATATGTAGTACCCTTAACTACAAAAGACTTATCAGATAACCATTTTACATCCATAAATCATAATTTTGCGGAACATAGGGGATTCGAACCCCGAACTTCGCCATGACAGGGCGATATGTTAGCCAATTACACCATATGTTCCAGAAAGGTATCTTTACATCGTTTAATGATTAAAAGTCATTTGATTGTAAAAGGTTTGCTGTTTGATACCTTATAAAAATAACAGATGTAGCGAGGATGAGATTCGAACTCATGTAGATCGGCTTATGAGACCGAGCTGGGACCATCTCCAGTCTACCTCGCAATGTATTGAGACGCCTGTAGGACTCGAACCCACACAAAACTGCTTTGCAGGCAGCTCCTTTAACCAATTCAGGCAAGGCGTCCTATTTGAGAGTCCAGAAATAGTACAATGTAAATAAATGCACAATGGGGCAAAAGATATAAAAAGTATCTTTCTTTTCCCATTGAACAATAGTATTTACCAATCCGAACTTAGTTGCAAAGAAAAACATAATTCCTGAAACTACCAAAAGATAGATGATAAAAATTACTAAAATAATATACCAAATCATAACTGTTGTTTTAATTATTGTTGGGGTGGTAGGAATCGAACCTACGGATGCTTTTGGAATCAAAATCCAACGTGCCGCCACTACACCACACCCCAATTGGACTTATAATGAAACTCCTAAGCCAATTCCTATAAATTGCTCACTTCTTACAAATGTTGTAAGCAAAGACATTCGTATAAACTTATATACTACACTGAAATTCAATCCTCCACAAAAATATGTATTTGGATTAGTAGTCCATATACCAATTTTAGGAGTTATAATATATGAAAATTTATTAGTTTGATACATAGGGAAGGCAGCTCCAACATTTATAGCCTTCATATCTATAAGATTGTTACACCCCATTCCTTTTGTAAATGCATTGGTTTGAAACTCTAAATATGCATTATAAATAATTCCTCCAACATATAACATGTTTATATGTGGCTCATCAATACTACTACTTAACCCGATTTCGATATCTATTTGATTATACTTTAATTGGGAATATCCATAATTAGTAGTAAATGCTAAAAGTAAACAAAGTAAGATTTTATACATATAAAAGTAATTAGTAGGAGTATCTGGATTCGAACCAGAAACCCCCTCCGTATCAGGGAGGTGCGCTAACCAATTGCGCCATACTCCTATCAATGGTAGGTGACGTTCATATTTACCCAAATGCAATAATTTAAAAAGATTGCTGTATGTCACCTTATTACCTTACTCCTCATCAAACATTATATAGAACATGCAATAAAATAAATATACGAGCTGTACAAGGAGGCCAATACCAGGAATAATAAATCCAATCTTTAGCCACTTATTTTGATTAGTTCCCAATACAGCACCCATACCAAGTTGAAGAAAGTAAGCAACTATACAAGCTGCTATAATAGTTCCAATTTCCATATATTAAAATATTTCAATAAAAATGATACTCTTTTAGCCACTGCTGGAGGTAAGTATCTGGATAGAACTTTACAATCTGCCCCGTCATTTCCTACGGTAGTCTTCCTCACTATCACCTGCCTATCGTCACGACGCATTCGTGCATAAGCTGTTATTGTCCTAGTTGCGTAATCAAATAACTGCTGTACCGAGAGCGGGAGTCGAACCCGCACGGCCATTACTGACCAGGGGATTTTAAGTCCCCTGCGGCTGCCATTTCGCCATCTCGGCATCTTGTTTTGACTAGCTTTCTCAAGTTATCCTTGACTCTTCACAAAACTGTAGCACTTTTTGCATTTTCCTGCCTTTGTTAGGTTACTGGATTTTACTATTAAACCTACAACGATAGATTATTTTCATTCACGTTAAACTAGTATAACTACTAACTACCATTACTTTCTCCGATAGTGAGAGCACTTGCGACCTAATATCGTCATATTAGGATTTTAAATATTTACAATAGCTTTAAAGCTGCCTGTAAGCCTGCTTCTAAGCAATCCTCATAATGTCCACACCATACCTCATTAGACTGATGATATTCCATGATTGAGGCTCTAGGATGCAAACAAGTAATAGTCCATATATATGATAGTGTTTCATCTAAATAGACTAATACACTTACTCCATGCTCGTTTCTCAGCCACTCTTGTAACTCCGCCTGATATGGAGCTGGACAACAATATTCAGGAATAATACCTAAACCATAGTTGTCTATATCTATAATATTTCCATAAATATCATAAACAGAATCACAGTCCTCATCATATCCTTTCTCAGCAGCTAAATTAGCTGTTTCAAAACTAATTCTTCTCACGGTAGGTCCATTTATATGTTGTATCAGAATCTCTTATAGTATATACTTTCTCAAGCTTCCCCTTTTCATAAGCTTCCATGTGTATATTACACACTACATCACTCTTAACAAAGAGAACTATTGCTACAAAAATACTAAAATATATTATAGATACAAAAACTTTACTGAAAAAATCTTCACAATCATCTACCGTTAAAATATATAGAATTGTTGACCCTGCCACTATCCAAATTAAAAATCCCATGATTATTCTAATCCGTATTCATTAATAAAATCAATACATCTTCGGCATAAACCCTTTATAGTTGCAACTTTATGAGTAATGTTGCCAGTTGTGGCTCCAGAAACTAGCTCTACAACGTGCATAAGATTATTATATGCTATGTTCTCTCCATATTGCTCCTTTACTTTATCAGCAATATAACTATAAGTAATCCTAATATTACTCATTTGATGAGAAACATTTCCAGTTGTCGTCTTCTCACATATATGAATAATATCTTGGAAATAACTTATAATATGTTCTTTATCTACATTCATTGCTTATATCTTAAATTAGTGGGCCTACCTGGACTCGAACCAGGAATACAGGATTATGAGTCGTGCGTTATAAACCTTTTAACTATAGGCCCTAAAATAAAAACTACATAAGAATTAGGATTAACCCTGCAAGAATAGCTATCGCTAAAAATCCTATTCCTAACACTTGATATTCTTTGATTTCTTTCATATACTATATAAAAATCCTATTCTCTTTACTAAGTCATTGAATAGGTTCGAACTCCAGCTTATTAGATTCAGGCAAGATTTACTTAGTATGACTTAAGCCTCTGAAGCAAACGGTGACTATAGGAGCGATCAAACTCCTATAGTCTAAACATAATCATATCAGAGAACAGGTAAACATCCGTACTCTTATCATTTCCGCGAGATATAATTATGCAAAAATCTCCTCTCTTACCAAGTCATTGAGGAGATGTAATGACTCTCAAGTATGCAAGTATCTGCCTATTCTTATACTTCCTCTTTTCAAGCACAACCTGTACCCACGGAAGGCCAGCGGTCACTAAAGATTACCTTTAAGAATATCTATGATATTAGTGATATGAAACAGAATTCACTTGGTCTTTTACTTAAGCCTGAAAGTCTATAAAATTAACTTAACTTACTTCTCACATTAGTTACAGAATTTCACTGTTTTTATGCAGTAGTGAGTTTTCTCATCCTCAGTCTGTTGTACATCTCAGTACCCTTATCCCTAATGTGATCCTAAATGTGTTGCTTTTATACTACCAACGTAACTGTAAACTCAATTTGTTCATACATAGTTACCCCTCTATCCAGTTAAGTTAAAAATATATAAAAATTAGAGTGTGCTAGTAATGGGCTATTATTCAGATCTTTTGTCTGTGCCATACTCTATATGCGACTATACACCAGTCTGACCTTCTTCTCTAATTAGTGTATCCCTAACAGCGCTCTAGACATTATATCGTGGACTGTTGGCCTGAAGCTCTCTTATGGTAAAATCCATGGCTCCTTTTCACCTCAAGGGCTCTGGTTTGGATACGATAATATAGCCCCTTTTTAAACTCTTCCTGGTTTATACCAATATTTCTTTTTGTTGTTGAATCGAACTTTCATATTTTGTATTATATGTTTAAACGAGGCTAACTAAGCTCCCACAAATACCACAATATCTTAGATACCAACCACAGTAACTAGATTCATCATAAATGTAAATACAATCACATTCACCTGTCTTAGCATACTTTTCTTTAGCAGCTTTGACTTCTTCCTCAGAAACTTCTATAAGTTTAGTTCCTACACCATCATTTACTTCTCTATACAATTGTTGTTTCATTATGAAATTCCTTTAATAAATATTTCTCCTATAGCATTAGGTTTATAGATAAGTCAATTCACATTCATCACTACAATATGAAACAGAAGTAATAAAAAAGCAGCTAAGCATACTATGGAGCATATCAATGAGACAGTTGATATCCCTCTAGCAACAGAACACAAGTATATCCACCAACCTAATCCTTCTATATTACTTCAATTTTATATAAACTGTTTAACGTTCTGAATTCAGTAGCTGAGATTACCTCTGTTACAAGAGAAGTATGAAAATAGGGAGTATTACAAAAGGCTACTTTATTGTAAGGATAGAGAAGAAACATTTCTCCAACTTTAGGAGGCTCTACCATATAACCTTCCTCTATATAACCCACTTCAATTCCGTTAGGATGCAATCCATCAGGAATTCTACCAGTGAGTCCTACTTTTGTGAGTTTTACACGTTTATATTCCATTGATTATTTCTGAGTATTTTTCAATAACTAGCTCCCGCTGTTTTTTAGAAAGAGCACTTCCATGTTTTCGAATGTTGTAATACGCAACTTCTAAGTCTCCCCAACAAACAATTCCTACTTCATTTAGAATTTTGTCCCTAGTTCTCTTCTGTTTCCCTTTAAAAGGAAGGAAAAGAATCATAAAATCAGTAAATTCATATATAGGAAGATCAAAGTTAGCATCCAGCTCTTCTTTATTGAGATTTTCCTGAAGAAGAGTTATCTCTTCTATCTCCTTGGGAATCTCAAAATTATCTTTTCCATATACAAGAAATTCCACAGACTCAGGAATTCCTATTTTCATTTTATATTTGTTAAGCTTCATAGTTTACTAATATTAGTAGTCTGTAGAGGATTCAAACCTCTGTCTTTACCTTGACCTAGATCACTAGACGAACAGACCAAATAGATACTATCAAAGAGGATACCGTTAGGCTCCCAGTTGATAGTATCTGGGAATTTTTAGCTGCGGGGGATTATAAATTCTGAAACCCACATTTCTAAAGTTTAACGAGATTCTCAGCAACTAGCTCGGGCATACTTAGGTAATATCCTACCGTGCATTATATAGGAGCACCCCTAACTAAATTAAATAATTAAAATAGTGTAGTGGAGAGTAGATTCAAACTACTGTTTCCAGCTGAGAACTGGCGTCCTAAATCGCTAGACGACTCCACCATAAAAGTCGGAGAGTTTAATCTCCGACCAGAGTTTCAAAGAACCGTTTTACTTTCGGTTAGGAAAGTAGGCTGCGTTATGACGTACCATACGCTGTACGCGCTGGTAAATGATTTCGCCATCTTTGTTACGCTTTACATTGCCCTCGGCATCATAGACCTTCTCCTTGAAATACATAGGAAAAGCTTTGAAATTGATTTTACTCATGTGTTTCTGACATTACTTGTTCTACTTGTTTCACATAATTTGCAAATGCTGTAGTTTGACGAATTGCATCCGTTCTCCTACCGTCAAAGTTAACATCAATGACAGCCTGAACTTTACAGGGATTAGGAGCTAAAATGTAAATTCGATTTGAGAGATATACAGCCTCCTCAATGCTATGTGTAACATTGAGGATTGTAGGATCGAATTTGGCGTTATAATAGATATCCAAAATGGTGTTCTGAATCTCTCGTTTCATAACAATATCTAATGCACCAGTAGCTTCATCCAACAAGAGAATCTTGTTATCTGCAACCAGGGCTCGCGCCATTGAAACTCGTTGAAGCTGTCCTCCTGATAACACAGGATACTGACCCCATTTAGTTTCATTACCTTCCAGACCTACAATTTTGATCATTTCCATAGCCCTCTCTGTAGCTTCTTTATCAGAAACTCCTCGAAGAATAAGCGGAAGTTTTACATTGTCAAGAACTGACATCCATGGAAATGAAGAATACTGCTGAAATACCATAGGAATTTTTCCTGTCTGTGGTTTTCCATAGACAAGAACTTCACCTGAATCTGGCTGTGTAAGCCCAGAGATGATTTTGAGCAGTTGAGATTTACCACAACCACTCTTTCCTAAGATACTGATAAACTGCCCTTCTCCTGAGAAGTCTTTTATATCCAGACTGAAATCCTTAAAGAGAGTGAACTTTCCTTTAGGAGTATCAAAAGACTGGTTAAGATTTCTTAAGTTAATTACATCCACGGCCTCATAACGAGATGTGGGAACTGGAACGGATCCAGTTAAACCATCAAAGAGCCCCATACTTATTTCATTATTTTGGATTTGATGGATGGTTTATTGTACTTTGAAGGAAAGAGTACAACATCCAATTTCTTTAGAAGGACATCTTGGAGAATTCCGATAGCAATAATCAAGAAAAGAAGTGCATAGACTTCAGCAGTTCTTGACTGTCTGCTCATTATGTTTATCAGCGCACCAATACCACCTTCCTTGTTAAGGGTTTCTGCAATCACTATATAAGTGTAAGAAATAGCAGTTAGATTAATGACATCAGTGGAAACTCGCTGCATTACATAAGGAAAATAAACGTATCGAAATTTCTGCCAATTAGTTGCACCTAACGTTGAAATGGTTTGTAAATACACATAATCCTTATCATTAGCGGGATTCTGAAGTTCGGAAACTCGTTGAACAACGACAGGAAGAATGTAAATAATAATGCCGAAAGCCAAAAAACTAGCCTTCATATCGAATCCAATACCTATAGCAGCGATAAAAATGCCAGACACTGCAGGTATAGGGAGATAACGAAGGGCATCAAAATACTTACCAAATAACGCTTTAGTAACGGGAAACAATCCTATAATAAGGCCCAAAGGGATTGCAATGATTAAAGCATAGAAATATCCCATAAGATTCAGCTTTATTGTATACCAAGTATTGGTAAAGAGGGCTGAGTTAGAGATTAAATCTGGATATGCCTTGAGCACATTTATAGGATTCGGTAAAATCTGAGGACGAATGATTTCCCCTGACATGGTAACTAGATACCATAGGAGCAGCAGAACTATTGCTCCTATGATACCTGTTGCCAATGCTTGTTTATGGGTAATCGTCCCACCCATTTTGAACAACTGCATACTACTCAGTTACGAGCATGAAATCAGTTGTTCGGTAGTTGATGTTGGAACCCTGCACACCATCACGGATTGCATTCTTGGGACCGTTACCAACGATAATGAATCGATTAGGATCAAAACCGTAGTCATTAATTAAATAATTAGCTACAGCCTGAGCCCGTCGAGATGAAAGAGACTCGTTGTACGCACGATTACCCGTATTGTCAGTGTTACCTTCAATACGAACACGTGCGTTGTTGAACTGCTTAGCAATCGGAACAAACTCTCGATCAATAAGAGCTCGAGCATCATTGTCGAGGATGTCACCATTGACAGGGAAATTAATAGTCAACTTCTTATTAGAAATTGCCTGTTTTTCCCTGACTTCTGATGTTACAGCAGAGAACTTAACTGCGGGTTGAGGAGCCTGATTGCCTTGTACAGTACCCTCATTGGAAAGTTCCTCGATGAACGACATATCCGATACCTTACGCCAACCCAGAGGACTCTTAGTAAGTCCAAGATTAGCATAGGTCCGAGCCATCTTTGAATAGATCTCCTCAGCCTTCATTCCCATATAATCAGAAGTCATGCCAAAGAAATTCTCTTCATCTCCCAGAGTTGCAAACCAGATATTGCTACATCCAATTTCAGCAAACTCAGGGTCAGTACCGAACGCTTTTGCAAAAATCTTTGATGCTTCCTTTACAGTTGCAGGATCATGATTCAACTTCGAATTTGCATACAGAATTGCAGAAATAAGTTTTTTAACATCGTTATGATTCTTATCCAGCCACTCTGCCTTTCCTACAAGACCATCTGTTACAAGGTCTTTTGCATGTTTGGTTGAAACAAGGACTCTCGAACCAGGAATAGCATCTACACAAGCCTGGTCATCAGGTGCCCATGTAACACAAGCATCTACCTGACCTGCTTTGAATGTGTCAGCTGCAGCACCACCGTTATCAACTTTCACAAGTGTTACGTCATGCTGACTGATCCCGTTCGTTTCAAGAATATTCAGAAGAAGAGTATGAGATGCAGTTCCTTCAGCTACTGCAATCTTTTTACCCTTAAGATCTGCAACGGTACGAATATTCTTGGTAACTACCATTGCATCTGCCCCCTGAGAACGGTTAAGCATCATTACATACTTAGCACTGTTCATTGCGGAACCTTCGCCCATCTCTACGGCCAATACATCTGTAGTACAATAAATAAGGTCGATATCCCCATTCAGGAAAGCGTTACGTCCAGCAACAAAATCATCCTGGATAATGATATTGGCACGAATGCCATACTCCTTAGTCAGGATAGACTCGTCATTGGGACGAAGACCACCATTAATCCACACGATGGGAGCGAACCCCGCATACGTGTTAACTCCGATGTTGATGGTCGGTTTTCCTCCGAAGATGTCGCCGAGACCCGAAGTAGAGGATGACCCCGACGACGAGGAGGAAGGGACGACGGCTTTGATTACGAAAAATGCTGCAATTACAGCGACCATGATCAGGACTACTTTGAATCCTGGCTTAAGTTGTGCCATTTTCTTGTATTTTCTTTAAAATTTCTTCTAACTTACTTAATCGTTGTAGAACTTCATCATTATTATCTGAAGTTACCTCATCAATAAACATAGATGATACAAATCCCATTCCGAATATACCAAAAACAAGAACTATACCTGATAAGAAAAACTTAGATAAATATCCCATTACATAGGAACTACGCTCAGCAATAGCATTTGGAATATCATACCAACCCTCAATAGAAAACAATCGGAAAACTGAATAAATACTTTCAAGGGGATTTCCAAAATACTCTGGAACTACATTTCCATATAAAGAAGACAGAATAATTGATAATAGAAAAATCAAAATAGATAATCCTACTAAGATTCCAATGCAACTTCGAATTACTAACCTAAAATTGATAAGTAACTTTTTGTAATTAGGAATCAATTCAAATAATCGAAGACTCTTAAATATTCGAGTCAATCGCATTACTTGAATCCAATCTAAACTGAATAACCCAAATAATGGGATTGATGAAACTACAACAATTAATAAATCAAAAACACATTCTTTATCCTTAAAGAATGATTTACCAAGACATCTAATCTTGACAATCATCTCTATTATAAAGAATATGGTAAACGCCACATCTAGTGGCAAAAGGACATGTTGGAATCGATGAAAGGACAACAGAAATATCACTACAGTATTCAGAAGAATACATATAGCAATATTTCTATTATTCAGAAAGAATTTACTCACCCCAGAAATCGTCGAGGGACTTGGGAGCGGCTTCGTTACCATTTACGGGGACTTTGAGAATTTCTTGGAACTGAACATACTCCCCTACTTTCGGTGCAGCGATAGCCTTACGACCATCAGAGAACTTATTAAAGAGACTGTCAATTCCTGACTTGTTGTATCGTTCCAACAATTCTTCTGCCCTCATATTGGCAACACCATTCTTTGCGTCCAGGTCAGCCAGCATACCCGTAGTAGAGTCAATGACATGTTCCATCTCTCCGATTTTATCCGAGATATCCTTTGCCATGAAATCCATAGCATCAGTGAACATTGCCAATTCGTCAGGGTCTCCCTTAACGATAGACATTACAGATTTGAAAGCTTTGTGCTGGGCACGAATGCGCTCGAATGTTTTCTTACGAATATTTACTTCGTTAGTAACATCCTGAATCGTCAGATTAGCATACTCTTCAAGCTTTTTAAGCTTATCAAACCACATTTCTGAGTTCTTAAGAGCAAGTAACTGATCATCTAACGATTCTTTAAGACGAAGTGCTTGGCGCTTTTGAATTGTTGCCATTGCAATGTTTCCATTACGCTCAGACACTTGTGCTTCATCCATGCAATTACGCATTTCCCTTGTATCGTTCTGAATATCGTTCTTAGAACGAATAATACAACCTCTGAGATCTCCCATTACCTTTTTAATATCAGCTGACTTTTTCTGCATATCACGGATACGTTGTTCCACGATAGCAATAGGATCGATTTCAATAACCAATCCAGTTAACTTTCTCATTAACATAAAGTAAGTGGCAGAGCAGATTTTCCTGAACTTGGGGTCACACAGGAGATAGATAGTTCCTGCAATTAATCCCAGGAGCAGCCCAAGGTACAGTGTATTGGATGCTAGAGTAATCAGGAAAGGAAGAGCTTTATAAAAAAGCATCAACCCTCCTGCACCTAACAAACCCAAAACTACCATACCAGTTTTGCCTCCTGGTTTTTCCCAGTTAGAGAGACTTGAACCTTCAGGCAGCATCATACTTACAGAATTTGTGTCAGTCGGACCTTGTCCTCGTTCAGACGATTCGTAACCTTGTCAATGGTCGCATTCGTTCGAGCTTCAAATGCGGTTGTCTCTGCCGTATTCTTCTGAATTTCGGAATTGAGATCAATCGACTTGTCCGTGAGAGTTTTCAGTTCCTCACGAAGCTGCTCGATACGAAGATTCGTTGCCTTCAGCTCTTCTGCCTTATCCTCGACAGTTTCCTTACGAAGCTTTTCCATGCGAAGCTTTGCTTTCCCTCGTTCAGCTTCAATTACACCCAGATAGGTGTCAATCGATGCCAGAACGACATCCTTCGTCATCCGAGGATCCATGCCCTGAATGGAACCAAAAGCAGCTTTGAGACGTGTAGTCTCATCAGGGATATACTGCTTCATCTGTTCCGCAGACTGGAGAAGTTCCAGATAGTCAGGACCAGGAAGATTTGCTTCGTTGATCTTGCGTTCCAGGAGTTCCACCAATTTGGTATCTACATCTCCTGATGCCATAATCGTAGGAGCAGGCACAGAAGTTACGACAGGACTAGGAACAGCAACCGCAGCAGGAGCAGACGCTTCCTGTGAAGTACGAGGTTTAACTGTCTCAGACTCTTTATTGGAGTCCTCAACGAACATCCAACCAAAAAGACGATTTTTTGCCATTGTTTATTTTTTATTTTGATGATTTTCGAGTCGAGGAATAGATTCTTCGAGAATAAAATTAACTACCTCAATGTTCTCAGGGTCCAGAACTGCAGAATACGTATACATAGAATCCTGATCAACCAGAATAACACTATATACGAAACATCCATCAGGCATTTCCCGAATAGGTGCTGCACTTATAGTTCTCACTGTAGTTGGAGAGAGGTATTGAGAATGCTCCTCAACAAAAGTTGAAATTGTTGTTAAGGGTTGTTCTCGTTCATGCTTGGTGTCAGTATAGCACCAGAGCATCACTGAGCATATCAGAGAGACTACTGATAGTATTCCCAACGGGAAGGCTCGATCATCTTCATCTTCCCTGATTGCAAAAGCAAGAAGGACGACACCTACAATTCCTAAAATTAAAGTTATTATGTACATATTATTCTATGTTAAGAAGTTCTTCATCCTCTATGGCTTCGATACAAGGGTCATTCACGAATTCATCAGGATCTATACAACCTGTATCAGGTACATTTTGTGTCACTTTTTCCATTATACAAATTTTAAAAGTCTTGGAGAGCTAAGAGGATTTGAACCTCTATCTCTACTCCTCAGAGTAGTGTACTTACCTATAAATACTATAGCTCTCTACAGCTTTACGCTGCGGTTTCTTCCTTTTTCTTCTTGGGCTTGAAATGTTCGATCTCCCGAATCTCTTTCTTTTTCGTTTTCGGGTTGAAGAACTCGATCTTCTGAATGTAATGACGAGTCCGACGTGCTTCCTTTTTCATCGCTTCCAGTCTGAGTTTCTCAGTGATACGATGTACTTGTCCGATAATTGCCATGTGTTTTTTCTTTAGTTGTAGATTCGAGATTTGAGTACTTCCATTTCACGCTCCATACGAGCGAGTTCATGGTCAAAAGGAATGATCTTCCCTTTGATTTCCTTGTCTTTTCCTGCTTTTTTGAAAGCTGCATACGTAGCAAGAGCACCTTTGCGACGGACATTCAGTCCAGGTTTTCCACCCTTCATACTGTTTATTGTTTGATTAAATTTCTTATTCAGAAAGATAGGCCAGTTCTACAGTGATATCGTCAAACTGTTCCTCTAAATAATCCATATACTGTAAAGCCTCTTTATAACTTGAAAAACCTTTCCAAGAATTTTCGCTGTTATGGGAGATCAGTACTATGTGCTTCATAATTGGAATTGACTATTAATTCTATAGAGTCTCTAGGAATGTTACTATTAATAGTAATTTTTACTTTCTCTGTTGGAAGAGTTGTTTTAGGTTTTGCGGTTTCTACTGCTGCAAATAATAAAAATTGTATAAGAATTGTTCCTACTAAACAAACCCAAAAACATTTATTTTTATCAGGAGTATTCTCAATCCACGCAGCTCTCGCAATGAACCATAGTGAAAAGGATAAAATAGTCATCACTCCCCAGAATATATATATTCCAATCATAATTTTCAAATTAAAAAAATATCTGCATTGTCAACGCTTGCCAGGCTACAGATATAGATAAATTAATCGGCCACATAAATATTAAAATCTTTACACTCTCTGGACAAACAAAGAAAGTATGAGCCTTCAAGTAAAGATCTCTTGCTGTGTCGACGAAGTAGACATTCTTCGGACCTTGGCGCAAGTCGTCCTGCATCCTTCCTCGAACTCCGTAAGAGGACTCACTCAGCAGGTAGAGCTACACTTTGTAAAGTGACTAAATTTACAAAGCTTGTAGAGTTGGTTAAATAGGTTTAAGGATTGGTAAATCCGAACTCTACAACCCGTAGGTTACTTCTTACGACAAGAACCTACAATCAAAGAAAACGATTCACCTTAAATCAACCAAACACTTATTCATCTGCATTACCACGGCAGAAGTAAAATACAGGCTTATTTATAAGGATTGCCTTTAATTCCCTCTCTAAATCAAGGTTTAATCCAGTTGATTCAAGTTATGTAAAAAGAAAACAACAGCAGACAGCGCGTATTTCGTTGTGGCGAGGCTGAGATAGTGACCATCACCGACCTGCGTTCATAATAGAATTCCTTAAAGGAATTTCTATTTAATCACACGCTCGAAAATCGTAGCAGGCATAAAGTAAAAACTTTATTGACTTATAGAGGTCTTACCGCAGTAAGTCCTCGTACGCTCTCTCCCATTCTTTACGGGATTCAGTGAGCGGCATTTTGAAGAGACTCAGTCGTTTGACATACGTCTGGATATTGGGGATTTTATCCCATACGCGGTAGAATGCCACCACGACATCCCGATGGAAAACAACCTTGGTGTTGAGTTTCACTGAGATAAGACACAGAGCAGCAGCCTTTTTGGAAGCTTCCATGTACTCTTCGTCAGAGATTTTCAGAGCTCCTTCTTTGAACTCTTTCGTAGAGTGCTTACCCTTGATAAGCTGGATTGCAGCTTTGATTTCGAATTCAGGGTAAGCTTTCAAAAAGTCACGAAGCTGCTCATACCCATGAATACCTTTCTCCAGATGCGCTCTCATGTAGTCCTCAATCACCCAATTGGCATGTCCCGAATTAAACTTGATTGCCGACAACAGAGCTGATTCGTCTGCATTAACAACCATCACAGGAAGAGCTGCTTTGCTATCAGGGTATTTCTCCTTCAGCATACGAAATGCTGCGATACGATGCTGACCATCCAGTACCTCTCCTTTGGGAGTGACAAACACGGGAGGAATCCACTCTCCGTTAAGGAAGGCTTTGAAAATGCTTTTGACATGAGCCATTCTGAGATTACGATTCCCAGGAATGAACGAAAGCTGTTTTACGTTTTCTACGAGATAACACTTCTCAAAAGGAGTGCGATTCGAGAACAGATTTTTTGTCATAAGTACAATTTGTGATATTGTTAAACATTTGTAGTGATTAGAGGACTCCAACCTCTGTTTCCAGAATGAGACTCTGGTATCCTAACGCAACTAGATGAAACCACCAATAATTTTAATTTTTGTAACTAGTTCCCTTAAAGAGACTTGCACAAAGTATAGCAACTCCTAAAGAGAGCGCAGGTGAAAGTTTACCTACAATGTAACCTTCTGCTACAAGTTTGGGAAATACTGCGGGAATCACTACAGGCCAGAGCAAATAAATGAAAATGCTCATAAAGAAGGCTGCAATAGCGATAATTACAACAATTCCGATGATTGCTCCCATGCAACCTCCGAGAGTTTCATTATCCATTTCTTTGAATTGATATGATTTCAATACACCCAAATGCGAGTAACTTCATAGTATTTCTTGCGTCAGATTCATCTTTAGCAAGAACAGGAAGAGAACTTTGAATCGGAATCCCTTCTTCGTTATAGAAGAGATACGTTATGAGGAAAGATTTCATTTATTTAAGTTTAAGTTGTACTCGGTATGGGATTTGAACCCATGATTTCAGGAATGAAAATCCTGCGTCCTAGGCCAACTAGACGAACCGAGCGACGTTGTTGCTTGAAATACTTAGTTTATAACCATTTTCTTTCTTCTGCTTCTTGGATTGCAACCAAACCCTCAGATCTTGCAAGATGTGGCAATTTCGAAGAGAGTAATAACACTATGAACAAAATTGAAGTAACGCGGCAATCACTACCACATAAGAGCCTATGGGACCGATCAAAGTCCCATAGACTAAGTTTAAGTCGGGTTAAGGCTTGATAGCACAATGGAACAGAGCGTGTAAAACCTTCTCTGAAGTACATTATTGACTAGATAACATACTTGAATATGGCACTGTCTCAAGGGAACTGGCCATATCCTCCGTCCCACCTTTAAGTAATATTTCCGAATTCAAAGTTCTTCCATATTATTTATAATTAGGTGGGCTAATATCAACATAATAATAATAAATTTATAAGAAATTTAAAATTTTTATAAATCTAAATTTCTTCTATCTACCCTCTAGTCATAAAGACCAGAGACGCTCTAAGCTTAAAGATCTGTTTAGACTCGCTTAGACGAGTTCCCGTTACTCTGCATAACGGGACAGGCTGATGCCTGCCTTGCGAAGCCCCTGGGCCAGAACCTCCTGATCGGGATCTGCTAGATAGGCCTCCTTGGCCGCCGTCACGTCGAGGATACGCTGCTGAGCTCGTTTCTCTTCTGCACGGATCCTGCGAAGGTCGTCCACGAGGTCCGAGACGATGCAGTCGACGGCGCCGAGGGTATCGATGATGATCTGTTCCTGCTTCTTCTTCTTCTCTTCGTTGTAACGCTGGACTGCGCTCTTGACGGCGTCGGAGGTCGGAGTGTGCTCTGCAAGGATTTCTTCGATGGTCTGCTTTTTGATTTCTTTCTTTGCCATGATCTTTTTAGTTTTTTGTGATGTCAATGTTTGTTTCTTCTTTGATGTAGTTGGTAAGAACGTATACAGGGATATTTGTAAACTGAAGAGATCTCTCAACGTTCTCTAATGTTTGAATGAGCTTTGATACTCTTTCTTTGAGCTCTTCTCTGGTCATATCTACCAGCCTGTTTCAATCCCGATATTATAGTTATCGTAGAAGGCCTGAGCCTGCGTTACAGAGATTTCGATCGCGGGTTCGGAATTCTTCTGAAGGAAGAACCCACGCGTTGTACGGAAGAGTGTCTCTTTGGTCTTGTCCTCCGTAGTTGCAATGTGCATGCGATAACCAGGCTTTTTTGCCTTGAGGGCTTTGAAATCCTTGGAACGCATCGTCTTCTTGGAAATTGCTTTGTATTCCATGGTGTACAATTTTAGATATTGTTAAACTTAAAAGATTTAAAAAAGGAACGGACGGGTTTTCAACCTTGCAAAGCAATCGAATTTTTCCGTTCACAACCTGATATCAGGATTTTATAGATAACGATGAATTTACTTTACTACGAAATACCAGACTTAGGAAAAATTCCCAATTCTGCGAGTTCTGCTTCTTTGTTTTTCTGTTCCGTTTCTTTCTTCTTTTCAGAAAAACTTGCGCAGAAATCCGCAAGTGCTTTGGTGTGGATAGGAATGAGGTCATCTTTGGTAAAAGTCTCTTTACCAGTCTCATCCAAAGCTTTCTGGAAATGGCCTCCCAATCATCATGATGATCATTTCTACAGGCATGGCTATTTGAATATTTGTAATTTGTATTGTTGAGTAGAAACATGAAAAGGCTTTCTAGAGTTTCTATTCTCATTAATTGGAATATTTTCTATGGCAAGATCTCCAGAGAGGTCTTTTATAGAGAGATGACGATTTCCAATAAAGAGTTGAAATTCAGAAAGGTTGAGAGTTGTAGCTTCTTTAGTATTTGGATTAAGGATGAGTACCATGTGGAAGAATATTAAGGATGAATTTTGAGATTAAGAAAGAGAGAAAGTTTCTGGAGAGGAAGGGAGGATTTGACTGTCCCCTCTAGCACCTTTCATCTTCTTCACACCCTCAAAATATTCCATTAACATCTTCCTATTCCAATTTATAGTAGAATTCTCTTTAAGTGGATACTTTTTATCATCACTAGGAAGTACTGATTGTGTTATATTTGTTGCAGAATACTCTGACATATTTTCAAGTTTGAGGTCGAAAACCCAAATTGGGCATCTCGGCGATCCACCTCAAGGTGGTCGCTATTATATAGTTACGTGGGTTTAGTTGGTTATATAGTTAGTGTACCAAATCTGGCCTGTTGACGTTCAAATTTGGCCGCCTCCCCTAGTTCAAATCTGGCCTGTCACCTATCAAATCTGTCCTCTAGTATAAATTTTGACCTTATCGATTTGGAAATGATGGACAAAATATATACCTTTGTGATAGCAAACTTATACTATATAATATATGGAATATACAAAAAATCAACATGTGCAAGTTCCACACCCATCTAAATGGAACTTATCTTCTAAAGACTGATATATTTATGCTCACATTCGCCGTCATATAAATAAAGACACAATGGAAGCATTTCCATCCTTAGATACAATCAAAAAAGAAACTGGATGTGCTTTAAACACTATTCGTAAAGCAATTTTAGCTTTAGAAAGAGAAGGTGCATTTACGGTAATTCGAAAACCCAGAATGCCAAATGTGTATAAATTTACAAAACTTGAAGAAGATTTTGAACGATATACATTTGAATTCTTGGATAAGGACTGATCTCCCGATTTAAAAGGACATGTAATGGGAGTTTTAGCCAATTCTTACAAGGACCCTGCTACAGGATTTGCATATACTATGAAAACTCAAGAAGAGCTTGCAGATTCTATGCATACATCTGTAAGAACAATTAGACGAAGAAATAAAGAAATGAGAGATGAAGGAATACTTACAGAACTTACTTCCTATAGAAGAGATGAAACTACTGGATTACAAAGAACTGTAGGAGCTATAGATTTAGCTAAAGTTTGTCAAGCTGTTCTTTATGTAAATGAGAAAGTAGAAAAGAATACTGAAGACATTGAACAGCTCAAAAAACAACTTCAATGAGCTATGAAAGAAATTAATAAATTAAAATCAATCAAAGATGGATCCATTGAAACCCAAGAATATTCCCTTACCTAATTACTTAATAGTAAATTCGGAAACAAAGAAAATTGAAGGACAGTTGTCTTATGACAGATGACAAGAAGTCAAAAGATTCTTAAGATATCCATTCACAATAGAACCAAACGACGAATTTAAAATTGAAGAGTAGGAAGATTAATTCCTCCTTACTCTTCAATTGTCACCGTAGTGATAGATTCTTTTCGGATAATCACATCATCAGCTGCAATCTCTGTCATTTGCTTTACAGAGAGTTCCAGCTTATTGAACTTATCCAGGGTAATACCCATGTCTGCCAATGCAGCTTTCATAGCTGCTTTTGTTGCGTCTTTCATAAACCTAAAAATAAAAAAAATCTACTCATTTCTGTCGCAGATAAAGAGTAGAATAATCACTTTACTATGACGGGTGCAATCTTAGGGACCAAGAGGCCGATCAAAGCCTAATGATCATCTCTTTCAAAGAGGAGATGACATATAATACAGAATACCACCACGAAAATAAGTACTCCCACATATCCTCCATTTCCCTCATTTCCAAGGGGATTAAAATTTAAGAAATACATATTGTATCAATTAATTGGTATTTACGTTCTCCTTTATTATTCCACAAATTCATACGCATAACAATACAAAATCGTGGCTCTTTGAAAGGTTTGCAAATACTATTTGAGAGTGGAAATTTATTATCCCCAACTCTCAAATAGTTTTGCTCGTCGAGTCAAGCTCGAACGGTGAACCACGGATTACTCCTGCGGTTCGTCGTTCGGGTCGATCTGGACATAGTTGTCCTTGAGGTATTCCTCGATTGCCTTCGTGGCTTCGGCATCGTTGATAGCCTTACCGTCTTCCACCTTGTAACCGAATGCCTTGGTCTTGGTGAACATCGGCTCACCGTCTTCGGTCAGATTCCGCTGGCCGTTCTGATCGTACGAGAAATCGTTCACGTCTTCGTTCACCTCGCTGACCGTCAGGATTTTACCTGCTGCGAGCTTGTTGAAGGCCTTCGAACCACCGCGATAGGTCGTTGCGTTCACCTTGTCACCCATGACGAGCTTCTTGGTTTCACGGTCGACACGTGCCAGCTGGTTGAAGTACACGGGCTTCACGATCATCGTGTCGTCAACAAGGAAGACTGCGAGGACGTGGGCACGCGAATTGGCATTCGTGCCACGCTGTTCTGCCAACCAGACAGGGTTCTTCGTGATGTAGAAACGGTCGCCCTTCTCCAGAGCGGACATCGGAATGATGTTGTTTTCGACGATATGCAGAATTGCATCACCGCCGATCTGTTTGAGATTTACTACCATATTTTTGTTGTATTAAAAATTTCATTTTTCGACGATAAATACGTTCTATCGTCAAAGAATCGTTGTAATACAACTACATATCTTGGGGGCCCCATTGGCTATGGCACAAAAAAAAGCGGGGAAAATTCCCCGCTTTGCTTGTTTACTCTGTTTGTTCCTCCGTTGGAACCTTGGTAAATTGTCGGTCAATTGCTTGCATTATGATCGTTTCGGCCTGTTTATCGTCAATAGTTTTTGCCGCCGATATTTCCCACGAATATGCGAAACGTTCGTCGAAATCCTCGGTGTATTCTTTTACCGTTTCGTCGTATTTGTGAACCTTGACGGCTTTTGTGTCAACGACAGTTAAAAATTTCCCCGCGCAAAGTTGGTCTACAACTGTATTTTTAACGCCTGCTTTATGAATCTTAGTGTTTACAATGTCGGTAAACGCTAATTTACCTTGCTTGCGATTATTTACCGTTGTTCCGTCTTCGTCGATTCTCGCAATTTGTGTAACGTACATAGAGCGAGCAAACGGGGCATCAGGGTCGGTGTAGTCAACCATAAACAACCGTTGTTTAATTTCGTTCCCGTGGTTGACTACGGTGGCAATCCATATAGGTTTTTTAGTTATGTATAGTTTAGCACCTTTGTCCAACGTGGGAACCGAAATAATGTCATTTTGCATAAATCGAACCGTTTCACCCGTCCGCGGGTCAATCATTACCATGTTAATCATTGTTATAAGTTTTTAAGATTATTTAATAAGTCCTAATGCCTTTGCCTGCTCCCTTGTAAATTTGCGGGCTGGTTCACGTTCATATTGAACGGAATCAAGTTCGGCGGCGGGGTAGTCTTTAATGTTAATAATCCCGTTTTCAATGATTTTTACGTGAATGTCGGTTGCGATAATAATAATCATAATTGTAAAGTGATTAAAAGGTTTATAAAAATTTTTATTAAAGACTCAAACATTTCAAAGAACGTGCGCGGCTGTCGTTGTTCCCTAACCGCATTACAAAGATAGCGAAAAAAGATGAAGCACCAAAGAAAAAGCAAGAAAAACGCATATTTCGTGTAATTGTTCAAAAATTGAACAACCCACCCCAGTCTGAAGTTTCAAATGTCAAAAAATTGAACCAAAAAATTAAACGATTTTCCAAACAAAACGGGAGGGGGCCAAAAAAGCTAACTGTCCTCTCCCTCACAATACCTACACAATTTCTTGTATTTTCCCAAAATTTTTTCTAACTTAGCAAAAACTAAAAATATATGATAAAACAATTCATTTTTCAAGAAAAGAAATGAAGAAAATAATTCAATATTTAAAAGAATTATATCCTAACAATATTGTATTCAAAAGACCAATTCCGTCTTTAATTAGAGAATGATGTAGCCATAACTTATTGTATAAAATTATGCAAGCAAATAAATACTTTCAAGTAAAAGAATTAGTATCATCTAAAATATATAATCAATATGGAGATGATGCTATAAAATTTCTAGATCCAAAAGCTCTTGAAGCTTTAGAGAATGTTAGAGAAATTCTAAATGCCCCTCTTATATGTAACAATTGAGCTGCAGGAGGCTCTAGAAATTACAGCGGTTATAGAGAACCTGGATGTGGAGTAGGAACTCCTACAGGTTATCATTATAAAGGACAAGCTTTTGATTTAATATCAGCTAAATTAACCGCTAAAGAGATGCGAGAAATCCTCGAAAATAATCAAGATAAACTTAAGTATCCTATACGTGTAGAAAAATGAGATAATAATGGAGAAATTACATGATTACATATTGATATAGGAAATACTAAGGGAAATAAAATCTATTTTTTCAAAGCATAGCCTCTTAAAAGCAGTCTTCATAAAAAGGCTGCTTTTATTTTGTTTTAAATAGAACTATAACTATATTTGTAGCGATCAAATAATGTAATTATGAAAACATGGTATAGGAAAATTTCAAGAGAGCCAGATGAGCTCCAAGGTTATTTACCCAGATTCAACACTGAAGAAAGGGAAGAACCAAGACCTCAAACTGTTGCCTCCCCTATAATTGATAGTATTGAAACTTCAGAAGAAAAACCTAGAGCCGAGAAAGAATCAAAACCTACATATACAATTAGTGCAAATACTACTTCATCTTCATTTAAAAGTAAGAATGAATTTAAGGCTACTATGTTACCTATTTATGAGAGAATCCTTTCTCAAATGGGTTTAAATGCAGCCTATGCCAAAGCGTTAGTTGCACAAGATGGACTTGAATCTGCCTGAGGAACTAAGCCTTCTGGTAAATTCAATTTTGGAGGTATTAAAGGAAAAGGCTCTGTAAAAAGAACAAGAGAAGTTATTAATGGGAAAGATGTTTATATTAATGATAGTTTTAGAGATTTTGATTCTTTAGAAGACTATGCAAAATATAAAATTTCTCTACTTAATAACAATAGATATAAGGCTTTTACTGGAGACATAGCTGGTTTCGCAGACAGAGTGGCCAAAGGAGGTTATGCAACAGACCCAAGGTATGCAGATACTTTAAAAAGAATAATAGCCTCTGCTAAGCATGGAGGAATTCTTAAATTTCAAGCAGGAGGGACTGGAGAAATTAGGCCAGATAATAGATCTTGACTTAGAAGGAAATGAGACAATATTGCTACTGCATACAATTCAAGTAGTTGAGCAAATTCAGCTCCAGCTGATATTATAGCAGGATTTACTCCTTACGGTTTATTCCATTACTCAGCAACAGGAGATGAAGATTCGGCCAGACTAGCTGTTCTGCCTGGAGTAGTGGGCACATCTGAAGTTGCTAAAAATACAGTAAAAGCTGCAGAAGAAGGGGTTAACTTAATTTATAAACATTATGGAAATGATTTATCTAAATATTTTCATGGTGCTTTAAAATGGTTAAGAAATGCTCATAAAGGAAGTATTCCCGCAGCTGAAAGATTAGAGGTTCCTAAACAAATTTCTAAAGTTAGATTGGGGAATCCAAAACATGACTATGCATTCTTTAAAGATGCAAAGACTGGAGAAACAATTCTTGAAATAAATCCTGCAGCACAAAATCCTTTACGTTCAGGAGAGAAGGCTGCATCAAAGCAGCTTCTTCAAGAATTAGTTGGAACTAAAGATGATTTTGGATTAAGAGGATTATCTTATACAGAGAAAGAATTGTTTCCAAAGAAATTCTTATCTGCAATGACTCAGGAAAATAGTGCTAAAGATATCTATTCCAAAATTATGAGTTACAAAGCAGAAGCTGGAATTAGATCTTCTTTTACAGAATTAACTGAAGCAGAAGCTAGAAAAATCTTTGATATAGGTTGGGATGCTAATATGTTTTATCCAACTACAAGCTCTAATGCTTTACAAGCTAAAGAAACCTTCTGGAAAGAGAATAAGGATATCATTTTGAAACTATTTAGAAGAGTCCCTGCGATACTTGGAGCAGGTGTTCTTGGAAATGAGGTAGTATCAGAACGTAATGGAGGAATTATTAAAGCTCAAGATGGGGCAGATACTCGAAAATGAGTTGATAATTGGCTTTCACAGAGGAAGGATAAACTTAAAAATAATTCTGTTTATTCAGGATGATTGGCAATACCTGGATTAATAGAAAATCCTTATTTTAGACAATCTGCATCTATGAGTAAATACTCTTTTAAAAGAGGAAAACTCCCAGGCAAAATTACAGGACTGACTAATCATAAAGAGAAAACTATAACCACTTCTGATGATAGTAAGAGTACAGAAGTTCATGAATGAACTCATGCATCTAGACCTTATGAACAGATTGCCAAAGTTAAAGAAATTATTGATAGATGATGATTATTTGGATAAGCCTTCAGAAATTTATTCCAGATTAATGGAATTAAGATTTAATAATAACTTAGATCCAAATCATGAATATACCTTAGAAGAGGTTCAGGAACTTAGAAATAAGAACCATACAGGTGATTATTTAATTAGAACAGAGAATCAGTTCTATAAAAGTAATATAAACAATCCAACTATTCCTAAGAAAATTGAACCCATAGAAAAAGCTATAGACATGAATCTTTACAAAGGGCCTGAAGAACTTTTCGAAAGGCTTGATGATTCTACTATACTAAGATTACTAAATGATGTAGCGTGAGCTCCTAAAAAGAACTCTATGTTACATATCTAGTTTAAAATAATTTATAAATATATACATTTATGTTTACATTAAGAAAAATTACAAATGACGGTTTAGAAATGAATTTTAGTTTAGGAGACTCTTATACTTTAGTTACAAAAGATCGTTCTCCGAAAGAATTTGAAGATAAAATGAAAGACCATCCTTTTTATGATAAAGCCTATGCTTTTATTTATTGTAAGGATGAGATATTACCGTTATATAAAACTCAGAAAAATTATATTGTTTCTGAAAACGGAACAACTTATAGTAACTTAACATATAAATAATATGAAACTTTCTCTTAAACACAAATTAATCGTTGCTGCAATTATACTTGGTGTATTAATTGGAGGCATTGGTATTTTCCAAGCTTTAGGCTTCTGGAAAACACTATTAATGGCTATATCATTTATTGGCGGAGTAGCTACTGGATGGTATGCTAAATTTATTAAAGATAAATACTTTCCTAAAAACTAAATACGATGGCAATTACACTAAACACAACGGGGGGGGGAGGGCTTATAATTAGAACTTCGTCACAAAGATGATTTAACGGTCTTGGCACCAATCATATAAGCAAAATTAGAATTTTTCAAACAGAAAGTGGACAAACTAGTTCAGTAGAGCTTAAATCTTTTGATGTAGATATTAATGATAATCAAATTATTATGATTAAAATTCCTAAGGAAGATTTGAGCATAAGACTTAAATTACTAGAAATTGGAGTTGAGGATCTTGTTAATGGTGCAGCAGAGACTTATTCATGAACAAACTTTCCTTATTTAGGAATGGGAGGATGAACGTATTTAGATTTATTAGAATAAAATAATAAAATAATAAAATAAAATGGCAAGTTATAAAATTACGCAAACAACGGGGGGAGGGGTAATATTTCAAATACAGTTAGTTGGAACATACTCATCTCAAATAGATAAAGTAGAAATTATTTTAACTACAGATTCACATGGAAGCAATCTATATGAAAAACTAGCAGAAATAACACCTACAGGAGCTTTTATTAAAGTATATGTTCCCTGGGAAGATATGATGCAATATAAAGTAGATGAATTAGAATTATATACATTTATTAAAGGATCTGCAAGTTCACAAACAGTGCCAGGAAGTACAAAATATTTGACTATAAGAGAAATCCAGGATTCATATAGTTTGCACGGTCCTCAAGGGTGACTTCCACTTCCTCGTGTTACATTAACTAAATGATCATAAAAATATTTAAATTTATGAAATGATATATTAAACTATTAAGATGGATCTGGGAGTTTCCTCAGTGTCTCCTAGGTCTCATCTTAACCAAATGTTACAATGTCGAACGTAAAGAGACATTTAAAGAAATTCCAATTTATGCAGGAAACTTTCCTGGAGGTATTTCGTTAGGATTATACATCTTAATGGGAGAATCAAGTTGGAAATATAATAGAAACTTTATTAAAGATCACGAATGAGGACATACAAGACAATCTTTATATTTAGGTCCTCTTTATTTACTAATTATTGGACTTCCAAGTATTATTTGGGCTATGATCCATACTCCAAATTCTAAGAAATCATATTACTGGTTCTACACAGAGAGGTGAGCGGATAAACTTGGAGGTATACCTAAAAGATATTAATATATGGGAAAACCTTTTATATCACAAAATATAGGAAAAGAAACATCTCCTTATTCAATTCAATTGTATAATACTGAGGGAAGTCATTGAGAAGATGCATATCCATTTAAAAATGTTGTAAGATATAATACGAGCGCTGCAGGTCATCAACCTGGAGAACCAATGCATTTTCGAATTTGACCTGTAGGAGATCCTGATTATTTAGAGTTACGTTATACTGGAGGAAATGAAGGAACATTCTCCTGAGAGTCTACTGAAGATGGGAAGTCAATTATTAATGATGGTTCAATACTTTATTGCTCTGGAAGCTTTAATGCTCCCTATTATTGTAATTTTAATATCTATTCTCCCGTGTCTAGTTCTATAGCACAAACATTAGAATTAGAAGTATTCCTTGGCGGAGAAAGTGAAGAATTCATCAATTTAGGAACATTATATTTAACTCATGATTAAAATTTATCAAAGAAATACACTTGTACATAATGTGGATATGTATATGTAGAGGAACTGATTTTATAACAACATAATATGAATAAATTATTTATTTCCCAAAATAAAATGGGGGGGTTCATTTCAATATAAATCTATAGAGGTATATGTAAATGATTTTGGAGCCCAAAGAACTGAAGGAGGTACAGGAACTTTAATTGCGGTTCCAAACACACAGGAGGCAAAATTATGTTTATTATCGCAAGATAGTGGAATAACTATTTCTGAAGAATTGACATTAGATGAAGGAACGTATTCTGATTTTACACCTGTATCTTATCCACCACAAGTATATACAAGTCATCAACCTTGAGGACAAAATGCGCATTACTCTTTAGTAAAAGAAATGGGAAGCCCCATATCATTAAAACCTCAATTAACTTATTTTACATTTACTGCAATATGTGGAATAAAAGTGGGTGGAATCGAAATACATGATATGGATAATATAGGAAGAGTTAATGTTACAATAAGAAATATAGATACAAATGAAACAGAAACACACAATGATGTTGATTGTCAACTAGTTATGACTTCTTCATGAGGATTTGTAACTGCAGTCAGTCTTCCAAAATGAGAAAACGTAGAGATTAATTTCGAAGTATTTAGTGTAGAAATGAGAACTTAAAACAAAAGGAACCCAATTGGGTTCCTTTTTTTGTTTAATCTATTGGTCCTCTTCATTTAGCAGGTTCCATAGTTGCTTTATTTAGATCTAAGGATAAGAAGATTCCTTTATTTACAATTTCTTCTCCTAATTCTGTTCCAGGATAATCTGGGTAGTAATAAATATATTGGGTACCTCCAGGATATTTTGTATCTTCCCACATTAAAGTTTTTATTTGCTTAATCGAAATCATACTTTCTGGAGCCCACATAAACAGTAAAGTTTTTGCATCATCTGATAGATATTTAAGTGGGGCCATCTCATCATTTTCTGTAGTCATAGTTATATCAGGCCATCCATTCTTTGTGCTTACACCTCCCCATAATGCTGTTGCAACATCCATTCATGTTTCATGTCCAAGATCATCCTTATACATTGGACAATCATCTATATTAAAACATACACAGTTTGAATACGGATTATGAGCATAAACATATGTACTATCATATGCTGGTAATGGATTAATTATTAAACATTTTGGAGATATTCCAAATAATGCAATGGTTTTGTTCTGTAAACTCGTGGAACCTTTTGACATAGACCATGTAGCTATAGGACTGGTACCTTCTCCTTCACTATATCTTACACTTAAGCTTAAATCGGAAGCTAATGGGTATTTAGCTAACACACTAGTACTCATTGTTCAAGTTCCTGGAGTATATTTGTCATATCTAAGTGATATAATATTTGTAGGAAGTATAGTTCATACAAGTTCAATTGTTTTACATGAACCTGAATGTATTCCTGCAAAAAACAACCCGCCATTAATACTATCTGCAGTAGTGTCTCCTATATATGTTCCATCTACATATACTTTAAAATAATATTTTCTAGGCATATCTAATGCAAGTTCACTACTTACAATATGTAAAATAAAGCCTCAACCATTAGGATCATTAACATATCATGAAGGGAGTATAAGAGTATTTGTAGTTAATGCCCCAACCCATTGTTTAACTTTATATGGAGTGGTAGTACTTCCAACATAGAATTCTAATTCAGTTCCATATTTAACTGCTAAAATATTTCCTTGAAAATTAATTTTGAAGTTAACCCCCCCCCAAACATTTTGGCTTATAAATTGTTTAATCATTATTCTTTATAATATTTTGCACTAATTAAAAAACATATTAGGCTTATTAAGACATATAATGGAGTTCCTGCAGATAATGTGCTAAGGAAAAATAATCCCATAAATAACAAACCTAATACGTATCATATCTTATATGTTTTCATTTATTTATTTATATTTTTATGTCAGATTCCTGTAATACTATCTATTCCTAATAAAGATGTGCTGCATATGAATAATAATTCTACAACTTCTGGAGCTGGAATTACCATGATGGTACAATAAACACATATAAATAGGCAAACTAGTCATCCAAAAAATCCACATACTCTTTTACTACTCAACCCTGAATGAGCAGTAAACATCTTTAGGAAGAACTCTTTCATTACTATTTGTTTTTATTTCTTATGCCATTTTTTGGCCTGTATAGCAAAATTAGCTCTTTTCTTTTGCAATGTTGTAGCGTTCGGATCATTCATTACTTTATGAGCATGCTCTTGAACACCTTCTCCTGCCCGTTTTGCACTAGCACTAAATTTTCCTCTATTTTCTTTTTTGATGTGGATCTTAGCTCCTTTCTTCATCATTAATACATACTCATCCTTACTTTCCTTAAGACTTAGAGTGTTTTCGTTATTGAATTTAGAGTATCTCTCGTAGATACTATCTAAAATCTCGTTGTTATACTTACTCATTTTATTCTAAATGTATTTATAGTTAAATATATATCTTTGTTTTGCTTTTACAAAAATAATAATTATATTTGCAACGAACAAATAGTTTCACATAAAACATATTATTCAATAAATTATGGAAAATTTCCTTCAATGGATTGAGAAAATTCTGGAGTTTTTGAAGAACTATGGGTTTTTAAATATTATTAAGTCATGTATTTTAATAATTTTATTTGCATTTACTGTGAACATTGCCTTCAATCCAAAAGAAACTATTAAAAACATTATTGAATGGGTTCATGCAATTGAGAAGGAAAAGCATGCTACAAGCGAAGAAATTCGCAGGCATGTTAATCCTGTTATTAATGAATTATTAGATAATTCTATACGGGATATAGGATGTGATAGGGCTTTTATTATGGAAGGGCACAATGGAAAAGCAAATGGTAGCGGATTAGGTTTTTATTACGTAGATATGACTTATGAAAGATGTAGAAAACCCTCATTAGATCAAGCAGTATATTGGCAATACAAAGATATGCCAACCAGTATTTTCCCTTTCTTCAATTATTTGGACAAACGCAGATATTTTTATGGGGGTTCAGATGAATTATCCCAAATAGATTCTAAGTTAGCTCAAATGATTAATATTAACGGCACACATTTCTTAGTAGCTGTTGAAATTCCAGGAAAAAATTCTGCTAATCAATTTATGGGAATACTTGGTTATTCTTTTGAAAATTCCCCCAAACTTACTCGAGAGCAAATAAAAGATTATATACTTGAGGTGAGAAGAAGGGTTCAAATACTATTATCGTTAACTTCTTTGAAAGAAGTTGACATCAATCAATTTCGAGAAGCAATATGCCTAAATTAAAAAATGTTAAGGAAAAATATGTAAATGGCCTTAAAGTAGACAAAGAGACAAAGGATGTAGTATACTCTGATGAAGCTCATGTATATATAGACAAAATAGATCAACAAAAATATGTTTCTGTTACTACTTTAATTGGCAAATATGAGAATCCTTTTGATGTATTTTTTTGGTCTTCCTATAAAACTTGCGAGAAGTTAATGTCGGAAGAAACTTTTCATGTACTTAAAGAAACTTTATTAGCTACAAAGAGGTGGACAGATGATATGATTGAAAAACTTCATCTTGATCCGATTATCTTTGATAAGACAAGAAAAGAAATACAAAAAGGATATGATGATGAGAGAAATAAATCTTGTGAAAGAGGTACAAAAATACACTCTAATTTTGAAGAGATGTATTATACTTCAGAGAAGCAAGATTTAAAAAAGTTTGGTTTAGGAGGAGTTTTTACTTGTAAAAAAGGATATTACGAACTTGATTTAGAAAAAGGAGTATACCCAGAATTTTTAGTTAGCTTAAAATCTTCCGATGGAATATTACGAGTTGCTGGACAAATAGATTTACTAATTAAAGATGGAAATGATATAATAATTGCAGACTATAAAACCAATAAGGAGATTAAGAAACATTCTTACTTTGATAAGAATAAGTTTAGTAGAATAATGATGAAGTACCCTTTAAATAATATAGAGGATTGTAATTTTTATCATTATTCGCTGCAATTATCAACATATGCATATTTACTTCAGCAAATTAAGCCAGAATTAAATATTAAAAAATTAATGCTAATACACATTGATCACGATGATAAAATTACAGAATATACTGTAGATTATCTTAAAAATGATGTAGAGAGAATGTTAAAGCATTATAAAAAGCTTTTAAAACAGACGACTGTACTTGATAGAGATCGTCCTATTGTATTTTAAATATGGGAAGTATATTTGATATTATAGATGGACATGTAAATGAGATGTTTAATGCTAATGAGGGGTTATATGAGGAAAGAATGAAAATATGCAAAGAATGTCCATTATATAAAGAAACCCCTGTTGGCCCAATATGTAACCCTAAGCTTTATATAAATAAAGAAGGGAAAACATCAGCATATAAAAAAGATGGTTATGTCCGTGGCTGTTCCTGCAGATTATCTGCTAAGACTAGATTAATTCACGGTAAATGTATTATAGGAAAATGGTAAAAATTATGAGTAATTTAATTTTAAATGGAAATGATGCCACTGGTATGAGTGGTTATGGAGCACAATTAAGTAAAAATCTTTCTGGAATTAGTTCTGCTGAACTAAAAGATCAAATTGAAATGGAGAAATTAGCTGCAGCTGCTGCAGTAATGGAAGCAAATAAAGGATTAAAATCTACAGAAAACAAGAAAGTTCAAGCAACAGGATTTACAGTTATTTTTACAAAGTATAATAAAAACCCTTATCGTAAATATAAGTCTGACGCTGGACTACTTTTAGATGTAGATTCTTTTCATATAAACGATGCTGGGGAAATGGAGCAAGATGAAATGGGAGTTATTTGCTGTCATGTTGTATCAGTTGGCCCAGAATGTAAATATGTCAAAGAAGGTGATGATATTTATATAAGGAATGTTGGTGCCGCTCCAGTTCCTTTTGATCGCAGAGGATATTGGGCAATTAGTGAACAAAATGTAATATGTAGAATTGTAGACAATGATTAGTGAAATTGAAAAAATATTTTACAATCCTGGAGACTTAGTTAGAGTTAGACATCGTAAACTAAGTAATATTCCAGTGATGTATGTTGTGGAAAAAGTGACAAGGTCATATAAACACAATGATGAAACAGTAAATTCTTTTAAAGGGATTAAATGTAGATGGTTTAATGTAAATGGTGATCTTTGTGAGGAAATTTTTTCTTCTAAAGATCTTGAAAGGGTAAAATAATGAAAGTATACTTTAATAGACTAGGAAATATAGACCATGTAGATTGCACCTCTGCTGAATTTATTGAACTGCAGGATGGAAATAATCTTTTGACATGGGTTGATTTAGCGGATATTCCTGAATGTTTAGGAGAAACTATAGAAGAACGTATTAAGCTATGGGCAGAACTAAAAAAGAAAGGAATTATTATAGAAAATACTAAGAAACATCATGGACGAAACTCAATTAATGGAATTCATAAAATGAATTCCAACACGTGTAAAGGAATTGCAAAATAAATCTCCAGAAGAGATAGCAATGACTTTAAATAAGCTTTCTAAAACTCCAGAAGGACAAAAGCAACTAGAAACACTTATTCAGGAATTTAAATCTGAAAATGCTGCAATTCAACCAGAGGAAACTGGAATGTTTAAGAAGGGAGGAAAGCTTAATTATTTAGTTAATAAGTTTCAAAATGGAGGCACCTCTGAGCAAAGAAAGTCAGACTTGAGTGTAAAGAAATTTCATGGAACTGACTTATTTGAATATGGCCCTAATAGCAGAAAAGGACCTAGAGGTTATATTGATAGACCATTAGTTCCTGGGGTAAATAAAACTATCCTTCCTAATGGGGTGGGACTAAGACAAATTACTAGAGATAATATTACAACCTCTGAATTAGTTTCTCCTGATAAAAGAGATACTCTTTATATACATAATGGAGTTGGAGGTAGGGTGGATAGTAATATTGATGATTCTGGATTTCTAGGCTTTTTAGGATTAAGAGAATCAAGTCCCGTATCCTCTAATTTTAGGAGACTTCAAAGAATTTTTAATGCAGAGAAATTTGACAATGGAGGTACTATATTAGATCTTTTTTCCTCAGTAAGTAATAATAATCTTAATCGATACAAGCAACAAATTATTGATAGGGTTAATAATTCAAAGGCAAACTTTATACAAAGGGCTAAAGATCCAAACAGTCCATCTATAAAGGATTGAAGAAGTGATAATGAGACAACCCATAAACTTGGATATGTTACTACAGATAATGGTATGGCAATTGTATACCCAGAAGTTTCTGCAAATTTTGAGGGGAAATTGACAGATTTTACAAATCCAGAAATTAAAAGGAAATTCACAACTAAACATCCTGGATTAGAGATAGCTCTAAACAATAGAGACACTGTTATGATGCCTTCGCATGAAGCAGAATGATTTACTAAAAATTACAAATCATACTATCCTAGATTTAAATCTAAAAAATAAATGACTGATATTTTCCTTTATGATAACTCTACAGGAGAAATTACTCTAAATGAGTATGAAATATTGTTAGTTAAGGAATTTGCAACACTCTATGATGCCAGTAGGAATAAATGTAAAAAAGATCCTACTGGTATTCATAGGTTAAAAGCCTGAAAGGAGTTTACATATATTTTTCTAATGTTGGACTTTAAATCTCCATATTTAGAATACATTGAGCAAGAAAGACATGAAGCTGCAATGCAGGATAGTGGACTGACTCAAGAAGAGTGGGACGACCCAGATTTTAGGGCCGCTTGTAGAAAATATATGGAAATTAAAGACTCATCCAGAGTACTTAGTTTAATTAAAACAGCCTATAGAACTTTGGAAAAGATGAGAGTTTTCCTAGATAATATTGATTTTACAGATATGGATGGTAATGGTAAATATCTAAATGATCCTAAAAAGACTCTTGAAAGCATAGGCCAAATAGGAAAAATGAGCGATTATCTAAAGGAACTAGAGGACACTTATAAAAAGGGACAAGAAGCCAAACCAACCCGTTATAGAGGAGATGTAGAACTCGGACTAGATGATTAATGAAACTATGGCAGAATTAAGATCAAAAAGGAAAAAGGAGGAACTTCCTCAAAGGCCTACAGATAGATTAAAATCATTTACAGAAAGATCTGAAGAGGAACTTATTAAAAGTTTACTTAAAGAAACAGATCAATCTGATGAAGATATAGAGGAATCTGAATATTATGAAGGAACTTATGAATATCATAAGAAGACAAATAATCTCTGAGATGTTATTTTAGAAGATGAAATTAAATACTTTGATCCAACATTAAGTTATGAAGTTACAGGTTATAGACCAATCACAGAAACTGAAGGACTAGATTTTGACCCCACCCCTTTTATGGAGGTTGGAAAAACTTATGAAAGGACAGGAAAATACACAGCTTTTAGAAAAGGCACAAAAGCTTATGTGGATTTTTGAAGAGGTCAGATTAAGCGTTGCGTTGAAGGTTATACTGTGGGAAAGTATAGAATAACTGGAGATCATTATTTTTTTTTAAATTTTTATAGAATGGGAATTATTAATGATAAAAAGAAAGCTGGAGCTGGTTCAGAGGAGTCCTTCCCTTTCTTTACATCTAAACAATATGAATTTTTCCATTATATAGAAATTTGTGAATATTTAAAAAAGGATGTAGTAGCACTAAAGGCACGAGCAGTCGGATTTTCAGAAATAGGCGCATGTTTAGGTGTACGCCCTTTTATTACAACCAGAAAATTCCGAACTGTGTATACTGCACATTCTGAAACTTATGTTGATGCTGTACTAGATAAATGCTGGTATCAACTTAACTGGCTAAATAACAATACTGACGGAGGTATGAAGCGTGTACGTCAGAAAATTGATAATATTAAACAAAAACGCGCATCGAAGCTAGACAAAGAGGGGGTAGAATCAGGAAGATTTAGTGAAATTGAAGGTATTCCTGCGGATCATCCTCGTAAAGTTCGTGGGGATCGTTGCGACCGACTAATGTTTGAAGAATTTGGATCAAACCCTGTATCAAGAACCTCATGGACACAAGGAACTGCACTGGTAGAAATTGGAGGTGTCAGACGTGGAATTAAGATTGGATGGGGTACAGGAGGTGACCATGGAGCGGCTTTAGCAGGATTGGCAGAAATGTTTAATGATCCAGAAGCCTTTGGGATTTTGCCTTATAAAAATAATTATTCCTCTGATGGCACAGTCCAATTTACAGGATTTTTTATTCCTGCTTATACATTTATGCTGGGCTCAGACTTTACAGATAATCGTGGAGTTACAAATATATCTAAAGCTAAGGCATATTATGAAGATCAAAGAAGAAAAAAATCAGGTCAATCTCTTCTTGAGTACTGCTCTGAATTTTGCTTTACTCCTGAAGAAGCTTTATTGCGACAAGGTGATAATATTTTTGATTCAGTGGAACTTTCTAACAGAATTACTCAAATTAGAATTCATAAAATGGGAATTAAGCCCAGGAGAGTGGCATTAATTTGAGATAAAACTGCAGATGATAATCTATCTAAAGTTAAGGTTTTTGATAAAAGTGATAGTAATATTTTAATTTATGAGGAGCCACAATTAGATGGAAAAGATCCATTTAAGAATCTATATGTTGCAGGAATTGACTCTATTGACCAAGGAACAGAAGATTCAGCTACACAGAAAGATGTATCTGATTTTTGTATTGTAATTAAAAAGCGCGCATATGGAACTCAGGAGCCTAAGTATGTTGCGATTTATAAAGAAAGGCCAAGAGATATAAGAACTGCTTATGATACTGCTATGAAATTATTAGCTTGATATAACTGTAAGGCTATGCTGGAACATTCTAAGATTAGTATCATAACATATTTTAAAAGTAAGAAAAAAGATAATCTTTTTATGAAGCGTCCAAAATCTAGTCTAAGTGATATTAAGAGAGGTAATTCACAAATGATTGGAGTCCCTGCTACAGAAACTATTATCAAGCATGGATTAGAACTTATTAATACTTATGTAAACGATTATTGTTATACAATAGACTCTGATATGATTCTGGAACAATTATTAAATTATTCTTATGAAAATAAAAGAAAATATGATATTGTTGCAGCTATGAGTATGGCAGAAATTGCGGATGAAGAATTAATGGGATTTAGTCCAAAGCTTGAGAATAATGTAGAAAAAGAATGGAAAGATTTTGGGTGATTTATTAACTCAAAAGGTTATAAACAATTTGGAGTTATTGGTGATGAATAATTTAGAAGATAAAATACGAAATGTGATAAGGGAAGCTTTATGCTCTGAATATATTGGTAATTTAGATATATTGCATGATGAGGATTCTTATACTTTAAAGCTGGATTTAAATCAACATGAAGCTCCAATGTATTTTTCTTATCAAGGAAGTGAAGATGGTTTTCTTGATTACTTACTAAGAGATTTAAGACAACGACAAATCGATCGTGCTAAGTATTACAAAGGAATGATGGTAGATACTGGTAACGATGATACTTATTATATTGTACTAGAATGAACAAGACAGAAATCCAATTAATAGATGATGCTATTAATGAATTAGTATATGAAAAAGTTAGGTTAAGAAAGGCCTATCAGTACTATCATTGTCATCGAGATGCTGATCAATTTAAAAGTCTTGAATTTAATTATGGAGTAGGTACTCCAACAGCAGTAAACTTCACTCCACTAATTAAAAAACATATTGATGTTTTAGTTGGAAAGTATCTTGAGTTAGAACCAGATTTAAAAATTTCCTGTAAGGACTCGTTGACAGTAACAAATATAATGCGAGAAAAGCAATTAAAGATTGATCAAACATTATATGAAAAGTTACATCAATATTTACAAAATAATATAATTTCTATGTTATTAGATAATAAAGAGGTTGTCAATGATCCTTTTATAGAAAAGGAACTAAAAACTATTCAGGATAATTTAGATAGAACATTTATTTCAGACTATGAAATAGCTGCTCAAAATATATTGCGCTATTTAAAGCAATCAAGGAATATTAATATGAAAAATAAGATGAGAATCTTATTTACAGATCTGCTTATCAGTGGAACTTGTTATTACAGAACAAGGCCTACTGAAAGTGGAGAAAATATTAATTTTGAAACTTTAAATACTTTAAATACATTTATAGAAAGAAATCCAAATTCTCCTTATCTTGCAGATTCTAGACGAGCAGTTATTCGTAAGATGATGACAAGAGAAATGATTTTGAATGAATACCGCAGTGAATTAACTACTGAGGCGGTGGCTAAACTAAAAGAGGCTCCAAAAATGGGGGATGTTAGAACAACAACCTATTTAGTAAGAACCTCTGCTATTCCTCCTGATGGATTACCTAGACCTGACTTAACTCCAGGTATTTTAGGGGGTCTTGAAGCATACCCTGCAATGCCAGGAGATGAGGCTCTATTATCAAATTATAATCCTCATTTAATTACAGTTTATGAGGTGGAGTGGCTTGAAGTAGATGAAAAAACTGGATATTTAACAAGACATGAAGGAGTTAAAATTGGAAATGAGATTTACATTACTAGAGGAGAAGTAGAAAATGTAGTAAGATCTTCTGACTATCCAAGTAAATGTAGGTTATCTGTAAATGGAATGTTTTTCTTGGATCATAATGGAGATCCTTTTAGTTTAGTACTAAATACTATGAATCTCCAAGATAAATATGACCTATTACTTTTTTATAGGGATAACTTAATTGCTTCTTCTGGCACAGTGGGTGATTGGTTAGACTTAGCTAACCTTCCAACTGCTCTTGGTGTTAGCCTGCCAGAGAGAATCCGAAAATGGTTAGCTTATAAGAAAAATGGTGTTGGAATTCTTGACTCTTCTCAAGATGGGCAACCATTAAATACAATATTCAATGGATTTGACGATACTGTTAAAGCACAAAGTATTCAGGCTATACAATTAGCCATTCAATCTATTGAACAGCAAGCCTCCTCTATCACAGGGGTACTTCCAGAAATGCTTGCACAATATGAACAACGAGATGCTGTTAGTAATGTTAAATTAGGAGTTACAACTTCTGGTCTTTTAACTAAGCAGTATTTTGATTGCATGGATACTGTCTATAAAGAAGTAAACTATGATTTACTTAATCTTGCTAAATTAGTATATCCAAATGGCCTACAGGGAGTTATTATTTTGGGAGATCGATATTCTCAGATATTCTCAGCACTTCCTGAACATTACACTGTAACAGACTTTGATGTCCATATTGAGGATAGTACAGCAACATTTAAGGATAAAGAAACTATAAAGGCTTTAAGTACAGAGTTAGTTAAAGCAGGTTATTCTGATCCCGAAATGATTGTTAATATTGTAGCTGCAAAAAATATGACTGAACTTAAACGTTATGTTGAGCAGTCAATGAAGATGAAGAAAGAAGAGGAATCTATTGTTCAGCAACTTCAACAGCAGTTACAACAAACAGAACAACAAGCACAAGAGCTATTGAAACAAAATAAAGAACTGCAGTCTCAGTTATCTCAATTACAAAATCAAGCTAGCCAAATGGAGCAAGCTAAGATTGAAATTGAACAACAGAGAGTTGCTCTTGACCATGAAAAGATTAAGAATGATAAAGATTTTCAGGATCAATCTATTGAGGTTAAAAAACAACAATTGCAAGCTCAAGTTGCACAAATGTTCGACAACAATCCTTATAATGATAAAATAAAACAAGTTGAATAATGGATAAACGCTTAATTATTCAGACGATTGTCAGACCTGATTGTAAGTTAATTGCAATTGATAACAGTGATTATTATAGCTTAGGAGATGACATGATAAACTTTATCATGTTAGACTTCCTAAGTTATAATGAAACTGGAGTTCCCATTGATAGGACAATCAGGGTGAGAAGAGAAGTAGTCAAGAGAGGTCAATTACTTTCAAGATTTTCTTCAGAATTTATTCTTGACAAAGATGGCACTTACTGTTACTATAAATTAGTAATTCCTACTTTAGATTATTTTAAAATAGGAGAAACTACCTATAATAACCTTAGTAATGAACTATTTTTTGATGGAAAAACTTTATATAAATGCAAGTTTGAAGATGATGATGAGCATTCATATGAAGAGGTGCTAAAAAACAGTATTGTAATCGATAACTATATAGATGCATACAAAATAGTTCACAATAATGGTGCATCACAAACTTTCTATTGCCCTGTAAAAAAGATATTCAGTGTTTGTAAACTGCAAAGATGTTTAGTATATTTACAACGGCAATTATTACTTATTAACTGCAAACATTGTAGTTATGATAAATGCGACACAGACAATACTCTGAGAAATAGAAGGGATTTTCTTTTAAGTGCAATGTATGTTTTTGACTATTTAAAGGATATAGGGAATTTAACTGAGGCTCAGAGAGTGTTAGATAGTATGTCTTCTTGTGATTCATTATGCGGAGATTTATTAAATAATTCTAATAACGATTGCGGCTGTGGAAATTCTATATAATACACTATATAGGTTATTCTCGAATGAATTGTTAAATTTAAACATTGGCTACGAATTTAATACTAAAACATTATTTACAATGAATGAATTAGTTAATGCCATTGATTATATCGAGAATGGAAATCCTTCTAATGATGAAATAATTAAAATAATACAATACTATGAAGAAATATAATAAGGATCCTTTTATGGAGAAGGCTCTTTCAGAGGAATACTATAAATTAAGAAGTTCTCGTGATTTTTATACAGGAACTTCTTTTAAGATGTCTACATGGGATCTTAATACACGATATTTCAATGATGAAAACATTATTGATTTTGTATCATATAAAGGGTGCTTATTGTATTGTACACGAAGTCATATTTCATCAGAATCCAATGAGCCTGTACCTATAATTGAAAATGATATTATTGTTGGCATTCATCCAAATATCTTTTGGAAATTTGTCATGGGAACAAATGGAAAAGGAGTAAAAGGCGATAAGGGTGATGCTGGCCCAAAAGGAGATCCTGGAGAACAAGGCCCTGAAGGTCCTAAAGGTGACAAAGGGGATAAGGGTGACAAAGGTGATTCAGTTACTGGTCCTAAAGGTGATAAGGGAGATCCTGGAGCAGGTATTATTCCAGGAGGTACTACTGGGCAAGCTCTAGTTAAAAAATCTAATACTGATTATGATACTGAATGGAAAACTATTTCTGGCGGCGGAGAAATTCCTAATTTTGATGCAGAAGTAGTAAATGTCTCTTCAACTACTCAGGCTAATGCTAATGTAGTTTTAGAGAGAGATATATTCAAATTTAGTTTTGGACTACCTAAAGGAGCAGATGGTAAAGACGGAAAAGACGGTAAGGATGGAACCAATGGACAAGATGGAGCAAACGGTTCTGATGGTCAGGATGGATTAAGTATTAAGTTAATGTATGCAAAAAGTAGTAATGTTAATACTCCTCCTGTTGTAAACAAAACTAATACGAATCCTGGATCTGTATGAAGTACAGTGGTTCCAGTTCATACATCCTCTGAAATTATATGGTCAATTACAGCATCTTTTAGAGATTCTACTCTTGTTGGAGAATGGTCAGATCCTGTTCAAATGACAGGAGAAAAGGGACAGGATGCAGTAATACCAAATTGGAAAACATACGTTTATAAATTAAGTGATAGTAAACCATCAAAACCTACAGGAAATAGTCCTAGTCCGTCTGGATGGGAAGATTATCCTACAACTAGTGGAAACTGGTGGCAGTGTATTGGAACGGTTAATGGGGAGACAGGGCTTGTAACTGAATGGTCAGAAGTAATACCAGTTAATGGTAGAGATGGCCAAGCTCAAGATGGCAAATTTACAGAATTTAGATTTGCTGTAAATACAAGCAATTCAAATCCTCCTACATTAAATGCAACAATAAGAACTCCTTCAGGATGGTCTATAGTTCCTCCTGAAAAATCTAAAGATGGATATCTTTGGATGACTACAGCAACTATTAATCCTGATGATACTCTAAATACAAACTGGACTACCCCAGTTGTTATAAGCGGAGAAAATGGAACAAATGGCACAGATGGAATTCCTGGAACTCCAGGAGCAGACGGAAGAACCACATATTTCCATATTAAATATTCTTCTGTTGCTAATCCAACTTCTTCAAGTCAAATGACTGAAACTCCAAGTACATATATTGGAACTTATGTAGATTTTACTCAAGCAGATAGTACAGATCCTTCTGACTATACTTGGGCAAGATTTGAAGGTATTCAAGGAGAAAAGGGCGATCAAGGAATTCCTGGTACTAATGGAGAAGACGGAAAAACAAGTTATCTACATATTAAATACTCTAATGATGGAGGTACAACTTTTACAAGCAATAATGGAGAAGATCCAGGCGCTTGAATTGGAGTATATGTAGATTTTAATATAAATGATAGTGACGATCCATCTGACTATAAATGGACTAAAATAAAAGGAGAACCTGGAGTTACTGGTGATCCTGGTCCTGCAGGTAAAGACGGAGTTGATGGATTACCTGGAATTGGCATCGAAGTTCGTTACTGTTTAGGAACTACAACAATTTATGGAGGAACAAGTACTCCTGGAACGACAAGACAACCGACAGGTTGGAATTTAGCGGTTCCAACTCCTACTGAAGAGGCTCCTTATATTTGGTTTATTCAAGCCAGAGTAAATTATACAAGTAATACTGATAAAGTTGGCACAATTGAAGGTAGCTGGAGTACTCCCACTAAATTAAGTGGAACTAATGGGTTAAATGGAGAGAACGGTTCTAAAGGACAAATAATTTATCCTGAAGGTATTTATAATGTTAATACTGTATATCAAGGAACTGTAGATAAAACTCCTTATGTATATGATTCTAATGATGCTAACTATTATGTTTTAAATATAGTGGGAACATGGCAAGGAACATTACATAGTAATGAATCTCCAAGTACTGATACAAGTAACAGTTGGGTTAAGTTAGAAGCATTTGAAGCACTCTATGCCAAAATTGGAATTATTCCTAACGCTCTTATTGGTTCTGCTGTATTTAATGATGCTTATATGTTTAGTCAACAAGGTGTAGATGAAAATGGAGAGATTTCAACCCACTATGAAAATTTCAATCCAATTACTCCTGGAGAACCCGCAAATAGTACAAATCCAGAAAAACCTGGAGTTAGAACATTTATTCCAAATATTATGTTCAATTTTGAAACTGGTACAGGGCATATGTCTACAGGAAATATTTCTTTTGACTCAGACGGAAATATATATGCGAAAAATATTTCTGTAAATGGCAATATGAGCGGCTCAGATGAGGATGTATTGGACTTAACATATAGCTCTACTACTCAAACAGTTACTCTTACTGGGTTAAAGAATATTACTGTTTATATGAATGAATCTAATATTACAAAATCAAAAGTGCAACTATTAAATATTGATGCGTCTGTATTTGATAATATGAGTTCTAAATCAAAATATACAATTGATATATTTAATAACGGTAATATCCCATTACTATTTGATTCTACAGGATTTTATCGACCAGGATTTGATATGTTAGAGTCTTATAGCTATGTAGCAGTATTACCAAGACAAAGTATAACTTTAAAAATCTGATTATTACCTAATGCAGTAATTCCTGGAAAACCTGCTACTTGATATGCAAACTATGAAATATTAGTAAATAATCCTGTAGTAGTAACTGCTGGTAAAGAATATAAAGGATGACTGTTTTCTTCAACTAAAAATGTAATTTTGCAAAAAGTTATCGAAGTTATATAAACTATATGAAAAAAATTAATATACAACCAGATATTGACCTTCAGAATTCAAGAGAATATTATGGAGTATCTAATTCAAGAGACTTTTATAAGGGAAAATCTTTTAACTTTGCTCAAGGATGGGCACCAGGAATTAACTATTATAATGATGGTTATATTCAAGATTTTGTAGCTTATAGAGGAACTTTATTAGCTTGCCATAAGAGTCACTTGTCTAGTAGTCTATCTGAGCCAAAATTACTTTATAATGATCCTGAGGATTCTACTAAACCAACTGGTGTAGACTCACCCTTCTGGGAATTTGTATTTTCAGGTGCTACGGGTGCAACTGGTGAAAATGGCCAGGTGTACGTACCTGAGTACAATGAGTCTACTGGATTTATTACCTGGGTCTTAGAAGAAGCCCCCTCTCAAACTATTCCTCCCATGTATGTAAAAGGAGAGAAAGGTGAAAAGGGCGATAAAGGTGATAAAGGAGACCAAGGAAATAAAGGTGATAAAGGTGATAAAGGAGACCAAGGTATCCGTGGATTTCAGGGTGAGAAAGGTGAAAAGGGTGATAAAGGTGATAAAGGTGATAGAGGAGTTCAAGGAATTCAAGGGGAAAAAGGAAATAAAGGTGATAAGGGAGATCGAGGTGATAGAGGGCCTGCTGGAACTGCGGCAACTATCAGAGTAGATTCTGTTATTACTGGAGATCCTGGTTCTCAAGCTTCTATCGTAAATGTCGGAACCGCTTCTGAAGCTGCTTTCAGATTTACTATTCCTAGAGGTCAACAAGGAGTTCAGGGCATTAAAGGTGACAAAGGTGACAAAGGTGACACTGGAGAACAAGGCCCTAAAGGTAAACAATTAAAATTGTATCGAGATTTTACAGATGATACAATTAAATGAGGATATGATGGAGAACTACCTAGTCAATGGACAGTTCTTTGTTATATGGACTATCTACGAGGAGTCAGTATTGATGATGTAGATATTACCGATGATGCTCATCTTAAGGTAACGCTTTCATCTGGGCATTATACATGAACACCAGATGAAAATGGAAATCCAATTAAAGATGAGAACGGAAATATCATATATGATCGCTGAATTCCATCAACTATAATTACTAAAGGCAAAGCAGCCGCTACTCTTACTGCTGGTAAGG